>ERZ1034804.41-NODE-41-length-32053-cov-14.659916_pt1 | contig 32053 bp, 29 predicted proteins | sample MGYA00520635_ERZ1034804 | MGnify/ENA primary metagenome ERZ1034804 (study PRJEB33766, sample SAMN09781685) | gut metagenome | biome: gut microbiome | host: Homo sapiens | place: Madagascar | study: EMG produced TPA metagenomics assembly of the PRJNA485056 data set...
CAGCCGCCGAAGCGGTGCTTAAGCCGTAAGGCGGGAATTGTGCGGTGTTGCCTAAAGAATAGAGAATAATGTTGGTGGACCGCTGCGCCGGAACGGCGCAGCTCAAAAAATTAGGGTTCTGCCGAGCCAAAACCCGCAGCAGAACTTTTAGGATGACCCTATCCCTAATATTCCAAAATAAAGGCACCGCAGGTGCCAACCACCATGATTCATTATTCTTTCTTAATGATTCTCTATTACTCTCGCCTCTCATGTCTTCTCACCGCACGGCGAAGACCTTCTTTATAAAATAAATGCCCTGCGTGCGGGCAGGGCGGAAGGATAGAATATGGGATTCCTCGCAATGATCCTGGGACCGCTGATGCGTATGCTGTATCAGATGATCCCGAACTTCGCCGTCACGATGATTGTTTTCACCGTGATCATCAAACTGCTCATGCTTCCGCTGATGATCAAACAGCAGAAGTCCATGGCCAAGATGTCGGTGTTTACACCGATGATCAATGAACTCCAGCAGAAGTACAAGAACAACCAGGAAAAAATGCAGGAGGAAATGGTCAAGCTCCAGCAGGAGTATGGCTACTCCCCCACTGCAGGCTGCCTGCCGATGCTTGTCAATATGCTGGTCCTGTTCGGCATGGTGGAGGTTGTTTACCGCCCTGTGCAGTACATTCTCGGCATCCCCAAGGACGCCATCAGCGCCGCCTGCACCGCACTTGGCATTGCCACCAACGGCGCAGCATCCCAGACCGGCCTGATCGAAGCAATCCACGCCGGCCTTGCCAGTGGTGTGGATACCGGCCTGACCACCGAGCAGCTCAGCTCCATTGCCAACTTTAACACTAGTTTCCTTGGCATGGATATGTGCACCATCCCCGGCTTCAGCTTCAGCCTGATCATGATCTTCCCCATCATCGCTGCGGTTACCATGTGCATCTCCCAGGTGCTCAGCACCAAGATGTCCGGCCAGCAGGCCCAGATGCAGGGCAGCATGAAGGTCATGATGTGGGGCATGAACATCATGTTCGTCTTCATGTGCTTCCAGATGCCTGTCGGCTTCTCCCTGTACTACGGCACCTCCAACATCTTCATGATGCTGCAGACCGTGCTGACCTACAAGGTGTATAACCCTGAAAAGTTCAAGGCACAGTACGAAGCCGAAGTTGCCGCCAAGCGCGCCGCCAAGAAAGAGGTCAAGACCGTTACCGTCGAAGAAGGCGGCAAAAAGGTCGAAAAGAACGTGAACAAGCGTCAGCTGGACCAGATGCGCCTTGAATACGCCCGCAAGCTGGATGCCGAAAAGTACGCTAATGACCGTACCGTCCCCCTGACGGACGAACAGCGCGCCGAGCTGGAAGCCCAGAAGGCCCAGAAAGGCAAAAAGAAGAAGTAAGATCGCCCCATAACGAAGGAGGTAGTAATCATGCGTGAATATGTTGCAACCGCCAAAACGGTGGAAGAAGCCATTCAGCTGGGCTGCGAAGCGCTCAGCGTTGACCGTGACGACCTGGGTGTGAGCTATGAAATCCTGGAAATGCCGCAGAAAACCGGCTTCCTGGGCCTGAAAGTGACCCCTGCAAAAGTAAAAGTTACCGTGGAAACTGCCGATACCGAGCCGGAAACCACGCCTGCTGCCCCGGTGGCCGCCGCTGAACCCGAACCCGCCCCGGCGGAAGAAGCTGCCGAACAGTCCGCCGCAGAACCTGCGGCAGAGGATGCTGCCCCGGCGGAAACCGAGACCCCGCTGGATATTGCCGCTGACCCCCGCCTGCAGGCGGCTGTGGATTACCTGACCCCCATCTTCCACCTGATGGGCGTGGAGGAGTTCACCTTTACCGCAGGCAAAAAGGGCGAAGCCACCATCCTGCATGTTGAGGGTGCCCACCTGGGCGCGCTCATTGGCCGCCGCGGCGAAACGATGGAGAGCCTTTCCTATCTGGCAAGCCTGGTGGTCAACCGGATGGAAGGCCCTTACGTCAAGCTGGGCATCGATGTGGGCGGCTACCGCAATAAGCGCGAAGACGACCTGACGGCCCTGGCCGTGCGCATTGCCAACCGTGTGATCCGCACCGGCTGCTATTACGAGATGGAGCCGATGAACCCCTACGAGCGCCACATCATCCACACTGCTGTGGCTGAGATCGAGGGCGTGCGCAGCGAGAGCAAGGGCGAAGGCCCCGACCGCCGCGTGGTCATCTATTCCACCGACCCCAACGCCAGCAACCTGCCGGACCGTGATGCTCCGCGCGGCCGCCGCAGCGGCCCCAACCGCGGTCCCCGCAATGGCCGCAGCTTTAACGGCAACCGCGGCCCCCGCAACGATAACCGCCGCGGCGGTGGTTACCGCGGCAACGGCGGCCGTCCCCCGCGTGATAACCGCGGCGGCAGCCGCAATGGCGGCCGCGGCTATGGCCGTCCGTCCAGCGTGCCGGAGCGTGAATTTGCCAGCGCCCCGCGTGACCCCAACGCCCGCCCGCAGGCCCCGGCCCGCACCGCGCGCATCCATGATGGGGACGATTTTGACATGTTCGGCAAGATCGAACTGTAAGATCCAGCGCAAAATCAGCATTTGAAAAAGAGCAGCGTTTTTGCCATGCGGCAGAAGAAACGCTGCTCTTTTTATACGCTTTCTACAGATAAAAACGCCGGATAGCTTGCAGGAAACGATCGGACAACGCTGTCCAGCTCCCGCAGTGCGCCATTTCTCGCTTTGTGTCATGTTGCGGGCAGGCAAAAGAAGCTATGATGCCTGTATAGAAAGGAGAACCCCATGGACCAACAAAAAATCGGGAGCTTTTTGAAAAAGCTCCGCAAAGAAAAATCATTGACCCAGGAACAGCTGGCCGAACAGCTGAACGTTTCCGCCAGGACCGTTTCCCGCTGGGAGACCGGCACCAATATGCCGGATATCAGCCTGCTGGTGGTGCTGGCGGATTTTTATGGGATCAGCATCCCGGAACTCCTTGACGGAGAAAGGAAAAGCGAGAAGATGAATAACGAAGTGAGAGAAACGGCCCTGAAACTGTCCGGCTATGCCGAGATGATCAACGAAAAACTCAGGCAGCGCCTGTTCTGGCTGACCGTTCTGGCGCTGGCCGGGATGACGGCTTTTGCCGTGATCGAATTTACCGGTATGGATACACCGGGCAGCTTATATGAACGCATTGCAAGCGCCGGGCTGGGCCTTGGTTTCGGGATGCTGGTCGTGCTCGCTATGTATCTGTCCGGCCTTTTGGGCAAAATCAAGGCAAAGAGGCTCATGCACCGGAACACCCGCAGGGCAAGCCGTTGAATAAAAAAGCGCTGCCGGATGAACCTGCCGCCGCAGCCGAAGACCGCAGGTTTACAGCCCGGCCCACTGCAGCAGTTTGGCCTTTGCTGCGCGGTTAAAGAAATAGATCACGCGCCCGACCCCCAGCATGGAAAGCACCGTGCCAAGGCCGATGCCAAGCAGCGGGTTGCCGAACGCCAGACCGATCGCCAACGAGCAGACCACGCAGAACGCATCAAAACAGTTTTTGCACAGCCCCAGCTCCCGGCCAAACCGGTCGGCCAGGCTGCTCACAATGCCGTCACCGGGGTTGGGAATCAGCTGCATATCCACCGTCATGGCCGCACCGATGCCGGTCAGCAGAATGCCCAGCGCCAGCACCAGCAGGTCGGTGGCAAAAAAGCCGCTCTGATAAGTTAAGTAATGCCGTGCTGGAACAGCGCCATGAACCGGGTGAATACAATGCTGACCACGATCTGCAGCAGGTCGATCAGCCGCCGGTTCTGCCCCTTGATTACGAACTGCGCTGCAACCAGAATGCAGTATACAATCAAGGTCAGGTTGGCGAAATCCCACCCTGTCCCCTGGCTGACGGTGTACGGCACCGATACAATGGCCGATGCCCCCAGCCCGGCTTTGGTGTTCAGGGTAATGCCCAGTGCCAGCAGGACCATCCCAACCAGATAGATCCCGAAGCGGGCAGCATGCTGCGCTTTCATTCTAAAACTCTCCTTGCTTTATGCGCTTGTAAAACAGTAAAATCGTATTTTTGTGGAACAGGTATAATGTTGGTCATTCCGTTTGTTCCGCATCGTTATAAGTACGCTGCTCTCTGATGAAATTTTTATTATAATACTGACCCACGCCGGGAACAAATGTACGCCCCCGGCGGCTGCCAAAGCCCCGTGCTGTGCGCGGGGGCTTTTTCTTGTGCCAGCCGCCGCCTTGTGCTACAATACTGGTATATTTTGCAGCGGCATTGCCCGCTGCCCGTAGAACAATGAAGGAGGAAACCCCATGCCTGCCATTACTGTGCGCGGCGTAACGCTGCTGCCCCCGCGGGACACTGCCCCGACCAACTTTAAGATCCTGGTACCCGTTATGGCCAACGACCTTTCCAACGCTGCCGCCGCTGGGGCGGCTGGGGACGTGGTAGAGCTGCGTTTGGATGCCCTTTCGATATTGGATGCTCCTAACGTGCAAAACGTGCTGTGCGCCGCCCGTGCCGCCATTGGGCAGGGCGTTCCCCTGCTGGCCACCATCCGAACCAAAAAAGAGGGCGGTCTGGCCGATCTCACGGATGCCGCATACGGCGAACTCTGCGCCGCCATCTGCCACAGTGGCCTGGCGGATCTGCTGGATGTCGAAGCCAGCACGGCTCCGGCGGTCATTGCTGCCATCCAGCAGCAGGCGCGGGAAAGCGGCGTAAAAACCGTGTTCAGCAGCCATAACTTTGCCGAGACTCCGCCCACCGAAACCATGGTCAACACCTTGACCGATATGGTTCGCCGCGGGGCGGATATCGCCAAGCTGGCCGTGATGCCCCACACCCCGGCGGATACTGCCCGCCTGCTGGAAGCCACCGCCCAGGCAGCCCAAGCCACAGGGAACGATACTCCGCTCATCACCATGTCCATGAGCCAGCAGGGCATGGTCAGCCGCATCTGCGGCGCAGCGTTTGGCAGCTGTGCAGGCTTTGCCACGGCAGGTGTTTCCAGCGCTCCGGGCCAGCCCGCCGCCCCCGCCCTGCGCACGGCGCTGGACGCCCTGGGTGCCATGCTGGGTTGAATCGTCCTGAAAAAACAAAGTCCAAAATGCAACTTCCCGTTGCTTGGCAAACGCAGCCCGCTATGCTATCCTATCGATAAAAGATAAAGGAGGCAATGCCATGGAAACCAGGCAAGTTATTTTGCAGCTGCGTACCGCCAAAGGGTTATCGCAGGAAGAACTGGCCGCAAAAGTATATGTAACCCGCCAGGCCGTGTCCCGCTGGGAAACCGGGGTTTCCCAAACTTAAAAATACCACACTAAAACCCACGCTTACATTACTTCCAAACAATACAATTTTGGAGGTAATCCCTATGAAAAAGCTGATTTTCTGCGACTATAACTTTGATAACTGCTGCGTGGAACTGATTTTTACCGACGGCAGCATGATTGCGATTGATACGATTGCAGTTGAGAACGAGGTTGCCCGTAATATGTACGAGCGCTCAGAGCTGGACTATCTGATCTACAATGACCCGATTGGATATGCAGACCTTATCTTGAACGGCGATTCCGAAACCTATCTGAAAACCGTAACCGAATACAAACCATTGGATTAACTACAAGAGCCGCAGTCCTTTTTGAGCTGCGGCTCATTCACATTATTCATATAACCCGTTATAACATGGCAACGGATAATCAGCTTCATAGTCTTTACAGAGCGAAATAAACTGCTTGGCGGAAGCGGTCAGAAATTTGTCCTTATGATAAATTATATAGAAATTCCTGCTAAAAACTAAATCCTGCACTTTGACTGTACAAAGCAATCCCTGTTTCAATGCAGGCAAAACCATTCGATGCGGCAAAACGGAAATGCCAAGTCCATTTATGGTAGCATTGACCAATGCTGTCGTACTCATAGCTTCCCATGCGGGAACAACATGAATGCCTGCTTGGGCAATTATCCTGTCAAAGACATCTCTTGTGCCGCTGCCTTTTTCTCTCAACAAGAAACGTTGCTTTTTAAATTCTTCGATGGTTATATTTTGTCCCTGTGTCCAACCTTTGTCAGCACCACAAATAACGCTCAGATGGTCTTCCATATAGGCTTCAGACACAATATTTGTATCATGGGCAACACCTTCAATCAACGCACAATCCAACTCATTAGCCAATATTTTTTGTTCCAGACGCTCAGTTTGTTCAACCGTAACTCTTACATCAATTCCAGGACAAATCTCAGAGAATGCCTTCACATAATTCGGTAAAAACTGCGAACCGATGGTAATGCTTGCTCCTATACGAAGAATACCCTTGGAGTCCCAATCACGCAGAACTGTTTCCATATCTGAAAATAAGTCGGAAATATGAATCGCATATTGCAGAAAATGCTGCCCCGCATCGGTGATCTGTAATCTTCTGCCGATTCTGTCAAACAGGTGTACGCCGTAATATTGTTCCAGCTCCTTAATGGCAAGGCTAACTGCCGGTTGTGTCATATGCAAAACTTCCGCTGCTTTTGTGGAATTATATCCATTTTCACATACGGAACGGAAAATTATCATATGTCGTATCGTCATAAAATACTCCTTATATTAATACACTTATATTTTCTGTCATATTATATTATTTCCATTATCAGAAATCAAGTAGTATATTATTAATAAACATAGAAAGGATGGTGTTTTTAGAAGTGAACAGCTTGCAAAAATACAAGAAATTATTTTTCTCCACCTTCAAGTTGAGTGCCTGCACTTTTGGTGGTGGATTCGTAATTATTCCCTTGATGCGAAAGGAATTTGTTGAGGAGCTTGGTTGGATTGAAGAAGATGAGATGCTGGATCTGACCGCAATCGCTCAGTCTTCTCCGGGTGCAATAGCAGTAAATGCTTCCATTTTGGTAGGTTATCATGTAGCAGGATTCCCCGGCGCAATGCTTACTGTAGTGGGAACTGTATTACCGCCATTGATTATTATTTCAATCATTTCCATGTTCTATCAGGCATTTCGAGATAATGCTATTGTGAATATGGCGATGGCAGGAATGCTCTGCGGAGTGGCAGCGGTGATTTGCGATGTTGTGATCAATATGGCAAAAACCATTTTTCAGAAAAAAAGACTATTGCCTGTTATCGTTATGCTTGGTTCCTTTGCTGCCGTCCGCTTTTTCTCTGTAAATATCATAATCATTATTCTTGTATGTGGTGTAATCGGCACAGCGGATACATGGTATCAAGGGAAAATACAGAAAGCGGGTGATAAGCAATGATATATCTTGAATTGTTTTGGAGCTTTTTTCAGATTGGCTTATTCAGCATTGGCGGCGGATATGCAGCCATGCCGCTGATTCAGAATCAAGTGGTGGATGTTCACCCCTGGCTAACGATGACACAATTTGCGGATATTATGACCATCGCAGAAATGACACCCGGCCCCATAGCCATCAACTCCGCAACCTTTGTTGGTATCCAAGTCGCAGGACTTCCCGGTGCTATCATCTCAACGGTTGGCTGCGTGTTTCCATCCTGTGTTATCGTAATGACCCTTGCCTATATCTATTATCGTTTCCGTGGATTGAATATGGTGCAGGGTGTGCTTGCCGGACTTCGCCCTGCGGTCATTGCAATGATCGCATCGGCGGGTATCTCGTTGTTGATTATGGCACTGTATGGGCAGAGAACGCTTCCGAATGACTTGGCATCTTTGGATTTGATTGCCGTGATTATTTTTGCCATTGGCATTTTTGCTTTAAGAAAATGGAAGCCGAATCCGCTTTGGGTTATGGCGGGCTCAGGTGTTGCAGGAATCATCCTGTATTCGCTTCTGTAAGAAAGGTGACGCAGTTATGAAATACACGATAAAGGCAGGAGTTCTTTATAAAAATGAACCGCAACTTGCTTTGGAGAGAATAAAAAGTGCGTTGCTCGGTTCGCAAAGAAAGATTCTCAGCATCGCAGACGATCTGCTTTTAACGGCAGATGTCCGTTATCTCGATGAAGCAAAAGCCAGTTCCGGTGATGTAAGAAACCGAGAATATATTCTGACTGACAGCGAAAACCGATTGCTTGGTTCTGCCCATCCCGGATATGCAGATGGTGATGATCCCGATGTGGTGGGCTGGCCGATTTGCAGAATGCCAAGAGTTGACCACGCCAATGTTGTTGTGAACGGCGAAGAATATCTTTTGACCATGCACAATAGCCAGAACTACTCTTTGATAAACAACGCCAATTCTGAGGTTCTCCGCATCATGCACAAGGGCATTTCAGGAGGATGGATTGTGGAAGATACTTGCGGTTTCCTCCCAGAAATTATTTGCGGTATATTTATCTTTTGCAGATATATAGAGCAAGAGAATGAATTTCTGATTGTGTAGAAAGGTATCGGTATACGCTGATTGAAAAGATCGTCATTCACGAAGCAACCACCGTGGACGGTATGCGTGAGCAGGATGTTGACATCTATTACCGCTTTATCGGCAAAATTGAGTAAAAACAACGATATGAGTGCCTATGCAAGTAGGCGTAGGCACTCATACATAATCAATATCTTTAAGTGCGGGAAACCGGCGAAACCGTGCCCAACACCGAAACTCTGAAACTGCTGTCCCAGCTGTTTGATGTCTCCATCAACACCCTGTTGGGCAGCCCGCGCACCCTGGTCTGCCAGTGCTGCGGCATGCCGCTGGAGGATTCCACCTTGAGCAAAGGGCCGGATGGTGCCTTTAACGAGGATTATTGTAAGTGGTGCTATGCCGATGGCCGGTTCGCCTATCCCACCAAAGCTTCCCTGCTGGATTATCTGGTGGCACATATGCCCAACCCCGACCATGCCCCCGCCGCCGCTCGCCGCGCTCAGTTTGATACTTACCTTTCCCAGCTGAAGCACTGGAAAGAGGAAGAGTAACCGCAATAAAAACAGACACAAAACAAAATCTCAGCTGTGCAGGTAGGATACCGCACGGCTGAGATTTTTGTTTTGCAATTTCCGTTTTGTTTCGGCGGCCCAGCTTTTTGAAAAAGGCTGACCCCCAAAAGCCCCGTGCAGGGGAAAGCCCAACAGACCTGCGCCTGTTCCCTTTCCCCTCACACGGGGCTTTTTATATTTGGTCTGATGAAAGTTTGTCGCCCAGCCTTTTTTCAAAAAGGCTGGAAAACAACTCCAAAAAGAAAATTACTTCTTCTTCGGTACCAGCACAGTCTTGCCGCCCATGTACGGCTGCAGGACAGCCGGGATGGTCACGGTGCCGTCAGCCTGCAGGTGGTTCTCCAGGAAAGCAATCAACATGCGCGGCGGGGCAACGCAGGTGTTGTTCAGGGTATGGGCCAGCTGGGTCTTGCCATTTTCATCCTTGTAGCGGATGCGCAGACGGCGTGCCTGGGCATCGCCCAGGTTGGAGCAGCTGCAAACCTCAAAGTACTTCTGCTGACGCGGGCTCCATGCCTCAATGTCGCAGCTCTTCACCTTCAGGTCAGCCAGGTCGCCGGAGCAGCACTCCAGCTGGCGGACCGGGATCTCCATAGAGCGGAACAGCTCAACAGAGTTATGCCACAGCTTGTCGTACCAGGTCATGCTGTCCTCCGGCTTGCAGACGACGATCATTTCCTGCTTCTCGAACTGGTGGATGCGGTAAATGCCTCGCTCCTCAATGCCGTGGGCGCCCTTCTCCTTGCGGAAGCAAGGGCTGTAGCTGGTCAGGGTCAGGGGCAGCTTGGCGCTGTCCAGGGTCTGGTCAATGAAACGGCCGATCATGGTGTGCTCAGAAGTGCCGATCAGGTACAGGTCCTCACCCTCGATCTTGTACATCATGGCATCCATTTCGGGGAAGGACATAACGCCCTTCACCACATCGCCGTGCATCATGAACGGGGGGATGACATAGGTGAAGCCCTTGTCGATCATAAAATCGCGGGCATAAGCCAGAACAGCCTCATGCAGGCGGGCAATGTCGCCCAGCAGGTAGTAGAAGCCGTTGCCGGAAACGCGGCCAGCGGCATCCAGATCAATGCCGTCAAAGCTTTCCATGATGTCAACATGGTACGGGATGGGATAATCCGGCACAACAGGATCGCCAAAGCGCTGTACTTCCACATTGCAGCTGTCGTCCGGGCCGATGGGCACACTGGGGTCGATCATCTGCGGGATGGTGTACATGATGTCGCGGATTTTGTCCTGCAGCTCGGCTTCCTTGGTTTCCAGCTCTTTCAGGCGGTCAGCCTGTGCGGTCACCTGCTTCTTGATCTCCTCGGCTTCGGCGGCCTTGCTGGGGTCCTTTTTAGCCTGGCCCATCAGCATGCCGATTTGCTTGGAAAGCTTGTTGCGGTTGGCGCGCAGAGTGTCACCCTCGCCAATGGCGGCGCGGTACTCGGCATCCAGATTGATGACCTCGTCTACCAGCGGCAGCTTGGCATCCTGAAACTTCTTTTTAATGTTCTCCTTGACCTCATCGGGGTGCTCACGCACAAAACGAATATCCAGCATGATTCAAAATCCTTTCCTCTATTTGTAATTTTGCAAATGCCTGAAATCTAAAGTGATAAAATGAAAGAGTTATGCCTCGCCCTCACCGGACGGAGCGACCGCCTCGGCGGCCTGCTCAGGGTCATACTGCCCCAGCAGCCCGGCGAACTGCTGCAGCTGCGCATCAGAATAAAATGCAATGTGCAGCACGCCCTTGCCGCCCTTATAGTCCACATGCACTTCACTGCCGGTGGTCTCTTTCAGGGCGCCCTCCACCTCCACGGCAAGCACCGGGCGGGTAAAGGCATCCTCTTCCTTGGCGGGCTTCGGCGGCTTGGACATTTTGCGGCACAACGCTTCGGCCTGGCGCACGCTCATATCCTTGGCAATGATCTGGTCCGCCGCGGCGGACATCTGCTCCGGTGAGCTAAGGCTCAGCAGTGCTTTGGCATGGCCCGCGCTGATGTCCCCTGTCCGCACCTGATCCCGCACATACTCCGGCAGGTTCAGCAGGCGCATGGCGTTGGTAATGGCGCTGCGGCTTTTGCCCAGCCGCTTGGCGGCTTCTTCCTGCGTTAAACCATAGCGCTCGATCAGCTTTTTGCAGCCCTCGGCCACTTCAATGGGGTCCAGGTCCTCACGCTGTAAGTTTTCAATCAGGGCCAGCGCAGCGGCCTGTTCATCGGTAACTTCTTTGATCAAAACCGGAACTTCATCCAGCCCGGCCATGCGCGCGGCACGCCAGCGGCGCTCACCCGCAATGATCACATAGCCCGGTCCGGTCTTTTTGGCGCGCACCGCAATGGGCTGCAGCAGGCCGTTTTCGCCAATGCTCTCTGCCAAAGCCGCCATGGCGTCTTCGTCAAAGTTCTTGCGCGGCTGGTCGGGGTCCGGCTCGATCTCCCGCACAGGCAGGCGGGTCAGATCCGGACTAGCATCTTCGGTCATGGGCAGGTCTTCAAACAGGCTGTCCAGCCCTTTGCCAAGGCCGCCCAATTTGCGTTTTGCCATTCACACACTTCCCTTTCCCAAACAGGAAAACCAGGGTCATTCCCGCTCGTTATTTTCCAAAAATTCACGCGCCATGGCCATATAGGCTTCGCTGCCCCTGCCGTTCGGCTCGTAAAAATTGATGGGCATACCAAAACTGGGCGCTTCCGAAAGACGCACGGTGCGCGGCACAACGGTTTTGTAAACCTTGTTGCCATAGTACTTTTTGACCTGTGCAACCACCTGCATGGTCAGGTTGAACCGGCCGGAGTACATGGTGAACACCACGCCCTCAATGTCCAGGTAATGGTTGTATTTTTTGCGCACGATCTTTAAGGTATTCATCAGTTCTGAAAGCCCCTCCAGCGCATAATACTCGCACTGAATGGGGATCAGCACCGTATCGCAGGCGCAAAGACCGTTGACGGTCAGCAAATCCAGCGAGGGCGGGCAGTCAATGAACACATAATCGTACAAAGGAATCAGCGGTGCCAGGATGCTGCGCAGGCGGTTTTCGCGCCGGGGCAGCTCCACCAGTTCCACCACGGCACCGGCCAGCTGCGTGTTGGAAGCAATCAGGTCTGCGTTGAACTTGGTGTGAACGATGGCCTGCCGAACGTCATCATCGTTGATCAGGCAGGTGTAAATGTTGGATTGCTGGCCTTTTTTTGCAACGCCGTAACCCGAGGTGGTATTGCCCTGCGGGTCAAGGTCAACCACGAGAACCTTTTTGCCCAGCGCAGCCACGCAGGAAGAAAGGTTGACGCAGGTGGTCGTTTTGCCAACGCCGCCCTTTTGGTTTGCGATTGCAATTACTTTTGCCATTTTACCCTCCATGTATCGTTTGGAACCGCTAAGAACTTATTTATTATAACACAGCAGCCCCCTTTGTGGAAGTCCCAACCCCCAAAAACACAAAAAATCCCCCCGGAATGTTCCACGTGGAACATTTTCGGTGGGATTTTGCCGGGAATGGTGCCGGTGTGCCCGTATAAAAAAGAGGTTTGTATGATAAGGCTTGCGGAACGGTCAAGACCGTTCCCTACAAAATGGTTTAAAATGTGCTGGCAACAACCAACCAATATACTGTAGGGCGGGATGTCCTCATCCCGCCGCGGGAAACACCAAATCCTTTGCCGCCAACCCGCAAACCATCTGTAGGGGACGATGCTTGCATCGTCCCGGATGACGGGCTCTGCGTATAATATTTCCAGCGAATCATTCGCAGCAAAGCGGCGGGCACCCCTACGGGTGAGATGCAGGGAAAAAATAGTTTGGTGCCCATTATAAAATGCAATGTAGGGAACGGTCTTGACCGTTCCGGGACCTTGCGAGCGATGCTATAACAGAATTTATAACCAAGCCTGCCATATGCTTGGCGTCCCTTGAGGGAAGCTGTCCGCGCAGCGGACTGAAGGGTGGTTTCCTACGCAGAGCCTAAATGAGTAAAGCATTATCCCCTCACCGGCGGCCAGAGGGCTGGCCGCCCTACCGCGTAATTGTCCGCAAATGTCGAATGATATATGCGCCTGTCCGGGACGTCGAGGACGCCGTCCCCTACAAATCGTTAAAGGTTCTTCACAAAATATGCAGAGCGCAGTAAGCCATGGCACCGGCGGGGTCAGGTGACCCCGCCCTACCGAGGGCTGTATGTTCATCACAAATCTTTTATGTATTCATCGGCCATCTCCGAAAATTATATATAATCAACGAACAGCCACAAACCTAATTCATATTTAACCCCGCACCCTATCCCCATCTCCAATTCCTCATTTCTAATTCCTAATTTCTCATTCAACTCCTACCTCCTCCCTCCTAACTCCTAACTAACTCATCCTCTTCCCCAAGGCTGCTTCCTTCCCCGCTCGGCATCTCTGGCTCATGGCACGCCGGCAGCGTGTTGGGCACGGGCAGCGGTGCAGGGGTAGCGGTAGGGATGCGTACCGTGTATTCCAAAAATCCATCCGCTTGCTCGCAGCTGGTCACAGCGGGGATGCCGCGCTGGGTCATCAGGTCAACCGCGTGCTGCAAAGTGTTCACAAACAGCCGCACATCCCCCACCATCGGCACCGTGCTGCGGCAGGGGCCGGGGGTGTCTTTGGGGGCAGCCAGCATGGCGTCCACCAGACGGTCGGCTTCCCGCACACTCAGCTTGTCCCGTGCGATCTTTTCCAGCGCGGCGGTGCGGCGGCTTTCCGGCAGGCGCAGTACAGCGCGGGCGTGGCGCTCAGTCAGACCGGCAGCGGTGCAGAGCTGCTGCTGGGCGGTGGTCAGGGTAAGTAAGCGCAGCTTGTTGGCCAGCGCGGGCTGGCTCAGCCCCAGGCGGCGTGCAGCTTCGGCCTGGGTGCAGTTCCAAAGCCGGATCACCTCCCGGATGCCCCTTGCCGCATCAAAGGCATCCAGTTGAGCGCGCTGTAAATTTTCCAGCAGCCCCAGCGCAGCGGTTTCGCTGTCGTCAAAGTCCTGAATGATGGCCGGGATGCGTTCCAGCTTCGCCAGGCGGCAGGCCCGCAGCCGCCGCTCCCCTGCCACAAGCTGGTACTTGTGGTAGCCTGTCTTGCGCACGCTGATGGGCTGCAGCAGCCCGTTCTGTAAAATGCTGACAGCCAGCGCCGCAATCTCGGTTTCATCAAAGGCGGTGCGCGCCTGGAACGGCGATGGCTCGATCTGCTCCACCGGCAGTAAAACAATTTTGCCGGGTTTCTGATTGGCGGCTTTTTTATCCGGTTTGGACATATGGCTTCTCCCTCCCCCGCACAGGCAATAAAGAAGCCTGTGCTTGCCTTTTATCAAAAGCATAGCACAGGCCAAACCGGTTAGGAAGAAATTTCGTTCGCCGCAATTCGCGGTAAAACCCGGAGTTTTGTTAAATTAAAGAGGCTTTTTTGCAATTTTTCCGCCGTTGCGGGGGTAAGCTGTCGGCGTTTGCGAAATCTTTTTGCAAACCACCAGCCGCCGCTCGCTGCCGTCCGGCAGGGTGAACGCGCGGGTGTCGCCGTAAGCACCGCCCAGCTTTTTCAGGGCGGCAGCGGAACCGCTCAGCTCAGCATCCGCATCAGGGCCTTTCATCGCAATGAACACTCCGCCAACCCGCACAAGCGGCAGGCAGTATTCGCACAGCACCGGCAGGGCGGCTACCGCACGGGCGCTGGCGACATCAAACTGTTCACGCCAGATTTTGCGGGCGGCTTCCTCTGCGCGCTCCTTGGCGAACTCGACCCCCGTCAGGCCAAGCTCCCCGCACAGGTACTTCAAAAAGTCTACCCGCTTGCCGGTGGGCTCCATCAGGGTCAGCTGCAAATCCGGCTTGAAAATTTTTGCCACCACACCGGGGAACCCTGCCCCGGTGCCAACGTCCACCAGTTTGCCGGTTACTTCCGGCTGGGCGGCAAACAGCAGGCTGTCCGCAAAGTGGCGGTCCTCAATGCCCTCCGGGTTGGTGATGGCCGTCAGGTTCACCTTCTGGTTGTAATCCACCAGAATTTCCGCATAGCGGTCCAGCAGGTCCAGTTGGGCACCGCTCAGCACAATGTTCCACGTGGAACATTTTTGTGCAAGGCGTTCTTTATCGATCATATAAGCTCCTTTATAAAAATAATAAATAATAATGAATAAAGAATAATGTCGGTGCGCCGCCCGCTGCGGCGCAAATAAAATAGGTTGGCTGCGATGGAGCGACCATAATTTTTTCCGGAACAGCTGACTTAATTAAAATGTGATGCCGTGGGCATCACACAACAATTATTCATTATTCTCTATTCTTTTTTAATTAAAAATGAGTATCCCGCCCCTTATTCTGCTGCGGTCTTCCCTGCTTTCATCAGGGCAATGCTCAGCTGGGCCAGGTCGCTGGGGCTTACACCAGGAATGCGTCCGGCCTGTGCCAGCGTGCGGGGGCGAATCTTCGCCAGCTTTTCGCGGGCTTCCAGCGTCACGGTCTCCAGCGGGGCGTAATCAAAGTCATCGGGGATCACCACATTTTCGTGGCGCTGTACCTCGTGGATAGCGCGCTGCTCACGGGCAATATAACCGGCATAGCGGATCTCGGTTTCAATGCGCAGGGCCATGGCAGCGCTCACATCCTGCCCACGGCCAATCACCTTGGCCAGCAGCTCATAGTGTACGCCGGGCCGCTTGAGCAGCTCCGCCGCCGTGCCGCCGGATTCACCCAGCGTTTCCAGCACTTCCGGCGGGGCAACGGTGCGCAGCTCCGCCAGCGGTACTTTGGTGGTTTCCAGCCGGTGCAGCTCAGCCTTTTTCACTTCCATGTCGTGAGTGAACGCCGCCCAGCGGGTGTCGTCCACAAGGCCGTATTCCCGGCCAATGGGGGTCAGGCGCTCATCGGCGTTGTCCTGCCGCAGGCTCAGGCGGTACTCGCTGCGGCTGGTCATCATGCGGTAGGGGTCCATCACGCCCTTGGTTACTAAGTCGTCCACCAGCGTGCCAAGATAGGAAGTATGCCGTGCCAGCACCAGCTCGCTCTTGCCCAGAGCCTGGCGGGCGGCGTTCAGGCCGGCCAGCAGGCCCTGCGCGGCGGCTTCCTCATAGCCAGAAGTTCCGTTGAACTGCCCTGCCCCGTACATGCCGCCGATCACTTTGCTTTCCAGCGTGGGCAGCATGCTGGTGGGGTCCACACAGTCATACTCGATGGCATAAGCCGGGCGCATGATCTCCAGGTTCTCAAACCCCTTGATGGTGCGGTACATGGCATTCTGCACGGCTTCCGGCAGGGAGGAACTCATCCCCTGCAGGTACATCTCCTCGGTGTCCTCGCCGCAGGGCTCCACAAACACCGGGTGGCGTTCCTTGCCCTTAAAGCGCACCACCTTATCTTCAATCGAAGGGCAGTACCGCGGGCCGACACCCTGAATGTCCCCGCCGTACAGCGGCGAGCGGCTCAGATTGTCCAGGATGACCTTGTGGGTCTCCGGGTTGGTGTAAGCAATGTAGCAGTCCACCTTGTTGTGCATCGGCTTGTGGGTCATAAAGCTGAACGGCTGCAGCAATTCGTCCGGGTCGCCGGGCTGGCAGTCCAATTTGCTGAAGTCAATGCTGCGGCGGTGTACGCGGGCCGGGGTGCCGGTCTTGAAGCGGCGCAGCGGCACACCGTGGGCCGTCAGATCCCTGGTCAGCGCGGTGGCCGCATGGGTGCCGTCCGGACCGCCGTCATAGTGGGCTTCGCCCACAAAAATGCGCCCGCCCAGCGCTGTGCCGGTGGCAATCACCACGCACTTGCAGCTGTAATAGCCGCCCAGCGCCGTTACCACCCCGCACACATGGCCGTTCTGCACATCCAGCCGCACGATCTCCGCCTGGTGAATTTCCAGGTTGGGGGTCAGCTCCAGCGCGTGCTTCATCCACATGTGGTAGCGCTTGCGGTCAGTCTGTACGCGCAGGCTGTGTACCGCGGGGCCTTTGCCGCGGTTCAGCATCCGGCTCTGCAAAAAGGTGGCGTCCGCCGCAATGCCCATCAGACCGCCCAGCGCATCGATCTCCCGCACCAGATGCCCCTTGGCTGTGCCGCCAATGGACGGGTTGCAGGGCATGTTGCCGATAAAATCCAATGTCAACGTAAAGATCGCCGTCTTGGCGCCAAGCATGGCCGCCGCATGGGCGGCTTCAATTCCAGCGTGTCCGGCACCCACCACGACCACATCATAATTTCCCAAAAAATCCATAATCTCTATGCCTCAAATCAAAACTCTTTGATGGAAGAAATTTTCGTCACTTCATTGTATCACAGCCGCGCCCGGAACACAATAAAAGAGCGCCTGCCCCCGCAGAAAATAGCGGGTAAACAGGCGCTCTTGAAACGCAGAAGAACAGGTGGGTTATTTGCCCACACAGAAGGTAGAAAACACTTCGTCAATGGTAGCTTCGGTGGCATCCTCACCGGTCAGGCGGGCAAGGGCACGCTGCGCATCGCTGATGCACACCCCGGCAGCATCCAGCCCAAAGCCGTCCTCCTGGCTGTGCAGGGCTTCGGCCAGGGCATCGCGGGCTTCCTTGGCGGCGCTCAGCTGGCGGGCGCTGCACAGCGCGGCGGCGTTGGGGTCCAGGTTGGCGGTGCCCAGCAGTTGGGCGACCGCCTGACACAGAGGCTGCAGGCTGGCGGCGTCCCGCGCGGTCAGCGGAATGATGGCCTTGAAGTAAGGCGCTAACTGCTGCTGTGCGGCAGTGAATGCTTCCCCCTGCCCGGCCAGATCCTGCTTGTTCAGGATGGCCAGCGCAGGGCGGCCCTGGCAGCGGCGGGCAATTTCCAGGTCTTCCTCATTCAGCGGGGCGGCCAGGTCGAACACGGCCAGCACCAGCCCGGCTTCCTCCAGCTTTTTCCAGCTGCGGCGGATGCCCTCGGCTTCCACAGCATCGCCGTGCTCCCCCACATCCCGCACACCGGCGGTGTCAAACAGGTTCAGCCGGATGCCGGTATCCCCCAGCATCACGGCCTGCTCCAGCACATCGCGGGTGGTGCCCGCAATGGGGGTCACAATGGCGCGGTCAAACCCGGCCAGCAGGTTCAGCAGGGTGCTTTTGCCCACATTGGGGCGGCCCAGCAGCACACAGTCCACCCCGCGGCGCAAAACCGCCCCGGCCCCGTACCCGGCAATCAGCTGGTCCAGCGTGTCCTTCTGCTCGCTCAGTGTGGCGATCAGCTCTGCCTGCGATACCTCCGGCACATCCTCCTCCGGGTAGTCGATCCAGGCGGTCAGGTGGGCGGCCAGCGTTTGCAAAGCGGCCTGGATGCCCGCAATGCGCCGTGCCAGCGCGCCGTCCAAAGCGGACTTTGCCAGCGCTGCCCCCTGCCGCCCTTCGGCGGAGATGATCTCCATCACGGCTTCGGCCTGAGTCAGGCTCATGCGGCCATTTTCCAGCGCGCGGCGGGTGAACTCGCCGGGGCCGGCGGGCGCAGCACCGGCCAGGTACAGCGCTTCCAGCAGGCCCAGCGCCATGGCGTTGCCGCCGTGGACTGAAAGCTCGATCACATCCTCACCAGTGTAGCTGTGCGGCGCGCGGAAAAACAGGGCGATGGTCTCATCCATCTCCTCACCCCGCAGATGGTAATGCCCCAGCATGGCGGTGTAGCCTTTGGCTTCCGCAACCCGCTTTGCCGGGTTGCGCGGGGTGAAGATCTCCCCCACCACCGCATACGCTTCCGGTCCGGATACCCGAACGACCGCAATGCCGCCTGCCCCCGGTGGGGTGGCAAGGGCGCAAATAGTAGAACTCATATCAATACCTCGAACTTATCTGTTGTTGACTTTATGCTGGCCCTGGCTGCGTCAGCAGCGGTAACTCTCCCGCGGGCCAAGGTAGGATTCCGGCAGGGTGGTGCCGTCCGGCCAAAGCACGATCTTTTCCAGAATGATGGCCGGGCTGACCGCATAAAAGCGCAGTGTGTTGACCCCCGCATGGCACAGGATGACGGCCTCGGTCAGCTTTACATTGGCAAAGCCCTCGGCATACCACTGTTCGCTGCCAAAGAACGGTCGGTTCTCCTCGTGCACGGTGTTTACAACCTGTACCGCTCCGCCATTGAACGAATAACCGATATACTGCTTTGGCTCAAAGGTGACCGGCGTGGTGGCGGACATATGGAACTGTACATGATAGTCTCCGTCTTTTGCTGCAGCAAACGTATATTCCAGATAGGGACGCTCTTCGCTGTTTTCAAAGTTGGCGGTAGCCGGGAACACTTTCAGCGCGGTGCCCAGGCGGCCATACGGCTTGAGCAGCGCAAACCCGCCGCCGGGAACATCCCGCTTGGCAGTGTAGTGCTGTGCTTCCATGGAAATGCAGTTGTTGGCTTCCACAAAAGTTCCTTTGGGGTAACTGACCGGCGTATTGTCCACTTCCACAATGATGTTGGCCGCACCGGTCCCCTCCTGGATATGCTCATTCACCACAGCGAACTGTCCAGTCGTTTTTCCGGTGATCTGGCTGCGGTCAATCATCAGGGTCACGCGCTGGTTTTCGGCCACGGTGCCGCCGGTGCAGCTGAACTGCATCCAGGGGCAGTCGGTCTCAATGTGCCAGCTGATGGGGCACTTGCTGCCGCAGGCAACGTCAAACGCAACCTGGCTGACATCCGGCCGCAAAAAGTCCTGCCATACCTGCGGCTTGCGGCCGTTCCACCAAAAACCGGTGGCGTACACGGTATCTTCCACGCGGGATACGATCATCCGCGGCCGGTTGGCCGGGGTGATGTACATCCGGATGGGAAGCTTGCTGTCCTCATCGTTCCAGTACACAAAGCCGATGTGCTCCGATAACCCGAACCCGTAATACTTGCCGCCGTCCACGGTGTGGTATTCGTTCACCAGCGCTTCGTCCGCTTCAATGCAGGCCTGCACTTCATCGGCCAGCCGGTTGGCGGCAACGCGGTTCTGCTTGGCATACAGATGGTTGCGCCCGGTCAGGATCCACATCTTCATCAGGTTGGCGGTGCCGCATGCCGGGAAGTAGATCAGCGAGATAAAGGCGCTCAGGTCCTTCTGCGGGCAGGTAGCTTTCAGGGCATCACATTCCGAAAGGATGTGGTTGGAAATCTGCAGCACTTCCTCCGCCTCGCCGTAATGGGTCGGGTGATAGGTGTCCTCCCCCATCTTCTCGTGCTTTCTGCGGGCCAGCAGGCGGGTGTAATCGGTGATAATGCCCTCAATGCGGGGCAGGTCCGCCGGTGCAAAAGCTGCGCCAAAGTTGCGGCGCACCCACTGTGCGGTGTACTGGGTGGTAATGGCAGCATCCTGCCCGCCCCAGACGTCAATATCATAAGCCAGGTCCAGGAAGTAGGAAAGCCCGAACTCCTGCGTGCCAATATCACCAATGTTCGTTACCCAGATCTCCCGCACGCCGTATTCGTAAGCGGCGGTCATCTCCTCCCATACTTTGGGCAGGTAGGTGGCGCCCACCCATTCAAATGAGTGGGGCCCGCCGTGCATGTCCATGTGGTAGTACATGCCGTACCCGCCGGGGTGGCTGCGCATTTTCGGGCTGGGCAGCGTGCGGGTGGAGCCGTGGTTGTTGTCGCTCAGCATCAGGGTTACGCCGTCCAGTTCCGGATCACCGATCAGGCCCGGCGTTTCCTTGCTGCCGTAAAAGAACTCTTCGGTTTCTGAGAAGAAAACGATCTGCCGCGGCACCTGCCTGACATCCGGGTTAATAATCTCCCGGATCAGCTGGTTCTGGGTTTTCAGCACATTGCGGATCAGCTGGATGTTCTCTTCCAGCGTGGCGTGCTGCATAATGGCAGTGTCGTTTTCGCCGCGCATGCCAAGGGTGATGACGTTCTCAAAGTCTTTGTTGCGGGTCAGGCCGTCGCGCCAAAAGCGGGTAATGCCTTCTGGGTTGGCAATGTAATCCCAGGCATCGCCGTAAATGGAACCCCTGCCCCGCACCATGCTGTACTCCTGCCCGCTGCGCATGCAGGGTTCGTGGTGGGAGGTGCTCATCACCACACCCAGTTCGTCCGCCAGTACGGCGTTTTCCAGCCCGGGGCCGTCCAGGCTGAAATTGGAATTCCACATGGCAGGCCACAGGTAGTTGCCTTTCATGCGCAGCAGCAGCTCAAATACCGGCGCATAGCAGGCGGCGTTCATGCTGCCAAAATGGGTCTTGGCCCAGTTGCCAAAGGCGGGCCATTCATCGTTGATAAAAAAGCCGCGGTACTTGACGGACGGCACCCTGGATACCATGTTCACCCGATCATCCAATACCACAGTGTCCTGGTGCCGCGGCAGGACATGGTTCCAGTTGACCAGCGGGGAAACGCCGATCAGCTCCGAAAGATGGAACAGCCCGTAAATGGTGCCGCGCTTGTCGTTCCCCGCAATCACCAGCGCGGCGCCAATGCCTGCCAGGGGGGGCTCAATGACCTGGAAGCTGTAGCATTCCCATTTGCCCCGGATGGCATTCAGGTCAAGTTTGCCCGCGGCTTCCAGCGCATCCAGCATGGGGCTGTGCCCGATGGTACCGTACAGCACGGCACAGCCACTCCCCTGCCCGGAGGTGATTCCGGCGGGCGAAACGCCCGTCACCAGTTCAATATCCTGCTTTACCATTCCGGCAACCCGTTTTACACCGGGCAGGGCCTGTGCTTCCTCATAAAAAGCAAGCCCTTTGCCGATCGTGATCTGCGGCATAGTTGGTTTCCTTCCTGCTTTTATCAAAATATAATGATTTTGTAAATCAAAAATGCTATTTTTACCCTGTAGAGACCGTGGGGGCGCACATCGTGCGCCTGCCTACCTACGGCAACACCGCACAATTCCCGCCTTGCGGCTTAAGCACCGCTCCGGCAGCTGCGGCACGGCATCTGCGTTGCCAAAATGCTCGATAAGACATCCAGTATTATCTGCGCTTTTGGCCTAGCAGCTGCCGCACCTCGCTCGCCGTATCGGCACTTAGAATTATGCGGTATTGCCCTAAAAATATAACGGTGCCGTTTTAGGCTGCCACGGGCCAAAGCCCCAAAATAATCATCACCCGTATTATATCATAGTGCGGCACGATATAATAGAACCGCCCACAAAACGGAAAAGAAAAAAGCCCGTGCACAACGCACGGGCAATCTTTCAACAAGAAAAACAAAACTTGTTTAAAACTTAATTTGATTTTTTGCGGCGGTGCAGAACCATGCCCAGCAGCTTTTCCACCATGGCAAACACCTCGCGGAAGTTCAGCAGGCAGATGGCAAAGGTCAGCACCGTGACCGGCAGCACCCAGTGCTCCAGCTTGAACAGCATGGCAATCTCCACAAAGATCAGCCCCAGGTTCAGCAGCATCCAGGCGGGGTGAAAGTCGATCTCCAGCAGCCCGTGGGTGGAGTAAGCACGCAGCAGGAAAACAATCAGCAGGGAGATGAAACTTGCCATCGTAACGCCCCACGGCCCAAACCAGCGGATGAACAAAAAGTTCAGAACCAGATTAACCACGGCACCTACCAACATGGTGTAGAACGAACTGGTGGACCGCTTGTATACCACATACACGCTGTTCAGGAAGTTGTTCAGGCAGGTGCACATGGAAGCCAGTGTCAGGAACGGCACAAACTGCCAGCCAAGGAAGTAATCCTCGCGGAAAACGTGCATCATGGGCTGGCACAGCCAGATGACGCCCGCCACACAGCAGAACATGACCGCCGCATATACCCGGAACACCTTGCTGAAAAACGCCGAACGCTCGGATTCCTCCGTCACAGCCGAAAGCTGCCATGCCTCATAGAAAATCTGCCCCACAATGGTAATGATCTGCGGCAGATAATACCCGGCTTTCAGCAGGCCCACCCACCAGGTGCTGCTTTTGCCGTCAATGCCGTCACACATGCCCTGTACATAGAACAGGTCCGATGCGTTGATGATCCAAAAGCTGATGGAAGCCGGGATCATGGGGATGCAATAACGCAGCATGTCCTTCCAAAGGGCTTTGTTGAACTTTTTGAAACTGAAATACTGGCGGCAGTGCCCGACAATAAAAACAAAGATTGCCGAAAGCGCATCCGAACAGGCCATGGCAAGCAGGTAGCCGTTCGCGCCCAGATCCAGCACATCCAGGAACAGATAGTAGAACCCAAGCAGTGTGGCGGAAGTCAAAATGCCATCCACCGCAACCAGACGGTTCAGCATGCGGGAACGGATGAACTGGGTGCAGAGCGTGCGCAGGCAGCTCATCAATACACAGGCGTAAATCAAAACCAGATAATCCGCCGCATTGGGGATCAGCCGCACCAGCGGCCAGCAGACCGCCATCAGGGCAAAGCCCAGCAGGATGGTGGCAAGGCCGTTCATGAACACGCTGGATTTATCCACCTTGCGGTCCAGGCCAAACCGGATCACCGCAAAGCTGACGCCCAGGCTGACCACCGGAATCAGCAGGTTGGCCACCGACTGCATCAGGCTGGTCACACCCATCACATCCGGGCTGGCCAGCGCGTAACTCAGGTATGGCTGAATAATCAGGCTGATGATTTTGGAGCCAAAGTTGGAAATGGCAAACAGGATGGTGTTGTTCACCAGCGTGGAGTAGCGTTTGGAATCTGACAAAGTGCAGATCGCCTCCTCGATATTAAATTTTGAATTAAAAAAAAGAATAGAGAATAAGAGTTAATAAAGAATAAAGAAAAAAGAATAATGATGGTGGACCGCGGCGCGTTCGCGCCGCTCAAAAAATATCAGGTGGGATATGCGCCACATGCTGCGGGTAAAGAGTAGAAGCACTCAATAATTAGAACCTGTTCGATAGAACTCTTCAATCACGGCAGCCAATATATGGGGAATGGAAACCAAATAATGGTACTATCTCCCTTTCAGCAGCGCCTGCCGTGCCTTATAGTCCGGCATCACCCTGGCCACGGCGGCCCAGAAAGCCGGGCTGTGGTTGGGGTGGGCAAAGTGGCAAAACTCGTGTACCACCACATACTCCTGCGCGGGCAGCGGCATCACACACAGCCGCAGGGCAAAACACAGCGTTCCCGTTTTTAGGGAGCAGCTCCCCCACCGGGTGCTCATGTCCCGCACCGCTATGCGGGGCATTTCTCCGCGCGGGCAGGTGGCGGCAAACAGCGGGTAATACTGCGCACATAGTGCCTGCATCTGGTGCAGGGCGATGGCTTTGCTCGGCAGCGGCGGTTCGGCGGCACGGTTTGCCATGTGGACCGCCATCCGGCCCTGCGCCGCGGCAACCCATCCGGCATGCGCCGCCACAAAAGCGTCCACACTGCTCAAGGGGACCCGGCGCGGCGCACTGACGGCTACACTGCCATCCGTGCGGACCCGTATGTTCAGGTTGCGCACCCGGCGGCGCGTCAATTCATATTCGACCCCGCCCGCAATGCGGCGCTGTGGGTCTGGCTGGTTCATCTGCCCACCTCCCGACTTAGGGCAACACCGCACAATTCCCGCCTTGCGGCTTAAGCACCGCTCCGGCAGCTGCGGCACGGCATCTGCGTTGCCAAAATGCTCGATAAGACATCCAGTATTATCTGCGCTTTTGGCTTGGCATCTGCCGCACCTCGCTCGCCGTATCGGCACTTAGAATTATGCGGTATTGCCTTAGCTGTTAAGGTGTACCTGATACCCCCAAAAACAGCTGCCCCCATTGTACGCTATTTTGCCGCAAAAGGAAAGTGAAAACTTGACCTTGCGTGCAGCGGTGCAGCACGGCTGCTGCACTGCCTGCCAAAATTTTCGCAAAAACGCCTATTGTAGCCATTGGCAGGGTATGCTATAATACCAATAACGACAGTTTTTTGAACTTTACCCACGCAAACTCTGTACATACTGCCGGGGCGTGGTGCCGTATTCCGCGCGGAACGCGCGGTAAAAGTTGGCGTAATCCCCAAACCCGCAGTAGGTGCAGACTTCACTGGGGGCAAGCCCGCCGGCCAAAAGCTGCTTGGCGTTCAGCAGCCGCTTTTGCAGGATGTACCGGTGCACCGTGGTGCCCACCTGCGCTTCAAACTTGCGCAGCAAATGGTACTTGCTGATAAAAAAGCGCTCTGCCAGCGCATCCAGCGTCAGGGCTTCGTTGTAGTGCTCGTTGATGTAGCTCAATACCCCGTCCACCACCCGGTCAGACGCCATATCGGCCGAAAGCGCGCTCTGCATGCTGCGGTCCGCCGCGCTCTGATTGATGGCAACCATCAGCTCCACCAGGCTGCAAACGGCCAGCAGGTCGCTGCCATAACTTTCCTGCATGTGCAGGCTGCGCAGCTTGTCCAGCTCACGGCGCATCTCGGCGCTGCGGGGGCCGGGCAGGCGCAGCAGATTGGTATGGCCGGGCACCGTGGTGTCAAAGCAGCGGGTCAGGCTGGTGTGCGGGCTGGAAAGGGATTCCAGATACCCGCGGTCCACCCACAGCACAATGCGCTCGTAAGGTTCATCATTGCTGTCAACCCGCGCTTGGTGCAGCTCCAGCGGGCTGATCAGCATCAGATCCCCCGCGCGCATGTGGAAGATGCGGTTTTCGACCGTATAAGATACACTGCCGCGCAAAAGCATGTAGATTTCATAAAAATCATGGTGGTGCAGCTCCACTTCATCCATGTAGCGGTAGCGGTAAATTTCAAAATCCCGGCGGATCATGGTCTGCCGCCGTGTAAAGGGTTGAAAGCTGTTTTCTGCCATAATCCTGTCATCTCTCTTTCCACTTTCATAGTACCGCAATTTTTGCAATCTTTCAAGCAATTACGCCAATTTAATTTGCAAAAAATAAGGGTTATACTTATCCACGGTTTGAATGAACAACACCGGCCGTGCTGCAAAGCAAGGCCACCGAAGATATCACAAAACAAAATCTGAAGGAGTGTTTCGCCATGAAAATGAACGCTGCATCCATCAAGAACCAGAAGGCTGAATGGGAAGCCCTGGGCGTTAAGCTGCCCGCCTTTGACCATGACGCTATGACTGCCAAAACCAAGGAGCATCCGGTTTGGGTCCACTTTGGCGCAGGCAACATCTTCCGCGGCTTTATCGCAGCTCTCCAGCAGCGCCTGCTGAACGAAGGTCTGCAGGACCGCGGCATCATTGCAGCCGATACCTTTGACTATGACATCATTGATAAGATCTACACCCCGTTCGACAATCTGACCATGATGGTCACCCTGAACCCGGATGGCTCCACCAGCCGCGAGATCATCGGTTCTGTTGCCGAGGGCCTGCGCGCTGATTCTTCTGACGCTGCCATGATGGCACGCTTCAAGGAGATCTTCACCGATCCCGGCCTGCAGATGATCTCCTTCACCATCACCGAGAAGGGCTATGCCCTGTACCGTCCCGATGGCAGCCTGATGCCCGTTGTGCAGGCTGATATCGACGAAGGCCCGGCACACGCACGCCACGCCATGAGCATGGTCGCTGCCCTGCTGTTCGAGCGTTTCCAGGCCGGTGCCGCCCCGCTGGCTGTTGTCAGCATGGACAACTGCTCCCACAACGGCGAAAAGCTGCAGTCCAGCGTGATGACCGTTGCCAAGGCATGGGCTGAAAAGGGCTATGTCGGCCAGGACTTCATCGCTTACCTGGAAGACGAGAGCAAGATCGCATTCCCCTGGTCCATGATCGACAAGATCACCCCGCGCCCCCACAAGATCGTGGAAGAGCAGCTGGTCAAGGATAACATCGAGGATATGGAGCCCATCGTTACCAGCAAGAACACGTTCATTGCTGCCTTTGTCAACGCAGAGCGCCCGCAGTACCTGGTTGTTGAGGACAAGTTCCCCAATGGCCGTCCCCCGCTGGAAAAGGCCGGCGTCTATATGACCGACCGCGACACCGTCAACAAGACCGAGCGCATGAAGGTCACCACCTGCCTGAACCCGCTGCACACCGCCATGAGCGTTTACGGCTGCATGCTGGGCTACACCCTGATCTGCGACGAGATGAAGGATGCCGATATCGTTGCCCTCATCAAGCGCCTGGGCTATGTTGAAGGCCTGCCCGTTGTGGTCAACCCCGGCATCCTGGAGCCCAAGGCATTCATCGATGAAGTTGTTGAGCAGCGCCTGCCCAACCCGTTCATGCCGGACGCCCCGCAGCGTATCGCTACCGATACTTCCCAGAAGGTCGGCATCCGCTTTGGCGAGACCATCAAGAGCTATGTTGCCGAAGGCCGCGACCTGAACACCCTGGTGTCCATCCCGCTGGCCATTGCCGGCTGGCTGCGTTACCTGCTGGCTGTTGATGACAACGGCAACGCATTTGAAGTTTCTGCAGACCCCCTGAAGGATGACCTGCAGGCTAAGCTGGCTACCATCAAGTTCGGTGCTCCCGACAGCTGCACTGACCAGCTGGACAGCATCCTGAGCAATGCTTCCATCTTCGGCTCTGACCTGACCAAGACCGTCCTGGCTGACAAGGTCAAGGCTTACTTCAAGGCTGAGATCGCAGGCCCCGGCGCTGTCCGCAAGACCCTGCACGACGCTGTCAACGCTTAATGAAGGCGTAACCAAAAGGCATTCCGGGGAAACCCCGTATTGATTCGGAATCCAAGATTGCAAGGGCAATACCGCACACTGTGCGGTATTGCCCCAGATAAACAACAACCAAGGAGGAACACACTTATGCCTATGCAAATGGGTTGGCGCTGGTATGGTGAGGACAACGACCCCATCACCCTCAGCGACATCAAGCAGATCCCCGGCGTTACCAGCATTGTTTGGGCTCTGCACCACAAAATGCCCGGTGAGATTTGGGAAGAGAACGAGATCAAGGAAGTCATGGATCAGATCCACGCTTACGGCTTCAATGGCGACGTTGTTGAATCTGTGAACGTCCATGACGATATCAAGATCGGCCTGCCTACCCGCGACCAGTATATCGAAAACTACAAGCAGTGCATCCGCAACCTGTCCAAGTTCGGCGTTAAGGTTATCTGCTATAACTTCATGCCTATCTTTGACTGGACCCGCACTGACCTGTTCCACCCTGTCGGTGATGGCTCCACCGCCCTGTTCTATCAGAAGGATATGATCAAGGACGACTACAAGGCCATGGCCAAGTATATCCTGGACTTCACCGAGAAGTACCACATGACCTTCCCCGGCTGGGAGCCGGAGCGTATGGCTAAGCTGGACGAGCTGTTCAAGGCCTATGCCCCTGTCACTAAGGAGAAGCTGTGGGAGAATCTGAAGTACTTCCTGGAAGCCCTCATGCCCACCTGCCGCGAGTGCGACATCAAGATGGCCATCCATATGGACGATCCCCCATGGGATATCTTCGGCCTGCCCCGCCTGCTGGTGGACGCCGAGAGCATCGACCGCTTCCTGTCCATGGTGGATGATCCGTACAACTGCCTGACCCTGTGCTCCGGCAGCCTGAACGCCAACCCCAACAACAATGTTGCCGAGATCGTCCGCAAGCACTGCGACCGCATCGCTTTCGCTCACATCCGCAACATCCATCACTTTGATAACGGTGACTTCTCTGAAGCTGCCCACCGCGATTGCTGCGGTGAGACCGGCATCATCGAGATCCTGCGCGCTTACCACGACAACGGCTTTGAGGGCTATATCCGCCCCGACCACGGCCGTCAGCTGTGGGAGGAAGGCCCCGGCAACTGCCGCCCCGGCTACGGCAAGTATGACCGTGCCCTCGGCATCCAGTATATGCTCGGCGTCTGGGATCTGCTCGACCGCCTGGATGAAGAGAAGAATAAGTAATTTCTGACCTTTTCAGCTTTTCTGGCCCGCACCCGTATGGGTGCGGGCTTTTTGTTTTGCCGTAAAAATCAGCCGTAATCTGACGCGCTCCCCGTAGGGGGCGCACATCGTGCGCCCGCCAATCGGAAAAGAGATGGCGGCCCTTTGGGATTGTACCGGACAAGGGCCTGCAATAAATCCTATTATGGCATAATGCGGCAATGGCCCGGAACGGTCAAAACCGTTCCCTACACAGCTTTTTATCACGCGTTGTAACTGTAGGGTGGGATGCCCTCACCCCGCCGCGGAGAAACCTTTGCCGGCTGTGACAAACACTGCAAATAATTTGTAGGGGACGATGCTCGCATCGTCCCGCTAACCTGAAAAGAGCTGCATCCCCTTTTCAATTTTGTATCGTCTTGCTTAAATCAAATGCCCGGAGCCATAATGTCGCATGTGACTTTATGGCTCCGGGCATTCTGCTTTAGGGAAACTTTTATTTCAATCCACTTTTAATGCGTTCCAATTCCTGCTGAATTTTGGACAGTTCATGGATGAGATACTGCGAATCTCTTGCCGGAGCATCCGTCCGCCCGACAAGATAATCAATGCTCACATGAAAAAAATCTGCCAGCGCAACCAACGCTCTGGCATCCGGCTGTGTCTTACCTGTTTCATAATTGGATAAGGTTTTCTGATCGATTCCGGTCGCCGCGGCCACATCCACCTGCCGCAAATCCATATCTTCCCGCAGGTCGCGTATACGGTTCATGAATTACCACTCCTTTTTCTTGAATTTACTATAAAATTACTATGGAGTGATTGACGTATACACAATATTACTATATAATCAAAATAGATACTATAATATTAGTACAGAAAGGAAGGTTTAACTGCCATGGCCAATTATAACCATGAAATTCTGGTAAATTACCTGCGTGACGTATACAGCATGGAACTGCTGGTTCGGAAAATAAAGGATGATGTACATTCCACAGGAGAAGACGTTGAATATATGCAAGCTTTCATCAAAAAAGCAGACAGTACGCCGGTTCCCCAAAAGGGGTCCTATATCGCCCCCAAAAGATATCTTTCCAAGCTTAACTAAGGGATGCGTTACGCTTGGTATCTTTATTTGTATCGTCCTCTTTAATCCAGACTCCTATTTCTGGGACTTTGTAGGAGCATTGTGCTTTTATCTTTCTCTAGGATTCTTTATACATGCCGGATTCATTGCTTCTAATAATGCCAAAAAACAAAAAATGGAAAAGGAAGCAGTAGAAGAGACTTATCAAGAAGAGAAGAAAGACTATGAGCGTATGATGGCTCTCGCCAATGAAGGCCGTTCTGATTTACCCAATCAAATTGACTATTATAACGCCGCTGTTTCGCACCTGCAGGAAGCAAAAGAAAAATTACAAAGCGTATATTCTGCAAATATTATTCCAAATAAATACAGAAGCGTTTATGTGGCTTATTATCTGTACGATTACATCAGCAGCAGCCACGAAACCGATATTGACCGGGTTTTGCAGACGATGTTGCTAGATCAGATCATTGCCAAGCTCGATAAAATCATCGCACAGCAGGAAGAAATTATCCTGAACCAGCGTATGCAGCTTGCAAAGCAGGATACCTTGCTCGCACAGTCGAAAAAGCAGCATGAAGAGCAGATGAAAGCAATTTCCAACCTGGAAGAAAACCAGCAGATGCAAAACGATTACCTTGCCATGACCGAAGCCAACACACGGATAACCAACTATTTCGTTACCGCCGATTACATCAACAAGTATATCTAAAAGAAATGTCTACATAATCCAAAGGAGCTGCCGCATCTGCGGCGGCTCCTTTGGTTATGCTACCCCAATCAAAACCGATATCCAATATCACCAAATATCCGCCCAAATCTTCTCCATCCTGGCCACTTGTTCCCGCTGCATCCAAATGCTATAATTGGCATATAAACCAATACAGAAAGCGTGATTCTGATGCCCAGACGATATGACAGCGCCGACGCCAAGCGCCGCATTTTAACGGCCTGTGTTCGGTTCTTTCTGGAAAAAGGCTATACCCGCACCACTGTTGCCGAAATTGTCAAGGAAGCCGATGTCAGCATCAGTACCTTCCAGAATGTGTTCCGCACCAAGGATGGCGTTCTGGTGGAGCTGGTCAAATTCATGTTCGGCAGTCAGTTTGATATGGCGGGCCAGATCGCAGGCCAAAAGCTGCCGCCCGTCTATGTGTACGCGGTGGAGACCAGCATCCAGCTGGCTTTGACCGAGCTGAACGAGAACCTGCGGGATATCTACCTGGAAGCCTACAGCCACACCGAAGCGTCCGAGTATATCTACCAGCACACCTCCAGCGAACTGTACCGCATTTTCGGCCCCTACCTGCCCAGCTATACCGAAAGCGACTTCTATGAACTGGAGATCGGCTCTGCGGGCATAATGCGGGGCTATATGTCCCGCCCGTGCGATAAATACTTTACGCTGGAAAAAAAGTTGGCCCGCTTCCTTTCCATGAGTTTAAACGCTTACGCGGTGCCCGCCGCAGAGCAAAAGCAGGTGCTGGATTTTATCGCCAAGCTGGATATCCGCGCCATTGCCGTGCAGGTCATGCAGGAGCTGTTCAAAGCGCTTGCCATGCGTTTTTCCTTCCCGCTGCCGGATTCCGTAAAAGCATAATCAGCTAGCACCGCCCCCGTTTGTCCGCCAACCCATCATGAACAGGAGAAAAAGATGAAAGCGATTCAATGGATCATTTCCGCTCTGGTTGCCGTGGTCATCATCGCCGCCGCCGTTGGCGGCGGGGTGTACTTTACCCGGCTCAAAAGCATCCACAGCATCCGCAAACTGACCGATTACGAAAACTATAACCTCTACCGCATGGATATTGACTATGCGTATGATCTCGACCGCCTGATCGACCGCGGCATTACCGATAACCAGAGCATGATCAATGCCATCCTGGCCGAAGCCCTGCCCTACCTGCCCATCCATATGAAAGCCCCAAACTTTGGCTGCAGCGCGTTCTGCACCCAGGGCACGGACGGCCACACCCTGATGGGCCGCAACTATGATTTCAAGAACGATACCTCCGCCATGCTGGTCTACTGCACCCCCAAGGACGGTTACGCCTCGGTCGCCTTTGCCGCACTGGATAACATCAACGCCAACACGCCAGACGCGAGCATGGCCAAAAAGCTGGCAACCCTCACCGCGCCGTTCATCTGCCTGGACGGCATGAATGAAAAAGGCGTTTCTATCGCCGTTCTCACGCTGGACAGTGACCCCACCTACCAGCAGACCGGCAAGCCGATGATTGCTACCACCCTTGCCATCCGCCTGGTGCTGGACCGCGCCGCCACCACAGCCGAAGCTGTAGAGCTGCTGAGCAAATATGATATGTTCGCTTCCAGCGGGCGGGATTACCACTTCTATATCACCGATGCTTCCGGTGATGGCCGCGTGCTGGAATACGACTGCAATGACCCC
>ERZ1034804.45-NODE-45-length-28874-cov-16.484541_pt1 | contig 28874 bp, 19 predicted proteins | sample MGYA00520635_ERZ1034804 | MGnify/ENA primary metagenome ERZ1034804 (study PRJEB33766, sample SAMN09781685) | gut metagenome | biome: gut microbiome | host: Homo sapiens | place: Madagascar | study: EMG produced TPA metagenomics assembly of the PRJNA485056 data set...
CACAATAATAATTTACCCTACGAGGTGTCACGCCCCACTTCTCGGCGGCCTCTTTCAATGTCATATAGTCCATTTCGCACCTCCACAGAGTACATTATAGTTCTTTGTCTCGAACAATACAAGTTTATCACCAATCGCAGCTTTATATAATCGGCATAATCGTACAGCTTGTCAGGCATAATAAGGTCATTCCATCATATAAACCGGAACGATACAATATTATTGAGGTGAACGATTATGCCGATTGATGATTTGACTGCTTTAGGGCAAAAAATGCGGGAAGCCCGAAAGAAAAAAGACCTGACACAACAGGAGCTTGCGGATCTGAGCCATGTTTCTGTAAAGCAAATCGCCAATATCGAAAAGGGGAAAATGAATCCTTCTTATTTGATTTTGAGAGCATTGGCAAAGGTCCTGCACATCTCTTTAGATACGCTTATAAATCCAGATGTTTCTCTGGAGGATGAGGGTGTCAATCAGATGAAAATGCTTTATTCCAGCTGTCCGCCAGAAATGCGTGACACCCTGCTGCATCACACCCAAGAAACGGTGAAGGAACTGACAGAGTTATCCGAGAAATTTGAAACGAATTGAGCCAGTGAGTGAAATTTAACGATTCTCTCACTGGTTCTTTTCATTTTCGGAGAAAAGAGGCAAGCAATGCCGGTGTTAATACACACCGACCCGCAGAGAAGAAAATCCCTTTGTGATTTTCCTCTCCGCTTGCTTGTTGAGGGCAGCGCCCCCAAGCCCCTTTGAACACAGAATTTCATTCTGTGGCTACGCGTTCTGCGAACGCTTTTGACCAGGACCAGCTTACCGCTGGCCGTGGTCTTTTTCTTTTTCAACATCCTGTTCTACCTCCATTTTCAGCACTCGATCTACATTTGCCTTTGCCGTTAAAAGCTCCCGCATTTCCTCACGGGAACGCCGATACTCGACATAGGTCTTTTTCTTTTCTTCCAGCAATTTTGCGTACTCTGTCTGCAACTCTTTGACCTTGGGCAGCTTCTTGACGCCCATCTCATCAAAGGCATTCTTAGCAGCCTGGTGGAGCAGAATTTCTTCCTCATGTTCCTCCCGGAATTTCTTAGAGTAGCCCGCCTTGCGGTATGCCACATAGACCTCACGGGTCTTGGCATAATTTACGATGTGAGTACGCAGAACAGCGATCTCTGCCATGCGCTTTTCAGCCGCTTTGATCTGCGCCGAAAGTTCATTGTGATGTGCCGTGGCAGCCGTAGCCTTTTCTTCCAAAACCGCATACTCCAGCAGGTTATGCTCTGACAGGTAATTCATGGTCTGCGCCATTTGCTTCAGATTGAAAACTTTGGCCCATCGAGCATAGCCAGCACCCTTTCCGGCCTGCAATTTTGCCTGAATGTCCACCAGTAGATTGACCTTCGGCGGCTCCGGCTGCACGACGGTTTTTTTACGGGGCGTATGCTGTTTTTCTCCGGCCAGCACCGCACGAATTTCCGCTTCACTGTACCCGGCCCCCAGCTTGTCATCCATGCGGGCTACATTCTTCCAGCCGGGTGCTTTGAGCCGGATCGCTTTCCCGCGCCGGGATACCTCGCAGCCCATTTCGGAAAGCAGTTTCAGCAGCGCATCAAAGTCCGCTGGATTCTGCTCCAGCGCACGGTCAATCATTACTCGCAGCAGCTCTCGGTGAGAGGGCTTTGCCTGATCGCCCAGCCACTTGTTATAGCTCTTTCCATGAGGGTTCGGATTCTCTACAATGGACAGTCCGTTTTCAATGCAGATTGTATCACTTAACCGGCGAACCGCCTTGGTGCTGCCCCAAAAGTTTCGGAATTTCCGGTCATATTCTAAGCTGACCGATGACCAGATAATGTGATTATGAATGTGCGACTTGTCTATGTGAGTGCAGACCACAAAGGCATGATTGCCTTTAGTAAAACGCTTTGCAAATTCTACGCCCAGCCGGTTTGCTTCTTCCGGGGTAATCTCACCAGGGCGGAAGGACTGGCGCACATGATAGGCGATCACATCATCCGCGCCGCGCACCCGTCCGGTAGCGGCAATGTACTGCCGCTTTGCCAGAAGGAACTCCGCATCCGCAGTCCGGCTGTCACACGCATAGCCGGTAATGAGCTTGCCGTTATCTGTTTTCTGTGGATTTGCTACATAGTCGATGATGTCACTGATTGCCCGACTTTCTGTGCGACCCTTGCCAACATGAAGCGGCATGATTCTTGTAGTTGCCATAATAGAAGGCCCTCCTCTCATAAATATTTTTTCGCTGAACTCTTTGCTTCTATCGTTGCAATAACTTTCTCCGCTGGGTATAATAAAAAAGAACATTCTACAACCTCAAAGGAGGGATTTTATGATAGAACAGCTCATTGCCGAAGCAACGGAATGTGATTTCAAAGTTGCTCTCGAAACAAAAAAGCCAAAAAGCTGGTTAAAAAGTGTCAGTGCCTTTTCCAATGGGATCGGCGGCACTCTGTTTTTCGGAGTCTCTGATGACCGGGAGCCTATCGGCTTGTCAGATGTTCAAAAGGATGCTGAAGCGATCAGCCGCTTAATCAAAGAACGAATCACACCATTACCTCAGTTCATCTTAAAACCATTACAGGAAGATGGTAAAAATCTATTAGCTCTGGAGGTTTCTCCCGGCCGCAGCACCCCATATTATTACAAGGCAGACGGCGTGATGGAAGCATATATCCGTGTTGGAAATGAAAGCGTAATTGCCCCGGATTACATTGTGAATGAACTGATCTTAAAGGGAACCAATCAGTCCTTTGATACCCTAACAACAGACGCGGTAAAAAAGGATTACAGCTTTACACTTCTGGAAGCAACCTATCTGGAACGGACCGGTCTCCGCTTTGAGCCATCCGATTATGTTTCCTTCGGTTTGACTGATAAAAATGGACTCCTGACCAATGCCGGAAAACTCATGACCGATCAGCACACGGTTTATAACTCCCGTATGTTCTGTACCCGGTGGAATGGCTTGGAAAAAGGCTCTATCTTTGATGATGCGCTGGACGATAAAGAATACGAGGGAAATTTGATTTATTTACTGAACAGCGGCAGTGAATTTATTCGCAATAATTCCAAAGTCCGTTTTGTCAAAAAGGCACAGTATCGTGTAGACAAGCCGGATTATGCTGAACGAGCTGTGACAGAGGCTCTTGTTAATGCGCTTATCCATCGTGATTATATTGTGCTTGGCAGCGAAATCCATATTGATATGTTTGATGATCGGGTGGAAATCACATCTCCGGGCGGTATGTTTGGCGGCGGCTCAATTCAGGAATACGATATTTACAGTATCCGTTCCATGCGACGAAACCCTGTGATTGCTGACCTGTTCCACCGCATGAAGTACATGGAACGCCGTGGAAGTGGCCTACGCAAAATCGTCAGTGAAACTGAAAAGCTGCCTGGATACACAGCGGCATATAAGCCTGAATTCTCCTCAACAGCGACAGATTTCAGAGTCATCTTGAAAAATGTAAACTACAACTTAGAGGGTGACGCCCACCAAGTTATCCACCAAGTTACCCACCAAGTTATCGAACTATCAACGGTATCCAAACAGATTTTGACTTTTTGCACAACACCAAAATCCAAGAAAGAGCTTGCAGTATTTTGCGGCTTCAAAGATTTAAGAAACTTCACTTTGAAACATATCAATCCGCTTTTAGAATCCGGGCAATTAGAAATGACTATTCCCGATAAACCTAAAAGTCGCAATCAAAAATATATTACAGTTCGTTCCGAATAAACAGAGAAGCAGGGCATTGGGTCTCATCTCCCATTGTCCTGCTTCTTTTTCATTCCAAATTATATTCACATCATTTACCCATACACCCAATCCTGTATCGCAAATTTCAAACTCTGCACCTTTCCCAGTAGCCAGATCGCAGCCAGCGGCAGCCCCATCGGGCTAATCAAAAATGCCATAACCAGCAAAATCACACCATTCTGCGGGGAATAGGTAATCAGCACAGCCACGCCAAGCAGAGCAATTACCGTGCTTAGTAGACCAAGCACCAGACCGGATATGTAGATCAGCCCCGTGCAGAGCCAGACAAAAAGCGTCAACACCAAAATGACCGGTGCAGTTACGATCATCAGCAGACATTTCAAAATCTTCATTTCTGTTCCTCCTTCCAACGCTCCAGATACTGTTTGCATAGGGCATCCGCTTCTCTCTCATCATCTTCCGTCACTTCCCGTTTTCCTTTGGTCAGTTCAATCTCCAGATAAGTCCGGTAATCATCGGCTAAGAGGTCGAACAGTTCCTTGGGAGTATGGCACACCTCGCCAGAGCAATAGTGAAAATCTTGGTCAAATTCAACTCTTACACATCCATGGCGGCTGATATAAACTTCTATGGTCTCGTCTGCGGTTAGGTAATCCGCAAAAATCTCCAGCACCTTTTCAAAGGTCAGCATCTGTTTTCACTCCTTTGCTACGCTTCTTATTCTACTCATATTATCCGGTACGGACAGGCAAAAGACAAGGATACAGACAAAAAGAAAAAGCGGAGGAAGGTGCGGCGAAGAAACGCCGTTCCTCCCTCCGCAAATGGAGTATCTATCCCTGTTATGAAAGTTTGGAGAGTTGGGTAAGGATTTCCTTCACACCCTCCCACAGTTGTTCCTGCCGCTGGGATATATCCTCCAAGTCAGCATCATAAACCCGCCCGGTCTCATGCACTTTGCGGGTCAGCTGGTTCAAGTTGTTGCTGCTTCGGCGCATCAGGGAGACCAACTCCTTCAGCTCTGGCAGTTCCAGCTTGACCACATAACCATCCAGCGCCATTTTCCGCAGATAAGCGCTCAAATTCTCTGTCCCGTATTGCTGCATCTTTTGATGGATCAGTTCCAGTTCTTCTGCGGACACCCAAAACAAAACCGGCACATCCCGCTTGCGCTTTGCCATGGTTATCGCTCCGGCTCCCGTTTTTTCGGGGCGGCAGACTTATGGGCGGGCAGCTCCTGTTTGAGCTTATCCCGCACTGAGGGACGGGACGGTTCCAGTTTTTCTCTCTGGGTACGGCTGCGCTGCTGTTCTTCACGCACCAGATCAATAAAACCATCCAGCACAGCAGGGTGGCTGTTTAAGGCATAACCACAACGGACGGTTTCGGGATTATCGTTGGGAATGGTCTTGGCCCATTCTTTGTTGCGTCGGGAGTAACGCCCATCCCAGTCCTGAAGCTGGACCGTGTTAGACAGAACCATGGACACACGCTCCATGCCATAGGTCTCGATCACACCCTTTGCCGCATCGTGGCTGAGATACATTCCGTCGAAGTGCTCCCGCACCGCCGCTTCAATAGACTCCTTGCATTGGCGATTTACATTGTTGGAAGCTCGGTACTGCTCCAGCTCCCCATGTTCTCTCGCATAGGCAGCTGAATGGGGATAGATCGGTGTTGTTCGCAGTTCCTCTTTAGCTCTGCACACATCGTCGGCACGGTTCTCAATGCTGTCCCGGATCACATCCATGTGACCGGTCTCCAGCTTTTCAAAGTAGCGGTACACATCCGCCAGCGGCAAAGAAGATTCCAAAAGTGCCTGAGCCTGGGTGTCGGTCAACTCCAGTTCCTCTATTGCCATCACGATGTCCTCGCGGATGGTGTACTCATAGGCATGGTTTAAGACTTCTTCCGGGGGCTGGCTTTTCAGCCAGTCCCGGAACTTGTCCTGTTCGGCAGCCATCTTTTCATAAAGAGCTGTATTCAGATCGTTAGTATTCATGTTATCGCACCTCCTCATGCTGTTTTGGTTTCTTGTCTGTACTGCGGGGTTGCACCGGGCGTTTTAGGTTATCCAGCACCGAAGGCCGTGTGCTTTTGGCAACAACAGACTCGGTGTGTGCCTGCCCCTTTCCGTCGATGTTGAGCAGGGTATCCAACTCCACCAGACGGGCGTTTTTGCTTGTCAGTTCTTCTTCATAAAGGAATGGCTTTCCGACTTCCTCTTTTGCGGCAGCCTGCTGCTGATAGAGGTTATCCAGCTGTGCCTTTGCCGCCTCCAGACGCTGGGGCATCTGAGTGAGAGCATTGTCGATACGGGTAAGATTTCCGCGAGGGTCTGTACCAAGGGTTGCCCTGTGGGTCATCTGTCCTTTCAGCAGGAGCGTATATTCCTGTTTCCAAGCGGAAAATTCCACGGACATGGCATAACCCCGGTAGCTGCCGATCTGCACCGGATCTGAGGTTTTGACCTCCTTGCAGGCATCCAAAAGGGCTGCACCGGCGTTCTCCTTATCGGTCAGCAGGTCTCCACGAATCTCCATACCGGCAAAGCCGTCCTCCGGGTGCGGGTGTGCTGCCAAAACCTCCAGGTCAGATTCAAAGCCCTTGATAAAGCCTTTGTGCTTTTCAATCTCCTCCGGGAAGTATTTGAGCAGCTGGTCCTCCAGACGATATTTCTTGCTCTGGTGGTCGGCTTTCATCAGCTTCAGGCGGGATACCTCCACATCCAAATCCATACGCTCCTTGATGCGGGGATCTCCAGCACACAGAGCCTTGATCTCGGCAAAACTGAGGGCTGTTTCATCCACATCATCGCAGGAACGCACCGGCGATTTAGAAGTCATGATCTGGCTGATGAATTTCTGCTTATTCTCCACCGTCTGCCAGAGGTATGCATCAAAGGTTCCTTCTGTCACATAGCGGTACACATGGACAAGAGGATTCTTGTTACCCTGACGCTCGATACGACCCTTGCGCTGGGCAAGGTCTCCCGGTCTCCACGGACAGTCCAGGTCATGAAGTGCCACCAGACGGTCCTGCACATTGGTGCCTGCGCCCATCTTGGCGGTGCTGCCTAAGAGGACACGAACCTGACCGGTACGGACTTTAGAGAACAGCTCCTTTTTCCGCACTTCGGTATTGGCTTCATGGATAAAAGCGATCTGGTCGGCAGGCATCCCCTGGGCAATAAGTTTCTGACGAATATCGTCATATACCGTAAAGGCCGGCTCCTGCTCCGGCAGAGGCACAGTGCCTTCCAATGCGTGAAGCAGTGGATTATCCAGCGTTTTCGCCGCCTTGCTTGCAGGAGCTTTTGCCTGTGGTGTAGAAATGTCGCAGAACACCAGCTGGGTCAGCTTGTCAGCTTTGCCGTCCCGCCAGATCTGCATGATGTTGTCCACACACTGATTGACCTTTGTGCCAGGTTCGTCCGGCAGCATCTGGTTGACGATCCTCTGGTCAAGCCCCAACTTACGGCCATCCGAGGTAATCTTGAGCATGTTATCCTGGGACGGGTCAACCGTTCCGCTGTGTACCAGCGATGCACGCTCCGAAAGAGCTTTGACCATTTCCTGCTGATGTTCGGTGGGCTGCGCCACGATGTTGTGGTACTCCACTTCCGGGGTAGGGAGATTTAACTGGTCGGCAGTCTTAATGTCCGCCACTTCTTTGAACAGGTTCATCAGCTCCGGCAGATTAAAGAACTTGCTGAATCTCGTTCTTGCCCGGTAGCCGGTGCCTTCCGGTGCCAGCTCCAATGCTGTGACGGTCTCCCCAAATCGGGAAGCCCAGCAGTCGAAGTGGGTCATGTTCAGTTCTTGCAGGCGTTCATATTGAAGATAACGCTGCATGGTGTAAAGCTCGGTCATGGAGTTGCTGACCGGTGTGCCGGTGGCAAAAATCACGCCACGGTTTCCGGTGATCTCATCCATATAGCGGCACTTGGCAAACATATCGGAGGATTTCTGCGCGTCCGATGTGGAAAGACCAGCCACATTCCGCATTTTTGTGTATAGAAACAGGTTTTTATAGTTGTGGGCCTCGTCCACAAACAAACGGTCCACACCCAGCTGCTCAAAAGTTACCACATCGTCTTTTCGCCCCTCGGCTTGCAGCTTTTCCAGTCTGGCTTCCAGAGACTTTCTGGTACGCTCCAGCTGTTTGACGGTAAAACGCTCGCCGCCACTGGCCTGTACCTCTGCAATCCCCTCAGTGATCTCGTCGATCTGTTCATAGAGAAGCCGTTCCTGACGCTCCCGGCTGATGGGGATACGCTCAAACTGGCTGTGTCCCATGATGATGGCATCATAATCACCCGTCGCAATACGTGCGCAGAACTTCTTTCGGTTATGGGTCTCAAAGTCCTTTTTGGTGGTGACTAAGATATTGGCGGAAGGATAGAGACGCAGAAACTCCGACGCCCACTGCTCGGTCAGATGGTTTGGAACCACAAAGAGAGATTTCTGGCACAGTCCCAGGCGTTTGGCTTCCATCGCAGCGGCCACCATCTCAAAGGTTTTGCCCGCGCCTACTTCGTGTGCCAGCAGGGTATTTCCGCCATACAGCACATGGGCGATGGCACTTTTCTGGTGTTCCCGCAGGGTAATGGCCGGGTTCATGCCGCCAAAAGTGATATGGCTACCATCATACTCGCGGGGACGGGTAGAGTTCATTTCTTCGTTATACTGGCGCACCAAAGTCTGGCGGCGCTCCGGGTCTCTCCAGATCCAGTCCCTAAAGGCTTCCCGGATAGCCTGCTGTTTTTGAGCAGCCAGAGTGGTCTCCTTGGCGTTTAGTACGCGGCGCTCTTTTCCGTCTGCGTCCTCTATGGTGTCATAGATACGGACATCCCGCAGGTTTAAGGAATCCTCCAGAATCTTGTAGGCGTTGGCGCGGCTGGTTCCGTAGGTGGTATACGCTGCCACATCGTTGTAGGATACAGAAGATTTCCCCTTGATCTGCCATTCAGCAGTAAAGGAGGAATAGTTGACCTCAATGCTGCGCTGGAGATAAAACGGGGTGTTGAAGGTCTCGTACATAAACTGCTGGATGTACTCCTTGTCAATCCAGGTAGCGCCCAGACGCACCTCAATTTCCGACGCATCCAGGTCTTTGGGCTGGGCGGCGGTAAGAGCTTCCACATTGACTGCAAAAGAAGGGTCCTGCTGTGCCGCCCGCTGCGCCTGACGCAGTTTGCGGCGTACATTGCCGGAAAGGTATTCATCAGCAGTCACATAATGGGGTGTGCCGTCCTGTTCCAGCTGTCCCGGCACACGGAAGATCACGCCTTGCAGTTCTCCGGCCAGTGCTTCTTTTGTTTTTCCGGTAAGCCGACTCATATAGCTCATATCTACGCAGGCTTTTTCCGAGATGGACACCGCCAGTGCTTCGCTTGCCGTATCCACAGTAGCCACTGCCTGATGGGGCTTGATGGTCCGTTTGGTGAACATGTCCGCCTTGCGCTCCAGCTTTCCGTCCTCGTCGATAACTTCCAGCGCACAGAGCAGGTAATAGGAAGAATCATCTGCATAGGCCAGCCGGTTTGCACGGTCGTTGATGAGACCGTATTTGGCAGAAAAGCTGTCATAGAGTCGGTTCAGTTCCGCCTGTTTTTGGGTAATGATGCTGTCTGGAACCGCTGCATCCATCTGAAGGTCGATCAGTTCCTGCACACAATCACGCAGTCCCACAAGACCTTTCACACGGGCTTCGGCGGTAGCGTTGAGATCAGGGCACACCATGCGGCTGTTTTCCCGGTAGTACACCTGCCCGTCTACAATGGCATAAGAATAGTTCTTCACATTGGGGTCGGCAGGAATGGAGGTGTCAATGGCTTCGCCCTCGCCCAGCTCCGGCAGCTCTGCCTCCTGATAAGTGCCATGAATGTACTTCACAGCATCATGCAGCTGGTCGGAAAGCTCCAGTCCCTCGATAGGGTTCACGGTGTAATCCATACCATGAGCAGTGCTTACCGGTTCCTGTCTGCCCAGCACCATTTCCGGGTGGTCGATAAAATACCGGTTGATGGCAAACCCATCCTCCGTTTGTCCTGTCTGAGTCCATTCCGGCACGATGTCCAGCGGACGGTCCCGCTTTTGGAGAAAGATGATGTCCGACACCACCTCGGCACCGGCATTCTTTTTGAACGCATCATTGGGCAGACGGATAGCTCCCAGCAGTTCAGCACGCTGGGCAAGATAGCGGCGCACAGTGGAATCCTTGGCGTCCATGGTATAGCGGGAGGTCACAAAAGCCACCACACCGCTGGGACGCACCTGATCCAGTGCTTTGGCGAAAAAGTAATTATGAATGTTGAAATTCAGCTTGTTGTAGACTTTGTCATTGACCTGATACTGACCAAAAGGCACATTGCCGATGGCAAGGTCAAAGAAGTCACGCCTGTCAGTGGTCTCAAAGCCGCCTACTGTGATGTCCGCCTTGGGATAGAGCTGCTTTGCGATACGCCCGGAAACCGGGTCCAGCTCCACACCGTACAAACGGCTGTTTCTCATTTCCTCCGGCAGCATACCGAAGAAGTTGCCCACACCCATAGATGGCTCCAAAATATTTCCGGTCTCAAAGCCCATGCGCCCCACCGCTTCATAGATTGCCTGGATAACCGTAGGGCTGGTGTAATGGGCATTGAGGGTAGAGCTTCTGGCGGCGGCATATTCCTCCGGGGTCAGCAGCTCTTTCAGCTGGGTATACTCGGAAGCCCATGCCAGTTTCTCTGGGTCAAAAGCATCAGGAATACCGCCCCAGCCCACATAGCGGGAAAGAATCTCCTGTTGTTCGGGGCTTGCCTGCTGTCCGGCAGATTCCAGCTCTTTCAGCAAACGAATGGCATTAACATTTGCTTGGAACTTGGCTTTTGGACCGCCTTCGCCCAAATGCTCATCGGTAATGCGGAAGTTCTGTGCATTGCGGCGCAGGTTAGCCTTGTATTCCTCATAGGAGGCTTCCTCGGCAGCTTTGGCATTGGGGAAGGTCTGCCACTGGCCGTTGACCTGAATGGAAACCGGGTGTTCATCCAACACTTCCTCAAAGGTTTTTTCCGGCTCTGTTACAGGGGCTGGCGGCTCCGGCTCCTCAATATGCAACCGTTCCACCACCACATCATAAGGTAGATGGTTCTTATCGCCCGGATAGACGGCCACGGTCTCGGAATGAAAGGCTGGGGATTCGGCAGACGGTTGGGGCTGTTCTTGTCCAAAGCCATCCAGCTGACGGGCATACATCCCGCGCAGCAAAGGCGCAACCTCATCCCAGCGGAAATACAGCACAGCCAGACGCTTTTCCTCTGCATCCATGACTTCCAGCTCCATGCCTTGTGTCGTGGTACGGTAATCGGCAATATCGCCGGTCTCCAGATTCAGGGTCTCGATCTCACGGGGATAGTTTCTACTCAGCCAGTAGGCGATCTCGCTGTTGCTCCTGCCGGATTGCAGCAGCGTGAAAACCTGTTTTTTATCTGCTTCATCCATCAGTCCATGGGACAATACATCCCGCAAGTCTTGATTTGCCTTGTCCGGGTCAATGGGAAGAAACTCGGTATAGTAAGCATTGCGGCGGTCTGCCCGAAGCAGCTGCTCGAACTGTTCTTTGCGCTCTGCCCGATAGATGGGATATACCATGCCGGTAGGCAGAAGCTGCACGGTGTTATCCCGTAGCTCGGTGATCTGATAGGCGTCATCCTCGATATACACGGTATCGCCCACGGCATAAACCGGGGCGGCAGGATCATAGGAGGTTCTTTGCGGAGTCGGGCGGCGAACTGCATCATATTCCTCATCGGAAATGGAAACCTCGGAAGTCTGTTCTGTCTCGGCAGCTGCGATCTGCTCGGCATCCGACATCACCTGTTGGATAAACGGGTCATTGTCCAGTTTTTCCGGGTCTGCCACCTGTCCGTTGACGATCCCTCTTTCCTCCAGGGCTTCCCGGATGGCGATAGGGTCGATATTGTCAAAACGATCCTGTTCTTCTTCGGTATAGAACCGGTCCTCCTGAATCAGCTGGGCAAGCCTGCGCTGTACCTTCGGCCAGGGCAGCTGTGTTTCCTCCGGGCTTCCGGCACGGACAACGAACGGGCTGTTGCTGCCACCGTATTCCTGAGCCAGCCATGCAGCGGTATCCTTCTCTCTTGCATGGTCTTTCATATAACGGACGACAGCGTGTTTACTCTCGATATTGCCGTTCCATGCACAAAGGGCAGTATCAATATCTTCCTGAGAAAGAGGGCGCAGAAGCTCATGGAGCTTTGGATAGGTTTCGTCGATCACTTCCCGGTGCAGGCGCTGGCGGAACTCCGGCACATCCGAATAAAGGCGGATCAGCTCCATATCCTTAGAGCCAAGAACCGCACGGCGCACAGCGGCATTGCCCTCGATGACAGCATTTTCACGGTCGGAATGACCGCAGGCATTTCGATATGCCACATCCTCAGATATGGCGGCAGTCACCACAGGCTTATACTGCTCAAACTGCTCCCGAAGGGTAGGCTTTGGCGTTTCTTCCTCTATCTCCGGCTGCTGGGCTTGAATGGCATCTTCTTCTGCCAGATCCTTTTCAGCCTGGATCTTGTCATACTGCGCTTGTTCCTGTTCGGTAAGATAGCGGCCTTTCTGGACAAGTGAGGTAATGCGCTTGGAAACCTTTTCCCAGTTCAAGTGAACATCCGGGCAGTCCTGCTTTTTATAGTGCAGTCCTTTCCCATCGTGATCTTCGCCGCTGTGTGTTGCGCCGGACAGGGCATGAGAGCGTCCGCCAATGCCATACTCGTCTTTAAGGAATCTCACTTTTTCCTTATCCGTATGGTTTTCCATGAAGAACGCATAGATACGGCCTTTTCCTCCGGCGAAACTGCTGCCGCCGGTCATAGCGGCGTCGATCTCATCCTCGGTAATGAAGTGCTGAACGGTTGGCACTTGGGAAAGGTCTGAAGAAAAGGTCCTGCGGGGCAGGTCAAGGTCTTTCAGGTTCTCCCAGATTTCCCTTGGCCTATGGTAATGAAAGCGCAACAGGTCACGGTCCTGCTGATAGGCAGTCCAGAAGGCGGCGTATTCTTCCTTGAGTGTCTGGCGGAAAGCCGGGTCATTCAACTGCTCCGTCAGGCGGCGGGTCTCCTCCGGGAACCCATTGCCTCTGATTTCTGACAGGCAAGACAAATATCCTGCTTCTCTGGCTTCCTCGCTGAAATCGTGGTACAGATACCAGAGCTTTTCTGCAAGGAGGGAGCGTTCATAGCCTGCCGCTTCTGCAAGCTCCACATTGGAGGCAAACTGGCCGCTCTCCAAAAGCTCCCCGATACGCTCTGCGGCGCTCTCCCAGGAAATGACCTGGGCAGACCTGTCATAACGGACAGACTTCCCGTGGGAAAGATGGATACCATCCTCGGCATACCATGCGCTCACACTGCCAAGGCCGTTGCCGCCGTGGTACAGCGTTTTCAGTATCTCGGCAATCTCAGCGGTGGTTTTCTGCTTTTCAAAGGCTGCAACCACACGCTCCCTCTGACGATCTGTATTGCCGCCCAAACGCAGCACATGGTCGATGTCATTTTGGGCAAAAGAAAAAGCAGAGGATGTATGCGCTACATTCTCTGCTTCATCTATGGATTGGATCTGTTCCGCTTCGGAGAGGAACAGGTTTAGGGTCAGCTGTTGATAAGCTCCGCCATCAGGATTTCCTCGGCCTGAGCTTTGCAGGTGTTCATCAGCCCCACCCACTTCATGGGATCGCTGGCTTTCAGTTCCTCGGTGGCTCCCGCTTCCTTCGCCAGCTGGGGCATCATCTGCTCCAGTCTGCTCTGGGCGGTCTCGTCGATCTCCAGAAGGTGCGGGTACAGCTTCTCGCTCAGCAACATCTGGTTGTAGAGGATGGGACGATGTTCCTTCAGGTAGGTTTTCCTCATCCTGCCGTACTTGCCCAGGGGTTTCTCCGGCTGCTGGCTCAACTTCAGGTCGGGAATCAGATAGTCTCCGTTCTGGATATAGGTCATGGGATTGTTCATCTTGTTTGCTCCTTTCTTGGTTGGCTTCGCGCTCTGCATTTCGGACGGTAACGCCGATCTGTCTCAGCACCTGCTGGTTGATCTGGCTGACCGCTGTTCCCAACGCCCCGATGGTGGACGGGGTGTTGAAATCAAAGATTGCCATGAAATCTTCGTGGTCGAAGTAGCGTTCCGGCTCCAGTCCGCAGCGGGACATCAAAGCGTAAGTGATGCTGACGGTGGCTGCTGCCTTGAACTGTACTCCGATGTTAAACTCATCATATTCCTCCAAAAAGGAACCGTCAACGATATAGAAGAAGTCCTGCTGATGCTCCGTCCAGTATTCCTCAGCCAGTTTTCCGGCTACCTCGGTGAGCTGTCTGGCAAGGTCATCACCGGAAACATCATAGGTGCGCTCCAGCATGACCTGCACCGAATCCAAATGGCGCTCCTCCAGCTGCCACAGCCAGGGAGTGCGGGAATGTTCACGGGTTCCGGTGTCAGAAATATCAAAAACATAGCGCAGGCGGGGCCTGTCCCCGGAATCGTCCACCAGAGCGATTCCCTTGGAGCCGCGCCTTACATACCGGCCCATCTTTTCATTCCACAAATCGTACTCTGCACAGGCGGTAGCGTCCGGACGCTGGACGTAGATCATCAACTGCTCATGGAACGGGTACTTGTAAAGGCGAGAAGCAGTAGTAAGGAACCCTGCCCATTCCTGCCAGCTTCCAGTGAGTTGCGTTGCCACTTTCTCCGCCATCTGTGCATATAGTTCAGCTTTGGTTGGCATAGTGTTCTGTCCTCCTTTCAGTTTTGGGGTAAAAGGTGGGGTAGCATATTGCCACCCCATCCCTGCGACTATGGTGTTTACTTGTCAAAATCCGGGTACAACTCCAGCTCGGCAAACTCGGCATCACTCATGGCCTGGAGCTTGCCCAGTGCGCTGTCTGTCAACTCCCGCAGCTCGGTTTCCTCCGGAGCCAGCTCGCCGCGCATCTCACGCAGGCTGTCGATCAATCCGGTGCGGCTACCGGTATTGTAAATGCACATCAGGTTCATTTCCTCAAAAGTAAAGTTTCCCATATCAAATCTCCCTTTCCGCACTCTTTTTGGGCGCTGTCTTTTTGTGTTCTGCCTTGGGCTGGCTTTTCAGCTGCTCCATGACGGACTTTTTCTTTTCCCGTTCCTCCCGATGGGCAGCGGCAGCCAGATCCATTAGGGAAATGGGCTGACCGCTGCGGGCCTGCTGTTCCAGCTCTGCCACCGTAGGCTCTTTTGCGCCATTGTTGATGATACCGTCGATCATGCCGTAATCGTCCTCCACGGCCATCTCCGCATTTTTCAGCGGATTTTCCGACAGGAATCCGGGGATCTGGGTAAAACCAACACTGTCACAGTAATGACAGGATACCTTACCATCCTGCTTGATCGCAACGATGTCACTGACACTCATAGAAGGACTGTGAAAATCCGCCGGTTTTTGCAGATTAAACTGCTCATATAGTTTTTCCAGTTGCTCCGGTACCGTGCCAGACTCCCTCAGCGGAGCAGTGTAAATGAGATCATAATTGCTACGGTCTATGGAAATGTCATGGGACTTTAGCCAGTCCAGATTCATAAAGCGCACATTCTGCGGATCGTCACGACTCACCTGATAGATGGCAAAGCAATCTCTGTTCTGAGCGAGAAATGCTTGTTCCCGTTCCTGCTGATGTTCCTGGCGCTCCATGACCTTTTCGTGGAACTGAGGGCTTTTCTCCCATTCTTCACGATCCACACCGAAAAGTCCGCCATGATCCATGATTTCCTGCGAGTCAAATACCATACTCTCCGTATTGTCCTCATGCAGCACATAGACAGTCAAACCAGCGGCATCCAGTTCCAGCGCCCGTTCTCTGGTGACAGGGAGCATCCCATCATAGAAGTAGCCGTATTCCTGCATATCCGGTGTGGAGACCTGCTCATCAGGCATGGGGTATTCATCCAGCGCCTGCTCTTGTGCTTCCGGCAGCTGAGAAGAAGCAGTCATCTGACTGACCTCTGCCTGCATCTGCTGATAGGCAGCGTCCTGCAAGGTCTCAATCATGGACAACGGTGCGTATTTTACCGAGTCTCTGCCCAAATCGTTGTCATCACAAATCTGGAGAACTGCCTTCATGCGGGAAATCTCCGGCATATCCAGCTGACCACCATCCAGCTCTTTCATGGACGCGGCATCGTAAAGGGTATAGTCCCAGCCGCTGTCACAGGACTGGATATGAAGATAGGTGGCATTGTCGATCAGAAACAAAGCCTCCTGCTGATTGGCGTCCGCCCCCAGCACTTCCATTTCCGGCATTGCCGCAGCCAGTTCCTTTACCGCTTTTTGCACCAGAGGATTATCACGGTAATAGTCGATTGCCTGGATGGTGTCCAGGTCAATGGTCTGGCCGGTCAAAATCGGAAAAGGTCCTTCATAGTCGCTTCCGTCTTTCAGCTCAAAACCAATGCCCTTGATCCCGTTCATTCGTTCTGCCGGAATCTCCTGATAAATGCGGATTGCTTCCTCCAAAGACAAGTTATCGTGGTATTCTCCGAGGTTTGGAAATTCCATGCACTCTGCTACATAGTAAGTCAGATTGCTGGTTGGCTGCTCTATCGGGGCGGTTTCCGGCTCTGCCTTTGCATGAGGGTCGATTCCGCGCTCTTTGCAGATTTCCTTATAGTGGCGCTCAATGTCGGAGATCAAAGTGCCGGAGGTTTTGTTGATGGTCTCCAAACTGGCTCTCAGTTCTTTCAGCTCCTTGCCTTGACTCCAACTGGCAATATAGCCAAAGCTGTTTTCTCCTGTCTCGATGCCAAAATATTTGCAGACTGCATAGGAGATGCTTTCAGCCTCCACTTCTTCCGTGTGACGGTTTTTGATTGCCTGTTTTTCTGCGGTTGCATCTTCCTCAACTGCAAGACGCCATTCAAACTGATTTTCGTCCACATAACGCCAATCCATATCAGAAGCAAACTGTTCGGCTTCTTTTTCTGTGGCAAAATCCAACTTGAAATCATGCTTGGTTCCACCTTCACTCTCCTGTACAACCTTCCATGAGGGTAGCATTTCATATTTTTTAGGGTCATGGAGCTTGCTGTGGGCAATCTCGTGTACTGTGGCTGAAACCGTCTGAACCTCACTCATGCCCTGACGAATGGCAATTTTCTGATGATCAGCAGAAAAATAGCCGTCCGTATCAGCGGCCATTGCTTCAAAAGTAATCGGCACCGGTGCGCTGCGGCGCAGGGCCTCCATGAATGCCTCATAATTTGGCACATTGCCGGAAAGGGATGATGCAAGCTCAGGCAAAGGTTTCCCGTCGGTCTGGCTCACATCAAAGACCTTGACCGGGCGAAACATGGGAATCTCAATTTCTTTTTCCTCTGTGACGATCTTTCCGTCTTTATCCAGAATCGGAGCCTTGGTATCCGGGTCCAGCTTCTGCTCCTCGATTTTCTTCTTATACGGTGTTGGGGCAATGATGGTAATGCCATGCTCGCCCTTTTTTACATGACGCTCAAACTGGTCTTTCCACTTATTGTATCCGGCTACCAAAGTGGCATCCGGCTTCTGCATATAGATGAGCATAGTGTTGTTTACCGAATAGCGGTGAAATCGGGACATGACGGACAGATAACGCATATACTTTTCGCTCTCGAACAGTTCCTTGATACCCTGCTCGATGCCATCTGTGATTTCCCTTAGCCGTTCTCGGTTGGTGGGTTTATTCTCAGCCATGATTTTCAATCTCCTTTCCAAGTGTGTGATTTCTGCTGTGTGTTCTGCAATCCATGCCTTTTGTTCTTCTTCACTTTCATAAAGGAAAAGGTCCAGCAGGTATTCTACATAGGCTTTCTTCTGGATTGCTTCCACAAAGCAGTGGTGCGGTTCTTCCTCCGGTGTCCTTGGAGAACGGTCGGCTTCCCATTTTTTCAGCAGATAGTAGTAATCGGACAGTACGCGGTAACAGCGCTGTCGATCCTCCCGAAACTTCTGTGCCTCAGTTTTTTGCCGGACATATCTCCTGCGGGGCGGGGCCTGACTGTCATAGATCAGGCCAAAGTCCTGTGCCAGTTTCTCCGCCGCTTCTTTTGGGGAGAGGTTAAAGAGCTTTGCGGTAAAGTCGATCACATCCCCATCTTCACCGCAACCAAAGCAGTGGAACCGCTGGTCTACCTTCATGCTGGGGTTCTTATCATCGTGAAAAGGACAGCAGGCCATGCCATTTCGCCTGACTTTTATCCCATAAAACTCTGCCGCTTCTCTGGTGCTGACCGACTGCTTGACTGCTTCAAATACATTCTCTGCCATGTGCCTTTAACTGCCGGACTTTTTCACAGGGGGCTGGTATCCGGCGGCTTTCGCACGCTCACTGGCAGCTTTGCGGCGTTCTGCGCTGTATGGCTCCCTGACTGATACACACCGCTTGGGGACGGTAAAGTTATGGGCGTCCTTTCGGGTGATCTGGTCAGGGTGCTTTTTTGCCAGCAGTTCCAGTTTCTCCATCAGGCGGGGATCGTGGGTGTAGATCTCAGCCATTGGTTCTGCCTGGTTATAGAGGAGAATGGTTTCCCGTTCCACTAAAGAGAGCTTCATCGGCTGCCTCCTTTCCGCTGGTCAAATTCCAGCTTGAAATTGGCATACTGTCCATCGTCCTCCAAAACCACAGTGGCATCGTAGGTCTTGCCGGTTTTCTCCGAATATAGCCCCGTCACACGGACACAGCCATCGTTCAGCAGCGCAGACACCACAGCCTTGGTCGGCTCTTTTTTCTTGGCAGCCCACCATTTGTTGTTTTTCCAGATTGCAAATTTGCAAGAATCATTCTGACAGAAGAAGCCTTTTTGCAGTTCTGCAACTTCACCGCCGCAGCGAGGGCATTTGCCCACCACTTCACGGGGCGGAGTGAACAGGTACTCAGTTCCCTTGATGACCTGATAAGTCCCCACCAGATCTTTCAGCATGGTGCTGATCCCGTCCAGAAACCCCTCTGGGGCAAGCTGCCCGCGCTCGATCTCGCCCAGGCGATACTCCCACTCGGCAGTCAGAAGCGGCGATTGCAGTTGTTCCGGCAGGACCGTGATAAGGGATACTGCATCGTGGGAAGGAAGAAGCTGTACCGTTTTCCTGCTCTTTTTTCGTTCCAGAAAACCGGCAGATACCAGCTTTTCCAAAATACCGGCACGGGTGGCCGGTGTCCCCAGACCTTTTCGCTCGGCTTCCTCCGGCATATTCTCTTTTCCGGCAGTCTCCATTGCGGACAACAAGGTATCCTCCGTAAAGTGCTGAGGTGGACTGCTTTTACCTTCTTTGACGATTGCCGCAGCAACCGAAAGGGTCTGTCCTTCGGTCAGCTCCGGCAGAGCTTTCTCTGCGCCCTCTTTTTTCGGCTCTGCATCCTTCATTTTGGCACGGTAAGCGTCCTCCAGTGCTTTCCATCCGGGGTGCTTCACCGTTTTTCCTTTGGCGGTAAACTCTCCACCGGCACACGCTGCAATCACAACAGTTTCCGAATAGATATGGGGCTGGGCTACGGCGCACAGCAGACGCAGGGCCACCAGCTCCAGCACCGCTTTTTCTCCCGCAGGAAGGGCAGAAAGGTCTGCATCCTTGAGATTTCTGGTAGGGATTACTGCGTGGTGGTCAGTTACTTTCTTATCGTTGATGACCGTCTGCGGATCACAGGTAATGGCGATCCCTTTGCGAAACGGCATAGCGTTGGCAACCAGATTGACCAGCACCGGCAGGCTGTCTGCCATATCACCGGTCAGATAGCGGCTGTCAGTACGGGGATAGGTGCAGAGCTTCTTTTCATACAGACTTTGCAGATAGTCCAGGGTCTGCTGGGCTGTAAATCCAAGCAGGCGGTTGGCATCTCTTTGCAGAGTAGTCAGGTCATAGAGGGCAGGCGGCTTTTCAGACTTTTCCTTGCACTCCACCTTTTTGATTGTGACATTTGCACCCCGACAGGTTTCTTTCAGCTGCTTAGCAGCGGCCTTATCCGCCATGCGCTCCCCGGATACGGTAAGACCGGGCAGCTCCAGCGCCACGGTATAAAAGGGAATCGGCTGAAAGGTGTCGATCTCAGCTTCTCGCTGAACAATAAGCGCCAGCGTCGGGGACATCACGCGCCCGATGTTGAGGGTTCGGTGATACAGCACGGAAAAAAGCCTTGTCGCATTGATCCCCACCAGCCAGTCGGCCTTGGCACGGCAGAGGGCAGCATCCCGAAGTCCGTCATAATCCGCACCGGGGCGCAGGTTTGCAAAGCCTTCCCTTATGGCAGAGTCCTCCATCGAAGAAATCCAGAGCCTTTTCATCGGCTTCTTGCAACCTGCCAGCTCATAGACGCTACGGAAGATCAACTCGCCCTCGCGTCCGGCATCGCAGGCATTTACCACCTCCGAAACATCCGGGGCATTCATCAGCTTTTTGAGAATATCAAACTGCTTTTTCTTATCCTTTCCCACCACCATCTGCCAATACTCCGGCAGAATAGGCAGGTCATCATATCGCCACTTGGCATACTTGGGGTCATAGCTGTCTGCATCCGCAAGACCGGCCAGGTGGCCCACGCACCAGCTGACACGCCAGCCGTTGCCCTCCAGATACCCGTCCTTACGGACGGTTGCACCGATCACCGCCGCCAAACTCTGGGCAACCGATGGTTTTTCGGCAATTACCAATTTATGTTGAGCCATGATGGTTCCTCCTCTCTTTGAGCCATCGGGACATTTCCCGGTGACAGATACCTACGCAGGGTCTTCCATAATTCCCGCAACCATAGCAGGGGTGGCTGTGGGGTAAAGAAGGAGGACGGGAAGTTTCCTTCCCGCCCTCCGGCCTGCGTGTCATCATGCGTTCATAGGGACTGTCTGTGAATCGGGTCATTTCACGCTGTCCTCGTCATCTTCTTCTGTGCTGCCCCCGTCAGCGTCCGGCTCGTCCGACTCCTCATCCTCGGTTTCCCATTCCTCGGAATCCTCCTCGCCATAATCATAATCGTCCAGACTGTCATTGCCCTTGGTCTTAGGCTTGTTCTTAACGAGCTTCAAGTAGGCAAATACGCCACCGCCTCCCAGCAGAGCCAGCAAAAGGACTATCGCAGCCGGGTTCAATCCGGCAGGCTTCTCTTTTTCCGGCTCCGATGTTTCTGCCGGAGGTTCCGGTGCTTTGCCCGTACATTTACTCTTATCAGTTGCGCAGACCGGGCAGGCCGTATTGACTGCCCCTGCTTCACATTTTGTCGTGCAGCTACACACAGCAGCCGGCTCCTCTTTGACATTTTCATCTTCCATCAATGCCATCAAATCTGCTTCATCCACCTGGTTCAGAAAGTGAACAGCAGTCTTTTTATCCTCATTAGCCCTGTCGATCAAAATGTAAAAATAGTTGCCAGCCTTGGTGGTAACGGTAATGAGCTGCTTATTGCCACCAAAATCATCCACCAGAGCGGCATTGCCATCTGGTGTAAGTGCCGGTGCCGGTTCTGCTTCTTCCACAATCACATTGCTGTCATTGGTAGAATCCTCTGCCGGTGCCACCGGAGCCTGTTCTGACCCCTGTGCGAAAGCAGGGATCGTAAAGCCAAATGCCACAACCATTGTCAGGCAAAGGGCGGAAAGTGTTTTGCAAATTCTTTTATTCTTCATAAGCGGTAGCCTCCTGATTATTTGATTCCGGCAGTGCCGTATCTCTGCCATGGTTCATTCCACCGGAAAGCATAGCGTTCAGCTGTGCTGGAGTCATGCGTAACGCACGAACCATCTGAACGATTTCCAGATTCTCTGCCTCCGTTTTCTGTGCTTCCAAGGTCTTGAGCTTTTCCTGATATTCCGCAATCTTCTCACGGGTTTTCTCAATTTCCTGGTCGATACGTTCAATTTTGTTTTTTGCCATAACCGTTCACTCCTTTCCACAAAGTCTGTTACCAGTTCATCAGGCCGTAGCCCTTAATACTTTGATAATTCAGGTCATAACTTTTGATCTTGCAGGCATCGCCGGAATTTCCCTCCACCGTATAAACACGGCTGCCATCCGTACCGATCACGATACCCACATGGTCCGCTGTCCCATCTAAATCCCAATCAAAGAAAATTGCATCTCCGGGAGCCAGATTGTTATAGCCTCTTGCACCCCATTGTCCATGAGACTGGAACCACGGAACGCCCTGCCACTCACAGCCTGCAAAGCGCGGCTCACTTTTTCCAGCCTGGTTATAACACCAGGATACAAAGCAGGCGCACCACTCCACGCGGCTGTCAAAGCCATACCAGCTCCAATAAGGATAGCCGCCCACATTGCCCACCTGACGCTTGGCCAGTTCCACCAGCTGAGGATTGCCGGGGCGGGTACCGTTAATGAACTGCACACCGGACAGATCTTCCGAGCCGCTGGTATCAGGGGAACCGCCGCCAAACAACAGCGGCTTATTGCCCATGGTCTGTCGGTAGACCTGATACATTTCCATCTGCTCCGGGGTCAGAATCTCCGACGCCACAGCGGAAATGGGCTTGCTGGTGAGTTTCACATTCAAAATGTAATACTCATAGGGGACTTCTTCTGAGGTGGTCTCTCCGGTCTCCGGGTCGGTGGAGGTCTCCGTGCGGTAGCGAATCTCCACTTCCTCAGTAAGCGTCAGCTGATACTGTGCTGCAAACACACGCGCCAGCTTTGCCTGAGCGCTCTGCCGGGTGTAGCCTTGCAAAACGGCAGACAGAAATGCTGCCAGCTCATGAGGGTCATGACCGATCATACCAAGGTCATAGCGATACTCGTCATACCCTGGGTGGCTGCTTTCTATGTTGTCGATTTCCTCCTGCAACTGGGCTTCTCTGGCTGCATAATCTGCCTCCACTGCCAGCATTTCCGGGTCATCCGACGGATAGGTGGTGCCGGAGAGAACGGAACCGATGCTCTGCGCCATCATGGAGCAGGAGGACATGGTATTCATCAGCATACAGGTAATGAGGAACAAAACCCCTGCCATCAGGAAACCCTTCTTGTGGCGCATGACGAATGCCCCTGCCTGCTGTACCTTTTCTTTTACCGTCCTTGCGGCTTTTCCGGTTTTGGATGCAGCCTGGGCGGTATTTCCGGCAGTCTGACCGGCGTGTTTGGCGGCGGCATACTGCTTTTTGATGGCCTGTTTTTGCTGCCAGCGGGAAAGAGGGTTGCTGGCAAACTGGGGATTTTCCTGCAAAGATTTCTGGTACAGAACATTTACATTTGCCTTTTCCAGTTGACGCTCTGCCTGGGCTGCTTTGCGGTACGGCTTCAGCTTGTGGCTGCGATAGCCCTCCCGCACCAGATAAGCGCCGGTCTCCACCGCTTCCTCGGACTTGTGGGCGCTTTCCACGCCCACATTGTCCTGCTCTGTTTCCCGGATCTCTTTGTGGAGCTTGCCTGCGACCAGATGGACGGGAGCTTCCCTGACTCCTTGAGAAACTTTGGAAGGTGGCTTTTTCTTGTCCTCAAAGGTCAGCTTCGAGGTCTTTTTTCCGGTATCCGGGTCAATGACCGTCTGCCTGACCTTTTTCTTTGGGATATTGGCCTGCGCCTTATCTGCTCTGGCCGCAGCTTTCTCCGCTTTACGGATCGGCTTTTCCAGTGCAGGATCAGACCGTTCCTCATCAGTAAAGCGCAGGCGCGGCTCTTTATTCAAACCATTCTCCCAGCATGAGGGAGGACATCATGTAGTGCAGCTCTGCATAAATGGCCATTCCCACAGGATCGTTGAACATACAGCCGGACAGGTAGGCATAAAACTGTGCCACCACATCGGACAGGATCTTCGCCTCTGTTCCTTCCAGAATCAGGCCGCCCATACCTTCTTTAGCACGAATGGCGCTCCAGACCTCTGCCAGACGGAGAAGCCCCACCTGACCGGTCTCATTCAGTTCGGCTGCCTGATCTGCCGCCGTGCGGCACTCACTTACCGCATCGGCCATGACCGTAAGCAGCTGGCTGCGCTGGGCATTTACCGCCCTGTCAAAAAACATCAGCGGGTTTTTATTCAAAATGTTGGGGTTCATAATCATTCATCCTCCTTTTTCAATTCTTGAGGTTTGGTGGTCATAATGCGGTAAAGTTCGGTGTTCTTCGGGAAGTGGTCTACAAACGGCAGGATTGTGGAGCCATAGAACAGCAGGCCCTCGCCCTCACCGGAGTGGGTCACATAGCTAAGCTGGTGCGTGGAAATCCCCAGTTGCTTCGCCAAAATCTGACGGTCTCCGCCTGCCTGGTTAAGCATATACACGAAGTCCGAGTTTTCAAAGATGTTCTCTACCTCGCGGCTGCTCAAAAGGTCTTTGACATTCTGGGTGATACCTGTCGGAATACCGCCCCATTTTCTGAATCGCTTCCAGATTTCCACCGTATAGGCGGCGGTCTGCTCCTCCTTCAAAAGCAGGTGCATCTCGTCGATGTAGTAACGGGTGGACTTGTGGGCGGCACGGTTGATGGTAACGCGGTTCCATACCTGATCCTGAACCACCAGCATACCGATTTTTTTAAGCTGCTTGCCCAGTTCCTTGATGTCATAGCAGACAATCCGGTTATCAATGTCCACATTGCTTTGGTGGTTGAACACATTGAGGGAGCCGGTTACATAGATTTCAAGAGCCGTAGCGATATACTGGGCTTCCTTTTCCTCCTGTTCCCGAAGCAGGTTATACAGATCCTCCAGTATGGGCATATTCTCCGGGCGCGGGTCATTGAGATAGGTCTGATAGACCAGACGCACACAGCGGTCAATGATGGTTTTCTGCACCGGCTGTAAGCCCTCCTTACCGCCCACGATCAGCTCACACAAGCTGAGGATAAAATCAGATTTGAGGGACAGTGGGCTTTCATCATCCGAGTAGTCCAGGTTCAGGTCCATCGGATTGATGTAGTTGGCAGAGGTAGGCGAAATCTTGATGACCTGCCCATGCAGACGCTCAACAAGAGGTGCGTACTCCGCTTCCGGGTCACAGATAATGACATCATCACTGGTAAGCAAAAAGCAGTTGGCGATTTCTCGTTTTGCGCTGAAGGACTTACCGGAACCCGGCGTACCCAAAATCAAGCCGTTGGGGTTTTTCAGCAGCTTTCGATCCACCATGATGAGGTTGTTGGACAGGGCGTTGATGCCGTAGTACAGAGCCTCTTTGCCGTTCTGGAATAATTCCTGTGTGGTGAACGGTACAAAGATAGCCGTAGAACTGGTGGTCAGTCCTCGCTGGATCTCAATCTGATTGAGTCCCAGGGGCAGACAGCTCATCAGCCCTTCTTCTTGCTGGAAGTCCAACCTGGTCAGCTGACAGTTATACTTCTGGGCAATGGAGCCTGCCTGGAAAATGTTGTTGCCAAGCTGACGGGGATTGTCCGCTGTGTTCAGCACCAGAAAGGTCAAAAGGAACATTCTCTCGTTGCGGCTCTGCAAATCCTGCAAGAGTTTTTTCGCTTCACTGCCGTAGGTAGCAAGGTCAGATGGAATGATGTCCATGTCGTATCCGGCACGGACTGCTTTTTTCTGTTCCTCGATCTTGCTGCGGTCCAGGTCGGTAATCTTCCGCTTTACCGTTTTGATGGCTTTCACCTGATCCACCGACTGAATGTGCATACTCACAATGAGCGAGCTTTCCATATCCAGAAAATCAGCCAGCAAACGGTCATTCAGCTCCGGTGCGAGAATCTGCAAAAAAGAAACAGCCCCGTATTTCTTGCCCATACGGAACTGCTTGCCGGTGCGGAACTCAAAGGAGCTTGGTGCAATAAAATCCTTTGTGGACAGACCGGAAGGAGCCAGCCAGTCCCATTCAAACTGAAACGGGAGTTGTTCATCCATGTGGAACACCGCATGAAGCTGAGAAAGCCTTTCTTTACCATCCAGCGTTCTGGCAGCTACACCAAGACGCTTGAAGTTATTAAGTATATCGGTCTCAATACGCTCCAGACGGGGCTTGGCGGCTTTGATGCTGTCTGCGTCGATACCAAAGGTCAGGTATTTGGTCTTGATGAGGCCGTTGTTACCTCTGGCCAGCTGATTTTGCAGCATTGTGGTATATTCCTCGCGGATACTGTCAAAGGCATCCCTCTGGGGCGGGATGGAAATGGAGTTAGCAAAGGTCTCCTCCGATGCCGCAAGGTTCAAAAAAGACAGCTGGAAATGAATCGAGCTGTCAAAATAATTGAGGAAATCACACCAACCCTCAAAGATTGCCGTCTTATCTTCGTTTTGGGAGAGCTGATAGTTGATGTCCTGAAACTGGATGGTCTTTGTGTAGTGGCTGTCCGATATGCGGCAGATTCCGTCCGGCCACATCCGTTCATAAGGGATACTGTCCTGCGCAGATTTTCCTTTTTTGTCCGTGCGGTTGGCGCGGGCAATGGCCGCTTCGATCTGCTTCTTATCGGCGCGGGACAGTTTTTTCTTTGTCTTTACCGGCTGCACAGTTTTTTCCTCGGTTTTTCCGAACATCCGATGCAGCCATTTTTTTATTGCGGTGAACAATGTCATACACCTCCTTATCGAGCATTTCCTGTCGCTTTAATACGGCATAAAAGTTGTTGGTCTGGTAAGGTCGCTGCTTTGGACGGATCACAGCTACTTTGAGAATGTTGCCCACGATCTTTTCCAGGGGCTGTCCATGCTTTTCGTACATAGCCAGCATAAAGAAGGGCAGCATAACCAGCATCATACACATAGCCGCTACACTGTTTCCGGTAGGTTTTCTGAGCAAAAAGAAAAGCGGTACGCCAATAAGCGCTCCGCCCGTGAAGCAGATAAGCTGCCGCTTGGTCAGATTGAACATGACCTTTGTTTTGACTTTTGTTAAGTCCTTGGGTACGGGTACATAAGCCAATGTGGAAACCTCCTTCCGTTTTAGTGCGCCTGAAAGACTGATTTGGCGAGACTACCGGTTTTGAACAGCGTAAAACATAGCAGTACGGTGTAGCCCACGCAGCTCCAGATTGCCATGATGATGTCATCTTCCAGAGCGATGTTCTGCACCAGCACAGCATAAATTGCCACGCAGACGATAATGAGAAACGCCTGAAAGCCCAGTGCCAGCAGAGATCGGAGGTAATTCTGTCCCATACCGCCCCATTCCTTGCCCATCATTGCAGCCATTGGAACGGGAGCCACCGAAGTTACAAGGTAGATCTCGATCATACGGCCATAAATAACGATAAAGATACAGATATACAACGCCCACATGGTAATGCCAATAAAGAGGGATTGGAACCACAGTCCGAACAGCGGTCCCAAATCCATTTCCATCAGCCTCGGTTCCAGATCGGTCATAACTGAGGAAATGTCAATGGACGCATCCGAATTGATAATCCCTGCCGCCTGCGCCACCACGCTCTGCGCCATATCAAAGACGCCCATCACGATATTCCATGTGTTTGTGACAATGAGGATGGCGGCAGCTGATTTGAACACCCACTTGAAAATCATCCAGGTATCCACATCATGCAGGTTGTTCTTGTCTGCAATCATCTGGCTCAGGTCTACGGTCATCACGATAGCCAGGATCACACCTGCAATCGGCACCATGATGGAGTTTGACAGATTCTCAATCATATTGAAAATACTGCCATTCCATCCCTGTGGGGTCTGTCCTACCTGTACGGATATATCCGCGACCTGTTGGTTTACACTGTCAAACATCCCCGAAAGGTTGCTCATAATACCGCCCACCAGCATTTCTTTCAGCCAATTCGTCAGGGCTTCAAGTAAGAAATCCATACGGTGTCAACCTCCTTTCCGCCGCCCCCGCAGAGCTGCGGGAGCGGCAAGGATTTCATGCAGGAACGCTTAGACAGAGAACAGCCCGGAGAGCAGAGGTACAAGAACCATACCAACAACGGCTACACCAGCGCCGGCCATGAGCTGCTTCATGCCCTGAGATTTTGCGCCAGGGTTGTCGTTGCCGTAACCTTCCAACAGGTTGATGACACCCCAGATACCAAGACCAGCGCCCAGAGCGATAACGAGAGTCTGAAGAACGGTGATTGCCTGTTCAAAAAATGCCATAAATAATATTAGCCGGAATCATTTGAATGATTAGTTAGGTTTGTTTCATAAGCGCACAAAAGCCGGAACAATCTGCCCTCGATCTATGAGAGCCTGATTCCGGCTGTCCTCCTTTTTCATTATTTTGTTGATGATTGCCCGCTTTGTACGCCAATGGCCTCAACAGAGGCAGTTGCGGCAAATAGATACGATCACTCCTTTCTCAGCGGAACCGTATTACACACCCTCCGTGTCTACTTCATATACATCGCAGACCTCATCAGGCTTGAGTTTTAGTCTGGCAGACAAAAATGCTTCAATATCAAAGGTATTTCGCTTGTCTGCATCAGCTGTGTATTTGAAATTAGGGTGTCTGGTAATGTCATACTTGTCTGAAAGAAACGGACGCACACCGCGCAACTGCAAGATGCACTTGCCGCCATCCATAACTGCCAGCTCGTCCTGGCTCATCAGCTCTTTCCCCAATTTCTGATAGTTGAGCGAGTGGGAGGTCTCCCGTCCCCGGCTCTCTCCGGTGTTGTAAGTGTCTATGGTCTCCTTTCCCAGAACAGCCACCAGCTCTTTCAGCGTTGTTGGCTCTTTGCCACCCAGGAAGATGGAAGTATCCATATTGCCGATGATGGTATCGGCATTATCTTTGTAAATTGCCTTGAGCTGGCTCTGTGCCTGCAACACCAGACAGGCAGAGATTTCACGGCTTCGGATGGTGGCCACCAGCTTTTCCAGCTTCGGGATCTGCCCGATGTTGGCACACTCATCAATCAGACAGCGCACATGAACCGGAAGCCTGCCTCCGTACACATCATCTGCCTTTTCACAAAGCAGGTTGAATAACTGGGTGTAGCACATGGAAATGAGAAAGTTAAAACTGTCATCCGTATCACTCATAATGAGGAACAGAGCCGTTTTTCTGTCTCCCAGCGTATCCAGTTCCAACTCATCGTAGGATGTAACCTCGCGCAGCTCCGCAATATCAAATACGGCCAGACGCGCACCGCAGGAAATCAAAATCGACTTAGCGGTTTTGCCGGCTGCCAGCTTATATTTCTTATACTGCCGCACTGCGAAGTGGTTTGGC
>ERZ1034804.46-NODE-46-length-27337-cov-12.832564_pt1 | contig 27337 bp, 25 predicted proteins | sample MGYA00520635_ERZ1034804 | MGnify/ENA primary metagenome ERZ1034804 (study PRJEB33766, sample SAMN09781685) | gut metagenome | biome: gut microbiome | host: Homo sapiens | place: Madagascar | study: EMG produced TPA metagenomics assembly of the PRJNA485056 data set...
TTTGGCTTAGCATCTGCCGCACCTCGCTCGCCGTATCGGCACTTAGAATTATGCAGTATTGCCCTAAACATCCCGCAATTTTTATCTGAAAGTGGTGTCCGGCATGAAAGTTCTCATCAGCACCTGCCTGCTTGGCGTTGCGTGCAAATATTCCGGCGGCGATAACGCCCGCCCGGCCCTGGTAGCGGCTTTGCAGGCTGCCGGGCATGAGCTGGTGCCCGTTTGCCCCGAAGTATACGGCGGCTTACCCACACCGCGCACGCCTGCGGAGCGCATCGGTTCCCGCGTGGTGACGGCTGCCGGGGCCGATGTGACCGCCCAGTACCGCAAAGGTGCCGAAATTGCCCTGCAGCTGGCAAGGTTGACGGGCTGCCGGGTAGCCGTGCTGAAAGCCAACAGCCCCAGCTGCGGCCACGGCACGATTTATGACGGCACTTTCAGCGGCAAAAAAATTCCCGGCAGCGGTGTAGCCGCCGAGCTGCTGGAACAAAACGGAATTGCCGTTTATACGGACGAGGACTGTGCCGCGGCACTGCCCTTCTAACGATCACGATGATACGAGGTGAATGAAGATATGGCAACAAATACACCATTCGGCCAGCGCCTTGGCCTTGTGCTGGAAGGCGGTGCCATGCGCGGCATTTACACCGCCGGTGTGCTGGATGTTTTTCTGGAAGCCGGTATCATGCCGGACGTTGTGGTGGGGGTTTCGGCCGGCGCGCTGCACGGGTGCAGCTATGTAGCCGGGCAAAAAGGGCGCAGCATCCGCTATTACCGCAAATACCGCAGAGACAGGCACTTTATGGGCCTGTATTCCCTGCTGACCACCGGCGATGTGGTGGGCACCAAGTTCTGCTATGAGGATATCCCCTTGCGGCTGGATCCCTTTGACGAAGCTGCTTTTGAAAAAGCCCCCGTTGATTTTTATGTCACCGTAACCAATGTGCGCACCGGCAAGCCGGAGTATATTTTGTGCGACGAGCTGAAAGTTGGCAGTAAGATGGATGTGATCCGTGCGGGAGCATCCATGCCGCTGTGCTCCAAAATGGTGGAGTGGAACGGCAATCTTTACCTGGACGGCGGCGTGAGCGACAGCATTCCCTATGCCAAAATGAAAGATTTTGGCTGCTGCAAAAGCATTGTGGTGCTGACCCAGCCCGCCGGATACCTGAAACAGCCCGCCGCCATGGCCCCGTTTGAAGCTATGTACCGCAAGTATCCCGCCTTTGTGGAGGCCATGCGCGGCCGCGACCAGATGTACAACACCGAAGTGTGCGCTGTAGAACAGGCCACCAAACAGGGCGATGTTTTTTTGATCCGCCCCAGCAAGTTACTGCATGTTGGCCGTATGGAACACGACATCGAAGTTCTGAATGCACAATATGAGCTCGGCCGCCAGGATGCCCGAAACCAAATGGATGCGATGAGGGAATGGATGGAGAGGTAGGAGTTAGGAGTTAAACGGCGGTTTGAATGTCCGCCGCAAGCCTATAAAATAATTGTAGGGAACGGTTTTGACCGTTCCGTTGCCTTGAAACCGTATCCCATTATGGGTAATAATTTCAGGGTTTCGGAACGGTCAAGACCGTTCCCTACATTTTGTTTTAATATTCAGGCAGAACTTTTTGGCACCTGCGGCCCAAAAAACTCCTAACTCCTACTTCCTAACTCCTAACTGAGCTTAGCTTTCCTTAATCGCTGCCACAGTTGCGGCGAGGTTTTGCATTTCGGAGGGGACGATGATCTTGGTGGCCTGGCCGTCAGCCACTTTTTCCATAGCTTCCATGCTGCGCAGGGCAAGCATGTTCTGGCTGGGGGCGGCTTCGTTGATCAGGCGGATAGAGTCCGCTTTGGCTTTCTGCACCATCAGCAGGGCCTGGGCTTCGCCTTCAGCTTCCCGGATGCGCTGCTGCTTTACGGCTTCGGCGCGCAGGATGGCGCTTTCCTTTTCGCCTTCGGCGCGGGTGATGGCTGCCTGCTTTTCACCTTCCGCCAGCAGGATGGAAGCGCGCTTTTCACGGTCGGCCTTCATCTGCTTTTCCATGGCCTGGCGGATCTCTGCCGGGGGCTCAATGTTTTTCAGCTCCACGCGGTTCACCTTAATGCCCCAGCGGTCGGTCGCTTCGTCCAGGCTGGCGGTGATCTTGGTGTTGATCAGATCGCGGCTGGTCAGCGTTTCGTCCAGGGACATAGAACCGATGATATCGCGCAGCGTGGTGGCGGAAAGATTCTCGATGGCCTGGATGGGGCGGTTGACGCCGTAAGCAAACAGCTTGGCATCAAACACCTGGAAGAACACAACGGTATCGATCATCATGGTAACGTTGTCGCGGGTGATAACGGGCTGCGGGGGAAAGTCTGCGGCTTCTTCTTTCAGGCTGACCTTGCGGGACACACGCTCCACAAAGGGAGTGCGCAGGTGCAGACCGGCACCCCAGGTATCCTTATACACGCCAAGCCACTCGGTAACATAGGCGTTGGACTGGGGCACAATGACAATGCAGCGGGCGATGCCGATCAGCACAAGGACCAGCAGGATAGCAATAACCAGTAACATTAGGGGCCTCCTCAAACAATACGGGGCACTTTGGCAGGCTGCCTTAGTGCAGTTGTTCTGCGGGCTGTGCCGCAGCCGGTACGGGAACAGCGGATACGATCAGCACCGCGCCGTCCACGCTTTTTACTTCGCAGCGTGCATCTTTTGGCAGCGGGGTGCCGTCCACCGTGCGGGCCTGCCAATCCAGCCCATCCACACGCACGCGGCCGATGTCCCCCTGCGGGATCTCCCGCAGAACAATGCCGCGGCTGCCGATGGTAAGCGGCGAACCGTTGGTGACGGGCGGCTGGCGCATGGTGCGGCGCTTTGCCAACAGCGGCAGCATAACGGCCAGCGTTACGGCGGACACCACGGCAAATACGGCGCACTGAGCGCCCAGCGATGCGGTAAAGATGCTGGCCACCATGGCTGCCGCTGCACCAACGGCAAACCAGATGGAAACCAGCGCCGTGGTGGCAGCTTCCGCAATGGCAAACACCACAATGGCTGCTGCCCAAAACAGAAATGTCATCTTGACACCTCCTGATTGGTTAATTTTTTTACTGCGGGATCCCGCACGCCCACAGGTAGTAGCCGCGCAGGTTATCACCAAACTTTTCCCACAGTTCGGGGTGTTCATCCCGATAAGTATATACGTTAAAGCTGGCGCGGCCCTGGCGGCCCTCCGCCATGCCATAGTCCACAAAGTGCTGCAGGTAGGCGTTGGCATCATTGCCAAACGCGGCGCGCAGATCAGCGTTCTGGCTGCGGTAATAGCTGTAGTCGTACACGTTGGAATAATCATGGCCGCCGTACCAGCTGGTACCGGCAGTGCTGCCGGAAGAACTGCCGCCCTTGCCGCCGTTGGCGGTGGGCAGGCCGTTGATCAGGCTATTGGAAATGTAACCGGTGGTATCGCCCCAGGTCACGCAGGACCAGCCGTTGGCATAGCTGTGTACCGTAACGGTAAAGCCCGCGGGAACGGCGGTCAGCACCTCATAGCTGGTGGCGGGGCCGCTGCGCAGGTTGGCGTCGCTGTTCAGGGTGCAGGTCACATCCGCACCCTCGTAGCGGCCGCTGGTGGAGTTGCTGGCCGTGGAGGCGCTGCCGTTGGCGGCAGGCAGGCCGTTGAGCAGCTTGGTTGCAATGTAGCCGGAAACATCCCCCCAGGTCACACTGGCCCAGCCATCCTGGTAGCTGTCCACACTGACAGTAAAGCCTGCGGGCACAACGCCCAGCACGCCAAAGTCCGTACCGGGGCCGCGGCGGATGTTCGCATCGCTTTTAACGGTGCAGTTGACGGCGCTGCCGCGCCAGGACGGTGCCTGCGTGGTGGCGGCGCTGCCGCTGAGATACTTGGTTGCCACCCAGCCCGCATTTTTGCCGCTGGTCACATAAGTCCAGCCATTGCCGTCATCGGGGGTAACAACATTCACGGTTGCGCCGTTATTCAATACCGTCACCACATTATAATTGGTGCCGGGGCCCTGGCGCATATTCAGGCCGCTTTGGGCGGTTACTTTGGCGCTGCCTTCTGCCATCGCCACGGTTGCACCAAAGCATGCCGCAACCAGCAGAGCTGCCAAAAACGTTACACGCTTTTTCATATCCATATCTCCTTGTTGCAAGGTGATCTGCGGACCAAAAGAGAAGGTACTCTTTTGCAGTTTCATTATACCATATGCCTGCATCAAACACAAGAAACGCTTTATCTTTGTGATTTTTTTGTTAAACATGTAAAAAATCCGGCATCTGCACCCTCTCTGCCCGGTTTTGGAATGGTTACAAAAATTTTCCCCCTGCTCCACCCCGCACCGCATTGACAAAACCGCCTGCGTGGCGTATTGTAAAAGATAGAATATGCAAATTGTATGCACATTGCCCGGCATTGTGCAGCAACGCGGTACGCGTGCCGCCAGCGGCACCGGCCTGACAGGGAGGTTTCTATGAAGATGCGTGTTGGTATTTTGACATCCGGCGGTGACTGCCCCGGCCTGAACGCAACCATCCGCGGCGTGGCCAAAGCGCTGTATCAGCGCATGGGCGACAAGGTGGAGATCATTGGCATTCTGAACGGTTATGACGGCCTGATCAACGGCAACTACCGCGTCATGGCACCGGATGAGTTTTCCGGCATTTTGACGGTAGGCGGCACGATTCTTGGCACCAAGCGCACCCCGTTCAAGATGATGCGCGTTGTGGGCGATGACAAGGTGGACAAGGTTGCCGCCATGAAAAAGACCTACAAGGACGCCAAGCTGGACTGCCTGCTCTGCCTGGGCGGCAACGGCACCCACAAAACGGCAAACCTGCTCAGCCAGGAGGGTCTGAACATCATCGGCCTGCCCAAAACGATCGACAATGATATTTTTGGCACCGATGTTACGTTCGGCTTCCATACCGCTGTGGACATTGCCACTGACGTTATTGACCGTATCCACACCACTGCGGGCAGCCACAGCCGCGTAATGTGCATTGAAGTCATGGGCAACAAGGCCGGCTGGCTAACGCTGTATTCCGGCATTGCAGGCGGTGCGGACATCATCCTGATTCCGGAGCACCCCTATGACATCAAGAAGGTGGCCGAAGCCGTTATGCGCCGCCAGAGGGCTGGCAAGAACTTCTCCATCCTGGCGGTTGCCGAAGGTGCGCTTTCCACCGAGGAATCCAAGATGAAGCGCAAAGAATGGACCGCCAAGCGCGCCGCTGCCGGTTACACCACCGCCACCAACCGCATTGCCAAGCAGGTGGAGGAGCTGACCGGTGCCGAGACCCGCATCTGTGTGCCGGGCCATATGCAGCGCGGCGGCAGCCCCAGCGCCTATGACCGCGTGCTGGCCACCCAGTTTGGCACCTATGCCGCACGCCTGGTGGCGGACGACCATTTTGGCGTGACCGTTGCCATGGTGAACAACCACGTTACCGCCAACCCGCTGGTAGACATCGCCGGCAAGACCCGCGGCGTGCCCGATGACTGCGATATGCTCAACGTTGCCCGCTCCATGGGCATCAGCCTGGGCTGAGTTTTGTTACGGGGGTTGTTGTTCCTTCTTTGAAAAGAAGGAACCGAAGAAACTTTAATATAGTATAATTTGAAACACGATAAAAGCCCGATGCAGAAATTATGAAGTGACCCCAAAAAGCTAGACAATATTTTGAAGTAAAAATTGTTCAAGCAGCTGAAAGGGCTTGCTGTCTGTGAATTGCAGGCGGCAAGCCCTTTAACTTTGCCTTGATGCGGCGGTTGTTGTAGTAATCCAGATATGCAACGAGTTCCTGCTTGAAGTGTTCCATGGAGCGGAACTCCTGCAAATACAGCAGCTCACTTTTGAGTAGTCCGAAGAAATTTTCTATCACGGCGTTGTCCAGACAGTTTCCTTTCCGGCTCATGCTCTGTCGGATGCCCTTCTCGCGGAGCATCCGCTGATACCGCTTATGCTGGTATTGCCAGCCCTGGTCAGAATGAAGGATCAACCCGGTTCCATCCGGTATCTTCTCAAAAGCCTTATCCAGCATAGTCGTAACCATACTCAGAACAGGATGGTCAGAGATGGTATAGCTGACCAGATCGCTGCTGCACAGATCAAGGATGGGCGAGAGATAGAGCTTCTCGCCAAACAAACTGAACTCTGTCACATCGGTGACCCACTTCTGGTTCGGCTTTTCGGCGCAGAAGTCCCGGTTTAACAGATTCGGCGCAATTTTGCCAACTTCACCCTTGTAAGAACGATACTTCTTCCTCCTGACACGGCAAACTAAACCCAGCTCCTTCATAAGCCGCTGGACAGTCTTGTGATTCAGGAGAAAATTGCGCTTGTGAAGTTCTGTTGTAATGCGGCGATAGCCGTATCTTCCTTTGTTTTCGTGGTAGATGGCCGTAATCTCCGCTTTGACAGCTTTATACTTATCTGAACGGTTCATCCGCTTCAGATGATAGTAGAAAGTGGCACGGGGCAGTTGAGCGATTGAGAGAAGAATATCCAGAGAATGTCTTTGCCTCAGCTTTTGAACTACCTGCGTTTTCTGCGCTGGCGTCGCTCGTCTTCCAAAACCAAGGCTTGCAAGTTTTTTAGATAATCGTTCTCCGCACGCAGTCTCTGCACTTCGGCTAGCAGATCTTCTTCCACCTGCTTCGGCAACTGCTTTGGCGGACGGCCTTTGTTGCTGCGACCACGCCGTTCGATGGCTAACCCTTCCGGCCCTTCTTCCAAATAAATGCGTTCCAGCGCTCTATAATTTTATGGTCGTTAATTCCGAATTCCTGCATCGCTGCATAGATACTCAGATGTTCTTTTTCCATGGTTTCTACAACCATTCTCTTGAATTCCGGCGTATATCGTTTGTTTGGTACTCCTTTTGGCATAGCAAAACACCCCACTTGTTAGATAGTATATCATACTGTCTAACAAATGGGGTGCTGTTCATTATTTGCTGTATCGGGCTTTTTTGTTTTTTATTTTATTTCAATTTCCAGCACAGCAGATTATTTTCTATCTTTTGCCTGTTCTTTTTTGTATTGCAAAAATTCGATGTATTCCTGCACTTTGGCAATGTCATCTTCCCGAAAGTTTTTTGGCAGAATAATTTCTGTCACTGTTCTGCGGTAAGATACCGGCTCCCGAATCAACCCCAGGAGATAGTCAACAGAAACATCAAAAATTTCTGCGATTTTCACTTTCGTTTCATCATCCGGTGCACTGCGCCCACACTCATATGAAGATACCGTAAGAGGTGACAGTTCCAGCTTTGCTGCTAATTCTGCCTGGGTCATCCCCTTATCTTTTCTCAGCTCCTGTAAAAGCTCCCCAAGCACACCTATACCCCATTTCTCTCTTCTATTAGAATGAGTATAGTTGTTTACCATAGTTCTCAATATTATTCTATTGTGATTTTTATATTTTTGCTTGACTTTGTATCGTGTTTTGTATATATTTATTATTATAACTATTGATTATCACAATAGTTAATAAAGAAGGAGGATGTCACATGTCGAAAGAAACCCCTGAAACAAAACTGTGCAAATATTGCAAGTCAGAAATTCCTTATAATGCAAAAGTCTGTCCCCATTGCCGTAAAAAGCAAACACCAAATGGCTGCCTTATCGCCATTATCGTTATTGTTGTACTGTTTATTTTGATTGGTGTCGTGGGTGGTTCTTCCAGTTCCTCCAACCAAAATGCGAGCAGCTCCGCTTCCGCCAGTTCCGATGCCTCTTCCGGTTCTTCCACCCCCAGCACACCTACTGTCACCCATGCTCCTTCCGTTTACAGTATCGGCGATACTGCTGAAAGTAACGGTGTCAAAGTTACGCTTGTAAATGCAGAAACAGGTCATGGTTCCCAATACCTTACTCCCAGCGCAGGCAACATCTTTGTTACTCTTGAATTCGAGATTGAAAACGATTCCAGTTCCGACATCAATGTTAGTAGTATTGCCAGCTTCGAAGCCTACTGTGATGACTACTCTGTTGCTGAAAGCATTACAGCTGTCACTCTGTCAGACAAGAGTACCCTTGATGGCAATGTTGCCGCTGGTAAAAAGATGAATGGTGTTATTTCTTACGAAGTTCCCGAAGATTGGCAGAATCTTGAAGTCACATTCTCTCCCAGCTTCTGGAGCAGCCATTCTGTTACCTTTGAAGTCAAAAGTAACTGATTCGGTTCATTTGAACGCTTCTCCGTTCTAATATAGCCAAAGCCCAATGCCATGTTTGACGCGGCATCGGGCTTTTTGTATACCTTGCTATATTCCGGCAGCACAAATTATACAGGTTTCTTATTGACTTATGACCGATGGTATGCTAGCATTTATACAGTAATAATTGTTTTTATTTATTATATTCGTTTTTGTACGCACATTACATTTCCTGGTTCACGGGGGAAAGGTGGTCATTTGCCATGGAAAAATCTCACAAAATTTATAACCTGATTTTTGACCTTTTGCTGACGGCGGGTGTGTGTGCTTACAATGACCTGCGCTTTATGCGGTTCTGGTTCCTTGGTGGGCAGCTGTACCATGCGACCGGTTTTGCCAACTACCGCTTCGGCCTAACGGGCAAGGAGGTCTGCTGGGATTTTTCGCCGCTGAACATTCTGCATTGCCTGCAGGGGTATGACCCGCACGCTTACCTCAAGTTCCTCTGCTTTTTCTGCATCGGTATTTTGATGTTTTTCCGGTTTGTGTTCCGGGCACCAAAGCTTCTTCCGCGGTTGTTTGCGCGGCTGTTCTGTTTCAGCGCCGGGTATATTGCAGTCGTTGAGCTGTACAATCTGCTTTTCACCGCCGCCGGAGCTGTTTTTCTGGATATCAGCAACTGGTTTCTCTACCTCACCGGCGCATGGTCTGCTATTGCCATCCTGACCCTGCTGCTGGTTGCCAGCAAAAAGTTCCGTCCCGCTCCCCTGCCTTCTACTCCATCCCTTTAATCGAATAAAACCAAAAGCCGCGGCCCTGCATCAAACGCAAAGCCGTGGCTTTTTCCTACAATTTCTAATTACTCATTCCTAATTGCTAATTCTGCAATTCCGTTCGCTTTCGCCCAGTAAGCGCCTGCCCATCAAATCAGTAGTACTTAAAATACCCCACATGCTGCGGCTGGTTATCTTCTACCAGGATGGTAAAGCCGCCGGGGTTTACTTCGGTCTGCTTGCCAAAGGCGGTGCGGACAATCAGGTGCGGGCCGTTGTTCAGGATAATCTCCGCGGACTGCTCCTTACCCACGCGGCGGTAGTGCAGCACATCGGCGCTGGCTTCCACCAGCTCCATGCTGCCGCCGTCAAAAGCATCGCAGCTGCGGCGCAGGCGGGCCAGGTTGGTCAGCGGCACGCGCAGGCGGCGCTCGGTGGAGTTCCAGTCAAAATACGCGCGGTTGAACGGGTCGCGGTAGCCCTGCATCCCGATCTCATCGCCATAATACACGCAGGGCACGCCGGGCAGGGTGTACAGCATGGCGTAAGCCAGCAGCACGCGGCGCAGGGCATCATCAATGCGGTCGCCGGGGATCATCCGCTTGCTCTGCCAGTAGCGGTCGCGGCCATTGGCGGGTTCGCCTGCAATGGCGGTAATACCGCGCTCGGTATCGTGGGTGGAAAGGAAGTTCATTGCGCAGTCCAGCGCCGGTTTGGGATAGTTTTCGCAGATGGACATGATCTGCTCCCCCACCGCGCTGGCATCCTCGCCGCGGGCAAAAGCCACAGCTGCATTGCGGAACGGGTAGTTCATGGTGGCATCCAGCCCATGGCCGCGCAGGTAGGTGCGGCGGTGGTCGAACGCTTCCTTGGTGGTGGCGTCCTCCCACACTTCGCCGATGAGCAGCTTGTCCTCGCCGTGGGCTTTGACGGCGGCACGGATCTTTTCGATAAAATCATCAGGCAGTTCATCCGCCACATCCAGCCGGAAGCCGGAAGCCCCCAGCCCCAGCCATGTATCAATCACGCCACCCTTGCCGCAGACAAAGTTGCCGTAAGAGGGGTCCTCCTCCTCCACTTCGGGCAGGGTCTCAAAGCCCCACCAGCTGCGGTAGCCGCCGACATAACCGGAATCGAAGTCATACCAGCTGCGGTAGGGCGAATTGCGGTCACGGTAAGCGCCGCCGGGGCCATAGCGGCCTTCGCGGTTAAAATAGAGCGAATCCGAACCGGTGTGGCTGAACACGCCATCCAGAATAATGCGGATGCCGTGTTTTTTGGCCTCGGCGCACAGGGCGGCAAAATCCTCGTTGGTGCCCAGCAGTGGATCGGCTTTCAGGTAGTTGGCCGTATTGTAGCGGTGGTTGGCGTGGGCCTCAAAAATGGGGTTCAGGTAAATGCAGGTAACGCCCAACTCTTCCAGGTAAGGCAGCTTTTGCTGGATGCCCGCAAAATCGCCGCCGTAATAGTCCATGTTCAGGTAGCCTTCGCTCTGCTCATTGGGCCAAAAATACGGCTCACCGGTTTTATCCGGACGGTAAATGCGATCCGCAAAGGGCAGCGGCTTGTTGGGCACGCCCTCATAAAAGCGGTCCGGGAAGATCTGGTACATCGTACCGTCTTTGATCCAGTCCGGGGTCTTGAAGTCCGGCTCGTACACCGTCAGCTGCCAATCCAGGCCATTCACCCAGGTCAGCTCACCTTCCCCGTTGGCGGTGCGATAAATCTTGCGGAAATCCGTGTACAGGTCAAAGTGGTAAAAATACAATCCCGATGTGGTGGGGGCCAGCTGGAACACAAAATGGTTTACGCCGGGGGTCTGGCCGTCAAAATTCATGCGGTAATGCACGGGGTCTTCGCGGTCTTTGGTCAGCACCAGGTGTGGGTCCACATAGCCCAGTCTTTCCGGCACAGTCAACCGCCAGGTAACGGTCTGCCCCGCCGGAACTGCGCCAAACGGTGTTTTATACTCCGCACAGCGGGAGTTAAAAAAAGTATGCGTTGGTTGTTCAGGCAAACAAATCAATCCTCACATTGAACAAGTGTACAAAAGCAGCCGTGACCCACTGGCGCCGGCAAATTCAAGTCGGCGGCCGGGATCGCGGCTGTTCGTTTATTTTATTGTACGGGCAGCGCGTGTACGTTCACAGCTGCACACGCGCCCGCACTGCGGTTAAAGCTCTGCTTTGGGCAGATTATTTAACCGGGGTAGCGCCCCAGATATCGCGGGAGTAATCCATGATGGAACGGTCGGCGGAGAAGATGCCGGCGTTGGAGATGTTCATCAGGCTCATACGGTTCCAGGTCTGCTTCTGCTTGTACAGTTCCTGCACAGTGTGCTGGGCACGGCGGTAATCCTTGAAGTCAGCCAGGACCATGTACGGGTCAGAGTTGCGCAGGTTGTTGGTAATCTCGCTGAAGTTCTCACCGTTCCAGCCCTTTTCCAGCATATCCAGAACTGCCATGGCAACATTATCATCAGAGATAAATGCCTGCGGATGGTAGCCCATGCCTTTCAGTGCGTTGACTTCGGGGGTCAGCATACCAAAGATGATCTCGTTGTCCTTACCGGCGGCATCGGCGATTTCCACGTTCGCGCCGTCCAGGGTGCCCAAGGTGATTGCGCCGTTCAGCATGAACTTCATGTTGCCGGTGCCGGAAGCCTCGGTGCCGGCCAGAGAGATCTGCTCGGACACTTCGGAAGCGGGCATCAGGCGTTCAGACAGAGAGACACAGTAGTCTTCCAGGTAGACAATGCGCAGCTTATCTTTAACAGCGGGATCGTTGTCAATCAGCTTGCCCAGCTTGCAGATCATGCGGATCATCTGCTTGGCCATGTAGTAGCCGGGGGCAGCCTTGGCGCCGAAGATATAGGTCTTGGGCACAAAGTCAGCGTTCGGGTTTGCCTTCAGGTACAGGTACTCAGCGGCAATGTTCATGGCGTTCAGGTGCTGGCGCTTGTACTCGTGCATGCGCTTGACCTGGCAGTCAAAGATAGAATCCGGGTCAATGACCTGGCCGGTGGTCTTTTCCAGATAGTTGGCAAAGTTCACCTTGTTGGCGCGCTTGACGGCGGCCAGCTTATCCAGCATGGCGGAATCGTCAGCAAATTTCTCGAACTTCTTCAGTTCGGAAGCATCCTGCTTGAAGCCGGGGCCAATGGAATCTTCCAGCAGCTTGGTCAGGCCGGGGTTGGCAGCCAGCAGCCAGCGGCGGTAAGCGATGCCGTTGGTAACGTTCTTGAATGCTTGCGGCTTGTACAGGAAGTAATCATGGAACACGCTGTCCTTGATGATCTCGCTGTGCAGCTTGGAAACGCCGTTGATGGAATGGCAGGTGTAGGCGCAGATGTTGGCCATGCGGACCTGGTTGTCGCCAATGATTGCCATGTAGTTGATCTTGCCCTGGTCGCCGGGGAAGGCTTTCTCCAGGTCAGCACGGCAGCGGCGGTCCATTTCCTGCACGATCTGCCAGATACGCGGCAGGGTGGAGCGGAAGATATCCACGTTCCACTTTTCCAGAGCCTCGCTCATGACAGTGTGGTTGGTGTAAGCAAAGACCTTGCGGCAGATGTCGAAAGCTGCATCCCATTCATAGCTGCACTCATCCAGCAAAATGCGCATCATTTCGGGGATGGCAATGGTCGGATGGGTATCGTTCAGCTGGATGGCGATCTTATCCGGCAGGTTTTCCAGGGTACCGTACTGGTTCAGGTGGTTGCCCAGGATATCGGCAACGGAAGCAGCGCTGAAGAAGTACTGCTGGCGCAGGCGAAGGATCTTGCCCTCGGTGTGGTTATCGTTGGGATACAGGATCTTGGAGATCAGCTCTGCGGAAGCAGACTGGCTGATAGCGGTGTTATAGTTGCCGGCGTTGAAGCTGCTCATATCAAAGCTGGGTGCCTTGGCCTGCCACAGGCGCAGCTTGGAAACGCCCTGCGTGCCGTAACCGGCAACGTACATATCGTTGGGAACAGCAATGACAGAGTTGTAGTTTTCGTACTTGACATGGTGGAAACCGCCCTCCCAGGTCTCGATAGCCTGGCCGTCAAAGCGGATCTCCTGTGCCTGGTCGGGGTGGGATTTGATCCACACCTGGCCGCCGGGCAGCCAGTTGTCAGCGGTTTCCTGCTGCCAGCCGTCCACGATCTTCTGCTTGAAGATGCCGTACTCATACAAAATAGAGTAGCCGGTGCCGGGGATACAGTCGGTAGCCATGCCATCCAGGTAGCAGGCAGCCAGACGGCCCAGGCCGCCGTTGCCGAGGCCTGCATCAGGCTCCTGCTCATAAATGGTGTCGATCTTGATATCGGCGTCAGCCAGAACCTGCTCGGCAACTTCGTTCAGGCCCAGGTTGAACAGGCTGGTGCGCAGGCTGCGGCCCATCAGGAACTCCATGCAGAGGTAATAGACCTGTTTTTTGCCTTCGCCCAGGGTCTTGGCCTGGAACTGCTTCTGGCGGTCAGACATGATCTGACGAACGATCATTGCCATGCAGCGGTAGATCTGCTCGGCGGAAGCAACGTCCAACGTGACGCCGCATTCGCTGACGACCTTGTCTTTGAGAATTTTTTCAAATTCTTTTTTAGTAAGTTTCATCTAAAGTATCCCTCTCCTTACGGCTTATCAATACCAGAACCCTCTGGGATTATACTGATTTTTCAAAATTAATAAAAATACTTACCTTAAGCATTATAGTCAAAATTGGCGATATGTGCAAGGCTTTTTTCCCACACGCGTCAATTTTTTCAATTTTACACAAAAGGGGCTTTTTCTTACGGGCATTTTATACTATAATATAAGGGTATAATTTTAAGCATTTTCCCTGCGCTGCGGGGGCTGGTGGGCGGTTTTGCCGCGCAGAAGCCCTTTTCCGTCCCGCTTTTGGCGACAAAAGTGCAGGGTGTTCCTGATAAAAACACCATCAACTGAAACAAAGGAGACCCCAACTATGGCTAACAAAGTACGTCTGACCATCTGCGGTTCGAGCTATGTGATCTCGACCAACGAAAGTGAAGATTACATGCAGAATCTGGCCGAGCGCCTGAATCTTGATATGAATGAGCTGATGAGCTCTTCCAATTCGGTTTCCATCACCACCGCTGCCATCATGACCGCGCTGAACTACCGCGATGAGCTGGAAAAGGCCAGCGGCAGCGCGGATAATATGCGCCGCCAGATCAAAGACTATCTGGAGGATGCCGCCTCCGCCAAGATGGCTGCTGAGGAGCTGCGCCGCGAAAACGCCGCCCTGCGCAAAAAGGTGGACGACCTGCACCGCCGTTCCCTGACGAGCGAAGCCTGATGGAACAGACTGTTTTACAGCGCCCGGAGATCCTGGCCCCCGCCGGCAATGCTGATATGCTGCGGGCTGCGGTGTTTGCCGGGGCTGACGCCGTATATCTTGGGCTGGATGGCTACAATGCGCGGCGTAGCGCTGGGAACTTTGACCCTGATGCCCTGCGCGAAGCCGTCTGTTTTTGTCATGCCCGCGGGGTTGCGGTGCATGTGACCCTGAACACACTGGTTTACGCCGCCGAGCTGGGCGGCCTGGCCGATGCCGTGCGCGCTGTTGCCGCCGCCGGGGCGGATGCCGTGATTGTGGATGACCTTGCCACCGCGCAGCTGGTGCGCAGCATTGCGCCTGGCCTGCGCCTGCACGGCTCTACCCAGATGAGCATCCACACCGCAGAGGGCGCCAAGATGCTGGCAAAGCTGGGGTATTCCCGCGCCATTCTGGCCCGTGAGCTGAGCCTGGCGGAGATCGAAGCCGTGGTAAAGGCAAGCCCGATCGAATGCGAAGTGTTTGTACACGGCGCGATGTGCATGTCCATGAGCGGCCAGTGCATGATGAGCGCGTTCCTGGGCGGGCGCAGCGGCAATCGCGGTGCCTGCGCGGGTCCCTGCCGCCTGCCGTTTGACGCTACCAACGGCCTGCGCCCCGGCCAGCCGGGCAAAGCCTGCCACCTGAGCCTGAAAGACATGGACCTTGTGCCCCACATGGCGCAGCTGAAAGCTGCCGGGGTTGCCAGCATTAAAATTGAAGGCCGCCTGCGCACGCCGGAATATGCCGCCGCTGCGGTAACGGCCTGCCGTGCAGCCCGCGCCGGGCAGCCCTATGATGAAGCGCTGCTGCGGGATATTTTCTCCCGCTCCGGCTTCAGTGATGCCTATCTGGTAGGCCGCAATGACGGCACCATGTTTGGCGTGCGCACCGAAGCCGATGCAGCCGCTACGCGCGCCGCCACGCCGAAAGCCCGCGAGCTGTTCCGCCGCGAACTGGAGCGCATTCCGGTGCATTTCTGCGTCAGCGGCGGTGTGGAGGACGGCGGCATCAAGCTGACAGCTTTCGATGACAACGGCAGCCGTGTCAATGTGTACAGCGCCGATGAACCGCAGCCCGCACAGAAAGACCCCGCCCCCGGCATTGAGCGTGCCCTGGGCAAAACCGGCGGTACGCCGTTCACCTGCGCCGGGGTTGAGTTTGCCTGCGGCGAGGGCGGCCCCGGATTTTTGCCCGGCTCCGCCTGGAATGAGATGCGCCGCGAAGCGCTGGACAAGCTGCTGCAAAAGCGCAGTGAACCTGCGCCCCTGGCCACAAAGGAAATCACCCTGCCGGAATACGCCGAGCACGAAGTAGGCATGATACCCCAGCTGGCCGCCCGTTTTGAAACCGCTGCCCAGCTGCCCGGTGCCGAATACCTGGCCAAGCTGCGCTATCTGATCCTGCCCATCCGGGAAGCGGACGCTGTGCCGCAGCCCTTGCGCTGCAAAACGCTGCTGGAGCTGCCCCGCGCTGCTTTCGGCATTGTGGAACCGGATACCATGCGCCGCCTGGCTGCACTGGAAGGTTCCGGCTTTGCGGGTGTGGTTGCAAACAATCTGGCGCAGTTTGGGTATGCCTCTCCCCTGCCGGTGTTCGGCGGGCTGGGGCTGAATGTAACCAACCCAATGTCTGCGGCAGAGTATGTGTGCCTGGGTGCCTGTGGCCTGCTGGTGCAGCCTGAAACCGCCCTGACCGCCATGCGTGCTGTGGCACCCCGGCAGAAAGACGGCACCCCGGTGCCCACCGCTGCCCTGTGCTATGGCCACCTGCCCCTGATGCTGACCCGCGCCTGCCCGCTGCGCAATGTACGCACCAGCTGCGCGGGCTGCACCCACAAGGGCAAACTGCGGGACCGCAAAGGGCGGGATTTCCCGGTGCGGTGCTCCGCCCCCGGTAGCGCCGGAATGCGCACCGTGTTTAACCCTGTACCACTTTATATGGGGGACCGCCTGACCGAAATGCCGGTGGACCTTGCCGTGGCCGCGTTCACCCTGGAACCTGCCGACCGCGTGGAAGAGGTCCTGACCCACCTTTTCCATCAGCAGCCCTTTGACGGCGAGTTTACAAGAGGGCTATATTATACGAATAATTAGGAAGGAGTAATTAGAAATTAGGAATTTAAGAGTTCTGTATTTTTAATGGATATCCCAAAAGCGCAAAAGTTCTGCGAAGGTTTGCCCCCTCATTTCATTTCTAATTGCTTATTCTTAATTTCTAATTAAATAATCGCTTTACTATGGAACAAAAAATCGTCAAATATTCCGTTCTTTCCCCGCTAGCTAAGGTGCCGGCATATGCAACGGCGGGGGCGGCGGCGGCTGATTTGTGCGCCGCGCTGGAAGAGCCGTTGACCATTGCCCCCATGCAGCGGGTGCTGGTGCCCACCGGCCTTGCCATTGAGCTGCCGGATGCCGGGTGCGTGGCATTGGTGTATGCCCGCAGCGGACTTTCCATCAAGCACGGGCTGTGCATGGCCAACGGCGTTGGCGTTGTGGACAGTGATTACCGCGGCGAGCTGAAAGTGCCCATGATCAACCTTGGCACCGAGACTTACACCATCGCCCCCGGTGAGCGCGTGGCTCAGCTGTGTATTGCCCCCGTGTGGCAAGCCGCCTTTGTACCCGCCGCCACCCTGAACGAAACCGAACGCGGTGAAGGCGGGTTTGGATCGACAGGAAAATAGTTGAGAGTTAGGAGGAAGGAGTTAGGAGTTAAGAGTTTTTGGGGCCGCAGATAACCTGTAAAGTCTGGCTGTGTGCAAAAAAGATACCTGTAGGGAACGGTCAAGACCGTTCCCTACAGGCAGATTTTACAATTATCTGCAGCCCAAAAACTCCTAACACCTCCCTCCTAACTTCCTATTTTCCCTTTGTTTCGCCGCGGTGGTGCGGTAGAATCTGTTACGAAAGGAACATCCCATTATGTCCTTGATTTTAGCCTCCGGCAGCCCGCGGCGGCGGGAGCTGATGGCGCTGATCACGCCCAATTACACCGTTGCCCCCAGTGATGTGGACGAGAGCCGCATTACCGCCGCAACGCCTGCCCAGCTGGCCCAGGCCCTAGCAGAAGCCAAAGCCCTGGCCGTGGCGCAGCAGCACCCCGATGATACCGTGATCGGCTGTGATACCGTGGTGGACTGTGACGGCGCTGTGTTCGGCAAGCCTTCCGGCGAGGAAGACGCCGTGCGGATGCTGCACGCGCTCTCTGGCCGGGAACACAAAGTACATACCGGGCTGTGCGTTGTGCACGGCGGCAAGGCATATCTTGCCACCGAAACCACCCGCGTGCAGTTTGCGCCCATTGAGGAAAGCGATCTGCTTGCCTATGCGCGCACCCCGGAACCGTATGACAAAGCCGGAGCTTACGCCATCCAGGGCCATGCTGCGCTGTGGTGCAGCGGCATTGTGGGATGTTATTACAATATTATGGGTCTGCCCGTACACCGTCTGGCACAGGTACTGCGCCAGGCCGGAGCGCTGTAACGGCAGTGCCGCAGCGGCCTGGCTGCTGCGGCGTGTCGTGCGCATTCTTTGTGCGGCCCACCCGCACAAACACATGATGGGGAGATAAAAATGGCAAATCCGATTTTGCAGCTGCTTGAAGCTCTGCGCAATATGTTTACCTGTGATATTGGCATTGACCTTGGCACTGCCAACACGCTGGTGTATATGAAAGGCCGCGGCATTATCATCCGCGAGCCCAGCGTTGTGGCGGTGGATGCCCGCACCGACGAACTGCGTGTGCGCTGCGTAGGCCACGAGGCCAAAGCCATCATCGGCGCAGCGCCCAACTCCATTCTGGCGGTACGCCCGCTGAAAGACGGCGTGATTGCCGACTTTGACATCACCGCCGCCATGCTGCAAAGTTTTATCCGCCAGGCATGCGGCAGCCGCCTGTTCGTGCGGCCGCGCGTGGTCATCTGCGTGCCGTCCGGCGTGACCGAAGTGGAACGCCGCGCCGTGCGCCAGGCCGCCGCCAAAGCCGGTGCCCGCCAGGTAACGGTGATCGAAGAGCCGATGGCCGCCGCCATTGGTGCCGGGCTGCCGACCGCTGAACCGGTGGGCAGCATGATTGTGGATATCGGCGGCGGCACGGCGGAAGTGGCGGTCATCAGCCTTTCCGGCATTGTGGCATCCCGCAGCGTGCGCTGTGCGGGCGATGCGCTGGACCAGAGCATTACCAGCTTTATCAAGCGCAAATACAACCTGCTGGTGGGCGAACGCACTGCTGAGCAGATTAAACTGGAAATCGGCTCCGCCTGCCCGCCAGACCCCACCGACACCGAGCATGGCGAAACCACAATGGAGATCAAGGGCCGTAACCTGGTGGATGGCCTGCCGAAAGATATCCTGATCCGCTCTGAAGAAGTGCGCGAGGCAATGAACGAAAACCTGATGCGTATTGTGGAAGCCATCAAGGACACGCTGGAATGCACTCCGCCGGAGCTTTCCAGCGATATCATTGACCGCGGCATCATGCTTTCGGGCGGCGGTGCCCTGCTGCGCGGGCTGGATACTCTGATCCAGAACGAAACCGGCATTGAGGTACACATTGCCGAAGCCCCGCTGGACTGCGTTGCCCTCGGTGCCGGCGCCGTCCTCGATCACCCCGATCTGGCAGGAACCAGACGGGAGGAGCCGAGCTACCTGTAAAGGTAGGAGTTAGGAGTTAAGCGGTGGTTTGAATGCCCGCCGCAAACCCATAAAGTAATCGTAGGGAACGGTCTTGACCGTTCCGAAACCTCGAAATTATCTCCTGTAACGGGATATGGTTTCAAGGCAACGGAACGGTCAAGACCGTTCCCTACATTTTGTTTTAATATTCAGGTGAAATTTTTTGGCACCTGCAGCCAAAAACTCCTAACTCCTACTTCCTAACTCCTACTTTTCTCTCGTTGCTTCCCACTGTGCTACCAGGTCTTTGGTCTGAGCTTGCAGGGCTTCGCGGGCGGCGTTCAGGGCCTGGGTGTCCTGGGGGGTCATTTTTTCGGGCTTTTTGTGGCGGGTCAGGCGTTCCAGGTTCTTTTCTGCTTCTTTAATGCGGTTTTTGGTATCCTTATCCAGCTCCTTGCCCACTTTGCTGCCAAGGGCAGTATTGGCGCGGTAGATGGCGGCTTCCGCGGCATTCAGGGCCTCGATGGCGGCTTTGCGCTCCTGGTCCTGCCCGGCAAAGGCAGCGGCATCGTCCATGGCGCGGCGGATCTCCTGCTCGCTCAGGTTGGAAGACCCGGTGATGGTAATGCTCTGCTGTTTGCCGGTGCCAAGGTCACGGGCGCTCACCGTCACAATGCCGTTGGCGTCAATATCAAAGGTCACTTCGATCTGCGGCACACCGGCCCAGGCGCGTTTGATGCCCTTGAGGGTAAAGTTGCCGATGAGCTTATTATCCTTGGCGAACTCCCGCTCACCCTGCAGCACCTTGATTTCAACTGTGCTCTGGAACGGCGCGGCGGTGGTAAAGATTTTGGAATACCGGGTGGGAATGGTGGAGTTGCGGTCGATCAGATGGGTTGCCACACCGCCCACCGTCTCAATCGAAAGGGTCAGCGGGGTAACGTCCATCAGCAGCAGGTCCTGCCCGCCAGCAGCCAGGCTTTCGCCGCCAAGGCGTCCGCCCTGCACCGCAGCGCCAAGGGCCACACACTCGTCCGGGTTCAGCGTTTTGGACGGTTCCAGATCGATCATCCGCATGACCTTGGCCTGCACCGCCGGGATGCGGGTGGAACCACCTACCAGCAGCACCTGATCCAGGTCGTTGGCGGCCAGGTGGGCATCCCGCAGGGCGTTGCGCACCGGCAGTGCCGTGCGCTCCACCAGGTCGGCGGTCAGCTCATCAAACTTGGCGCGGGTCAGTTCCGCCTGCAAATGCAGCGGGCCGTTGGGGCCAACGGTGATGAACGGCAGGTTGATTTCAGTATGGGTGGCAGCGGAAAGCTCTTTTTTGGCTTTCTCGGCTTCCTCCCGCACGCGCTGCATGGCAACGGGATCACGGGTCAGGTCCACCTGGTTTTCGGCGGCAAAGTTCCGCACCAGCCAGTCAGCCACACGAGCATCAAAGTCATCGCCGCCCAGATGGTTATCACCGCAGGTGGCCAGCACCTGCACAATGCCATCCCCGATCTGGATCAGCGAAACATCGAATGTACCGCCGCCCAGGTCGTACACCATCACTTTCTGGGTCTTACCGTTATCCAGGCCATAAGCCAGGGCGGCCGCAGTAGGTTCGTTGATAATGCGCTTTACATTCAGGCCCGCAATGCGCCCGGCATCCTTGGTAGCCTGACGCTGGGCATCGTTAAAATAAGCCGGTACGGTGATAACGGCTTCTGTCACCGGTTCACCAAGATAAGCTTCTGCATCCGCTTTCAGCTTTTGCAGGATCATGGCGCTGATCTCCTGCGGGGAGAAGCACTTACCGTCAATGGGAATGCGCTCATCACTGCCCATTTTGCGCTTAACGCTGGCAATGGTGCGCGGTGCGTTGGTGATAGCCTGGCGTTTGGCCGGATCGCCCACAAGGCGTTCGCCGCTTTTTGCAAAAGCAACGACCGACGGGGTGGTGCGCTGGCCTTCGGCATTGGGGATAACGGTTGGGCGTCCGCCTTCCACCACAGCCACGCAGCTGTTGGTTGTTCCTAAATCAATTCCGATGATTTTACCCATGTTGCTTTTGGTCCTTTCACACAAGCCGGCAACAGATACAGGGGTTCGCCAGCTTTTGTCACACAGGGAGCACCGCTAAGGCGCAAAACTCCGCCTTAGGGTGTAGCTGAAAGCAAAGAAAATGACAATTATTCCGCAAACACAAGCGGGATTTAAGGCAATACCGCATAATTCTAAGTGCCGATACGGCGAGCGAGGTGCGGCAGATGCCAAGCCAAAAGCGCAGATAATACTGGATGCTGCAAAGGTGAGCGCCGCCAGTGGCGGAAACAGCGAACCGAAGCAGGGGCAGCGGTCGCAGAGTGCGAGGGGCTTTTGCCCCCGAAGCACGATGCGGGTACCGCAACCCGACATTATCGAGCATTTTTACAACGCAGGTGGCATACCGTAGCCGCTGGAGCGGTGCTTAAGCCCGTAGGGCGGGAATTGTTCCGTATTGCCTCGTGGCAAAAGCCGCAGGAATCCTTTATGGATTCCAAGGTTTTTAACGCAAAATCCAGCTTTGGTTGTAGAAACAGGCTGAATTTTCGACTTTTCAGGTACACCTTATGGTTTGTTTACATTATTGTAGCGCGCAAAGTGCCGGAATGTGTTGCAAAATCGTAAACTCTTATCAGACAATCATCCAAATGTTGGTGTGTATCGTTGACGGACGGGGGCAACGGTGCTATATTCTTTAGTATACTAAAGAGAAGGAGGTTCCCGGACATGCAGGCATTTTCCAGCCATGACATTTTCCAAACGCTGTACCAGCAGATCATGTTGCTGGAATTAAAGCCCGGCTCCACCCTGCGGGAAAACGCATTGTGCGAGCAGTTCGGGGTTTCCCGCACGCCGGTGCGCAGCGTTTTGCAGGAGCTGCGCATTGCCAGGCTGATTGAAGTCACCCCCTACAAATCCACGCGGGTCACCCAGCTGGATTTTGACACCATCAGCCAGCAGATTTACCTGCGCAACGCGGTGGAATCCGCCGTGATGACAGACTTTGCCGCTGCCTGCACCCCCGAACAGCTGGCCCAGCTGAAAACCCGCAACGATGCTTTGCGCCGCCTGGCGGCCCAACCCCACCCGGACCCGCGGATGTTTTATGAGCTGGACAGCCGCCTGCACGAAAGCTGGTTTCTTGCCACCGGCAAAGACCAGCTGTGGCAGCTGATCCAGACTTCGCAGAACAGCTATTCGCGGTTCCGCATGCTGGATCTTGTGGCCGTTGGCAATTTTGGCGATATTGTGGCGGAACATGATGTTCTGCTGGATGCCATTGCCCGCAATGATACCGCCGCCATCCGGGCGCAGTGTTCCCGCCATTTGTACGGCGGCGTAACGCGGCTGGGGGAAGAACTTTCGACCAAATATGCGGATTATTTTGTTTCCGGCACCCACTGGCCGGACCATGCAAAGGAGATGCAACCGTGAGCCGCACTGCTACCGTGACCCGCAAAACGCGGGAAACCAACATTACCGTCACTCTGAACCTGGACGGCAGCGGAAAAGCCGACCTGCACACCGGCATCGGCTTTTTTGACCACATGCTGGACGGCTTTGCCCGCCACGGCCTGTTTGATTTGACATTACACTGTGATGGCGACCTGAACGTGGACTGTCACCACACAATTGAAGACTGCGGCATCGCGCTTGGCACGGCCATCCGTGAGGCCCTTGGCGACAAAGCCGGCATTGTGCGTTACGGCAGCTGCATGCTGCCCATGGACGAAACGCTGGCCCTGTGCGCTGTGGACCTTGGCGGGCGGCCGTATTTTGTTTATGATGCCAGCTTTGCCGGGCAGAGCTGCGGCGGCATGGATGTGCAGATGGCACGGGAATTCTTTTACGCTGTCAGTTACAGCGCCATGATGAACCTGCACCTGAAGGTGCTGTACGGCGAAAACGACCACCACAAGCTGGAAGCCATGTACAAAGCATTCGCCAAAGCCCTTTCCGCCGCCGCCCGCCATGACGACCGCATTGTGGGCGTGCTTTCCACGAAAGGAAGCATTTAGGCTAGTTAGGAGTTAGGAAGGAGGAGTTAGGAGTTTTTTGGGTTGCCAGCACCAAAAAGGGTTGCCGAAATATTGGGATAATCTGTAAGGAACGGTCAAGACCGTTCCCTACAACCCTCCTTTAATGCCCGGATGCGGGCTTTGCCTTGCAATAACTCCTAACTCCTCACTCCTACCTCCTAACTTTCTTCCTACCTCCTAACTTAATTTCGTTTTCCCGGGGCGGGGCCCCGTTTTCAGTATATAAGGGTAACACTGAAAGGAGTAAGTATTATGTACAAGGACATGATGGACACCATTGGTTTTGTTTCGGGGTATGACCCGGAGCTGGGTGCGGCCATGCAGCGTGAGCTGGGCCGCCAGCAGGCAAACATTGAGCTGATTGCCAGCGAAAACATTGTTTCCCCTGCCGTTATGGCTGCCATGGGCAGCGTGCTGACCAACAAATATGCCGAGGGCTACCCCGGCCACCGCTATTACGGCGGCTGCCAGTTTGTGGATCAGGTTGAGCAGATTGCGATTGACCGTGCCTGCAAGCTGTTTGGTGCCAAATATGCCAACGTGCAGCCCCATTCCGGCGCACAGGCCAACCTGGCCGTTTACTTTGCCCTGCTCAACCTGGGTGATACTGTCATGGGCATGGATCTTTCCCAGGGCGGCCATCTGACCCATGGTTCCCCCGCCAACATGAGCGGCAAGAACTACAACTTTGTTTCCTACGGCGTTTCTGCCGAGGACGGCCGCATTGATTACGATGCCCTGGCCAAGCAGGTTGCCAAGGTTCGCCCCAAGCTGCTGGTCGCCGGTGCTTCCGCTTACCCGCGCGCTATCGATTTTGAAAAGCTGGCCGAGATTGCCCACGGTTACGGCGCAATGCTGATGGTGGACATGGCTCACATTGCCGGCCTGGTTGCCGGCGGCATGCACCAGAACCCGGTGCCCTATGCTGATGTTGTGACCACCACCACCCACAAGACCCTGCGCGGTCCCCGCGGCGGCCTGATCCTGACCAACAACGCTTACCTGATCAAGCGCATCAACTCCGCCATCTTCCCCGGCACCCAGGGCGGCCCGCTGGAGCACGTGATTGCTGCAAAGGCTGTCTGCTTTGGCGAGGCACTGAAGCCGGAGTTCAAGGATTATGCCCACAAGATTGTGGAGAACGCCGCTGCTATGGCCGACGAGCTGACCTCCCGCGGCGTGAAGCTGGTTTCCGGCGGCACCGACAACCACCTGCTGCTGGTTGACCTGACCGATTCCGAGATGACCGGCAAGGAGCTGGAGCACAACCTGGACGAAGTACACATTACTGCCAATAAGAACACCGTTCCCGGTGAAAAGCGCAGCCCGTTTGTGACCAGCGGTGTCCGCCTTGGCACCCCTGCTGTGACCACCCGCGGCATGGGCCCCGCCGAGATGAAAGAGATTGCCGACTGCATCGCAGACTGCATCTTTGACTTTGAGGGCAAGAAAGACGACATCGCTGCCCGCGTTGCCAGCCTGACCGCTCGCTTCCCCCTGTACGAATAATTCCCGCTTTTCCAGCCTTTTTGAAAAAAGGCTTCGGCGAAAAACTTTAATCGGCTTCGCACAAATTGATAAAGACACCCCGCAGCGAATCTCTTGCTGCGGGGTGTTTTTTATGGCAGTCTGGCAGGGCTGGGAGCCGAAACCAGCGCGGCATTTCTCATTTTTTTCGCGGGCCTTCTCATTCTTTGCGGACTTTTGCGCAGACCTTAAAAAATGTTTCCATTTTATAGAATATTGTGATATAATGCAAAGGACAAATAAAATGCCACATAAAAGGAGGCAAAATCATGAAGTTTTTTATTGATACTGCGAATGTAGATGAGATCCGTAAAGCCAATGACATGGGCATTATTGCCGGTGTTACCACCAACCCCAGTCTGATTGCCAAGGAAGGCCGCGATTATGCCGAGACCCTGGCAGAGATCGCCACCATCGTGGACGGCCCCATTTCCGGCGAAGTAAAGGCCACCACCGTGGACGCTGAAACCATGGTTGCTGAGGGCGAAGCCATCTATGCCCTGGACCCCAAGCACATGGTCGTCAAGATCCCTATGACCGCTGAGGGCCTGAAGGCCATCAAGGCACTGTCCGCCAAGGGCATTCCCACCAACTGCACGCTGGTGTTCTCCGCCAACCAGGCGCTGTTGGCTGCCCGCGCAGGCGCTACTTACGTCAGCCCGTTCCTGGGCCGTCTGGACGACATTGGCCAGCCCGGCATTGAACTGATCGAAACCATTCATGACATGTTCCTGAACTACCCCGACATTGACACCCAGATCATTGCCGCTTCCGTCCGCAACCCCATCCATGTAACGGACTGCGCTCTGGCTGGTGCTGATATCGCCACCGTTCCTTACAAGGTCATTGAGCAGATGCTGCATCACCCGCTGACCGATGCCGGCATTGAAAAGTTCAAGGCTGACTACATCAAGGTATTTGGCGAATAATTTCTGTCGCTCTGCCCGGTACCGGCTGTCTGCCGGGCCGGGCTTTGTTTTTGCTTAGTTTCTTGCAGATTGCTTTTTTATCCACTATACTTATACTGTATAAATAATGATTAAGGTGTATCTGAAAACAAAGAAAATGACGGATATTTCGCAAACACAAGCAGGATGTAAGGCAAAGAGCCTTGGAATCCTTTGTGGATTCCAAGGCTCTTTAACGCAAAATCCCGCTGCGTTTGTAGAAATAGACGATCGTTTCGACTTTTCAGATACACCCTAGGATGTAATGGGGGTTCCAACCATGGACCAGCAATGGCTCAACACTTACCGCGAAGAAATCGGCGGCTTTTCCAACACGATCCACTCCTTTGCCCAGGGCGAAATTGCCCGCAAGGACTACAAGGGCATTTCCGGCGGGTTTGGCAGTTATGCCCAGCGCGATGCCGCCAAGCATATGCTGCGGCTGCGCCTGCCGGGCGGCCGGGTCACGCCGGAGCGCCTGCACTTTATGGCACAGGCTGTTCAGCAGTACCATGTGCCATTCCTGAAGCTGACCACCTGCGAAGCGATCCAGATGCACGATTTGACCCCGGACGAGGTGCCTGCCATCATGGAGGCCGCCATCCCCTGCGGCATTATCACCCGCGGCGGCGGCGGTGATAACCCCCGCAACATTCAGGCCAGCCCCCTGACCGGCGTGCAGCCCGGCGAAGCTTTTGACGTTATGCCCTGGGCCGAGGCCGCAACGGAGTATCTGCTTTCCATCTGCCGTGACATCCACATGCCGCGCAAGCTGAAGGTTGCGTTCTGCAACGGCGTGGATGACTGTGTGCACACCGCGTTCCGCGATATGGGCTTTGTGGCGCAGCCGGACGGCACCTTTAAGCTGTACATTGCCGGCGGCCTGGGCGGCGGCTGGCGCATGGGCATTCTGGCGGCAGAATCCCTGCCCGCAGAGGATGTGCTGTACTATATCCGCGGCATGATCACCACCTTCTGCCAGCACGGCAATTACCAGAACCGTGCCAAGGCCCGCACTCGCTTTATGCAGGAGACCCTTGGCCCGGACGAGCTGCGCCGCGTCTTTTTGGAGAACGTTGCCGCTGCCAAGGCGGACGAAAGCCTGAAACTGCACCTGACCCCCGCCGCCATTACCAAAACCGGCACCGGCACGCTGGATGACCCGCGCGCCATTGCCCAAAAACAGCCGGGGCTGTACGCTGTGGCGTACCACCCCATCGGCGGCCGCTTGATCCCGGAAAAGCTGGTGCAGCTGGACAACCTGCTCAGCACCATCCCCGGCTGCGAATGCCGCGTTGCCCCCAATGAAACGCTGTACATCATCAACCTGACGGCAGACGAAGCTGCTGCTGTGCTGGATGCCACCGCAGATGGTGCCAAAACGCTGTTTGAGACCAGCGTTGCCTGCATCGGCGCTTCCATCTGCCAGCAGGGCGTGCGGGACAGCCAGTCCGTTTTGCAGCGCGCTGTGCAGGCTGTGCGGGAGGCTAACATTCCGGACGGTGCCCTGCCTAAAGTCTGCATTTCCGGCTGCACGTCCAGCTGCTCCGGCCACCAGGCCGCAGCCATCGGCTTCCAGGGCACGGTTAAAGCGGTGCCGGGCGGCAAGCCTGCCCCGGCGTTTGCCATCTTCCTGGGCGGGTCCGATGCTTTGGACCATGCCCACTTTGGCGATACCATCGGCACCGTATATGAAGAGCAGCTCCCCGCCCTGCTGGTGGAGCTGGGCCAGGCTGCTGCAGCCGCAGGCCAGAACTGGCAGACCTGGAGCGCAGCTGACCCTGATGCGGTGAACTCCATTATTGCCAAGTACGTATAACCGCTGCTCCCGAAGCCTTTTGTTCTCCACAAGTTCCTTAAGGCAATACCGCACAATTCCCGCCTGACGGCTTAAGCACCGCTCCGGCGGCTG
>ERZ1034804.51-NODE-51-length-26754-cov-6.824563_pt1 | contig 26754 bp, 20 predicted proteins | sample MGYA00520635_ERZ1034804 | MGnify/ENA primary metagenome ERZ1034804 (study PRJEB33766, sample SAMN09781685) | gut metagenome | biome: gut microbiome | host: Homo sapiens | place: Madagascar | study: EMG produced TPA metagenomics assembly of the PRJNA485056 data set...
TTAAATGTTGAAAGGAGGTAAGCAGGAAATGCTGTATCTTAGTCTTTTCTAAGAAACGCATTCCTCCCCACCTTAAGCCTTACGGCTATAGATGGGGTGTCCTGCTCCATTATCATGAAAAACGTTTATACCCCGAAATGCACTCAGCTTGCTCCTGAATACAAGGAGAACAAAGAAATTATCGAATACGAGGACACGCTGGAGAAATATGAGTCCGTGACCTCGGAAGAGTATATCAGAAGCCGCAAAAGGCTCACCGATAGAATCTGTAGCGCTGCACTTCCCGATAGACTCCCATACAACTATTGCATTGAGCGCGATGACAAAGAGCAAAAGGGGACGGTGTACATGACCGGCGCTTTTGCCACCAAACTAGCGGCATTGGCTTATGGCTTGTCTGAGTGGCTGCTCGAATATTATGCGGGTACAATGTGCTTCATCCATCTCGATTTCGATAATTGCGACGCTCTGACGGATGTGCAGGTGTTGCCGATTGCCAACCACGTTCTGAACGAGGAGGAAGGCGACCTGTACGATGTGACCTGGAAGCGCTATGCTGAAACCGCAGCGAAGGACCTCATTCCGAAAGAAGGCTTGAGCGACAAAAAATACGCCGCTGTATGCCGCTGCTTTGAGGAAAAGCTGTATGTCATCGTATATCGTACGGCGGTGCTCCTCAAAAAGCATCCTGAAAAGCTGTGCCAGACTTGCCGCATTGAAACTGATATCTTTAACTTTGCGAAAATCGTGTTCAGTGAAATGCTTGCAGCAAAGATTCCGGCAATGTGTGGTGCTTAAAGTTTTCTGACTTGGGTGCTTGCACATTCGTGCGAAGTCAATAGAATAATAGCTGTACGATAGATAACAAACATCGAACGGGCATAATGCCTTTCGTACAATTCACAATTCGCTTAAAGAGGCGGACTTCCTGAGGAATCGGGAGGCCCGCCTCTTTTTGCATTATTAAAAGGAGTGCAAATTATGGAAACAAAAATCACACGCGAACAGGTTTTAGAGGCTATGGCAAACGCAAATCAGGTGGAAGGCTTTGACCCCCGCTTGGTAACGACTTGCTACAAAGACGCAGATGGCAACGCCCGGATGTATTTGCAGGCTGAACCCGCCATGATGTGGTTCCGTCTGAAACATCCCGGTGGACGCCTGGAACAGATTGTCTATCGGGCAAATGACATGATGGCAACGGTTGAAGGCCGCGTCATCGATGAAAACGGGAACCTGTTGGCGAACGCTTTTGCAACCCGCTATCACGCCGATGACCAGTTCGGAAAGGATTACATCCAGAACGCTGGAACCGCTGCAATTCGCAAGGCTCTCGGTAACTGTGGATTTGGAACTCCCGCCAATGCAGAATACATCGAAGGAGTTACGGTTTGCCATGAGGCAGCCGAACTTACCGATGCTCCTGTTGACGACGGTGTAGAAGCCAAGATTCCGGTTCCACCTGTTCCCAAGGAAGTTGTTGAAGCCGAAAAAAACGAAAAAAAGACTGCAACGCGGACTCGTAAGACAGCCAAAAAACAGGAACAGCCGAAAGAAGCTGCACCGGTTGAAACCAGTCCGCAGACTGAATCTGAGCCAAAACCTGAACCGAAATCTGAACCGGCACATACGCCGATTCCAGTTCCGCCTGTTCCTCGTGAGCAGGAAGCGGTGAAGGAGCCTAAGACGCTGGAAGAAGCCTTGGGTTTCAAGATTCCTTGCGGACGCTACGGCGGTCAGACCATGAAGGAGCTGCTGGACAGCGGCAATACAGCTGCCATCACCTATTTCTTGCGGCCTCTATTTACAGGGAAACCTGTTCAGGCTGCTGCTCGTATTCTTGCAGGTCAATATAACCTGTAAGGAATTATGAGTCGGAGAGGGGATGGTAAGAAAGGAAGAATAACAATGTTAAGTATGGAAGCAGTTCTTGGCGTCGTTAATGCCAAGACACGTGGAGGAGTATCTCGCACCGGTGAAATAGAAGTTCAATGCCCTATGGGGGTGTGTGGACATAAAAAGAAACCGGTGTACTTCTCTGTGAACCTAGAACGAGGGCAGTACAACTGTTTTCACTGCTGCAGCGGTTGTCCGTACAGCGGTGGAATGGTTGACCTGTTTTGCTTGTTCAACGGACTTGACCCTCAGAATCGGCAGGAAGCAAACAAAGCGCTGGCAAATGCTTTGGATGGCAAACCTACCGAATCGAGGATTACGTTCAAGTATCAGCCAGAACCAACAGCTGATATCAAGTCAGATGAAGAACTTGATAAGGTGTATAGGGCAGTTTTGAATGAGCTGACCCTGAAGCCTGAACACCGGAACAATCTTCTCAAGCGGGGCCTTACCAATGAGGTAATTGACAAGTGCTTATATCGTTCCGTACCAGAGCGATGGGTGAGCGTCTTTGTCAAACTCAAAAAGCGAGGTATTTCTTTTGAGGGCGTTCCGGGATTCTATGAGAAGAATGGAAAGACTTTTTCCGCCTGCTCAAAATCAGGATTCTTCATTCCGTATTTTAACTCAAAAGGTCAAATTGTAGGGATGCAGATTCGATTTGACAAGGGTGACAAACGATATCTCTGGTTTTCGTCTGCCGGATTTCAAGGTGGATGCAGTGCCAGAAACATTGCGAGTTACGGTATTCCTGGTGTTATGCCGGAATGCAAAAAAGGTCAAATCGTGTATGTTACGGAAGGGGCACTCAAAGCTCACATTGCCTGCGAACTGAGCGAGAGCCATGACCCGTACATAGCCCTTGCGGGAGTCAACTGCTTTAACCAGTGGGAAACAACCTGTGAGTATCTGAAATCTCAAGGAATTACCCGTGTGGTTGATGCGTTTGACTCTGACCGAGAGAGCAATGAGCATGTTAAAAATGCTCTTGCAAAACTTTATGAAATCGCGTCCCGATATGGTATAACGATGACTCGTTTTAACTGGGGCACGACATATAAAGGCGTGGATGACTATTACCTTGCATTTAAGCAGGGAAAAGTGTTCCGACCTTTTGTTCCGAATACCACAAACGAGACAAACAGCGTGAAATTCGTGCCGTTTGTTCCGGTAAAAACAGCGTAAGAAAGGAAGAAAATCATGGCTTACAATCAGAAAAATCAGAACACAAACAAGGAAGACGATTTCGTCATCTACCAGCTTCAGGGACAGAAAAGCTTTCTAAAGTTCAAGATGGACTGGGCAAATATCGGCAAGTTGCATATGTCGTTTGTTGCCCATACTGGACGGCAAAATGGCTGCAAGCAGACGGATTTTATCGAAGCGGCTCTCGATGTTGAGGGTGGTAGCGGTGCAATCTATCTTGCGGAAGCCGTCTTGAACGGCATGATGGGCCAAAAGCGTATCCAGGCAATCAAGAAAGCCAAGGAGACGCAGGCAAAGTATCCCGAGGAGCTCTTTGTGTACAACGGCGGAAGCCCGGCACGCAACGACCGTCCTGTGATGTGGCGGCAAATTTCGCTCATTCCTGGTACGAAATCGGCTTATGTGTTCCAGGCAGTGGAAGCAGAAGGCATTCAGAATCAGATGGGTGGATACCAGAAAAAACCGGATGCGGAAGTCAAGCGCATTCTTGTCAGCTGCTCTAAGGAAGACCTGATTGGCCTTGCAGGGGCATTCAAGATGCACTGGACCGCATACCTGTCCAACGCAGAACGGTATACTCAGCACATGACGAATCGTCGAGAAGCCCCGGCTGCGGCAAGTGACGCGCCTGCTCAGGCACCGGCACCCGCTGTAACCCAGGCACCTCCTGCACCGGTTCAGAACGTCAACATTCCCGATACGGCCTACACCATCTACGATTCTATCGGTAATTGGATGCGGGTCGCAGGAACCCCTGAACGGGCTCTTGAAATGCTGCAGAATGCTATTACCACGATGAAGACCAAGGATGGTTATGTTCGTCGTGATAATAAAGAGTATGAAGCAGCGAAGGAGATGATTCTCTCTGGAGCAAAGAAGGGATTCAATACCGTTTCTCTGTACAACGGCGATAAGGCTGTCCAGCTGTACGTGACGGTTTGCCCGTACGTCCTCTAATCACAGCAGCAGTGGTATCTTTTAACAGATGCCACTGTTTTTTTTGTTTGTTGCTGAAATGTGCGAATTGCAGAAAATTAGAATAGGTGGCCAGACGAACGCAAAGGAGGCGATTATTATGTCGGCTATCAGTGATGTTGTGAACTATTTTCAATCTCTTTATCAATCTGGTGATATCAAGCTTGTTGTTGATATTGCATTGATTGTGATGCTGATTTGGTTTATCATGCGCGGCGTAAGTCGTTTGTTTGAGACTCTAGTTCTTGGAGCCATCACGATTTATGGCGTAAACATGTTTCTTAATTATATTGGCGTTACGGTTGACTATCAAGGACTGTTGAGCCAGATTGGATTCTATCTGAATCAATTTCTAACCTTCATCAATAACAATTTACCGAGGTGACATTTTTGGAAGAGAATAACATTGTGCTTTCCCGCACACAACGAATGAAAGATTTTGTGAAAAGCTGGGCCCTGCCGGTTATTTGCTTTGTGGTGTTCTGGCTGATTTTCAAATTTGTCCTTATGACTTCCATTATCCCAACACAGTCAATGTATCCGACTCTTTCGGCACCGTGTTTCACAGTTGGGGTGAGAACGGACGTTTTGAACAAGTCTTACGAGCGCGGCGACATTGTTCTGTTTCAACGTGATGATGGTAACGAGCGTATTTATGCCAAACGAATCGTTGGTATGCCTGGAGATGTGCTGGAAATCAAGCACGGGCAGACATATATTAACGGTGTCGAATACGAAGAGTCTTATTTGAACGAAACACCGGAAGACCTTGACTTTGGACCGTTTCAGGTTCCGGAAGACCATTATTTTATGATGGGTGACAACCGAAACAATTCGTATGATTCTCGGTATTGGGATGAACATTTCGTTCCGGCCAACAAAGTCATGTCTAAGGTGTGTCTGCATTTTCATCTAGGGGCTTCAGACAAAGACTCACAAGATGATATGGCTGCTCAGAAAGGGGAAAACTAATGGGTAACAATAAAAAGCAGGCCAAGAGCGCTGCTGAAAATCCGATTCTTATCATTGCCGTTTTCTTGGCATTGGTTGCAATCACGCTGATTGCGAGCTTTGCTGTTGCGAAAGCCAACAAGATTGATATTACCGAGCTTGTTTTGAACGGTGATATTGAGCTTCAGGTTGGTGAAGAAGAAGCAGTTGGCTTCAATGTTGCCACCGCAAAGACCGAGGACAACGACAAAGTGGTTGCTGCTGTGAATCGACTGAAGCTGGTTTGGACCGTGGAAGACGAATCTGTTGCGGTTTACGATGACAGTGAAGGCGTATTGCGAGGCGTGTCTGAGGGTTCTACCATCTTAACTTTGGCTACCGAAGATGGTAAATTCTCTGATTCCTGCACTGTGACCGTTGTTCCGGCAGAAGCCGGACAGACACTGGAATCAGCCGCAGCAACAGCAGAAACGGCAAATTGAGAAATCGCGGCAAGGATTCTTTGGTGAGCGGCTTTTTTGCGCTTCTTTTTATCTGGCAGCAGGGAAAATCTAGTTTTGCACTATTTTCACTTGCCCATTTATGCGAACCGAATACAATAAAAATTGTACGATAGATAACAAACATCGATACGGGCATAATGCCTTTCGTACAATTCACAATTCGCTTAAAGAGGCGGACTTCCCACATCGGGAGGCCCGCCTCTTTTTGCATTATAAAAAAGGAGCGTAAAAATTATGACCACTACTATCAACACTACCACCACTACTAACAACAACAATGTAACCATGAACGCACCTGCCTCGGCAACTAGCGCGGTCGTCAACACAACCATCAACACAGCTGCCGTGACACCCAACCCAAAGGACCCCGACCTTGTGGATTTCACACTGGACGGGGCAGAAGCACAGTACAAGGCTGGCGAGTACGACAAGCTGCTTGCGCAGTGCAAGCAGGACGCAGCAAATACTAAATGGCTTGAGGAGGGAATTCGTGACATTCGTTTTGAAGCGAGTCATGATGAACCTCTTTGCGCTGATGCGTACGCCAAACAGATGAAGGTAAGCGAGGAAGCAGTCCTTGATACGCAGCAGAACGCAGGACTGAATCTGACCACCTGTATCGGCAAAAAACCGGTAGGGGACAGCGCAGTTCGCAGTATTTGCGACAGAGGCATGATTGGTATGAACTGCTATGAGCTGCTTCGCAAAGAACGCCGTGAAAGCTTGAAGGAGGTTTTGAACCTTATTCTGGCAGAACGGAAAGGTGCGGTGCAGATTAAGTACAGTTATGACAAGGTCCGTGCTGTTCATTCTGCCCGCTATGCAGCTATCGGAAACGATAAGCTTCTGAAAATCATGGATGACTACATGAACCAGAACTGGCCCGACCGTGAATTCGAAGGCGGGTATCTGTCCCACGAACTCATGAAGGTAGTTATCGACCTTGGAGCCTACAAGCAGCAGTTCTTCCGCAAACTGCCTTCGGGATTTTCTGCGGGGTATACTCCGGCAGTCATGATGATTAGTTCGGATGTTGCCGCATCTGCTGTACGCCTGATTCCGTGCCTGAATATGGGCAGCGGCATTGTGGCACCTATGGCAAAAGATGTGGCAATCCCGCACATCGGCGAAGACATTGCAGCGCGAGTTACAAATGCTTTCGTTGCCTTGCTTGCGTATTTCGATGACGCAGCTACCGACTTGGATAAGCTGCGCAACGTTCAGGTTCGCAACAGTAAGGCGGCTCTTGTTCGCGTCCTGAAAAGCGGTGGTATGCCGAAACAGGAAGCGATGGAAGCTTTGGAAGGGTTCGACGTTGCATATGGCGATTCGCCTGTCACGGCTTTGGATATCTACTTAGCGGTATGCGACGCATACGCTGGTGTGGTTCGCAATCACACTCAGGATGCTAAGAAGATTTTCGCTGCCGCTGACTGCGTTGCACGCTGCGCTCGTACTCGCTGGAGCGATGTGGATATGCCTGGTAAGGAGGAGCTGTAATGGTAAAACCTAAAAATGTATTTATCCTGCTGGTTATAGCCGTACTTGTGTATGGCTTGTGCCGCTGACTTTTGAAAGGAGAACAACCAATGGCAAGCTACGATGGCACTAATAAATCCAGTGCGGGGTGTGCTCAGCATCTTCCGTACTGGGAAATCAATACTCCCTACACCAGAAAACTCTACAACGAGGCAATGGCCGAGGCAAGCCCGGAAGCAGTAAAGTTCTGCAACCCGGACGGCTATAATGGCCCTGAAATCGAGGTCGATGCAAGCACCTTGACGGAGGACCAGTGGCAGGCACGGCGTGCAGACCATTTGGGCGGTTCTGACATTTCCGCTATCTTTGGCGCAAACAAGTTCAAGACGAATCTTGATTTGTTCTACACCAAGACTGGAAAGCAGCCGATTGTCCCGGAAGAAGAAACTTCTCAATCCCGGTTGAATAAGCTGTGGGGCCATATCTCGGAAGAGTATGTGGATGCTTGGCTGTCGGAACGGTATCCGTACAACGATATCATCACCGATACCAACATCTATTCCATGCCGGGAAAGCCTTACATCACGGCCAACATTGACCGTATGATGCGCAAGCCGGACGGCTCGTATTGCTTGGTGGAAATCAAAACTACGAGCTCGTTCAACAAGGCTGAGTGGGAGAATGGCAATATTCCTATTCCGTACATCTATCAAGTCAGAACCTATATGGCGATTCTTGGTGTATGGGAGTGTGTTGTGGTCTGTATGTTTGACCGCGATACGCTTATCGCAAACACCATCAAGCGTGACCTTGATGAGGAAATGCGTATCATTCAGGGATGCGACGACTTCTGGCAGAACCATGTTGTTCCGCGGATTCCGCCTGAACCTCTTGGTGACACCAAGGCCCTCATGGACACTCTGCATCGTTATACCGGCGATGCCAACAAGTCTGCGCCCGGCATTTTGTTGGGCTCCGAATATGCAGAGCTCTGCCAAAAGTATACCGATGCCTATGCCAAGTATAAGGCTGCCAGCGACGAAGCCAAAAAGTATGAGGCTGAGTACAAAAAACTGGCAGTACCTTTTGCAATGGCTATGGGCGTTAGTACACAGGGAACTGTTACAGGCTCGGACGGAATCAAATGGATTGTCAAACTCACCCCCAAGATGAGCAACGCAGCCATTGACCGGCAGAAACTTGAAGCGTTGTATCCCGATGCCTTCAAAGCCTGTGACATTCCCCGTCATGAAACAAGTCGGACGCTGACGATAAAGGTGGCAAAAAAACAATGAAGTTAAGAGAAGCTAATGGCCGTACGGTTGAGTTCAAACTGCTTGACCGCGATACCAACATTGACTTTGCAGAGGATTGGCTGAATGCCGGGGCCCTGCAGCGTGACGCTGATGGAGCGTATCTTGTTGACGACATCGATTATATCCGCGATTATGCGAACGATGCAATCAAGGGATGCAATCCAGATGTAGAAGGCAAATTGAATGCAAATTTATTTTGTTTTTGAGTCGCTTTTTGCTTGACAGCGTATGCGGCCGGAGTAAAATGGTAATTAGTTAATAGATATCATTTACTCCACTTATGCGGCAGCTTGAAAAGTTGTCCTCCGGAACCAAATCCGGCTGTGGTTCATTTTTCATAATTCGCTTAAAAGCGGACTTCCTGTTTTCAGGGAGCCCGCTTTTTTGTTTTGAATTTCCAGTGCATTGCACTGTTTTTAATAGATGTCCGAACAGCTAACTTCAGTTAGTCTGCACAACAAATCACAATCCATACTAATGGAGAAAGGAAGGTAATCTATTATGATTATCAACAATGTTAAGTATCTCACCCTGTCGGAATACTGCGAAGCAGTGAATGCTGAACGCAGCAAGACTGGTCTCAAGGCGATTTCTGAGGAAGCGGTCCGCACTAAGGTCGCTCGCCATCAGATTCCTGCCGAGAAAATCGGCTGTCGGTGGATGGTAGTCTCTGGTACTCCGTGGCCCGAGAAAACTGTTCGCTAACCGATTCCCGTATCCAAATCACAACCCAAACAAGAAAGGACAATATCATGAAAAACTTCAAAATCAACTCCGAAAACCTAACCAAGATTGCTGCACGTATTGTCGTTGCAGTCGGTATCGTCGTTCTGGCTTTTGTCGCGTTCAAACTCGCGGCATTTCTCCTGACCAAAATTCTGTTCCCTTTGTTGGGCGGCATGCTGCAGATAGTCTTTGAGGCTTCCAGCTGGATTATCCTGTTGTTCCTCGTCAGCCGTACCCGTACGTTCCAGAAAGCGTACAATGCGGCCCGTGGAAAGCGCGAGGACAAAAATAAGGAAGGTAAGGAAAAATAACAGCACAGCCTTTGTACGGCACGGCTCATCTGCTTAAAGCGGGTGGGCCGTTTTTTTACAACCCCTGCGCCGGGAAAGCCCACTCCGTGAGGGGTGGGAGTGCGTCAATGGCACTCGAATACGCGAAAGGCAGTCTCTCAGACGCCAAGGCCATACAGGTGACATCGGAACGGGAATCCGATACACAGAAAAGCTCGAATGAAAAGCAACAGTGATTCATGTGCTTTTGCTGCTTGCACATCTGTGCGGTTCAGATACAATTAAAAATGTAGCATGGATACCATCTCATTTTCATTTTATTAACACTCATGCGCTCGGTTGCTACACCGGGCGTTTTTTTGATATAAAGGAGGATTTTTTATGTCATTTTATTACAAACCAGAATGGTGCTTGTATGCTGCCGTCGAAGTGGAACGGAATCAGGCTGCAAAAAAGCGCTTTGTCGATGAGTATGAAAGCAACGTTTGCTACCGCAAGGAAGCAAAAAAATTACTGGATGGGAAAATAGCGGGATTGACAGAGGTTGGTCCTTCGCGTCGTGCCGACACGGTGAAGACAGCCGCCGTTATGAGCTATTTACTGTTCAGTGAAAAGAAGCCGAAATGGACGAAACTTGTTCAGTTGTTGGGACGGGATTTTTCCTACATGCCCCGAATGGTAAGCGCAATGTATGCAGGGACAAGGGCCGCGTATGATTTCACCGATGAAATCAACAAGCCTGAGAATGTGGCAAAACGCTACCTATTTTTTCTGTATGCGTACGCCAGCCCAGAAAGCCAGCTTTCCCAGAACAAGGATGTCTATGATATCTGGACCAGAAATTTGTCAGAGGATTCCTTTGACGACGATGAAAGCCTTATCCAGAAAGAGCTCTTTGCCAAGCTCGGTGTTGGCGTGCAGAAAACGATTCGTGACCTTCAGAACAGAGCGGTTGCCGATATGAATAAAGCGGCAATCGATGTGAAGGTGGACGATAGTAAAACTGTCTCCAAAACTGAGTTCAGTGACTCGGATTACTCCATCATGTGTGATGGATATGCTATCTGTGAAGGCGCAATGTATCAGGCAGGCGTTAGTTTCAAACCTGTGGCAGACAGACCTCTGACAAAGCAGGAGTTCCGTGAAATGCAGGCAAATCTTGCAGACGGTGTTCAGCTTGTCCGCAAAGAGGACGATGACAGCTTTTGCTTTGGCAAGTTGGAAGCCCTTGTCATGGATGGGCTTATCACCGTTGATGACAAGAAGAACATGCTGGTTTCTGAAGAGGTTGCCCCGCAGACTCTCAGACTTATCAATCTCTATAATCTGATGCTCCCGATTTACGCATCAGTCTACAATCTGGCAGATGCTTACGCTGATGAAATCCGCAGAACTGTCTCTCGCGAACTGTTCGGACAGGATGATGGCTCTTCGGATGAAGTGCTCGTTAAGCAGATTGACGCTCTGAACAAAAAACTGGAAGAAGCAGAGTCTTGTGTAGAACGAGCTGAAAGCAAAGCCGCTGATGCAGATAAGCTGCTGCAGCAGAGTAAGAAACGCGAAAACGCTCTGACATCCAAGCTGGAAACGGCGTATGCGGAGATTGACGAACTGATGCAGCTGGTTCCGGAAAAGTCAGAGGATGATTTGCCTGACGAACAGGATGTTCTTGAGGAAGAAACTTTGCAGCCTGATGATGAACCCGATGTCGATTACGGGAAAAAGTTGGACGAATTGCTTCAGAAATATTCGGTCGCTGTCGTTGGCGGCAATCAAAATCTGATGAAACGATTCCAGGTCCTTCATCCTGACGCCATCTATGTGAGTAAAGACATGGTCGCATCCTGTGACCAGATGATTCACGCTGCAGACCTGGTGCTCTGCAAGGTGGATTCCATGTCCCATGCACTCTATAATAAGTGCAAAATGACATGTCATCGTTACAATGTGCAGATTAACTATCTGCCGAATGTCACCTCCTGCACTCGCCTTGAAAAGTGCATGTGCGAGATGATTGAGGCGCTATCCGCTTGACGGATTGTGCGGTATGCGTAAGATAATAAATGTACGATGGATAACATTGAACGGCTTCATTCGTTTGATACCCGTCGCACAATTTACATTCTGCTGATATAGGCAGCCATCCTTAACCGGGTGGCTGCCTATTTTTATCGGCATATCTAAAAGAAAGGAGTTTTATCAATGAGTAAAAACAAGAACCAAAACAAAAATCAGGCCAAGAATCAGACAAATCTTGAAGAACGAAATCGACAGCTTGTCAACGCTCTCTACGAACAAAAGCTCGTGAAGCCAACCTGCAGCGACTGCGAAAATTATTATAGCGTTTTGGCCGAAATCTTAGTGAAACGCGGATTCGAACAGGAGGGTTTTGACCGAGAACTTCACAAATGCGAAGAGAAGATGAAAAAATGCCTTGAGGATAGTGCCAATCCATACTTCTTGTGGCTTGTGCATAATTGTCAGGCGTGTTGGCTGTCTACGCCGGTTGATGTTGCGACGCCCGGAAGCGAGGATTACGATACATGGTCTTATTACATGTACAGTAATGACGTAAAGGCGTACCTTATCACGGTAAACGAAAAAGTTGAAAAGGTGGCATATCCGAAATGTTTGGAGGTGCTGCGAAAAAAATAAAGGGGTAAGTAAAATTGGATAACACAAGTGTTGTTACGCTAAATAAGTGTAACGTAAAGCGTGTGCTGAAGGCCGTGCCAACAAGCACGAATTACGCATTTTGTATTTTTACAACGTGCGTAAAAGGGCAGGAGGATATGTTTCCCCCTGAGGTGCGCAGATACGGCGGGATGACGGCAGAATTCAAAGCCACATCTCAGCACATTCCCGTTGAACTATTAAAGAAGATTTCTTTCCGTCTGGAAGGGCACTGGACAACGGATTCCAAAGAGGAAAACGAGAAAATCTTCGTTGCGGAGAAGGCAACTGAGATTTTGCCCGAAACCGAAAGCGAGGTTTGCAAGTTCCTGATGCGGAATTGCAGCAGCCTGGGAAAGACGATGGCAAACCATATTGTTGAACGTTTTGGGATGAACACATTGGACGTTTGCGCTCATCATTGCAAACAGCTGTTTGACATTCCAAGAATCGATGACAAGGTCATTGCCAAACTCAACGATGCCTGCTTGTCCGCTCTGGTCCGCGCAGATGTTCTTAAACTTCTACAAGGCGTAGACGTTTCACCATCCGCTATCAACACATTGGTTGAGACGTACGGAAATGAAACGATTTACGTTCTGGAAAACAATCCCTATAAGCCCGTCCCGATTTTGGGCTTTGCGGTGATGGACCAGATTGCGCTGGCAATGGGCGAGCCGGTAGATTCCGAGCGCCGCATGACCTGCGCGACAATCGAAGCATTACATATCGCCTGCCAAAAGACAGGAAGTATGTGTGCGGAAGAGAGCGCTATCTTAGCTCGGATGGCCGCGCTCACTCCACAGGTGAGTGCAGAACGTCAAAAAGAATCGCTTGATGATGTTGCCAAGGTATATGCGATTGTCAAGCAGGGCAAATACTACTACGATAAAGACGATTTCCTGGCAGAGCGTAAAATGTCAGCTAAAATCGTTGAGCTTGCCAGTGCTGAGCCGGTGAAGGAACGTGAGATTGAGGAAGCGTTCATCAAGTGGCAGAAAGAGAATGCAATCGTTCTCTCTCCGCGACAGGCTGAAGCTGTTCGAAACCTGAAGTACCGTATTTCTATCGTCACTGGTGGCCCAGGTACAGGCAAGACCACTTGTCTGCGGGCTATTATGGATGTGTATCATATGGTATGGCCGGAGGAACATATTCTATTGATGGCTCCAACAGGCTTGGCTGCCAAGCGTATGGCAGAAAGCACCGGTATGAACTCATCCACGATTCATAAGGCTTGCGGCTTGGTTCCGGCAAATAATCCGAGCGGATTTACGGCGCAAGGAGATTGCACCATCTGCGGTTTCATCGGTGTTGATGAGATGAGTATGGTGGGTGAACATTTGTTCGCTTATGCAATCGATGCTGTTTTGAGCAGCCAATCTACCAGAATTGTGCTGCTTGGCGATACGGACCAGCTGGCTCCGGTAGCTCGCGGTGATGTTCTGCGCGATTTGATTAAGTGCAGAGTGATTAAAACCGTCCGCCTTGATGTCAACTATCGACAGGGGAGTACCTCAACAATTACGGACGCTTCCATCAAGATTCGTGAGAATCGCGCTTATACCGGAAACACCCGAAATCTTGTGTTTGATGATGAATTTAGCTTCGTTCCGGTTACTGATAAGGACAAGGAAAAAGAAGCGAATGAAATCATGAATCATATCGTTGAGGAATATCTGAATGGCGTGTCCAAATACGGTATGGAAGGAACGATTGTTCTGACTCCTACGCATTATGATAAAGGCACGCCGAGTGGATATCTTTGCAAGAACCGTGTCAATGCTGCAATTCAGGCAGTTGTGAATCCTAAAACGGATGATAAGCTCTGTGTTGAAATGGGCAAGCAACTGTTTATGGTTGGCGACCGAATCATTCAGCGAAAGAACACCGAGCAGGTCATTAACGGTGACTTGGGAACGATTCAATCGATTGCCCAGCTGGAAAGCGATGTTGCCGTTGAAATCTATTTTGATTCGAAAGGAGAAACCTTAGTTTATAATAATGAAGATATGAAAAATATAGAGCTTGCGTATGCTATTACCGTACATAGCTCTCAGGGATGCGAATTTCCTTGCTGCATTATCCCTGTGAGTATGACATACGGGGTTATGCTGACAAAGCCTTTGTATTATACCGGTATTACGCGTGCTAAAAAGAAGTTGGTGATGATTGGTGACGAGGAAGCGCTAAAATATGCACTTCAAAATTCTCGTAAGCAGACCCGCAAGTCCTTGCTTGGCCCGCGCATCATCACAAAACTGAAAAAAGCAGAATCATAAAGCATAGCGGGAGTTCCTTTTTAACAGGAATTTCCGCTATTTTCTTTGTTTGTGCGAATAATACTTCAAATAAACGAATGCATGATTGTTGCACGCCTTTGCGAGGTGCAGATAATAGATATTGTAGAGTTAAAGGGTTGAACAATCAGTTCACGAAGGCTCTACTACGATGATAATCGAAGGAAGGAGGTAGTTCGAAATGAATATGAAAAACAGCTTGCAGAAACGCACCCCGGTGCAGAACCTCCAGATGGCTGTAGGTACTGCTTGCGCAATGGGTACTGCTACCATGCTGAGCACGGTTATGGCTTATGCAGACAATGTCGGCAATGCTATTGACAAGGTGTTCAATGTTGGCAACCAGGTCAGCAATTCTATTGCTAAAGGCTTGACCAACATCGTTGTTCCTATCGGCATCGCAGTATTCCTGTACATGCTGGTGCGTATGCTGCTGGCCAGCGACCCGAAGGACGTTCAGACCTATAAGAAACGCCTTATCGTGGTTGCCATCATCGTCGTGGCTGCTGTTGCAGTGCCCGGCTTGATGAAGGTTGCTAATGAGCTCGGTGGCCAGATTAACAGCGAGCTCGGCGGCAATAACATTGGCGGCTAATAATCGCTTTACGGCCAAAAAGACTCGTCCGAGCAATCGGGCGGGTCCTTTTTTTATCGAAAGAAGGTGAGCAACATTAACTCTCTTGTTAAATGTAAACCCGAAAAAGGGAAGAAAGCCGTAAAGCGCTCTGTGGTCGCTGTTGTTCTTGCATTAGCAGCGACAGGATGTATCGCACTCGCTGCGGTGTCTGACCTTGTCAGTAACTTCCTCAGCTTGGTCGTTATGGTCATCGCCCGTATCATCTTGCAGTTCTGTGACCTTATTATGAATCCGCTGCTCGAAATTACGCAGATGACAACAGAAGAAATTGCTGATTATATTCCTGGCTTTGCAATGAGCGGGGACGGCATTGGAGGCTATTTTTCACAAGCCATAATGGTGATTTCAACAACAATCGCCGGAGCATTGATTGCCGTTCGTGTCATCTCATATTTGATGGAAGTTGCGGACGGTGCAAGGACCGAAAGTGTAGCAAAACTAATTTGGAATGCTGTCTTTGGTATGGTCCTTACTATCACGGGCAGTCACTTTCTCCAGCTAATGTTCGACGAAATCATTTCGCCTTTGACGAAAGCGTTAAGTGAAGGCGTTTCGGGCGGCGGACTAGGCGATTTTTCATTTGAAAAGTCGGGCATGACTATTATTGGCTTGGCCGATTCCGGAGACGTGACAGGAACAATAACTGCGTGGATGGGCGGATTTTCGATTGTTGAAGGCGCTTCTCTTGTTGTCAGTGTTGTGTTTTTATTTTTGATTTGGTGGAACCTGATTAAGCTGGTTCTGGAATGTGCGGAACGATATATCATTTGTGTTTTCACCATTTTGCTTTCGCCTCTGGCATTTGCTACGGCAACAAACGAAAGAACAAAAGACACGGCAGTCAACTGGATGCAGATGTTCTGGTCTCAATGCGTTTTGCTGATTCTGAACATCTGGGTCGTTGGTATTGCGCGAACGGCATTAAATGCCGGGTTGATAGGTGCATCGGTTGAGAGTGTTGTGAAATGGGGCCTTGTCACATATGCATACCTCAAAATCGCGCAAAAGTTGGACGATATGCTTTCAAAAGCCGGGTTCCGAATTACAAGCACAACGGGTCTTGACCCGATGAGCGAAGCGTCTGGCGCTTTTCGAATTCTTGCGGGCGGCGCACATGATGCTCTTAATTTGGCAGGCACCATTGCTGGCCATGGTCGTGCCGCCGCAGACGCAGTTGGTAATGTCGTAGGCGGTGCGGGCAGCAATAGCAAGCCAATTGCCGCAAGCGTGACAACAGCTGCTGGGGCGAATGGCGCGGCAACTGGAGCTGCAAGCAATTTGGACAAATACGGCAAGGTCAGTTTTGGCGATAAAGAAAAGGCCGACCGCTTTGTGCGTAGTACGAATGCTGAACGCAGCGACATGTATAATAATCCTGGTGAAACCTTTAATTCCAATTCGAATCGTCAGGCCATGGCGAACGCTCTGGATGAACTTGGATTCGATGGCGGCAAGGTGTCTCAGGGTACGGTTGAAGACTTGGCTCCTGATAACGCCATTAAGGGCGCTGTCAATGGCAAGGTCACTTACCGCGATGAGAATGGCAGGATTACAGGCGTTTCCGGATTCCGTTATTCGAGTGATGAATCTGGCACGACTGCAACCAAGACTTCTGACCTGGCTATCAGTCCGGATGGGCAAAGCGCAATTCTTACTACGGATAAAGGCAAGTTCCGTCTTGAAAATACCGGACGCACTGCGGCAAATGGCTCCCAAGAATGGACCGCTACCCGCATGACGGACGGGAAGGGAAGGAATCTTCGTGATACTTACCCGGATATGGACACGATGGACACCAAATCTTTCAGCGTTCCCGCTGGTCAGCTGAATAAGTATGGCGCAGATGGTGCGGCTGCAATTGCCGCAAGGTCCGCAATTGAGGGCAATACTTTGGATTACCTCACTGCTAATACTGACTATGCGATTAAACGCAACGACAAATTCAACGCAGAGTCTGCTGCCTGGAGCGCTAAATGGGCCGAAGCCAAAAAAAATTACGCTGGACGATTCCAAATGTCTAACGAACAGCGTTTTGCGGAAATGCGTAACCCGGATTCTGCTGTCGATTACAATTCTCCGGAGTCTTTGGTCGCAATGGATAAAGTGCTCGCAGATTCTGACCCTGCGCTGGCAGACCAAATTTATAATAACGGAGCGAAGGTCACCGGCATTGAAATGGCAATGGGTCGTGACGATATGCCTGATGGAGCCTTAATTGTAACTTTCGGTGATGGTGACATTACCAATACTTATTTGGTGTCGAACCCGCAAAGTGGCCTGACGGATGAGGAAGCCGCTCGCGTTATTGCATCTGGACAGCTGCCGAAGGGTACTGCTGAGGACGCTGGTGCCTCTGAAAACGTTACTGGCGATGCTGGTACTGCGACCACGGTGGATGGCGATGCAACCGCTAAGGAAACTGATGCAACCGCGCCGGACGAAAACGGCCAGATTGCATACAACTCTTTGGCTGACGGTGATTCCGAACAGGAAGTTACTGGTGCCGAGGTCGGCGATACGGTTGGCATGACACCGGAGGCTTTTGAGGCTACACATACGCCCGTGGCTGCAATGGATGAACCCGAACCTGAAGCCACTTCGTTCTGGGGACGCGTTGCATCGGTGTTCTCTGGCCGCCATGGCAACAACGAAAGTTCTGAACCTGGCGTCGTGAATCCCGATACCGTAGCGCAGGGTGGAACTACAGACGCTGCGCCTACTGGCAGCGGCGTACCGACACCGCAGAAGGCTACGGCAACTACTACTGCTACCGGAGTAACTGGCTCTGCAAAGACTACATCCGTACCCGCAGGCGCACCTACCGCTAATGGTACGGCTGACAGCAAACCGATTAACGCCACAAATGCAAATGCAGCTGTAACGGGAGAATCTGCACCTGGCAGCGCATCTGGTACAAGTACGAACGTGCCGCAAGCAAAGTCTGGCAATGGCACGCCTATCAACGCAACCGTTGAGGGTTCCGCAACGCCTCTTGTACACGAGGGCAATGCACCAATCAGCGGCGGTGGTACTGCCACAAACAAGGACGTTGGTCCTGCTATTACGCCCACACCTGAAGCCGCATCTGGCGGTAGCAGTGGTACTGTTACAGAAAAGAGTACTGGTCCTGTAATCGCTTCCGCGCCTGAAGTTGCACCTGCGGGCAAGAATGGCACTGCTCCTGAACAGGGAATAAGCGCCATTCCTGCTGGCGGCAATGGAGTTGCTCCCGCTGGCACTACCGGTACTGCAGCAATGAAGGAAGCTGTACCTAGCAATGCTGGTACATTACCCACTGAGCCTACCGCTTCTGGCAGTGAAACTACTGTTGCTCCTGGCGCTCAGGTACAGAATGCATCCGCAAAGCCTGCTTCGAGTTCTGAACCTCAGGGTGAGAGTGAAGCCTCTGCTGGCGGTAACGGCGCGGCTGGAGAAGGCAGTACAGTCGTTATTGCTTCTTCCGCTCAGGGTGGTAATGCACCTCAGACTAAGGATGCAGCTCCTTCTGGACATGTCGAAATGGAAACCTCTGCTGACAGCAGCGTGACTTCCACTGTTACTCAGTCTGCTGGTGAAGACAGCGTTATCGATAGCAGTGCAGCTCAAGCCGAGACTGTTGTGGATGGCGTTGGTGCTTCCAGTGAAAGCTCCGTTGGGCCTGCGATGCAGTCTGCTACTGACAAGACCGTTAACGAAGAAGGCACCGCACCTGCAACTACACCGACAAGCTTCGACGGCGGCGATTCCGCAGTAAATAGTTCTACCATTTCTGCTGAGTCTCCTGCTGGCAACGTGCCTGGTGAAGAAGTTGCTGGTCCTGCAGAGCAGACTACGAGTTACGGCTCTGCTGATGCGGAATTCGGCGGCTCGAATACGCCTTCCGACATCGGCGACGTCAATGAAAGCACTGACTCTACTGGCTCCGAAACTCAGCTCATGGATGGCGGTTCTGATGCAGTCCAGACCCATGCACCTGCGCAATCCGAGAGTGCAACCGGTGCCGCTGTCAATGACAGTGTGACTGGTGATGCTTCTGCTGATTACGCTGAACCCCCGACTGATGCTGGCAATGTTTCTGGCAACGGCGCTGTTACTGAGAACTCTGGTTCTACTGATTCCGAGACTCAGTTCACGGATGACGGCAGCGCTACGGTTCAGACTCATACACCCGCTAGTCAGGCTGACAATGCTGCTACAAATGACAATGTGTCCGATGACGCTTCTGTCGATTACGCTGAACCTCCTGCTAACGCAGATAACGCTTCTGGCGGCAGTGCTGCTCCTGTTGTACAACATACGGACAATGAACCGGCTGTCGGAGAATCCGATGATTCGGATACATCTTCTGGCTATGTCGGCGGCACTGAGGATGTTGGCTCTGCTGGTGTGGATGCTTCGCCCATGGATGGTGACTCTGCTACAGTGGAAACTCAGGCACCTGCAAGTTATGCTGATAGAACGGTCGATACTGATGACGAAGCGGCAGGCAATGCTGGCCCTGACTATGCTGAACCTCCTGCTGACGCTGGCGGCGCTTCCAATGATGTTGCTGCACCCTCTGCACAACGCACTGATAGCGACGATGTTTCCGGTGAAGGCAATACGGGCTTCGCTGGAGGTAATGGCGGTGGCGACAATTACAGCTCCGATGAAGAGACTGCACCCACTGCCCAAGGCGTAAAGGCTCCCGCCGATGAAGATGATTCTGGTATCGGTGAACCCCCTGCAAAGGGAGAAAGCTCTTCCAACGTTGGTGCTGTTGCTGGTCATGCGGCACCTTCTGCCGACGGTGATGGCGATGATTTCGACGATAACGATGTCGGCTCTGCCTCGTTTGGCGGCAGCAACGGTAGCTCTCACGACGAGAATCCCGGCTCCGATGCTTCTTCGAGCAGCGGAGAGGAAACTTCCAATGACGATGCTACTGCTCCCACAGTTCAGCATCAGAATGTTGGCAATAATTCTCACGACGATGGCAGTTCGTCCGACGATAACGGCGGTACTACCGTTAGCGCACCTTCCACACCTGCGCCTGAAATTCAAGGTGGTGGTGCAGTGAGCTCCGAAAGTGCTGGTTCCGACAATGATGGCTCTGCTGGTCAGACCGCACCAGCCGCCTCTGTTACTGAAAATACTGCTCCTGCAAAGGCAACTCCCAAGGCGACGGCAGAAGCATCCAGAGCGGAAGATAATCCCGCCCCTGCCGCACAAAACTTCAATCAGGGCGGTGCTGGCGAAGATACTGGTGACTCTGGTGATGCCGATGGCTCCGCAGCTCGTAAACAGCCTGCCGAAAAACCTCCTGTGGATGGAACTCAGTTCTATGCTGATACATCTCGCAGTAATTCCTTTACCGAGGCCGGTACATTCAGCGACAATGCCGGTGTATCCAGTGCCGAACCCAATACATCTGGAGCTTCTAATGGACCTGAAATCAGGCCCTTGAGTCATTTGTCTATCAAAGCATTCAATGATACGAATGGTTTTGTTGAGAGTGATGGCATTGGCCGTATTCAGGTCACCCGCGTTAGTGTAGACCCTGATACAGGCATTACACAGTGGCGTATCATGCAAAAGCTCGATGCTGATGGCAACGTTCCTGAGACCCCGGATGTGATGAACATCGAACGGAGTGCTAAGTACAACAAGCAGACCCGCCGGTATGAGCCCGAAACGTTTGAAAGCATTGCCCGCCAGCTTGGCAAGGTGGATGACTATGAAAGTGTTGGGCCCGATACGGATGAGTCCTATAAGCGCCGTAGGCAGAACAACAGCCAGGGTAGAGCTTCTGGTTCCAAGCCTCAACAGAAAAACGCTTATGAAGGAAAATCGTTCCGTGAACGCAATTCCCGAAACGAGCGCAATGAGCGGAACAACAGGTTCCAGCAGATGATGCAGGGGAATAAGAGCCATAACGGTTCTAAAAGCAAAAAGGACAAGCCGTTCAAGTAACTCTTAAACGATAACCTTTTCCCGACTTTCGAGAGAAAGCCGGGTGTCTCACGAAAAAAGCCAGCACCTCCACGGGGTGTGAGATGGAAATGTGCAGAATTTTCTGCACAGCCGAGACTGGCTTTATTAAGGAAGGAGTGGTGTAAATTGAGCAATTTAACCGATGAAGCGGTCCATGACGCAAAACAGGGAGCGAAGGCAGTTTCCTCAACAGTACACGCTGTAAAACAAGGCGTGAAGGACGCTAAGGTTGTTGGCAAGGCGGCAAGACAAGCTGCAACTGGCGATTTTGTCGGCGCTGCTACCACCATGGTTACGCATCCTGAGACACTGGTTAAAGTAATTGCAGCGGCTATTGTCATCGCGCTTATTCCAGTACTTTTATTGCTTTTCGGATTTATGTTTCTTACTCAGATTCCGGGAACGATTGCAGAAACGACAATGAGTGCGTTGGGAGAAGCCGTTGACGAAGTTGTACTTGACTGGGAGGATTTCAAGGCCCAGCTATCCAATGGCATTGATGACTTTTTGACCTGGATTACAACAGGTGAAAAAGGTGATGCATCACAAGCATATCAGGATGATATCGCGATTGCTTCGGATGAAATCTTCCAATCTTATATGGGAACGTCAAATGTAATTGTTGCGGTTCTGAATAACTACTTTAGAGATGCGTACGACAAATATTCGGAAGACATGAGGTCAAAAGCCCAGGAAGAGGTTGATAAAGCCAAAGACGCCGCTATTGCGAATGGCGTTACGATGGATAATATTTCTTACACCATTCACAAAGACTTGTACGATGGTAAAAATTATCTTAACTGGACATTCTACATTATGGCCGGAGATAGTTATGCGGCACGTACGGAGGATGGGCTCCATTTCCGGGTCCCTAAGATGGTGAAAGCAGCCCAAGAGCTTGTCGGAGACAAAGTCTGGAAAACGGAAGCCACAACAACTACAACTTATGGCAAAAAGACCGTCACCAAAATGGAGCCCAAAATGGATGAAGACGGAAATCCGGTTTTTGATGAAGATGGAACAATCGTGATGGAGCGCGTAAGTGAAGTAGTAAAGACCGCAACCATCACATGTACCTACAAAGTTTCCCCCTCGGAAGCAGCTAAGAAGAAAATTATGGAATACTACAATGTTCCGCAAGATGAGAACACGGTTGAGAGTGATACTTCCGAAGCCGACCTTTTTGATGAAGAAGCTGCGACAATGCGGCAGCTGTATAATGCCGCTGAAGCAGATTTCGAAGGGGATTCTTCGTTGGATATCGGGGCTGGTGATAGTACTGGTGGCGCTGGTACTGGCACAGTCATCAGCGGTTCTATCAAACAAATGATTGAACAGTTCTACGCCACCCATTCCGACGAACTGTTTGAGTGCCCGGCTTCGGGCCTTCTCCCTGGACCGTGGAGCGGCTGGAAGGCCAAGGTTACATCCAGCTGGCAATCGCCTCGTGGCAATACGAAGCACAATGGCACTGATATTGTTCCCCCTCATTCGATATATCCAATGAGTGCGCCGTTTAAGGGTATCATTGTTGGTAAACAGGATGGCTATTCAAACGGTGTGCTTGTTACGGAAGGGAATGGTCAACGCGGTAACATGCTGATGATTTATTACGGGGAACGCGGTGGCGTAGTTCCGGGCGAAAAAAATGGCGTTTTCATTCTGTATCAGCATTTGAGCCCGGGCCTTTCGTACAATGTTGATGATACAATTTCTGCTGGCGCAACAATCGCTTCCACCGGCTACAGTGGCTATTGTCTTAGTAGTCATGGTGGTACAGGTGAACATTTGCACCTTGAACTTTATTACGGCGAAACTCAAAAGGACCCCGAAATTGAAATGAGTAACTAAACTAATTGAAGAAAGGAGTAAGGCCCCACTTGAGATAGAAGTGGGGTCATTTTTATTATGGACAACTTTATGAAAAGTGCCGCTATTTTGGGCGCTTGCCTTTGCTGTCTGACTGCTTGTAAAGGAAACAGCGGAAACAGCGACACGAATGCTAATAGCTCCACCGCGCCGACCCCGTCCATTCAAAGTACATCGGAACCGTCATCGAATCCCGATATCGGTGGTGAAGTGGATACATCAGGCGGCACCCAAATGAAAGACGGTGAAATCGTTCTGACCAAGCTTGATGTCAAAAACCCGAACAACCTCGATTGCAACGGATACAAGGAAGTGAAAATGGGCGATGGCTCTCCTTTATATAAGGAGAAGGCTCAAGTGATTGAAAGTATGGGCTTGATTCCGTATACGGATGATAATGGAAACGGCCTTGAAATTTTCAGCGGTCATACCGTGTATCTGCGTCCAAACCCGGAACATATGGAGCCTGCTGAAACTCCTGTGCCTGATGATGGGACCTCGGAAAGTGAGACTGCGGATGAAACGGATACCTCTTCCGATGACTCTACGTCAAGCGAAGAATCTGATGGCACAATTTTGGGCGTCGATGAGAAAGATGTCGTTTCGGAATCCGGACACTTTGATGCTGATGGAAACTTTGTTGTCGATAGAGTGAGCACAACTGGATATGACGATTCGAACGGCTATAGCGTTGACGACGAATATTTGAAGTGCATTGTCTCCGGCGAGGAAGTCTATGAGCTTGATAAGGATTCGCTTGCCATTGATTATCCTACGGATTTTTCCCAGCTTCGAAAAGAAAGCTCTTGTGAGCGACTTTACATCTTCAGTTCCCAGGAAGATTACGACCAGGCAATCAAGAATCGAGAAGATGGTCAGGCTATCCTGAAAGGTGAAAAGACTGCTCCTACGAAATGCGTTATCTTGAACGGCTCTTTGGTGCCCGGGATGCACTTCTCCATCAATAGCGATGGCCGCTTGTGCGTTTCGGTTCGTGCGTTGGCTGAGGCTTATGACAGCAATACGCAGTATGCGGAAGACGCAGGTCTTCTCTATGTTCCCATCACTTATGGGCATTGGGAATATGTGCCGTCCGCAAGAGCTTTGACCAAAGCAAGCGAGTATTTTGAAATCCACGGTGACAGGAAAACCTTCAAATATACGTCGCGCAATACATCGTATGCCTGGACCGATACGATGACGCTGGCCCAAGATAATACGTTCATAATGCCGATTGAAGATGTTTCGAGAATCTTTGGCTGGGAATTCTGGTACAACGACAATATTTTGAAAGTTGTGACGGATTCTCTTGATGATACGAACCCTGATAACTTTATCTTGCAGGAAGTAGATACGACCGTTACAGAAGGGGAAGTTGAGAATTTGGATACTTCCGACAGCACAGAAAATACCGATGATACCAGCGATACCAGCAGTGAGGTGGATGGACAGTGACGAAATGGAACGAATTTAAGACGAAAATTCTGATGCTGTCGAAGGGTGAAAAGCTCGTACTTTTGTTCTGCTTTTCCTTTCTTGTCAGTCTTTTCCCGGCAGGATGTATTGCGAAAGTCTTTGTTGGGGAATGGGATGCGGGGATTTTGCGGGGCTTTGTGCTTGCCCTGACGACCGGTTACGGTATTGTGACGGCGCTTGTCTTTGCGTGCGCCATTACATTCGTTATTATCCGGTTTTCAGTCAATAACACAGACCTCAACGCGACCAAAGAAGTGGACGACCGTGGCGTTGCAACGTCTATGGCGGGCACATACGGCACGGCTCGTTGGATGAACGAAACGGAAGCCAAAAAGGTCTATGAGGTCGGCCCGGTTGAAAACGTGACGGGCACGATTCTTGGACAGTTCACGCAAGACGGTGAGGAGGTTATCGCGCTTCCTTTTGAACCTACTGGTAACCGGAACCTTATCCTTATCGGACCTCCGGGTTCAGGTAAGTCTTTTGGCTATGTCAGAACGGCGGTATTCCAATCTATTGTGCGTGGCGAATCGGTTGTGGTCACTGACCCGAAAGGCGAAATCCACAACGATATGCGTAAACTTCTTGAATCCCGTGGTTATAAGGTCAAGGTCTTTAACCTTATCAATCTGGACCTTTCTAATGCATGGGATTGTGTTCAGGAAATTTATGACCCGATTACCGGCAACATTGATGACCAGCGTGTGATTACCTTCTGTAAAACCGTTATTGCGAACACCGGCGGCGGCGCAAACAGCAAGGGCGACCCGTTCTGGGAGAGCTCGGAAGAGAACCTGTTCCGCGTTGCGGTTTCTTATTGTGCTTATATCCGTGAGAAGAGCCTGATTGAGATTTATGAGCGCCGTGCAAAAGAGCTTTTGACGCAGTTGCCGTACATCACTCGGGAAGATGAGCAATCTCTGATTGAGATTGTAAAGAATCCGGAATCCGCAATGGTGGATAGACGCCGGGTTGTTGAATACCTTGCTCATTCGTTCTACGGTGATGAGGAAGGGGACAGGAAGCTTTCTGAATGGGAAGAAGATGCTCCGACCTGTAACATCTCTGATATCTATGACGCTCTGCTTCACAACGACCTTGATAAGTGGGAAGCAAACTTCAAGTATGTGCCGTTGAGCCATCCTGCTGCATCTGCCTGGGCAGTGTTTAAGGGCATGGGCGAACGTGTGCAGCCCAACATTGTTGGCGGCTTGAATACTCGACTCCAGCTGTTCATGACCTACAAGGTGCGCCGCGTTATCAGTAACGATGATATCCGCCTTGCAAATCTTGGCGCAGAAAAGACCGCGCTGTTCCTTATCATCTCGGATGATAACGCTTCCATGCAGCTGCTTTCTTCTCTGCTTTTGAGCTTCCTGTTCAAAGACCTGAAAGAGGCTTTTGATGCAGTTGGCGGCGAAGGACGCATCCCGGTCAATGTTGTTGCGGACGAGTTGGCAAACACCGGCGTCTGGCCGAATTTCGAAAAGACGATTGCTACCGCACGTTCTCGTAAGATTGCAGTCTCCCTTATTCTGCAGAGCTTACCGCAGTTGACTCAGCTGTATGGCGAGGAAAACGCCGAAACCATCATCGGCTGCTGCAATACGATGCTGGTTCTGGGCTGTAACGATAAGTATACAGCAGAATACATTTCCGATAAGAGCGGCATCGTCACGATTCGCGCCAAGAGCGTCAGCGATACTCGTGCTTCCTCTGCCGGAAATCGCGGCGTGATGCAGGGATACTCGCTCAGTGAAGGCGATGGCAAACGAAACCTGGTAAACCCGGACGAAGTTCAGCATTTGGACAAGGAACAGATTCTGATTATGACAAATGGTCAGAATATGCTGGAAGCAAAACGCTTTGGATTTATTCATCATCCTCTGTTCAACGACCCGCATTTTGTTCCTACCAAATGGGTAGAGCTTCCGAAAACTGCAGACCTTTATCCCAACGCTCGTAAACACGATGCGATTGAATCCCGTGAATCGTCGTTTGGCGATATCCAGCGCCAGAAGGAAATCAATACGGACATTACGCAGAAGCGTTCCGAAGAGCGCATGAAGCCGCGTATGTCTAAGAAAGACTTGCTGGCTACGGATGAACCTATTCCCAAAAAGAAAAACGCCTTCAAAAAATAAACAGCTTTTATCTTCAACCCCCGGTTACTGATTGTGTGACCGGGGGCTTCTTTTCCCCTGATTCGCTTGTGCGGGTCAGGAACCACACAAATCGACAGCCTCCGTGCGGCGTGTGGTGGACAGTGCCCGAATCCTGCTACCGGGCAGCGACGAATGTCGATAATCTCATATTTCTTTTTTTTAATACAAAGGAGACAAATACCATGAACGAAAACGAAATGCTGAATCCCACTGCCGTTGAAACCAATGAAGCTGCTGTCGCCGCTGCACCCGAAGAAAATGTAAACGCCGCGCCGGTATCTGAACCGCAGGAGGCAAAAGAAGTACCTGAAGCCGCCTC
>ERZ1034804.58-NODE-58-length-24704-cov-5.367723_pt1 | contig 24704 bp, 27 predicted proteins | sample MGYA00520635_ERZ1034804 | MGnify/ENA primary metagenome ERZ1034804 (study PRJEB33766, sample SAMN09781685) | gut metagenome | biome: gut microbiome | host: Homo sapiens | place: Madagascar | study: EMG produced TPA metagenomics assembly of the PRJNA485056 data set...
TTCCGAACGACTACGGAAAAGCAGTCAAGTGCCGTGGGCACATTGCCTATCGGGAACGAAACGGACAGCCCTCATGGGAAGAATGGCAGGCGGATACCCTTGCAGCGGAGCTGCTGATGCCAACATTTCTGGTCAACGCCGAAATAGAACGTGCAGCGCTGTGCCTGCCAAATGGAATCCTGTACAAATCCGCATCGGACCCGAACTATGAAAAAATTCTGGAGATGGCTGCACGGATGGGAGTATCGTGGTCTGCGATTAGGATCAGATTACAGCAGATGCAGGTCATCAACGGAAAACCCATCCACTGCCATCCATTGGACGTCATTCGATTTGGAGAATAATATGACTTGGTCAAATAATCGCTCTTTTAAGAGTAAACCGCTGAACAATATACAGCAGGCACAATTCAGCATTGGCTGGAGGTTTTGTCCGGTTTGCGGACACAAGCTCTACCAAAAAAACGAGAGCTGTTCAGGCTCTATCAGCATAAAGTGCCTCAAGTGCGGTAACATAGCAACAGTTGACTTAGCCTACCGCAGACGCTGACTTTTTTAGACAAACCACAATTTCAAAAATCGGGTGCATTGCACCCTGAATATGGACTGTTCGTCACCGAGCAACGGGCCATTGCCGCAAGGCAATGTATGAAACGCGCACCAAATAGCCGGGCAACAGCTGATAGAGTGATTCTGCTTTAGAACCGCTCTGTTAGTTGGTTGTCCGGCTATTTTTTTAGCCTTCAGGTAGCCTGCTCCCGTAAAAAGGAGCAGGCTTTATGTTTGTCCGTTTTTCATGGATGCCCCAAGCGGCAAAATATCCGTAGCCTTCCAAATTTTCGACTTTTTACGACTTATCGAAAATTTGGAGGTTTACGATGTCTTTTAATAAAGGCTATGAGTTGAAGAAGTTTGAAGCACACTGGGAAAAGTTGCGCATCGAGTACGCAGCTGCGGGAATGACGAAAGAGGCCATCCAGAAGATGTACGATTATGACCGTCAGCAATTCAATTCGGAGCGTACCTTTATCGAGCGGACGCAGGAATTCACCGCTCCTGCGTATGAAAGCTCTGAGGAAGAAGCGTCGCCTTTGATGCTACGCTATCAGGATGCGATTACCGTGACAGATACTTACCACGAAACTAAAAGCCGTTTTGCATGGATTGGTGAGATTGAGAATGAGCAGTTGCTTACTGCACTCGAAACTTTGAAAACCGAAGATTTGGAAATCATCACCATGTACGCTTACGAGGGATACGACATCACTGAAATATCTAAAGTCTACGGCGTATCCCGTCCCACTATTAGCATAAAAATCAAGAGAATTACTAAATTTTTGAAAAACTTCAATTTTAATGCTACGAATTGACCCTTCTCGATGGCTCGTAAGTGTAAGGGCAATTCACCAGATGGCGAAAGCCGCTGAACGAAATGTCTACACTCCTGTTCTTTGAAAACTGAATAGTTCCGTCATCTGGTACTCCGATAATGATACTTCCGTAATTCGCGGCCCGGTCACAAAGCAGACGGGGTGGCTGAAATGCCAATGAAGCGGTACAAGTCCGCTGCCAGATGTTCATGCCCCACTCGCAGGGAGCCGAGGGCGAATATGCGAGACCTTTAATCATATTGATCCGGGAACTGTCGGGTACGTTCCACGCATCCGGCAGTTCCCGTTTTTTTACGTACTCTTATTTATTCTTTATCCGAATATTCACTTTTGATACATAGGAGGACACTTTTATGGACGAGTTGAACCCCACGGTGCGCGAGCAGGAGATCTACGAGGAGATGGAGCTGACCCCTGAGATGGTCAAGTCCATCCGAACTCTCTGCGGTACCTGTCTGCGGCACTTTGTGGATGCAAAGGCTTTCAAAATTGCGCTTGTACCCAGCCCAGACCGGAGCATGGACACATGCACCGTCTGCCAGATGCGGCGCGGCTATGATTATGTGGTCATGCACCGCTGACCCAACCATACCACCATACCTTGAACGAAGCTCGTTGCGGAACATCCGGCAGCGGGCTTTGCACATAACAACATGGAGGTACAATTTTGCAGCAAAACTGGAAATTCCAACGCGGAGACATCTTCTTCACCCATTTCGGGGCGAGCACCGGCTCGGAACAGCACGGTGACCGCCCGGCGGTCATTCTTCAGAATGACGTGGGCAATTATCACTCTCCGACCCTGATCGTTGCGACCATGACAAGCAAGGCGGAAAAGAAAGTAAACCAGCCGACCCACTGCCTGTTGGAAAACGCAGGGTTGAATATGCCGTCCGTTGTGCAGGCAGAGCAGATCTTCACCATCGACAAAAGCCGGGCACTGAAGTATCTGGGGCATCTGACCCCAGAGGAGATGCGCCGGGTGGATGATGCGGTTCGCATCAGCCTTGCGCTGAACCCTATGGGCAGCATCCAGCAGATAGAGCCTATCCGGCGCTCTACGGCAATCTACGCGCCGCCCGAGGTGGTGGATGGCAAACCGCCTGTCTACCCCTATACGCCCATCCGGTCGTCCTTTGAGAACGCCGGAAGCATCGAGGAAATGATGCTGTACACCGAGTTGCAATCCGCGGTTCATGCCATGATCCAGCGGCTCGAATACAGCTTTACCTTTAATCCCAGCCTGCTCACCATCCCGAAGCGTAAGCAGCAGGTCAGTGAGATTTTAGCAGAAGCCGAAAAATACATCTGGAGAATCCGGGAGGAAATGCAATGCGACTGACTGACAACTATTCCGCATCTTTCAATGTGACCGCACCTTATCAGATGGTGGTCATTCACAGCAGCAAACTGATCTACCCTCGTGAGCTGTACCAGCGGGGCGTGGAGCGCAAGCGGGTGGAGCTGATCGCCAGGGACTTCAACGAGTACATCGTCAACGAGCCAAAGGTCAGCTTCCGCAACGGCAAGTACTTTACATATAGTATTTTCTTTTGAATAGTTGACATATTGAACTGAAAGGAGAGGACAGGAATGAGCGAGATCGCAGCCTGCACTTTGATTCAGGAAGAACCCGATCGCAAGACGGAGCGGTATCTGACGATGTTCAAGGACTACCCGGATGTGGTGACGGTGGAGCATCTTCAGGAAATGCTTGGCATCTGCCGGAAGAATGCGTATCTGCTGGTCAAGCAGAATAAGATCCACTCGGCGCGTGTAGGACGCAGCTATAAGATACCAATACTCTGCGTGATAGAGTACCTGCTCGATCAGGATCGGCAACTTGGAGGGATGCACCTTTCAAACTCCCTTGCGCCATCCTTGCAAAACACTCCAGAATCTTCTAAACTTATGATGCCTAAGCAAAGGACGTTTGGCTGCGAACAGAAAGGAGCATCGCTATGACAAATGTGGCCGGACATTTAAGAGAACAAAACGGTATGTATCAGATGATTCTGAGCTGGAAAGACACAGATGGAAAGCGCAGAACCAAATCCATCAGCACAGGACTTCCTGTTAAAGGAAACAAAAAAAGAGCTGAATCTCTGTTGCGTAAAACACAAAAAGAGTTTAACCCTGAAACGATGCAGCAGGTTTCCGACCTGCCGGTATCGGAATATCTGAACCGCTGGCTTCGGGAAAGCGTGATGAACCTTCCGCCCGAAACCTATGGCAGATATGCTTATGATCTGGGAAGAGTAGTTGTCCCATACTTTGAAAAGAAGCGGCTGTCTTTGAAAGCACTCTCTCCGCGCGATCTGGAAACGTTCTTCCGCTATGAGCGTCAGCAGGAGGAGGCCAGTGTACAGCAGCTTCTGGATTGGCACAAGGAGTTGACCGATGCCCTACAATATGCCGTTGACAATAATTGGCTGAAGGTCAGCCCCATCAAAGAAGTTGACCCCTGCCTTGATAACTCCCCGGTACTTTTCACCGACTTCATCACGGACTGGTTGAAAATGATGAAGTCACGAGTGGAAATCACAACCTATACCAGCTATGAAAGAGCAATCGTTCACAAGATCGTCCCATATTTTGAACCGCTCCACTATACATTGCAGGATATGGAACAGCATCCCAAATACATCCAAGACTTCTACCAGCATGAGTTGGATCGTGGCCTTACGGCAAACACCGTCATTCACTATCACGCCAACATCCGCAAATGCTTACAATATGCTTTTCAAATCGGCATGATCCGTTCCAACCCAGCAGATTGCGTTGAACGTCCCCGTAAGGAAAAGTTCAAGTCGGAGATTTACAGCGGTGAAGAACTGGAGCAGCTATTCAAAGTGATTCAAGGTGACCCTTCGGAGTTTGGCGTTATCATGGCTGCATTCTACGGCCTGCGGCGCAGTGAAATCGTTGGTTTGAAATGGGATGCCGTTGACTTTGAAAACAAGAAAATCAGCATTCAGCATACGGTTGTGACCGCAAAGGTCAACGGAACGCTAACAGAGATCGCACGAGATAAGACAAAAACAAAGTCGAGCTGCCGGACACTTCCCCTAATCCCTGCCTGTGAGCAGATGCTCAATAAAATGAAAAAGGAGCAGGAGCAGAATCGGAAGGTCTGCGGCAAAAGCTATTGCACCGATTATCTTGACTATATCTATGTAGACCCGATGGGAAAACGGATTCGGCCCGATTTCCTGAGCCAACATTTCCCGGATTTTCTGGTCGCACACCAGATGAAGCGTATCCGCTTTCACGATCTGCGCCATAGCTGCGCCAGTCTGCTCTATGCCAATGGCGTGAGCCTGAAGGAGATTCAGGAGTGGCTGGGGCACAGCGACATCAGCACGACAAGCAACATTTATACACATCTGGATTTCTCCAGTAAGGTATCTTCGGCGAATGCAATCGTCAATATCTTCCCAGAAAACGCCAAAGTATAAAAAATGGGCAAAAAAGAAAAACAGCCTAAAATCTTTCGATCCTAAGCTGTTTTACGATGAAGTGCCGATGGTGGGACTCGAACCCACATGGTTTCCCGAACGATTTTGAGTCGTTTGCGTCTGCCATTCCGCCACATCGGCTGATATTCAATTTTGAGACATTCGTACCGGTTTCTGAAGATTGGAGGGATGTTCAGGAGGGATGTAAGAAATCCTGCTTCGACAAACCTTCAAAATTCAACGCACACTCGTGAATTTCTCGTACAGACAAGAAAAATCACGAAGCGGATTTTGAGTCCCCCTCGTCTGCCAGCCTCCGGCGGTCGTCATTTTTTGTCGTTGAATAGTCCTATTTTTAGAGTCGAGGGGGATTTTTCCTCCACGACCGAGGGGGATTCCTCATATTTTCGAGCGCATTATAACATGGATTTTTGATTTCGTCAACTAGATTTTTGTTGAAGTGAACATTTTAATACTGAGGTAGCACCGTTATCGTAGCGGTGTTATTTTAAGTCATCCTCCAAAAAATTGCCGCTAAAAGATGGGAAGTTTGTGAGCAATGAAGGAAGTAGTGCTTTTTATTGTTTCACACAACTATATGCAGTATAATGAAGATAGAAAAAGGCCGATTTTATGGCCATCATATCAACCTTAGACACAGGAGGAACTACACCATGAACACTGAAACGAAAACGCCCCGTGACATTATTGTTATCTATTCGCCGCGCATGGCCGGATACTTGATGCTGAGGGGCTTTTATCTTGTCGGAGTACAGCCCAACCTCAAACGCCCGGGCAAAAGCTGCTTCTCGTTCTTCTCTTCTCAGGTGCTCAAAGACGCAATGGAAGACTATCTGAACCACAAAGACGAGCTGGAAAAGCTCTAATCAGAGGTGGACAGATGGATAATGAGACACTAACTGTTGTGCCGATGAGTGCACCCACCGCATTGATGCCTGTAACGCCTATTGTGGCAGCGCAGGAAGATGCAACGCCCGCCGGGATGACCTATGTATCTGATATTATCGGAGAAGCCTATAAGGGCTGGAAAAATGGCCGCGTGATATTCGACTGTGGTACTGGGCGCGGTAAGAACGAATTTATCATCCGAAAGCTGGCAGACTATGCAATCGATAGGCTGTTAGAACACGACAAAAATCGACACCGCATCCTTTATCTCTGCCCGTTGAATGCACTCTATGTAGATATGACGAAGCGGAGGCGTGAAGCATTTCTGGCAGTATTTGGTGAAGCAATGGCCGACGAATGGGATATATATGAAACTGTCTTGGAGATTCAGACCTATCAATACATCGAAACGCTCCGTAGAAACAACCCGGCGGCTTTGGAAAAGTATTTGAAACAGTTCAAGTACATTGTCGCCGATGAATGCCACTACTTCACCGATTTTTCATCCTACAACATCAACACCTATCTGTCGCTGGAAGTGCTACAGAGCGCCGAAGCTGACCATGTAGTTATCTATATGAGCGCAACGGGTGAACAGACGTATAAACTGCTGGATGATACGTCAAAGACGCCCGCAGACCGTATCTATAAACTACCACAGGATTATTCTCATATCAAGCAGTGGTATTTCTATTCAAGGGAAAATCTGGTCATGATGCTGAACAGTCTCCCAGCCGATGAAAAAGCCGTTATCTTCGTATCATCGGGTGAAGATTTGCTTAAAATGACACAGGTATTCGGAGATACTGCCGCATATTACTGCTCTGAGAACAATCCGAAATATGGCAGACAATTCGACAGTCTAACCGACTGCATCGAAAACAGACAGCTCAAAAAGCGATTCCTGTTCACAACAAAAGCGTTCGGGGTGGGCGTCGAAATCAAAGACCGCACAGTGAAACACCTCTATGTCGACCAATGGAAGCCGATTGACATCATCCAGTCCGTTGGTAGAAAGCGTCCACTTGATGCCGACGACACTTGTACCGTCTATTTCCGCGATTATGATGCTGACTGGTATCACGGCGGATTGAAAAAGTTCAAGGCCATTGTTGAAGAAGAGCTAAAGCCGGTATTGGCCTATCTCGCAGGGCCAGAAGCATTCGAGAAATACCGAAACAGTGGGACACCTGATAGTATCAACCAGAAAATCAATAAATGCAAAATCATGAAGTTCGACAACGCAAAAGGCGAATACCACGTGAATCCGCTTGGCGTTCGACAACTGACTTGTGAAATGGAGATGTTGGAACAACTGATGAATGCAGATGATAGCTACAAGAAATACTTTGCGAGCTACATGCCTGAGTTGATAAAGGGTGTCCAGCAGTATCGAGTCGATGCGTTAGCAGACTGGATAAGTGCGCATCTGAATCAGCCGATGTTAAAAGAAGAAATGTATGCAGACATTATGCTGTCAAAGGCATTTATAGAGTATAAAGGGCGTCCAATGGGACTAAGCTCATTAAATCGTAAACTTCAAATCTATGGGGTCAAAATCGTTACAGTTCGAGACAGGAGACGAACGAAAGATGGTAAAAAGAATGATACTCGTGATGCCACATTCTGGAAATTGATTCAGATATGATGTGATTGTGGGGCAAAAATTGCACTTGTATATATATAGAATCAGTACAAAAAATGCCCCAAATAGAGAAATGAGAGCAGGAAAAAAATCGATTCTTGACTTCTATCATCATTTGTGAATGCTTTAATGTCGAGTCCGCGAGATATTAAAGTATTTACAAAAAAGCAGAAAGATAAAGAGGGGGTGGGAGAAAAAGGAACCCCACTATTGATTCAATCGGAATAGACCTTGTTGTTAAAATAGTTAAAAACGCTTAGATTCCTGTGATTCAGCTCGAAAATCCTCAAAAACAAGCGATAATAGGTCAATTCAACACAAATGAGGAAAATGTGATGCTGCGTCGATTACTGATATTTTAGTAAATGGATGCCCGCTGGTGCAGGAACAAATCGCTGCCTCAGGTAGACGAATGCTATTAAAAAGTACCCTTCAAATAAAATAAAACGTAGTATTGACAAATGACACCCGGCTTGTCTACGATGTGGACACCGTTTCGTGGCGCAAAATTGCGCTGCCAAATTCACCTACAGATTTTTCCGTAACTGTTTTCGTGGGCCGAATTTGGGACCGTCAAAAGAGAGTCGTGGAACTCGACACCCTCACAACGTGGAACAAGATGTCCTGTGTTCACCATGTTGCATTTCAACTCCTATCAGATTAGCGGTACGGGTCAAAAACGTGACAAGATGCTTTTGAGACCAGATTCCCAAAGCGGGAATCCGATGAACCGTTGCTAAGATGATTACAGTTAAAACGGCAAATTTCCATAACGCCGCGCAAACTGTAACACACAACTTCACGCATTACTGTTTGTTTACCCTCAACTTTAGTCATTTTGACTAAGGTTGAAAGCGGGGCAAGACGAGTTGCCTCTGAGCGTGATTCCCAACCTGAGTCCTCATTTTGAGGACACATCTCAATAGGTCACAGACGAATTTTCAGCGCTGATAGAATCGTCATATACAACCCCGTACCAAACAGTACGCACCGGTCACGACCTAAATTGGGGCGAAGTTGGTCAGCCTGACTCCATCAAGAAAGATGTATCCAATTTTGGGTAGATGTAGACGGCGCACAAAAATGTTTACCGTGGCTACAAATGGGTATGCGGAAATTTCGCTATCCTCTATGTTCTCCAAAGGTCGCAAATCACGACCTTATACCTCTACCCTGTTTCGGGGTGGTGGTTCACCATATTCTTAGTTGGGTGGCAATTACCACCGTACTCAAAGTTCACTTATAAATTCCGTCGCATTTCGCGACATAAATAGATATAGCCAAAAATACACACATATCTAATAAAGCATTAGTTTCTCCCACACACACGGTCGAATGAAATAATTTTCCCACCATTTGGGGGAATACTAAACGTGCACTTATAACCCGGCGGAACATAAGCTCATGATATAAAAATATGCCCTGCTACTCTCGATTGAGCGGCAGGGTTTCTTTATGCTTTGTGATATTAAACCGCGCCGAAGATTGAGAGAATGAAGTACAGGATGGCACCCATTAAAATAGTTCCACCAGCGGCCTCTATCAGGAGAAGCAGACATCCCCAGTCTCCGCCACCGCTGTTATTGCTGCTCATAGCGCTGTACATCATGTAGTGGTCAAACCAATCATGGTCACATTTGCGGCTCATAGTAAATCCTCCTGTACTATCGTGTGTTCCTTTGGACTTATTGAAGAATAGCACACTTGGTGTCCTACTAATCGGACTTACAAGTGCACTTTTAAGAATTTTCGGGATTTCTGGCTGATAAATGCTCCTGTATCATCCGTTCCAGTGTTGGGCGAGTAACGTGAAGTGCTTCAGCCAGTTGTCCTTTGTTCATTTCCCGGCAGGTGTACCTGCTATATAGGACAGAAAAGTTGTCTGGTATAGCGACCTTCTTGCGTCCCTTATAGACTCCGTTCCGCTTGGCGATGGCGATTCCTTCCCGTTGTCTGTCCAGCAGATTCTGCCGCTCAAACTCATTGATTGCCGCAATCATGGTCAGCATCAGCTTGCCGGTAGGTGTGCCGGTGTCCAGATTCTCTTTGTTGCTGACAAGATGCACTCCCTTGGCCTGCAACCGCTCCACAATTTCGAGCAGGTCTTTGGTGCTGCGTGCGAGGCGGCTAAAGTCGTGGATGTAAACGGTATCCCCCTCCCGTACATAGTCGAGCATTGCTTGGAGCTGTGGCCTGTCCATGCTCTTGCCGCTGATTTTTTCGGTGAACCACTTTTCGATACTGTGCTTTTTGAGCGCTTCGATTTGGCGGGCTTCGTTCTGCTCTTCAGTGCTGACGCGGACATATGCGACCTTCATAGATGTACCTCACTGGATGATAGAAAAATAAGGTCAGAGATGAGAGAAATCTTTGAAAAGAATGCCAAAACCGACCCTAAATTGCAATGGATGGGATAGAACCGAAATGATAAATAGGGTGTACCTCAGATTAGGATGCCGTATCGGTCAACCCCAACAGGTAATCGACAGACACTTGATAGAATCGTGCCAGATGAATGATGCGGGAAATTTCCGGCAGTTTGTCGGCTTCTTCCCATGCGTAGACTGCCCGCCGGGTAACGCCCATCTCTCGGGCAATATCGCTCTTGGTGTAGCCCTGCGACATACGGAGCTTTTTCAAACAGTCAGATGTAACATTCATGATACATTGCCTCCATATAAAAGGGCATTTTCTCACAGCCCAATATTCTCTGTTTTATAAGTACACTTTTAGAAAACGTCAACGGTGATGCTGCCGCCGTCTTTGATGCTGATTTCGTACTCGATGGTGTGAATATCCGGGAACGGTTGGCGTTCGATGCTCAAAATGCCAGCAAGCGAAACAGAAAATAGTGTGCTTCCGGCGATGATATGCAGGTCGCTTTTATCCCGGCGGGTTTGGAGATTAGTGCTTTGGAATGACAGGGCTACACCCGCTAAAATGGCGCAAATGCTGGCCTTGCACTCGAATGTCTCCGCGATAAAGGTGTCAATAGCAATTCTGTAAGTATCCATAAGATGCCTCTCGTACTTTTTTATATAGCACTACTCTCACTCGTGCTCTTGCTCTCTGTCTTTCTTGTGATTAGTCGGCCTTTACGAACATCTCCATGCAGTCGGCACAGATGACTCGAACCTCTTTGGTACTGCGAATGATAGTCCCGCACTTGGGGCATATCCACCGCCGGGTACTGCTCTTGGCCTTTGGCGGCTTGGGTGCACCTGTCTCGCTGCTGCCCGGTGTCTTGCTGCCGTTGCCAGTGCCGACCATATCAGTCCACGCCAGCCGTTCACCCATCTGGATGTCTTGCCAGCCCATGAAGATGATGAAGTCTAACAGCTCTTCGGTGGGACTTGTAATTGTCCAGCCGTATTTAGCATGGTGCTCCACAGACAGTCCGTGTGCTTCTGCTTGTTCCTTGAAGCGCTTGTTATGGTAGACGCCATTATTAGAGGTGTCCTTGATGCCATTTTCAAGGTTGTATTCGTGCACCATCTCGTGGAGAAGCGTTGCGGCAGTCTCTTCAATCGGACGGTCAAGGGTAGCTGACGAGATATTGATTTCGTACTTGCTCTCCTGTCCGGCTTTCCAGACCTTAGCACAAGTGATATGTCCGTATGCGGACGGCGTTTTCTTGAGGGATATTATCGGCTCCGGTAGTTTTCCATTAAAATAGTGCTTGTTCAGTTCCCGGAACATCTGTTCAAGCTGCCCGGCGGCACGGCTGGTTTTCACGGTCTGTTTCATGGTCTTGTACCTCTTCGTATGTGTTTCTTGAAAAATACCGGGACAGCTGGTATAATAAATCTATCCCGGCGCATTGTTTGCTCTGATGGTGGTGCATTAGGTGATGATGAGTCGGGTTCCGGTCACGGTCTTGCTGTATTTGCTGTACAAGTCGGGGGCAACCACTTTGATAGCTTTACTGTCAAGCCGTGTGCTGGAAAAATCGGACAGGCGTACTTTGTGGCAGCCAACTTCCAGATAGTTGGTAGACCGCTCTACAAGTTCGGATTTGATTTGTGCCTTAAGCGCTTCCTGTTCGACCTGTGCCGTCTCAATCAGTTGAGCGGCCTCTTTGTACTGTTCAACGAGAACCAATAATGCGTCAATACTCATGTGTGTAATCCTCTGTATGTGTTGTTGGTGTTCGTGTGTTGGGAAGTGGTGTTCCTGACGACACGAGTATACCAGTTAACGGGTTTTGGGTCTATTCGCAAATTTCACAGCGTTAACTGGTATTTTAATGATTTAGTTGTGCAGCTGTACCAGTTAACTGGAATGTGCATAGCAAATTATAATAGGTGTATATATGGCAACAAAAGAAGCACACAGTAGAGCAAATATTGAATACAACAAGCGACAGGATAATATCATGATTCGTCCACCCAAAGAGATGGGGGCAAAAATCAGAGAAGCGGCAAAAGAAAATAGGATGAGTGTTCAGGCGTTCGTTCTGCAAACTCTGTATGCCCGTATTGGAATTGATACGACGGGGGTGGTTAAAAATTCTGAAGGTGCACCTTTAACAGAAGAAAAGCTTAGTTGCTCCATCTCCCCATCGCTGAAATGCGCCATCAAGAAAAGTATTCAAGATGCGTTTCAAAGCTTTTCGGAAGAAGAATGTGCCAAGCTCCGCGACGAGTTTGAAAAGCTGGTATTTGAAACCTTTGTGGAGGAGTCCAGAAAACAGAAGAAGTCGTCATCTGATAAGAAAAATAATGAAGAGCCACCCAAAGAGGACGCCGACGCAAACGAATGTATTTGTCAGTCCCTTCTCTGAGCATAAAAATAAGCCTCTGCCTTTTGATGGGCAGGGGCTTTTATTGTATCTGGACAAAATAAAATCCCGGCGGGGATGAGCCACCGGGTCAGACAGAAAACTCAAATTGTGAGGAAAATCGTTAAACCGCTACACGTCCTTCGGCCTTTCCGCCAGCCATGTAGTGCTCATAATATTTTGCGTTGTCATCGCCAAACAGAGCAACAAGGTCGGGGTTGTTGGCCTTGTAGGCTGCAAGATTGAACTTGCTACTGCCCTGACGGCCTTCCTTCATACCGCTATTGATAAAGTGTTGCAGAAGTTTCCACGGATTTTTACCATAAACAGCAACCAAATCAGCATTGTATGTGGCATAATCATTGTAATTGTAGACGGCACTATACTGGGCCAAGAGTTGTGCGTAAGGTAAATTATCGAGATTGGCATTCATATGCGGAGAATTGACCTTGTCCTCAGAAATAGTTTCTTTGCCACCATCCATATATTCAACAACTGCTTTTCTAACACGAATGCTACGGACTTGAGAACTGTACCATGCTATTTCAAATTTATCCCATTGAGTGTACAGCGCATTTTGAATTTCATCGTCAGAAAGATAAATATATTGAGACGGCTTTGCAAGGATAGAAGTTCCATTAAAAGCGTATGGATTGCCATATTTATCATGGTAGATAAGATGTTTACCTCCACCTGCGGCAATAAAGTAGTTACCACTTGTATAAGTTCTAAAAGGACTATCAGGCGCAGCCTCTTTATTCGTTGAAGGCGAATAATAAGATGCTTTGTTTATATCAACAGTGAAGGGCGCAATAGGGCCAATGGAACGTGCCACGATAGTGGTTTCACCATTATATGCCTTTTCTGGATCCCCAACAGCGTTATAAGCAGTAAGATACCAATAGATATACTTGATTTCTTTGCCTGAGTTGTTTCGATAATAAACCGTTGGTGATATTCCACCAACAGAATTTCTCGAAAATTCAACATACATCGCTTCAACCGAAGGATGTGTGCTACTGGAAACAGCAAAACAAGGAATTGTCAGCGATAAGCAGAGGATAGAAGTTAGGACAAGTGCTAGAATTTTCTTTTTCACAATGGTTCCTCCTTAAAATTAGACAAATGGAACAATCTGTGCAACTGCCCCAAAAGTTCTTGACACAAAGCTATCATACTTTTATCGCAATGTCAAGCAATAGAGCCTAAAATGATAATGATAAATCGCCGTCGTAACCTATACTGGACAATAGGAGGCGATGGACGATGAAGATGACCGCAGAACGAATCAAGGCGCTGCGAGAGGCGCGGGGCTGGACGCAGGCAGAGCTTGCCCGGCGGATGAGCATTACGCGCAACGGCGTCAACTCGTGGGAACAGGGGCTTTCCATGCCGTCTCCGACTTGTCTGGTGGATTTGGCAAAGGTGTTCTCTGTCTCGACGGACTATCTGCTTGGGGTGGAGCGGCTGGAAACGGTCAATGTCACAGGTCTGGACGAAAAGGACGTGGCAATGCTGGCACAGCTGGCTGATAGGCTGAGAGAAACCCGCTGACACTCTATAAGGGAACTGAAAGGCAACAAAAAATTCCCTGCCTGTCGATGACAAAGCAGAGAATCTGTTATGGATATGTGACCTTGACTGTTTGCCCGGAATAAACGTATACTTTCAACTTTTTCTATCCGGCGAAATTACAGGTCAGATAAGACGAAAAAGCGGCATAAATCCTAATAAATCTCGGTCAAATGGCCGGGATTTTTATTTATTTTACGAGCTTGATTTTGTTGTCCCGGCGAGTACTGTGTGTCATTTGCTCCAATGGGTTCAGCGAGTCGTAATTGGCCTTTAAGTCGTCTGCATAGAGCGCAACGTATCTTTTGGTCATTGTCAAATCTGAGTGTCCCAAAAGCTTTTGGAGACGGAACGGGTCGCCTCCTGCTTGGATATACAACTTAGCATAGGTGTGCCGAAACAGGTGGAGAGATGTTTTCTCAACGCCCCTTTTATGATTATAAGACCACACCGCATTCCCTAGTGCACTGACTGTCATCTGTCCGCCATATTCCGACACAAACAAAGGTTCAGAGGGCAAGCCATCTCGATATGCAAGATACTCTTCCAGAATACGACTCAGCGCCTGTGTCAGAGGGACGATTTGCTGTCTTCTCGTTTTCATGTGACGAAACAAGACTGTTCCTTCCGTAAAGTTTACATCTTCAATCTTTAAGTTTACCAATGTAGATGCCCGGCACCCAGTCCCCAACAGAAAATTAACGATAGCCCAATTACGATACTCTGCAAAAGAGCAAGTTTTCTTGTCTGGTTCCTTGAGCAGTCGTTCCAATTCATTGCTGGTGTAAGTTTCCTTGACTGGTGCATCTACCCGTATCAGTTTGATTGAAAATTGGCTCAAGTATCCCTTATCCATACACCAATACAGAAACGCCCGAACCATGCGGAGATGCGTGTTTATAGTTGTATCTTGTAACTGCTTCTCTTTCAGGTAGAAAATATAATCTTCCACACTCTCCTCAGTGATAGTATCAATAGTTTGGTCTGTATCCCCTAGAAAACTAAAAAAGCAGTGTGATTTTGCTGAATAAAATTCAATGGTGTCGTGAGAAAGATTCTTGAGTCGATTTTGCTTCTGGAACTGTCCAAATGCCGTCTGAATGGACGGAAGCACCTTGGAAGTGGGTTGTAAAGTACGTTTGCGCACGAGTGAGATTCCTCCTTTTTAGCCGAAAAATCCCCCTCGGTCCGCTAAGAATAATTCTCACATCAGCGGCCATCTCAGGCAAAACAAAAGCCCACAATCGCACGAATCAACGTACAATCATGGGCTTCTCTATGCCGGTGGTGGGGGTCGAACCCACACGTGTTATTAGCACAAGGGATTTTGAGTCCCCCTCGTCTGCCATTCCGACACACCGGCGTATTCTATTTTACAGACAACATAGTTATTATAGCGGATTTTTCTCCCAAAATCAAGATGCAGCTCACAACTCATCAAATTTCTGCAAATTTCCTCTCCCCTTTTGGGCCGCGGGCGTGTATACTGAGAGAGACAATATTGTACCCAAAGGAGTATTCTCTATGAATCAGTTTCTTTCTGCCCCCGTTACCGACGCCCAGCGCCAGCGCGACGCGCTGTTAGGGGCGCTGGTGGGGCTGGCCCGCTCTACCGTCAACGAGCCGAAAACCGAGGACACCGACCGTGTGCTGACCTCCGGTCTCCGGCTGGCTGCAGACCCGGACGCTGCCGAAGACGCACTGCGCCGGATGTACCACATCGTCGAGACGGAAAAGCACCGCGTCGCCCCCAACTGCGCCATCTGCACCATGCGCTGCGGCAACACCGACAACTACGACCTCGCCCGGCTCTGGGCCGCGCCGGAGAACATCCGCACCCTCAAACTGCGGCTGCTGGCAGCAGTATTCCGGCTGGCACAGGGCCGCCCGGACGCCCGCGCACAGGAGGTCATCGACCAGGCCCTTTTTGTCCTCGCCGAAGACTGGGACGAGGAACTTCTCGCCCCCGTCGTGAAGCGGGCCGAGGACTGCTGTGCCGGGTAAATTCCCCGGAAATTTCTGCTTTTCCCCGCACGTTGCGTTTCTTTTCTCTCCGCTGCACCGCACACAAATCCGGTCAGTTTCTTTTTTATAGGGCATTCTTTCCCCTTTTTGTCAGAATTTAATGCTCCGGGCGCAGAAATATGGGGACGCTTTTTCCAAAAAACACTTTACAAACGTCAAAGAAATAACTATTATATAAGTATAGTGCTTCCAATCGTTGGCACGAACAGAAAGCGGTCGGACTGACCGGTAATACAGCTTCCGGCCCGGAAATCATCCACGTTTCCAATTTGCAGTGGAATACAGGAAAGAAGGTATAAGCTATGTCTGAGAAAAAGTCTGCTGTCCCCGCAGCGGCCGCTGCTCCTGAGACTCCTGCGGCAGAGCCGAAGAAGCGCAGATCTTCTGGTGCTGCACAGCGGCGCGGCCGTCCCCCGCTCTCCCCGGAGGTCTATGTCGAGTTCGGCACTAACCAGTACAACATCACCGATGTCATCGAGCGCGCAAAGGCCGACTACCGCGCCACCCATAAGGTGGGCGTCCAGTCCTGCAAGGTCTACGTCAAGCCTGAAGAGGGTATGGCCTACTATGTCATCAACAAAGTCTCCGGCAAGCTGGAGCTGTGATGTTCCTCAACACGAACAAAGGCGTCTGCACAGTCATTTGTGCAGACGCCTTTTCTTTTTTATAAGCCGTACAGTTCGGTGTACTTTCGGGTAAGGTACTGGATATAATCCTCAGCACTGAAATCGCCGCAGGCATTCTTCACCACGTCGGCAGGCTCCATCAGCCCGCCGTACTGGTGGACCTTTTCCCGCAACCACGCCGTGATGGGTGTGAGGTCGCCCCGGGCCGCTGCGCCCCAGACATCCACGTCCTGCTCCATCCAGCGGAGCATCTGAGCGCCGTAGGCACTGCCCAGCGCGTAAGACGGGAAGTAGCCGAACGCGCCGCCCGACCAGTGGCTGTCCTGCAGACAGCCATCCCGGTCATTCGGCACCTCGATGCCCAGATATTCCTTATAAAGCTTCGCCCAGACAGCCGGCACATCTTTTGCTTCCAGCGTGCCGCCGATGAGCTGCTTTTCGATCTCATACCGTACCATGACGTGGAGGCAGTAGGTCAGCTCGTCGGCCTCGGTGCGGATGAGGCTGGGCTGAGCCTTATTGACCGCGCGGTAGAACTGCTCTGCGCTCACGCCGCCCAGCTGCTGGGGAAAGAACTCCTGCACCTTGGGATAGATTGCTTCCACGAAGGGCCGCGACCGGCCAATGAGGTTCTCATAGAAACGGGACTGACTCTCGTGGACGCCCATCGAGACGCCGCCCGCAAGACAGGTGTACTGCAGGTCATCCCGGATGCCCAGTTCATACAGAGCATGGCCGCCCTCGTGGAGGACAGAGTACATCGAGGATGCCACATTGTACTCGTCGTAGTTGGTGGTGATGCGGACATCCTTATTGTTGAATTCCAGCGTGAAGGGGTGCTCCGTCTCATCCAGACCACAATGGCTGCGGTCGAGGCCCATCACTTCCATCAGATAGTCGGCGAAGGCCCTCTGCTGTGCTGCCGGGTACTCCTGATGCAGGAAGCTGTCGTCGATCTGCGGCTTCTCGCCGATTTTATGGATGAGCGGCACCAGCCCCTCCCGCAGCGTCGCAAAGAAGCTGTCCAGCATCTTCCTATCCACGCCGCGCTCATACTCGTTCAGCAGAGCATCATAGGGCGCTTTCGAGGCGTCATAATAACCGGCAAAGCGGCGGTTGTAATCTACAAGCTCCTGCAAGACGGGGCAGAACAGGGCGAAATCGTCCTGTGCCTTGGCCTTGTGCCAGACGTCGTCCGCCCGGTTGCACAGCTCTTTGTAAGCCATATATTCGTCCGCCGGGATGCGGGTCAGCTGCTCGCAGCTGCGGCGCAGCTCCTCCACTTCGCGGCGGTGGACGAGGTCCAGCTCCCCGGCCCGGGCGCTCAGCTCATCCAGCAGCGCTTTCGTCTCGGGGCTGGTCATCAGCTTCTGGCTCTCCCCGGCAAGAATGCTCATGGCCACGCCCCTGCCCTCGGAGGTATCGCTGGGCGCGGTGGTCACGGCGTCCAGATAAAGGGAGCTGTCCGCACAGTGGTAGGCGTACAGCTTCTTTTGCAGCAATTCCAGCTGCTGCAAGGCGCGTTCTATCTCCATTGTCTTTCTCCTTTTTCTTTGATTTTTATCCCCACCCGAACAGCTTTCGCTTCGGCACCTGAACGGGGTCGGGTATCTCAAACTCGTACCGCTCGGTGGCGTTGATGACCGTCGTGCTGCCCCGGGTACAGACACGGGGCAGGTTTGCCCCATAATTCAGGTGCATATGTCCGTGGATGAACCACTTGGGCTGATACTGGTCCATCAAATCGTTGAACACCTGAAACCCCTTGTGGGCCTTGTCGGTGCCGTCGTTGAGGCCGGATGCCGGGGCATGGGTCAGCAGGATGTCGATGCCGCCCGCCCGCCGGGCCGCGAGCCAGAGCTTCCGGACGCGCCGCCGCATTTCAGCCTCGGTGTACTGGAAGGTGTCATCTCTGTTGTACCGATTGCACCCGCCCAGACCCATGATGCGCAGACCTTTCCAGACATAGACCGCATCGTCCACACAGATGCAGCCACCCGGCTCCGATTCCTTGTAACTGCCGTCGTGGTTGCCGTGGACGTACAGGATGGGGGCGGTGGTGAAGTTCGTGAGGTATTCGAGATATTTTTTCGGCAGATCACCGCAGGAGAGGATAAGGTCGATGCCTTCCAGCCGCTTGCGGACACTCTCGTCCCAGAGCAGTTTAGACGGCACATCCGAGATCGCAAGTATTTTCACGATGTTTTTGCTCCATTCTTTTCTATCCTTGGGGCTTTGCCTGTTACTGCGGCGTTCCCTTTACGATGTCCAGACCATTGACGTTCAAAAGGCTGCGGGTCTTGGCGTCCAGTTCGTCGTAGCTGGGCAGTTCGCCCTCTACGCACTCTTCCAGCCAGTCCATCTCCATCAGTTCCTTGGGCGTATAGATGCCGGAAGCCGCATGGTGAAGGGCATGGCCCTGACTGTAGCTCTCGGTCGGGAAAACCTGTATCTCCCCATCGCAGAGCTGGCGCTCTGCCATCTTGAGCAGCTGCATGGTTCCGTCGTTCAGCCGGGTGGGGTATTCCACCCGCTCGGCACCGCTCTTGAGTCCCCACCAGTAGTTGATCGCCCTGCCGCCGGGGGCGCTGTCCCATGTCCCGGCGAACACGGAGCGGACGATCTCGGTGAAGAATACGTCCCACCGCCACTCCGGCAGGCCCAGCGGCTGCAGAACGCCGTCGGGCAGACGGCGGCAGAGGCCGTAATCGCGGTAGGTTCCTTCCGGCTCCCGGAAGTCCTGACTGTAGAAGACTTCGATGTCTTTCCTGTCCGAGAAATCCTGCGGGTGTGCCGCATCGCACAGGCAGGCCCAGCGCAGCACCACCCGGCTGTCAGGCCGGACGGCACGCACGCCCTGGGCAAAGGCATTGATGGCCGCAGGCACACCATACACCGGGTTTGCAGCCACATAGCCCACCTTGTCGCTGTGGGAGACGATGCCCGCCAGCATCCCCAGCAGATAGGTCACCTCATAGGTGCGGGGGTAGTAGGTGCGCACCAGCGGATGGGGCGCACTGAGGGAACAGTTCAAAAAGCGGGTCTTGGGGTGCTGGGCCGCGACCTTCAGGCAGGCGGTGTGCATCCGGGCGCTGGTGGTGAAGACGATGTCCGCGTGGTCGTGGGCTACCTCTTCCAGCACCTGCTCTGCGTCCACCTCGGGGTTGATATTCTCCCGGCAGCTGACATAGAGCTTATCCGGGAAAGCTTTCACCAGCGCGGCACGACCCTTGTCCTGTCCGCGCACCCATGCGCTGGTCTGGGCGTTGTGCTCGTGGAGGAACACCACCCGCAGCTCGCTGGGGCGGGAGCTGAAAATATTCAGCTTGCTCAGCAACGGCTCCGAGCTTTGCTTCGGCTCCAGCAGCAGTTCCACAGCGTGGGGCTCTGCCAGAATTTTCACCTCGTCCCAGAGGCGGGCCAGATTCTCCCGCACCTCGGTCGGGGTGGACTCGCAGGCATCGGCATAACGGTACACCGACAGGTACACCAAAAGTGCGTCGCCCGGCGTCAGGCCCAGTGAGCCGCCGCCCAGCGCATAGAACTGCTGGCTGAACATGGTGTAAAGGGACGAAAAATTCAGCCGGTCGTCCTCCGTCCACGCCTCGCCCGTGGCCTTGCAGGCCAGCGCCTGCAGCTTTGCATAGCCCCCCAGCCGGGAGAAGCCGACGTAGTTGATGCGGGAAAGCTTGTAAAAATCAAGGAACTCGTAATAGAGCTTATTCTCCAGCGTGTCGTTCTTTGCCGGGATGAGCCGGGTGACGGTGCCGGGAATTTTCACGGCCTCATAGTATTTGAGGACGGAGACACGCTTGTTGCCCTCCTGCACATAGAATTTGTTCAGGTATTCAAAGGCAATAATAGGGGTGTGGATCCCCTCTTCCAGATGGGCGTCACAGAGGTTCGACCACTTGACTGCAAACTCGGTGTCGTCGTCCAGAAGAGGCATGAAATTGGAGGCAAAGGCGGTGTGGCGTCCGGCGGTCTTGGTACCCACGATGTTCTCGGCCGGGATGTCCACCAGCCCCAGAGGCTCCTGCGCCACGATGTCCACATCGGTGAGGATGTCATCCAGCACCGCGAGATAAGGCGACTGCCCCCGGGCCACATTGGCCCGGTAGGCACGCTGGCCCGCACGCTGGGCGCTTCGGTAATCTTCTATCATAAACAAAACTCCTTCTGCTTTTTCAGCAAGCGAAGAGGGATACTTTCCTCTAAGGGATAGTATAGCATGAAAATCGAAATTATGGGAGACTTTCTCGCCGCAAGGTGTTGCTTTCGCACAAATTTTAAGGTACGATAAAAGAAACACACGTTTCTTGTGAGGTAAGCTATGCTTTGTGAAACTCTTCCCCGGCTGGAAGCCGACGAATATCCCGGCGGTCTGTGGTACTACGAGCCCCACACCTACCAGCCCTACCGCTATGTGCTGGGGCGGGTGGGCCGCCGCCCGCTGGTGTGCATCGGCATCAACCCCAGCACCGCCCAGCCCGGTGCGCTGGACCCCACTCTGAAGAGCGTCGAGCGTCTGGCCAACGTCAACGGCTTTGACAGCTGGATCATGTTCAACGTCTACCCCCAGCGGGCCACCAACCCCAACGACATGGACAAAACGCCCGACCGCGCCCTCTGCGACGAAAATCTCCGCTGGCTGCAGGCCGTGCTGGCCCAGACCGAGCCCACCATGTGGGCCGCATGGGGTACCCTCATCGAAAAGCGGGACTATCTGCCCGGCCTGATGCGGGAGATGGTTGCCCTGACGCGGGAAAAGAACATCCCCTGGGTGACCTTCGGCCCCCGCAGCAAAAAGGGCCACCCCCACCATCCCCTCTACCTGCGCAAGGACTCCACGCCGGAGCCTTTCGATGTGGAAACCTACCTCAACACCTGTTTTGAATGAATCTCTCAGGGAGGGAATCGCATGACACCGGAACGATATAAACGCCTGACAGACTGGCTCGAAGGACATCCCACCCTGCGGGAGGGCATCATCCTGCTCAACCGCTGGCTCCCCCTCGTGCCTTTCGTCTGCTATCCGGTGCTTCTGGTGCTGCTCAACCTCCGGTGGTTCAGGATGCTCACCATCGGACGGGGCGGCGGCGCTCTTGATTTTATGCAGATCATTGCCCGGGCCATTCTCGTTCCGGGTCTGGCGTTCGGGCTGGGTACTATCCTGCGGGCGAGACTCAACTTCCCCCGTCCTTATGAGCAGCCGGGCTTCGTGCCGCTGGTATCTAAGGAGACCCACGGCAATTCCTGCCCTTCCCGCCACGCACTCAGTGCCGCCGTCCTCGGGATGGTGTGGCTCTACTTCTACCCTGCCGTCGGCGTCGTGATGCTGGCCATCGCCGCCCTCATCTGTCTGCTGCGGGTGCTTTCTGGGGCGCACTTCGTCCGGGATGTGCTGGCAGGCGCAGCCTTCGGGCTTACGTTCGGCTTTGTGGGGATGTGGCTGCTGTGAGAAGCCTTTTGCAAAAAGCGCAAAAAAGTTTCAGATTTCTCTTGACAGAGCCCCGGAGCTATGGTATTATACTTCTCGCAGCGTGCTTCGACTCACAGCTGCAAACCATATCAGAACCCAATGGGATAACAACGTGCGCCCGTAGCTCAGGTGGATAGAGCAACTGCCTTCTAAGCAGTGGGCCGGGGGTTCGAGTCCCTTCGGGCGCATTGATGTGGTGCCCATAGCGTAGTCGGTTAACGCGCCAGATTGTGGATCTGGAGACCGTGGGTTCGAGTCCCACTGGGCACCCCACTAAAAAGTCCGCTGCAATGCAGCGGACTTTTTCTTTTGTGGGGAGTCAGTGGGACTCGAACAAATAAATAGCGTGAAATGCCAGAGTGCAGAGCACCTTTCGGTGCTCTGCACTCTGGCATTTTTCTTTCTCAGCTTCCCAGCTGCTTCAGGATATTATTGACCTCATCGTTGGAGTAGCCCTCCTTCAGCAGTTCGCTGCGGATGGCCGTGTCGCTCCTGCCCTGCCGGTAGAGGCGGGCGGCGCTGTAAGGTACGATGGTGCTGCCGCCGGACGACAACACCGCCCCGCTGGCCGAGCCTCCCGAACTGCCCGCACTCTTTGCCCCGGCGTTTGCCGCAGCCTGCTGGGCGCTCTGGGCTGCCTTGGACTGCTTAAGCGCCCATTCGCCCTTGGCGATATTCAGCTTTTCGCTGGTCACATTGTTGTTGAACTCCTGCTGGCGCAGGGTGTCCTGATACTGCCGCTCCGCCTGCTCGTTTTTGTACTTCTGCTGGGCAAGGCTGTCCTGCCGCTGGGTCTCCTGCATCTGCTGGTCCCACGCAGCGTCGGCACGCTCGGCCGCGTAGGCGCGGTCTTTCGCGTACATATTGTATCCGGTGTTGGCCAGCGTACCCACCAGCGAGCCGATGCCGGTGGTCCCGGTGATGGCCAGCTGCACCGCGTCGCCGATAACGCCCAGAATGCTCAGCACACCATTGAACGCCTGCTTGCGCTTGGCGATGGCCTGCTGCTCCTGGTTGGAATAGTAGCCGTACAGGGTGTCCAGCCGGCCCAGATAGTCCTGATAGCGGCCATAGTCCTGCTCGTAGGCAGCATTGTAGGCGCTGCCCTTCCGGTCGAGCTGACTGTAATAGTCCGACAGCTCCGCGTTATACTGCGCCTGTGCGTTCTTCTCCTGCGTGTTGAGCTGGTCGATCCGGGTCACGACATCGTCGCCCTCACTGTTGTAGGTGTCCAACGCCAGCCGGTAGAGGGACGGCAGGGCGTCGTTCAGCGCGCCCATCTGCTGCTGGTACGCCTGCTGGGCCACACTGGCCGCATAGCTGGAGCCGTAGCCGCCGGTGAGGGCTGCAGCCTGTGCGGCGGCGTCCGCGCTGGCGTTGCGGGCGTTCTGGGTGTACTGCTGGGCATACTGGCGGTAGAGCGGGTCCTGTGCATAGCTGTACTGGAAGCTGTTCCGCTCCAGCAGCTGGCCGATGAGGTCTTCGATGCGGCCCTGATAGGCGCTCTCATACTTGCCCGGACGGTTCTGCTGCCAGTTTCTCAGGTCCGCTGCTGCGTCGGTGACGCTCTGGCCGGGGGTGTACACCGCATTTGTCAGTGCATTCTCCACCTCTTTGCGGCTGTTCAGTCCCGCCGTGCTGTAGGAGGACTGGGCTGCAGGCTGGGCAGTCACATCTTCCAGCAGCTGCTGTTCTTTCTTTTTCTCGGTGCTCATAAATTCTCCTTTCTCACTGGATGCTGTTCAGCCGGGCGCGCAGCGGCTCCGACATATTTTCCACGTCCAGATTGCAGAGCACATATTGTAATTGCTCCTGCATCTGGTATAAGTAGTTGCGGATGGCGCGGGCATCCTCCGCGTCCATGTTCTCGCTCAGATGGGGCAGTCCGATCTTCGAAAGTCCCGTGACACTTGCCATATTCAGTTCACCTCCTGTGCCAGAATGCCGCCCTTCGCGGCGGCGCTCGTCCGGGTCAGGCTGCGCAGGGTGAGCTGACCTCTGCCCTTCAGCCGGAGCCGCAGGCTCCCGCACCGCCTCGGCACAAGCGGAACATCGAAGCAGCGCCGCCCGTCGGCGGTCAGCTGGGCCAGTGTCTCCCACTCCCCGCTGTCGTAACTCACAGCCACCTCGATGCGGCTCTTCACCTCGGCCTCGAGCCGGAGTGTCAGCCGGGAGAGATACAGCTCTTCCGGACTGTCCAGCCCGATGTTCCCGCTGACGAGCTCGAAGCTCACGCCGTCCTCGATGCCGCCCGCCTGCTGCCAGCTCTCCTCCCGGTCTGCATCTGCGGCCCAGATGGCCTTTCCGTCCCAGAGATAGAGCTGCCCGCCGCTTCCGGCCATCTCGTAGGAGCAGACATCTTCCTCCTGCCAGAGCCCCCGTTCGGTGTCATAGACCAGCAGCCGCACGGCCTGGGCTTCGCCGCTGCCCCGCACGAGGTGCAGATAATACCGCCCGTCCAGCGCGCCGCCCAGCGCCGACTTCACGTTCCGCAGCCGGGCCGGGTCGAGGGCCGTCGAAACTTTTGTGGGGATGCTGCCGTCCCAGGCCATCACGCCGTCGGGCGAGAGATAATAAAGCGTCTCGTTGATGACGCAGAGGCTCCGGGCAGCGCCCTTTGCCACGCCCCGGCATCGCAGGCTGCTGAGCTGGAAATCCGAGGGCTTGGAGCCGTAAAGCTTGTGAAGGGTGTTTTCCTTGAAGAAAAGCGCGTATCCCATACAGGTAGCCGCGCCGGTAAACGCCCCGTCGCTGCCCACGGTCACGGCATAGCTGTCGGCGGCAATGCCCCGGTAGGAGAACCAGTTGGTGGGGTCG
>ERZ1034804.59-NODE-59-length-24586-cov-13.056541_pt1 | contig 24586 bp, 20 predicted proteins | sample MGYA00520635_ERZ1034804 | MGnify/ENA primary metagenome ERZ1034804 (study PRJEB33766, sample SAMN09781685) | gut metagenome | biome: gut microbiome | host: Homo sapiens | place: Madagascar | study: EMG produced TPA metagenomics assembly of the PRJNA485056 data set...
GTACTTTTTGTCAAGCACTTTTTCGATATTTTTTTGAGCCTTCCAAACGCCTTTTTAAAAGCTTTCCACCCGCACGCCGTCCGGTTCCCCGCTGCGTTTTTGCTGGTACATCGCTTTTATTTGGATTTTGAAGAGCCGCTGTCTTGCGCGACAGCTTATTTATAATACCACACTTTCAACCATTGTCAACACCTTTTTTCGATTTTCTTCATAATTTTTTCAATTTATTTTTGGGCAGGGTGCATATGGACGCTTTAACGTGGTTTCTCTATTCATTTCCTTTTTGTCCCCGTTTTTTATCCTTTTCCCCCACATCTTCCTATAATACAAATAGCCTTCTCCATCCCCTGCTTCCCCATCTTTCCCAAATCATTTATCTTCCATACTTGCGCTTTGGGTCCAAAGCAAGTATACTAAAATCTGTGATTTAACAAAGAAATGATGGTGATCTTTCCATGCTGGCGATATACGAAACCGTCAACCGGCGCTTAACCCGCGCAGACGAAATTGAGGAAGGCACATGGATCTGCCTGACTGCCCCCAGCCAGGAGGAGATCCGCGAGGTTGCCGCCACCTTAGATATTGAGCCCGCTGATGTGCAGGCCGCCCTTGACCCGGAAGAATCCGCGCGTATCAGCCTGGAAGATGGTTATACCGTCATCATTGTGGATATACCCTTAAAGGTAGATGGTGCCGCCGAGGGCGTATACACCACCATTCCCCTTGGTATTCTGTTGACCCAGACCACCATCACCACGGTTTGCTCCGTAGATACCCCCGTATTGTCTGATTTCGCTTCCTGCCGGGTGCGCGGCTTTTCTACTAAAAAGAAGATGCGCTTTGTGTACCAGATTCTGTACCGCGCCGCCACGATGTACCAGCAGGAGCTGCGCCTGATCGACCGCCGCCGCCAGGAAATTGAGAAAAACCTGACCGGTACCCTGCGCGATAGTGACTTGATGGAGCTGCATGGGTTGGAATCCACCCTGGTATATTTCGCAACCTCACTGCGTGCCAACAGCACGGTTTTGGACCGGTTGACCCGCTACAAGCGGCTGGAACAGTACCCTGATGACATGGAACTACTGGACGATGTAATCGTTGAGATTCGGCAGGCCATTGAGATGACCAGCATCTACCGCGATGATATCAAGGGCACCCGCGAGCTGTTCAGCTCAATTTTGGATAACCGCCTGAACAATGCGATGAAATACCTGACTTCCGTTACCCTGTTGATGGCTGTCCCGACCGTTATTTCCGGTTTGTATGGCATGAACGTGGACATTGACGGCATGCCGTTTTCCGGTTCTGATTATGGATTTGTCATTGTCTGCTTGCTTACGCTTGCTATTTGTGGGATCGCTGCCTGGGTACTGCACAAAAAACATATGCTCTGATTTGTATTGTTTGCCGCATCCCGCCCGCCGGGGTGCGTTTTTTACTTTTCTGCCTGTAACATTTGGGGGTGATTCCCCTATTATATAAATAGTAAGAGGAAAGCGAGGTGTGCCGCAATGACTGATGCCGACATTGTTACGCTGTACTGGGCACGGGACGAGCAGGCCATTGCACAGACCGCACAAAAGTTTGGCGCCTATTGCCGCAAGATTGCCATGAACCTGCTGGGCAGCCAGGAAGACGCCGAAGAATGCGAAAATGACACCTGGATGGCCGCCTGGAACAGCATGCCGCAAAACCGGCCGGACAAGCTTGCACCCTACCTGGGGCGCATTACCCGCAACCTGGCACTGGACCTGCGGGAGCGGCAAAATGCCAAAAAGCGCGGCGGCGGCCAGACCGAAACCGTGCTGGAAGAGCTGGAATTTTGCCTGCCCGCCGGAGACCACACCGCGCAGGAGGTAGAAAGCGCTGAAACAGCCCGCTCCATCAGCGCGTTTCTGCGCAGCCAGCCGGAGCAGGCACGCAACATCTTTATTCGGCGGTACTGGTACTGCGACGCCACCGCCGATATTGCCAAGCGCTACGGCATTGGCGAAAGCAAGGTGCGCGTTACCCTGCACCGGATGCGCACCAAGCTGAAAGCCTACTTAGAGAAAGAAGGTGTCTGCCTGTGAACTCCCGTGATTTATTCCGCGCAATCGGGCAAATTGATGATGATTTGATTGAATCCGCCAACAAAGCCCCCGCCAGGCGCACCATTCCGCTGCAGTTCCGGCGCTTTGTTCCGGCAGCAGCTTGTTTTTGTCTTGTTCTGTTAGGGGCGGCGATGGTCAGTCAGGACCGTTCCGCCGGGGTCAGCCAGGCCGCCGAGACCGCCAATTTGAACGAAAGTGCCCCCGCCTATGATGAATCCAACAGTCCCGATACCTTCAGCGCATTCAGCATGGAGGGCAGTGAACCAGATGCCGCCGCAGGCAGCGTTGCCGATGCCCCGTTGTCCTCCTCCCTGAAATCTGCGATGCAGGACAGCAGCCCCTTGCAGGCTCTGAGCGATATTTTGCTTGGCAGCGGCGCTTCCGGCAGTTCTTCCCTGCTGGCCCACAGTGCCGATGAGCTGTATTTCGGCGAAAGTCTAATTTTAGGCAGTTCCGCGGATGTTGTTCTCCCTGCCAGCCTGCCGGTCTACCGCAACAGCCTGCTGGATGCCGCCGACAATACCGATGCCATGAAAGCCCGTCTTCGCACGGTGCTGGATGCTCTTGGGCTGGATACCACACTGGCTGACACTGCCACGTTCAGCAGGGACAGCGCCGATACCATCTCCAAAACAGTATCTAATATAAAGGAATCCGCCGAGCAGAACGGGTGGGATGCAGATTCTTCCGTGCTGAATTATCTCTCTGATGCCGCACAGCTGCAGCTGAACATTCCCGAAAGCGACTGGCCCGCTGGGCTGACAATCATCGTTTCCAACGACCTGCGCACCAGTGTGGTCTGCAACAGCTCTGCCGAGGTGAAGACTTTTGCCACCCTTGCGGAAGAGCGCGTGATTGCCGCCGACCTGCAAGAGAAATACGGTTTCCTCTTTACCTCTCTGCTTGGCGGTGAATATACCGATGTGACGGATGGAGGCGACAGCACGATCTACGGCCAGCCCTCTTCCCTCTTTGTCAAGTTCGCGGCGGATTCTTTCCATTACTTGCTGGTCAGCGTAGATACCGACGGCAATCTGTTGAGCCTGCATGAAACGAACCGCACCGTGGAGCTTTTGGGCGAGTACACCAGCGTTTCCCGCGCCGAGGCTGACAAGCGGCTGGCCAACGGAGAGTTTTTGACCGACAGCTACACGGCGGAAGCGGTTGACCCCGCCGCAGAGCCGGAACGCCTTGCCAACCTGCGCCTGACCTATGTGCAAAGCAACGCCGCCTATTACCTGCCCATGTGGGAATACACGATTGATGAAGGCCCCGCTGCCCTGGGCGACGGCGATGATGTTGACCAGACGCTGCACACCTTTGCCGCCTACTATGTGCCCGCTGTGGAGCTGGACGAAATCGACGCCTTAAAGAACAAATAAAGCCAGCAAAACCATACCGCAGGCCGAACCGCAACACCAAAATGTTCCGGAGCACAGCCTGCGGTATTTGTGTTATTGCAAAATTGTTGATTCTGCGTTATAGTAAAGGCAATAACCTAACCGTTTTTATATAAGGAGGCCCGCCATGCCCACCGAACCGCAGAGCCAGCCGCTAGTCAGCATTATTGTTCCTGTTTACAACGCAGCAGACCACATTGCCCGCTGTATTGAGAGCATCCGCCGCCAGACCTACCAGAATTTGGAGATCATTCTGCTCAACGATGGCAGCAAGGATGTCAGCTATGCCGTCTGCCAGAGCTATGCCGGTATTGACCACCGCATTGTGGTGATCGACAAAAACAACAGCGGTGTTTCCGCCACCCGCAACCTTGGCATGCAGGAAGCCCACGGCAAATACTTTCAGTTTGTGGATGCGGATGATTTCATCCAGCCCTATGCCACCGAGCTGCTGGTACAGAAAGCGGAAGCCAGCCACGCCGATATGGTGATTGCCCACTACAACCGCATTGAACCGCCGGTCAGCCTGCCCAAAACCATGCGGGATACCGTGGTGGAGCGCGTGCTGGACCCCATCCTGGACCCGCAGCACCGGGTGCAGACTTTCGGCTTTTTGATGGAAGGCCCCCTGAATAAAGACGCATTTGCCTGTGGCCTGATGCAGGAGCCCGCCAGCTTTTATTACGGCGTGATGTGGAACAAGCTCTACCGCGCCGACATTGTGCGTGAGCACCCCGATGTGCGCTGCAATGAGGAACTGGACTACAGCGAGGACCTGTATTTCAATCTAAGCTTTATCCGCTACGCCCAGCAGTTCTATGCGCTTTCCACCCCCATTTACAACTATGTGCAAAACCCAGACAGCGCCGTGCACCACCTGAACCCTTTTGATGTGCTGACCACCCGGTTTGAGCTGACCACCTATTACAAGGATCTGTTCAAGCACATTGGCCTGTATGAAGAAAACAAGTACCGCCTGAACAAGTTCTTCTTTGGTGTTGCGGAAAGCTGAAGCAATCCTGCATTATTCTATTACCACCCCGGCAGAGTTTTTTGCCGGGGCGGATTTTATTTTGCTCTATATCACATACAGCGCGCACACTGCAGCAAAAATGCCCCGGACGAGAAACGTTTCTCGTCCGGGGCATCATGATTCTTATAAAAACTCAGGATTCCTTCAGCATATGCTGGCTTTCGGCAAAAGCCACCAGCTTTTCAAAGGTTTCTGCACTCAGGTCATGCTCGATCTTGCAGGCATCGTGGGAAGCAACGGCAGGGTCCACACCCAGTGCAACAAAAAAGCGGGTCAGCTTTTTGTGGCGGCCATAAATCCGGGTGGCAATTTCCAGTCCCGGCGGCTCCAGGGTGATATACCCAGCACCATCCATCGAAATATAACCGGCCTGACGCAGATTTTTCATTGCAATGCTCACGCTCGGCTTGGTAACACCCATCTCGGTAGCGATGTCGATGGAGCGGACTTCCCCGTTGCGTTCTGTCAGCATCAGGATCTTTTCCAGGTAATCCTCTGCGGATTCATAGATTTTCAACGACACTGCCTCCTTTGTGGACTTGCCATCTGTCATATTGCTATAAAATTATAGTGTTATATTAACACATTTTTTCAATTTTGGCAAGTGTAATACTTTTTTGTTTATCTTTCCGTTTTTTTGCTTTTTGGGCGGATCCTCACGGTCAGGCATCATCCCGTGGTCTTGCTCTTATCGAACAACCCGCCAAAAAAGTTTGCCACGGTGCTGCCTGCTTTCTTCAAAAATTCGCGGAACGGTTCTCTTGTTTTTTCGTCAGCAGCCGTTGTTTCTTCCCGAGTTGCAGCTGGGGCTTCGGTTGCTCTTGGCATTTTGAGCGGGGCCGCAGTTTCCGGCGTGGCCGTTTTTGCTGTTTCGGGTGTGGCGGCGCTTTCCGGTGTTGCCGGAGCTGCACTTTCGGGGGTAGCCGTTTCCGGGGTAGCGGTCTCTGGAGTAGCAGCAGTTTCAGGCGTTGCGGGTTCAGCACTCTCCGGCGTGGCTGTTTCCGGGGTCGACTGGGCAGCAGTCTCCGAGGTGACAGGAACCGCGCTTTCGGGTGTTGCAGCTGTTTCCGGGGTCGCCGGTGCAGCGCTCTCCGGCGTGGCTGTTTCCGGGGTCGACTGGGCAGCAGTCTCCGGGGTCGCGAGGGCTGCGCTTTCCGGCGTGGCGGCTTCCACAACATTAATGTTCACTTCGGCATAAAAATCCAGGTCCACACAGCTTACCAACACGGTTGCCGTGCCGGGGGTCACAGCGGTCACGTTGCCGTCCTGGTCTACTGCGGCCACACTGGGGTCAGTCGAAGCAATATGTACCACTGCATCGGTCACAGCTTGGGCAAACTCTGCCCGGTCCTGCGGCGTAATATCGGAAAGGCTGCCGGTAAACCGCAGCTCCCCGGCCAGCGCGCACTGCTGGCCAACGGCAAGCTGCACTTCATGCGGCAGGGCAAAATCTTCTGCACTGCACCCACACAACAGGCAAAGCGCTGCTGCCAGCGCGGCCAAAATCCAAATCCTGAACTTTTTCATACCGGTTTCCATTCCTTTCTGCGGCAGTGGTGCATACATCTTAAAATGCGCCTTATCCTGCCAAAAAGCTTTCTGTAATAACGAACATCGCACGAAGTACAATTTTAGATAACAGTGTTCCCTCTCGGAGCGACATATATTTTCGATACGAACCTAAATGCAATCTGTAGGGGACGATGCTTGCATCGTCCCGGATGTCGGGCCTTGCCGGATATTTTGCTTTCGGGATACCAGCAAACGCTCTGCAGACGCACTTTGTGCCCCTACGCTCCCTATAAGGTAAAGGTGCATCTTTTTGCCCCGCTGGGAGATATCTGAAAATCAGCCGCCTTCCCCTTTCGCTTCATTCTTATCATAATACGCGGCAGGTGTGAAATTTTCAACATTTTGTGCTGTCCCCCGTTTAAAATTTTCCGGTTTTCCCGCTTGGCATGTTGTGGTATACTGTTAGCAGTATGATAAGTTGGGGGTGTATGCTTTCTACAGCCACCGCCCCACAAGTTATACAATTTGTTTATCAAATCTTGCAAGAAATACATTTTGTATTAAGGCAATACCGCATAATTCTAAGTGCCGATACGGCGAGCGAGGTACGGCAGCTGCTAAGCCAAAAGCGCAGATAATACTGGATGCTGCAAAGGTGAGCGCCGCCAGTGGCGGAAACAGCGAACCGAAGCAGGGGCAGCGGTCGCAGAGTGCGAGGGGCTTTTGCCCCCGAAGCACGATGCGGGTACCGCAACCCGACATTATCGAGCATTTTGGCAACGCAGATGCCGTACCGCAGCCGCCGGAGCGGTGCTTAAGCCGTCAGGCGGGAATTGTGCGGTGCTGCCTTAAGTCTATCGGAGGTTCTGGCCATGCTGGATATCATTCTGCTTGGCACCGGCGGCACACAGCCCCTGCCGGAGCGCGCCCTGGCGGCTGCCTGCATCACGGTGGGCGGCTCCAACCTGCTGCTGGACTGCGGCGAGGGCACCCAGACTGCCGCGCGCCGGGCCGGGGTCAGTATTTTCCGCATGGACGCCATTCTGCTGACCCATTACCACGGGGACCACATTTTCGGCCTGCCCGGCATCTGGCAGACGATGGCCGCCCAGGGCCGCACTGCCCCCCTCGTCATGGCTGGGCCGCCGGGCTTGACGGATGTGGTGCGCACCTTTTACGCCGTGGCCGGACCGCTGCCGTTCGAACTACGGCTGAAAGAACTGCCGGACTGCAAAGGCGAGTTTGAAGTACCCGCCGGGTGCGTGCAGGCGTTCCCCCTCAAGCACCGGGTACCCTGCTGCGGATATGCGTTCACCCTGCCGCGGGCGGGCAAGTTTGATCCCCAGCGGGCAAAGGCGGCGGGCATCCCCGTGCATTACTGGTCCACCCTGCAAAGCGGCCAGCCGGTGGGCGGCTTCCTGCCGTCCCAGGTTCTCGGCCCGCCGCGCCGCGGGCTGAAAGTTGTCTATGCGACCGACACCCGCCCCTGCGCTGCACTGCGCCGCGCTGCACAGGATGCCGATCTTTTGTTGATGGATTCCACCTATGCCGATGACGCCGACCTGCCCAAAGCGAAGTTATACGGCCATTCCACCTGCCGCGAAACGGGGGTCCTTGCCGCCGAAGCCAACGTGTGCCGCCTGTGGCTGACCCATTACAGCGCCGCCGTAACGGACCTTGCCCCCGGCCTTGCCGCCGCGCAGCAGGCGTTCCCCACCGCAGCCGCCGGGGTTGACGGCATGCGGCTGACCTTGAATTTTGACCCTGATTAAATGAGGTTTTCCCCTTGAAAAAATCTACCCGTCTGAACATTTTGTTTGCCATCATCATTCTGCTGGCCGCCGGGGTGCTGTGGCTCTGTTTCGGCCATCCGGCTGCCGGGTCCGATCTGGTTGCCGTGCTGACCTATGGCGATGGCAGCACCCAGCTGCGCATCCCGCTGGACACCGACCATCGCTATGATATTGATACCGGCTATTACACCATCCATCTGGTTGTGGAAAACGGCGGCATCCGCTTTGTGGAAAGCCCCTGCCCGGACCACACCTGTGAATCCTTTGGCGTACTGACCAAACAGGGCGATTGGGCCGCCTGCCTGCCCGCCCGCGCCAGCGTTACCGTTGAATAACCATACATTACGGAGGTTCCCCATGAAACCCACCTACAAGCAAGTGACCAAAACCCGCTATATTGAGCAGATCAGCCAACTGGCGGAAGAAATTTTTGTTCAGCATTACACCAAGCTGACCCCAAAAGTAGCCCGCGCCCTGGCGGAAAAGTACCAGAGTGATATCCTGACGGATGACGAGATCCACAGCGGAACTGTGAATTATTTTATGATCTATCTGGGCAGCGATCCAGTCGGCTATTTTGCGCTGGATCTTACCCCCACGGGGGCCATGTGCCTGTCCCGCCTGTTCCTTTTGGAAAAAGCCCGCGGCCAGGGCATTGGCCGCAGCATTGTGGCCTATGCCCAAAAACTGGCCGAAGGCGATGGCCGCAGCCGCCTGTATCTGCGGGTATGGGCCAAGGACCTGAAAGCTGAAGGGTTCTGCAAAAAGTGCCGCTTCCGCAAAAGCGAGACCGTCCCCATGGAAGTCCTGCCCGGCGTTACCCTCGATATCACCACCTGGGAAAAACTCTGGCGCTGACCCACCAGCCAGCCTTTTTGAAAAAAGGCTGGGCGAAAAACTTTCATGGGCCGAGCATAGGGCTGGAGTTCGGCCTGGCGGACGTAAAAATTATAGAGTGTTTGCCGTATATTCCACCACATCATTCTCCGCAAGGCAACGGGCGCACAATGTGTGCCCCTACGGGTGGGATGCATGCAAAATGACGATTGCGCATTATAAAACAATCTGTAGGGAACGGTCTTGACCGTTCCGCGATTTTATGGTGGATGCCACAACAAATTCATACAGAAGCCCGCCGTATATTTTGGCTCCCCTGGAGGGGAGCTGTCCGCACAGCGGACTGAGAGGTAACTCCCCACGCAGAGCCTAAAAATAATCAGAATTTACGTCAGGCTCCCGGCTTGGTCAGGTTCACCCCGCCCTACCCCACAAATTTACCATTCACCCCAAATTTCAAACTTATCCTCATCTCCAATTCCTAATTTCTCATTCCTAATTCCTAATTGAGATAACTCCTCCCTCCTAACTCCTAACTTTCAAGGGGGTGCCACCTTTGAATCTTCTCCACCTCGCCGATCTTCACCTCGGCAAGCGGGTCAACGGCTTTGACCTGCTGCCAGACCAGCGCTATATCTTAGAGCAGGTCCTTGACCTGTGCACTGCCCACAATGTGCAGGCGGTGGCGCTGGCCGGGGATATTTACGATACCGCCCTGCCCCCTGCCGCCGCAGTTTTGCTGCTGGACTGGTTTTTGACCGAGCTTGCTCATCGGAACATCCCGGTGCTGGCCATTGCCGGCAACCATGACAGTGCCGAGCGGCTGGACTATGCCGCCGGGCTGCTTTCTAACCAACAGGTCTATCTGGCCGGGCAGTTCACCGGTGCCCCCCGCCGGGTCATCTTGCAGGATGAATTCGGCGAGCTTACCTTTGACCTCCTGCCCTTTGTCCGCCCCGCCACCGTACGCCACTGCCTGCCGGATGCCGATATCCGGGATGAAGATTCCGCCATCGCCGCCGCGCTGGGCCCGCTGCCCACCGCCGGGGAGCGTCGGGTTCTGATCGCCCACCAGATGGTGCTGGGCGGCGGCAGTCTGCCCACCTGTTCCGGCAGTGAGAGCGTTGCCGCCGATGTCAACGTCGGCACGGTTCAGGCCGTGGATGCCGCCCGCTTTACCGGCTACCTGTACACCGCCCTTGGCCACATTCACCGCCCGCAGCAGGTCGGCTGCCCCACTGTGCGGTACGCGGGCAGCCCGCTGTGCTATTCGCTGGATGAGTGCGGCGCGCAGAAAAGCGCCGTTCTGGTTCATATCGGGGCCAACGGAGCCGAACCGGAGCTTTTGCCCCTGCGCCCGCTGCACGCCATGCGCCACCTGACGGGGCCGCTGGACCAGCTGACCGCCGCCGATACCGTGACGGATGCCGAGGATTACATCTGGGCCACCCTGACCGACCCGGTTCCCCGCCCGGACGCCATGGCCGTGCTGCGTGCCGCTTACCCCAACGCCATGAAGCTGGATTACGCCCCCGGCGGCGCACTGGATACCGGCAGCGATGCCATCCAGCAGGCCGCCCAGCTGCGCACCATGAGCTTTGACGAGCTGTTCGCCCGCTTTTTTGAAAAGATGCACGGCCGCACCCTTACCCCCGAAGAAACCGCAGCTCTGGTCCAGCTGCGCCAGGAGGCCGGACTATGAAACCTGTACGCCTGACCCTTTGCGCCTTTGGCCCTTATGCCGGCACCTGCACACTGGATTTGTCCGGCTTTGGTTCCAGCGGCCTGTTCCTGATCAGCGGCGATACCGGCGCGGGCAAAACCGCGCTGTTTGACGCTATCACCTTTGCCCTGTACGGCGAAACCACCGGCGCTTACCGCGAACCGGACATGCTGCGCAGCGACTATGCCATCCCCACTGATACCACCTTTGTGGAGCTGGAGTTCACCCACCGCGGCCGTACTTATACCGTCAACCGCACCCCGGAGCAGACCCGCGCCAAGCGCCGGGGCGAGGGCGTGACCACGGTTCCCGGCTCTGCCACCTTAACGCAGGAGCCGGACGCTCCCGTGACCGGTACCAAAGCCGTGACTGCAGCGGTGACAGCCCTGCTGGGCATTGACGCCCGCCAGTTTGCCCAAATCTCGATGATCGCGCAGAATGATTTTGCCCGCCTGCTCAATGCTTCCAGCGCCGACCGGGCCGAAATTCTGCGCCGCGTGTTTGATACCGCCAGCTACCAGCGCCTTGGCAGTGCCGCCCGCACCAAAGCCGGGGAAGCTCTGCGCCAGGCCGAGCTTGCCAACCACACCGTTGTGCAGCTGCTGGCCGCTTTACAGCCTGCCCCCGGCAGCCCCCACACCGGCGAACTTGCCGATGCGCAGGGCAGCCGTGACCCCTACCGCGCCCCCGCCGCGCTGGACTGGGCCGCTGAGATGATCGAAGCGGACACCGCCCTGACGGCGGAGCAATCCCAACAGCTGGATACCCTTGATGCCCGCATTGAAGCGCAGTCCGCCGCGGTGGAAGCCGCCCAAAACCGTGCCAAACTGCTGAGCAGTCTGGATGAAGCCCAGGCCAAAGCCGCCGAGCTGACTGCCCAGGCTCCCGCTTTGAATGCGGAGTGGGACAAGACTGAAGCCCGCCGCCCGGAGCTTGCCGAGCTGGATGCCAAGCTGCAGCGCTTTGCGGAGTGTGAGCCGCGCTATCAAGAGTTGAGCACCGCCGCAGCCAGCGCCAAAACTGCCCGCGCCCAGGCCGAACAGGCCGCCGCGGCGCTGGAAAAAGACCAGAAAGCTCTAAGCAGTACCGATACTGCCTTAGCCCAGCTGGAACCGCAGATCACGGCCTGCGGCGAACCGAACGCCGAGCTGGAAAGCTGCCGCAAAACCATTGATTTTGCGCAAGACCTGCAGCAGGAATGCAAAACCCTGCTGGAAGATATTCCCCGCCTGCACACCGCGCAAGCCAACTGGCAGCGCGCTGCCGATGAATACCGGCAAAAGCAGCAGCAGGCCGATGCCGCCCAGCATTCCAGCGCCGAGATGCAGCGCGCCCTGAACGCCGCCCGTGCCGGGATTCTGGCGCAGGATCTGGTGGATGGCACCCCCTGCCCGGTGTGCGGTGCTCTGCACCACCCGGCACCGGCAGCCCCCGCCCCCAGCCATGTCACCGAAGCCGCCTGCAACAAAGCTGTGCAGGCAGCGGCGAGCGCTGCGGCGGAAGCTTCCAAAGCCTCCACCGCAGCCGGGGAAGCCAAAGCCGCAGCCCAAACCCAGCGGGATGCCCTGTATGCGCGTGCCGCCGCCTTTCTGGCGCGCCGCCGCCAGCATTATACCGGGCCGCAGGCCGATGCCCTGACCCCGGACGAGCTGCAAACCGCCCTGCTGGCCCAGCATGACAGCCTGCGCCGCGGCCTTGCCGAAGTGCGTGACCGCATGGCAAATGCTGAATCCCGCAAAAAAGATCTGGAAAAGCTGACCCGCCAAAAAGCCCAGCTGCAAGCCCAGCGCCCCAACCAGGCAATCGCTGTGGTGCAGGCCCGCACCGCACAGGCCAACGCCGAAAAAGCCGCCGCGGAAACCCAGGCCCGCCTTGCCGAGGGGCAGAAAAACCTGCCCTGGCCGAGCGCTGCCGCCATGGCCGCCGCCCGCGCCGAGACCCAAAAACAGCGCCGCACCCTGCAAGCCGCACTGGATGCCGCCGCCAAAAGCCGTGATGCTTTTTCCAAAGAACTTGCTGCAGCCCAAAGCGCCGCCCAGACCCTGGCCGAGCAGGCCGGGGATACCGCCAGCCGCCCGGACCCTGCCGCCCAGCAGCAGGCCCTGGCCGCACTGCAAGCTGAGCGCAAAAACCTGCGCGACCAAAACCAGGCCGCCCTGCACCGGCTGGATACCAACCGCGATGCCCTGACCAACCTGAAAAAAGCCATCACCGCCGCAGAATCTGCCCGCGCCAACGCTGCCATGCTGGATAACCTGAGCAAGACCATCAACGGCAACCTGACCCAAAAGCAAAAGCTGCCCTTTGAACAGTATGTGCAGAGCTTTTATTTTGACGGCGTGGTCGCCGCCGCAAACCGTCGTTTTACCCGCATGACGGGCGGCCAGTATACCCTGCGCCGCCGCCAGAGCGCCGACATTGCCGCCAAGACCGCACTGGAGCTGGATGTGTTCGATGCCTACACCGGCAAGACCCGCCCGGTCGGCTCCCTTTCCGGCGGCGAAAGCTTTTTGGCGGCGCTCAGCCTGGCTCTTGGCATCAGCGATACCATCCAGGAAAGCGCCGGCGGCATCAGCGTGGATACCCTGTTTGTGGACGAAGGCTTTGGCACGCTGGACGCCGATGCCCTGCAAAAAGCCATCGACACCCTGACTGCCCTTGCCGGTTCCGATAAGCTGGTCGGCATTATCAGCCACGTCGAAACCCTCCAGGACCGCATCCCCAAACAAATTCTGGTCCAAAAGACCAAATGCGGAAGCAAAGCCCAAGTAGAACTTGGTTAATTGGAAGTTAGGAGTTAGGAGGGAGGCGTTAGGGGTTTATGGTGCGGCTTACGCCGCGTATTAAAACCATAACACTCTTATCCTCTCTCCGTTTCCTCACTTCTAATTATCGCCGCTTCCCAAAATTCCGTCCTTCAACTCCTAACTCCTACTTCCTAACTCCTAACTTATGAACAATCTTCTCCAATCTCAGCTCCAATCCTATGCTTCCTCCGGGCTTTACCCCTTGCACATGCCGGGGCACAAGCGGCGGGTGGTGCCGGCACCGGGCCTGCCCGCCGGGTGGGATATGACCGAAGTTCCCGGTGTGGATGACCTGCACGATGCAGACGGCATTCTGGCCGATGCCATGACCCGCACCGCCGCCCTGTGGGGGGCAAAGCGAACCTGGTATCTGGTCAACGGCTCCACCTGCGGCATTCTGGCCGCCATCCGGGCCGCTGTCGTCAGTTCCGGCCGCACCGCCGTCATCTGCGCGCGCAACTGCCACAAATCCGTTTACCACGCCATTGAGCTCAACCGCTTAACGGCACACTGGCTGGTGCCCCCCGTGGACCCAGCGTTCGGCATTTACGGCAGCATCACCCCCGTCATGGTAGCGGATGCCCTGCGCGCCTGCCCGGATGCCGCTGCGGTCATCCTTACCAGCCCCACCTATGAGGGTGTTTTGAGTGATCTTGCCGCCATTGCCGCTTTGTGCCACGCCGCCAACGTTCCCCTGATCGTGGACGAAGCCCACGGCGCGCACTATCTGCCGCTGGCCGCCGCCCACGGCTGGCAGGGCGGTGCCATTGCTGCCGGGGCGGATGTCATCATCCAAAGCCCGCACAAGACACTGCCCAGCCTGACCCAGACCGCCCTGCTGCACTGGAACAGTTCTTTCATTCCGCCGCAGGAGCTGGAACGCCAGCTGGATGTGTTCGAAACCAGTTCCCCCTCCTACCCCCTCATGGCCAGCCTGGACGGCTGCACCGGCCTGCTGGCCGAACACGGCGATGCCTGGTTTGCCGCCTGGCGCGCCCGCTTGCAGCGGTTCAGCGCCGCTGTGTGCCCGCTGCGCCGCCTGCGCGTGCTCTGCCATGGGATGGATGATGTTTCTGCCCACCCTGGCTTTTTTGCCCACGATTCCGGCAAGATCCTCGTCAACGGTGCTGCTGCCGGGCTGACCGGCCCCGCTCTGGCGGAACTGCTGCGCCGGAACTGGCAGTTTGAAACCGAGATGTCCTGTGGTGCCAACGTGCTGGCCATGACCTCCCCCTGCGATGAAGAAACCGCCCTTGACCGCTTTGCCGCTGCCCTGTTGGCGATCGATGCCGCAGCGGCGCAGAACGCTCCCCTGCCCGCCTCGGCGCAGGTGCTGCCCACCCCCGGCCCAGCCGCCTGTTCCATCGCACAGGCGCTTTTTGCCCCGCACACCGCGTTGGAGCTGGAACAGGCCGTTGACCGCACTGCGGCGGAATATGTCTGGGCGTATCCGCCGGGCGTTCCGCTGCTGGCACCGGGCGAAGTGATCACCCCGGAATTTATCGCGGCCTGCACCGCCCTTGCCGCCTGCGGCACCCGCCTGCACCACACCGGCCTTGGCAGTGGCTCCACTTTGGATGTTCTGCAATAGCATCATTCCTGTTTTGGGCCAAAAACTGCCCGCCGCCCCGCAAAAATCCCCCGCTTTTGCTTGACAAACCCTATGGTTTCCGTGTATATTAAATATAATCTATATTTATAGAAGAGGTGAAATTTCATGAAGCACATTCAGACTCTGAACACCCGCGATATGGCTAAGAGCCTCCAGAACGGCGGCTGCGGCGAATGCCAGACTTCCTGCCAGAGCGCCTGCAAGACCAGCTGCGGCATTGCCAACCAGCCTTGCGAGAAGAAGTAATTTTTACTTGAACTGGCTTTCTGCCGGGACTGCCTTTTACCAAAAAGGCGCTCCCGGTTCTTTTTATGTAACCCCACTTTGATTCGGATATGAGGAATAGTATGATCCATCAATATAAACTCAACGGCTACAACATTGTGCTGGATGTCTACAGCGGCAGCGTTCACGCCGTAGACGAACTGGCGTATGACGCCATCGCTCTGACCGATGCCGGCCACCCCCGCGCAGAAGCTGCCGACCTGCTGGCAAAGAAATATGCTGACCATCCCGAAGTGACCGCCGAGGACATCAACGACTGCTTTGACGATATCGAAGAACTGAAGGCCGATGGCAAGCTGTTTGCCGAGGATATTTACGCTGACCATGCCTTTGACTTCAAAAATCGTTCCACCGTTGTCAAGGCGCTCTGCCTGCATGTGGCCCACACCTGCAACCTGAACTGTGAATACTGCTTTGCCGCCCAGGGCAAGTTCCACGGCCAGTCCGGCCTGATGAGCTTTGAGACCGGCAAGCGTGCGCTGGATTTCCTGGTGGAGCACAGCGGCACCCGCCACAACCTGGAGGTTGACTTTTTCGGCGGCGAACCGCTGATGAACTTTGAGGTCTGCAAACAGCTGGTTGCCTATGCCCGCAGCATTGAAAAAGAAAAGGGCAAGAACTTCCGCTTCACCCTGACCACCAACGGCATCGGCATCACCGATGAAGTCATTGAGTGGGCCAACAAAGAGTGCTATAACGTGGTTCTTTCTCTGGATGGCCGCAAGGAAGTCAACGACCGTTTCCGCAAGGATATTGCAGGCCGCGGCAGCTATGACCGCATTGTGCCCAAGTTCCAGCAGCTGGTCAAGGCCCGCGGCGGCAAGGGCTACTACATGCGCGGCACCTTCACCCATTACAACACCGATTTCACCAACGACCTGTTCCACATGGCGGATGATCTCGGCTTTGACGAGCTTTCCATGGAGCCGGTCGTGAGCAAGGCCGGCAGCCCCGAAGCCCTGACTGAAGCCGACCTGCCCATCCTGTTTGACCAGTATGAGCTGCTGGCCAAGGATATGCTCCGCCGTGAAAAAGCCGGTCACCCCATCACCTTCTACCATTACATGATCGACCTGGCCCATGGCCCCTGCATTTACAAGCGCATTTCCGGCTGTGGTTCCGGCACCGAATATATGGCCGTTACCCCCTGGGGCGACCTGTACCCCTGCCATCAGTTTGTCGGCGACCCGGATTACAAGCTGGGTGATATCTGGAACGGCGTTACCAACACCGAACTGCGGGATGAATTCAAGCTGTGCAACGTGTACGCCCGCCCCGACTGCAAGGATTGCTGGGCACGCCTGTACTGCGCGGGCGGCTGCGCCGCCAACGCCCTGCACGCCACCGGCGATATCCACGGTGTGTATGAATATGGCTGCGAAGTGTTCCGCAAGCGCATTGAATGCGCCCTGATGATCAAAGTAGCCGAAAGCCTTGACCCCGAACTGGCAGGCCGCGCCGCAGCGGCAGCTCCTGCCAACGACGAGGACTGTGGCGACTGTTCCTCCTGCGAATAATTTCCTTTTCCCAGGGTGTATCTGAAAAGTCGAAAATATCGGCTGTTTCTTTGTTTTCAGATACACCTTAACCGCCGGGCCAGCAAAATCGGCGTTTCTTGTTTATCCCCGCACCAAATCTTCCATCAAATTCATCCGGCAAAGCCGGAATAAGGAGCGTAACTTGTATGGAATACCGTGTCTGCCGCAATAACCCTGCCCCCTATAATGACCTCAACGGCAAAATCAGCCTGCTGGGTCTTGGCACCATGCGCCTGCCCCTGCGGGACGCCGCCGACCAGACCAGCATTGACGAGGAAAAGGCACAGGAGATTTTTGATTATGCCTATGCCCACGGCGTGAACTATTTCGATACTGCCTACCCCTACCACGGCGGCATGAGCGAAAAGTTCTGCGGCAAAGCTCTGGCCAAGTATCCCCGCGCCAGCTATCACCTTGCCAGCAAACTGCCCGGCTGGCTGTTGAAATGCGATGAGGATGTGCCCCGTATTTTTAACGAGCAGTTGGCCAACTGCCGCACTGATTACTTTGATTTTTACCTCGTTCACTCTGTGCATGAAAGCAGCTGGCCCAATTACGTCAAGTACCACGCCTATGACCAGCTGAACGAGCTGCGCAAGGCGGGCAAAATCAAGCGGCTGGGCTTTTCTTTCCATGGCAGCGCTGAGCAGCTGCCAGAGATCCTTGCTGCAGGCGATTGGGATTTTGTACAGCTGCAGCTCAATTATTTTGACTGGGACTATCAGCAGAGCCGCAAAAAGTACGAGCTGTGCGCCGCTGCCGGGCTGCAGGTCATCGTTATGGAGCCGGTGCGCGGCGGGATGCTGAACACCCTTTGCCCTGAAGCCGCCGCCCTGCTGCACCAGGCCGCCCCGGAAAAGAGCCTGGCCAGCTGGGCCATCCGCTGGGTTGCCAGCCTGCCCAATGTGCTGTGCGTACTTTCCGGCATGACTACCCTGGAGCAGGTACAGGATAACGTGGCTTCCATGGATCCCTTTATTCCGCTTTCCACCACCGAGCAGGATACCCTCGCCCGTGCGCTGGATGTGTTCAAGGCCCAGAAGCTTGCCCCCTGCACGGCCTGCAAGTACTGCATGCCCTGCCCCGCCGGGGTCAATATTCCGGGCATGCTGCACGCCTGGAACGAATACCGCCTGCGCGGCGACCGCCTCGCCACCCTGAAAGAGGAATATGAGGACGCCCCCGCCGCCACCCGCGCCGAGCATTGCATCAAGTGCGGTGCCTGCCTGCCCAAATGCCCCCAGCACATCGACATCCGTTCCATGATGAGCACCATCTGCGATACGCTGTGATTTTTGGATTTACGGGGGATTTTTCCAACCTTTTTGAAAAAAGGCTTCGGCGAAAAACTTTAATCCAATAGGTACAATCGTATAAATAAGGCGCACCACGGGGATTATTCTGTGGTGCGCCTGTTTTTTGTTGTTCCTGTTTATGATCCCTGCCTATGCAGAATTACAGCAGGTTCAACCCTTGCCACGAACTTTTTCCCGCCGTCCCATTCCGAATTCCTAATTTTTCCCCTCTCCGCGTAAAATGCCAAAAGCCCGATGTCAACACGGCATCGGGCTTTTGGATTTTCTGCATATAAAACGTTAATTTACTTATCCTGCGCGTTATGCTTCGCGGCAAACGGCAGCTTGCCATAGATTCCGCCGGTCGTCTCCTTGGCGGCACAGATTTTATCTGCCAGGCACACCAGCCACGCTTCACGGCAGGTGGGTGGGATGGGGGTTAAGGGGAACATGTGCTTTTTGATGATCTCCCGCTCCACCGGGGTCAGCTTCCAATCCTCGCTTGCGTTGTGCAGGGCGGTGCCTGGGTGGGTAAAACCGTGCCAGTGGTGGCCGTTGGCTTTATCGTGCCAGTCATACAAAAAGTAATCATGCAGCAATGCACCGCGGATCAGCGCCCGCTCGTTTACGCGCAGGTGCAGCGTTTCCGCCAAGACGCAGGCGGTATCCGCCACGCTGACGCAGTGGGCATACACGCTGACCTTGCCGTGCTGGATGCACCGCCGGGTTGCCGTGTAGCGGCCCTCTTTTTCCAGCCGGGCGGCTGCGGCTGCCACGCGGGCTTCGATTGCCCTGCGGCGTTCCCCGCTCAACTGAAGGTCACCACATCATCACGCGGGGCCGCGGCAGGCTCCACGTTGATGGCCGTCAGCACCGGGCCGACAGAATCCGGGGTCTGGCCCTTGTAAATCGGGTGGTATTTCAGGTTCACCTTTGCCGTTACCGTGATCCAGTCACGCTGCTTCAGGTTCTTGTACTCCGTGTACTTGCAGGGGAAGCCCACAAACTGGATATCCTGCACGCAGCAGGTCATGGCAAAGCGGCCGGGCACAAAGCTGTCCTTGCCGGCGCGGTTGGTCTGGCACACCTGAGCCAGGAATTTCACCGTTTTGCCGTCGTACTTCTGCATCTCATCCATGCAGTCCATATACCACACGCCAAAGAACTCTTCGGGAATCTCGATCACCGGGGCGTTTACATCGAACGGCAGCGGGTCCGGGATATCGTCATAGGCAACGCTGCCATCCTTGAACTCATAGGCGATATCGCAGCGGCGGCTGGCCTGGCGCACCAGCTTGTGGATCAGCTGGTGGCTTTCGTCATCGTTTACCGCCTCGGCACGGTTCACCACCAGCAGCTCGCTGCCGCGCAGCTTGTCCAGCAGCAGGCCGCGCATGGCATTGTCGTTGGCATAGGTCTTGATGGTAGTGCCGTCTGCGGTGGCCAGGCACTGGTAAATCAGCCAGTTATCCGGCAGGGCATCGTACAGCTCCTGCACCAGCCACATGCCGTTGTATTCAATGATCACACGCCCACAGTCAGACTTTTCAGCCAGCTGCTGCAGGTGTTCGCGGTTCAGCTCCGCTTTGTCCTCAATGGTGGCAACGGTCACGCCGCCAAAGGCAAATCGCTCGGAATCATATTCCTCTTCGCCTTCCTCACAGATCAACAGCAGCGTTTTGTCGCCGGAATCAAACTGCGGGTCCTCCATTGTTTCCTGAATAAACTTGGTTTTGCCGCTTTCCAGCATACCCACAAAGAGGTAACAGGGAATCTCTTTCTGCGCCATGTTTTACTCCTTTACAAATCAGGCGTGGAACAGCTCTTCCACCTCATGTTCCTTCAGCTGGGAACCGATCACGCACACCTTGCCGGTAACATCGGGGCCGCAGGTGCGGATCTCATGCTCACCGGGCACCATGTCGAACTCGTACCAGGTGTCGCCGCCATCCACAATGCCCTTGGCACGCAGCACAGCGCCGTACTCGCCGGAATCCAGCACGGTCAGGATGCTCTCCAGCTCGTCATGGCTGTACTTGTGGGCAGTCTCGTGGCCCCAGCTGGTGAACACTTCGTCTGCATCGTGGTCATGATGATGGTGATGATGGCCGCAGCAGCACTTGCCGTCATGGTGGTGCTCATGCTCATCCTCATCATCGTCGTCTTCATCATGGTGGTGGTGATGGCAGCATTCGTGGCCGTGGTCATCATCCTCGTCATGATGGTGGTGATGCTCGTGCTCATCCTCATCATCGTCGTCGTCATCATGGTCGTGGTGATGGTGGCAGCACTCGTGGCCGTCCTCATCATGGTCATGGTGGTGGTGGTGATGATGCTCTTCCTCATCCTCGTCCGCATGGGCAGCATTGGAAGCCTGTGCTTCGCTCAGAAGCTCGGCAACCAGGTCGCGCTTACCATCCATAACGGAAACGATCTGTGCACCGGTCAGTTCGTTCCAATCGGTGGTCACAATGGTGGCGGTGGGGTTCTTTTCCTGGATCAGGGCAACGGCTGCGGCAACCTTCTTCTCGTCTGCACTGCCGGTGCGGCTCAGGATGATGCAGGATGCGTGGCTGATCTGGTCGTCATAGAACTCGCCAAAGTTCTTCATATACATTTTGACCTTGTTCACATCGGCCACGGTCACAAAGCTGTTCAGGCTGACCGGCAGGGTCTCGCCCACACCCTCAACAGCGCGGGTCACATCACTCAGCTTGCCAACGCCGGAAGGCTCGATCAGGATGCGGTCAGGATGATAAGTCTCCACGACCTTTTTCAGTGCCTCGCGGAAGTCGCCCACCAGGGAGCAGCAGATGCAGCCGGAGTTCAGCTCGTTGACCTGAATGCCAGCCTCACGCATAAAGCCGCCGTCAATGCCGATCTCGCCGAATTCGTTTTCGATCAGCACAATCTTTTCACCCTGGAACGCTTCCTTGATGAGCTTTTTGATCAGGGTCGTTTTGCCTGCACCCAAAAAGCCGGAGAAAATATCAATTTTAGTTACCTGTTCTGCCATGGTAATATTCCCTTCTATCTTAAAGTTTGTCTGTGTTGTTAGCAATCTTGTTTTCTTACTGCTAACCTTATTATATCAAACCCGTCAAGAGCTTTTCGCCCATTTGGGCTTGCCAAAATTTGAAATTTTTGAAAACTTCTTGCCCTGTCAGCGCCTTTTTACCGCGGCGTTTTCCCTGTTTTCTGCAAAATCCTCTCACCTTTCAGCAGTTTGCCCGAAAAATCGCCCAGTATCGCCTGAAAAACCGTTTTTTCTATTGAATTTTGCGCCGGGCGCGTGTTACACTTGATTTATGCTGTTTTTACCGGAATTTTGCCTTGTTCACGCCCTGTTTTGGAGGTGAGCACCTTGCCCGCTGCCCCTGCATCCCGCGCTGCCGGGCGCGAAGTGACCCCCGTGGAACTGTTCCGCCTGCTGCCCGCCCATTTCGCCGCGGTACTGGTTTGTACCCTGCTGGGAGGTATTCTGGCCTTTGCTGCCGCACGCCTTGCCCCGCGCAGCTACCAGGCCGAAGCCCAGCTGTATGTTGCCGCCGCACAGGAGGGGCTGACCTCCGGCTATGCGGAACTGCAATTAACGGCTGATTATCAGGAGCTTTTGACCAGCCGCACCATGCTGGAATCCGTTATTTCCACCCTTGGCCTTTCCACGGATACTGCCCACTTAAAAGACCAGATTACCATTCTGCACCCGGCAGATACCCATATTCTGCGCATTGTTGCGGCCGATTCCTCCCCACAGCGCGCAGCAGATATTGCCAACGCACTGGCTGCCCTTGCGTTGGATGATCTCTCTGCCCGCATGGGCTCCACCCCGCCCCGCCTGGTGGAGCAGGCAGCCCCGCCGCAGCGCTTTTCCGGGCCGGGGGCTGTGTTCCACGCAGCGTTTGGCGCTGGCATCGGCTTTTTGCTCTGCTTTGCTTTCCTCTGCCTGCATTACCTGCGGGATGACCACATTTATACGGCGGACGATCTGACCCGTTGCCTCGGCTCTTCGCCGCTGGCCTGCATCCCGGATGCCACGCCCCGCCGCCTCCATACCCGGAAAGGCGGCCGCCCATGAAAGAACTTGCTTTGAACCACCTGCCGGAGCTGGCACCCCGGACGGTTGAATCCCTGAATCTGCTGCGCCTGCGTCTGGAACAGACAGCCCCAGACGCCAAAATCATTCTGCTCACCAGCACTACCCCGCAGGAAGGTAAAACTACTCTGGCTTTGCAGTTCTGGCAGCTGCTTGCCGGGCTTGGCCAGCGCTGCCTGCTGGTTGACGGTGACCTGCGCCATTCCGGCATCTGCCGCCAGTGCGGGCTGACCGGTGAACACAAAGTGCCGGGTCTGGCACACTATCTTTCCGGCAGCGTTCCTCTGGAGGAAGTTCTCTACCACACCGAGATCCGCGGCACCTGCCTGGTTCCGGCCTCCGGCACCACCAGCCGCCCGGCCCTGCTGCTGGAACACCCCCGTTTTGCCCGCATGGTGGAAAGCTGTGCACCAAAGTTTGCTTATCTTTTGGTAGATGCTCCAGCCCTGAGCGAATGCAGTGACGCTCTCAGTCTTGCCAAGGTATGTGACGGTGCCCTGCTTGTGGTACAAAGCGGCGGCGTTACCCACCAGGAGCTGCGCCAAGCGGCTCACCTTCTGCAGGGCTGCGGCCTGCCGCTGCTGGGCACTGTGCTGAACCGCACCCCGTATTGACCTTTTATGAAAACATGTTAGAATGGACTTGTTCAACATTCTGCATATAAGGAGAGGACTATTTTGACAACCAATGAAAAAATCGCCGCTCTGCGCGCCGCTGCCCAGGCAGCCGGTGCCCACGGTGTTTTGCTGATGACCAGCGACCCCCACTCCAGTGAATATCTGCCCGCTTATTACAACAGCCTGCCGTTTTTCTCCGGCTTTACCGGCGAGAACTCCACCCTCGTTGTCACCCTGACCGGCAGCGCCCTGTGGTGCGATGGCCGCTTTTATGTTCAGGGTGACCGTCAGCTGGCCGGTACCGAAATTGAGTGCATGCACGCCGGTTCTGCCGGGGTGCCCACCGTGGAAGAGTACCTGACCGCCCATTTTGCCGCAGGCCAGACCCTGCTGCTGGATGGCAGCTGCGTGCCTGCCACCATTGCCAACGGCTATGCCGCCGCTCTGGCCAAGAGCGGCGCCAAGCTGGAAAGCAAGGATATCGTCTCCCCCCTGTGGGAGAGCCTGACCACCCGCCCCAGCCTGCCCAACACCCCCTGCGAGCTGCTGACTGTTGAGCAGACCGGCGCCACCGCCGCCCAGCGCATTGCCATGGTGCGTGACGAGCTGAAAAAAGCCGGTGCCACCGCCCTGGCCGTGACTGGTCTGGACTGTGTGGGCTGGCTGACCAACATGCGCGCACGCGACCTGCCCTGTACCCCGCTGGCCGTTGCTTATGCCCTTGTCACGATGGACAGCTGCACCCTGTTTATCGCCCCCGGCCGTCTGAATGATGCCGACGCAAAAACGTTGGCCGATAACGGCGTTTTCCTGCGCGACTATCCGGAGCTGATCGATACCGTACACGCTCTGCCCGCAGAGGAAGTGTTCCTCGTAGACGAGAAAGCCACCAACTATGACCTGTACTGCGCCCTGAACGAGCACAAGACCGTTACCGGTGCCGACCCGATCTTTGCACTGAAAGGTGTCAAAAACCCGGTCGAGCTTGCCAACATCCGCGAATGCCATGTGCGTGACGGCGTTGCCATGGTGCGTTTCCAGATGGACTTGGAAAAGGCTATCGCCGAGGGTAAAATCCTGCACGAGACTGACATTGAAAAGATGCTGCAAAAGCGCCGTGCCGAAATGCCCGGCTATTTTGAGGACAGCTTTGATACCATTGCCGCTTACGGCCCCAACGCCGCCATGATGCACTACCATGCCGAGGGCGAAGTGGACAGCGTGATTGAGCCGCGCGGCTTCCTGCTGGTGGATAACGGCGGCCAGTATGACTGCGGCACCACCGATATCACCCGCACCTATCCCGTCGGCCCCCTGACCGAGAACGAGCGCAAATACTACACCTGGACCCTGCAGAGCCACATTGACATTGCCCGCGCCGTCTTCCTGGATTACTGCACCGGCTTTGCGCTGGACAGCTTTGCCCGCGGCCCGCTGTGGGCGCACAAGATCAACTATCGCTGCGGCACCGGCCACGGCGTTGGCTACATCTCCTCGGTGCACGAAGGCCCCCAGAGCCTGCGCCCCCAGAACCCCATTGTCTTCAAAGAGGGCATGACCATCACCGATGAGCCGGGCGTTTATGAGACCGATGAAGTCGGCATCCGCATCGAGAACGAACTGGAATGCGTGGATGCCGGCACCAACCAGTACGGCCACTGGCTGAAGTTTGAGCCGCTGACCCTGGTGCCCATCTCCACCGAGCCGGTCATTGTGGACGAACTGACCCGCGACCAGATCAACTGGCTGAACGCCTACCATGCCCATGTATACGAGATGCTCAGCCCCCGCCTGACCGAGGAGGAAAAGACCTGGCTGAAAGCCAAGACTGCCCCGATTGACCGGTAAAGCTTTCTTTTCCGCATTTTTGAGTTATTGGAATCACTGAGGCAATACCGCATAATTCTAAGTGCCGATACGGCGAGCGAGGTGCGGCAGCTGC
>ERZ1034804.61-NODE-61-length-23902-cov-8.490586_pt1 | contig 23902 bp, 17 predicted proteins | sample MGYA00520635_ERZ1034804 | MGnify/ENA primary metagenome ERZ1034804 (study PRJEB33766, sample SAMN09781685) | gut metagenome | biome: gut microbiome | host: Homo sapiens | place: Madagascar | study: EMG produced TPA metagenomics assembly of the PRJNA485056 data set...
TTATTTACTTATTTATTGCGATGTTCATCCAATAGGTCTATCGCAACCATCACCATGGCATATCATTCGATACCTAATTCAGCCTTTTATCAATCTTCGTCATCACCCAGATTATCTACACGGCCCTGGCCCTTAATATAAAACGGCTCGCTGCCGCGCATGCCTTGCTGGCCCAGCGGCGAAGTAGAAATCGTGATGTTCAGGTTCATCTTTTTCTCATTGCTGACCAGGAACGGGCGCGCTGCATCGCCTGCGGCTTTGAACAGTGCATCGTCCTTGGGCGCATCCAGAACCAAAAGATAACTCTTGGTTGCTCCGTTGATCACCATGATCTGCAGGTATGCGGCTCCCACCATCGGGTACTTTTCCAACTCGGCACACAACGGGTTGACCAATTCATCCGGGTATACCGAAGGCTCCACGATCGTCACCTTATCGCCGGGCTTGATCTGTGCATTGCGCTGGGCTGCCTGCTGCGCGGCGGTCTGCTTGATTTTTTCCAGCATCGCATTGCGCTGTTTCAGCAAAGATGCAACCATATCCGAGTTAAAGCGCAGGTTATCCGTGAATGGGTTCAGCACAAAACCTGCCACATGGTCGTTACCGTTCAGCATCCGGGCGTAATCATCAAAGCGCAGCAGCATAACCTGACCAGCGGGCTTATTCTGCCACTTATCCAGTTCTTCTGCATCGGTGAATGCGGTAAAGAAAGACTTTCCATCACCAGATTTCAGCAGCGCAAAGGTCACCTTGGTGTCTTTTGGCAGCTGGATTCGTCCATTTTCGTCCGGTTTAGGAGCGTTTTCGCCAATTTCAATCTTAGCCGGTGCAAGGAATACACCGCGCATCATCAGGTTGATAACCGCATTAAAGTTCTGCGGATTGTTTTCCTCACGCAGGGCCGCAGCAGCCTTTTTCAGCGCTGCATTATCAATTTTCGGCGGTTTGGGTGCTGCCGGGGCTGCATTCTGTGCCGGGGTCGTATTCTTTTCCTGTTCGCTCATGATATACTCCTCTTGGTTTGGGTCGCTGCCCATACCTTATTATTTATTGATTTTGATTGCATTGATGGCTTCCCGCAGGTATGCAACGCCCACCAGGCGCAGCCCCGGGAATTGCGCAGCATCCAGCATGTTCAGGTTATGTTTGGGTACAATGGCGGTATCAAAGCCCACGCGCTGGGCCTCCCGCAAGCGGGTTTCCAGGTGCGGCACGCTGCGCACTTCCCCGCCCAGACCCACTTCACCAATGGCCAGTGTTTTTTCAGGTACAGGCAGATCCAGCAGACTGGACGCCATTGCCAGGCAGACTGGCAAATCGCAGGCAGTCTCGTCCAGTTTCAGACCGCCAATGATGTTGATATACACATCCTGGTTGCCAAACACATAGCCCGCGCGCTTTTCCAGCACGGCCAGCAGCAGATACATACGGTTATAGTCAAACCCGCTTGCCGTGCGTCGTGGGCTTGGAAACGCCGTTTTCGTTACAAGTGCCTGGATCTCGCTCAGTACTGGCCGCGTACCTTCCATCACGCAGGCAACGCAGGTACCGGAAATGCCAATCGGCCGCCCTTCCAGCATGACCTGCGAGGGGTTTTCGATTTGTTCCAATCCCTTGCCGGTCATATCAAACATGCCGATCTCATTGGTGGAGCCGTAACGGTTTTTCACGGCGCGCAGCACGCGGTACGGCAGGGTCTTATCGCCCTCAAAGTACAGCACCGTATCCACAATGTGCTCCATGACTTTGGGACCCGCAATGGCACCGTCTTTGTTGACATGGCCGACAATAAAGGTCGGTATCTCATTCGTTTTTGCCACATTCAAGAAACGTGCTGAGCTTTCCTTGACCTGGCTGACCGTGCCGGAGGACGACGCCACATCCGTGCAGCGCATCGTCTGGATGGAGTCGATCACTACAAGATCCGGCTTCATCTGTTCAATCAGCCCGCAGATTTCATCCACATCGCTTTCCGCCACAATGGAGATATTATCCTGCGGCACATCCAGCCGAACGGCACGCAGCTTGATCTGCCGTACGGATTCTTCGCCCGTCACATACAGAACCGAGCGCGTCCGGCTTACTTCGCCGCACAGCTGCAGCAGAATGGTAGATTTGCCGATGCCCGGTTCGCCGCCAATCAAAATCACACTGCCCAGCACAATGCCACCGCCCAACACGCGGTCCAGCTCTGCAATGCCAGTTACAATGCGGCTTTTTTCTTCGGTCGTGCTTACGTTTTTCAGTTTCAACGGTTTCAGGCTGGTCTGACCCGTCACACGTACCGGCGCGGCAGCGCGGCCGGAAGAAGACTTTGCCGGTTCTGCCACCACATCTTCGGTCATCGTGTTCCATGCACCGCAGGACGGGCAGCGGCCCAGCCAGCGAGGACTGGTTTCGCCGCACTGGTTGCACACATAAATTGTTTTCAGCTTATCTTTTGGCATGGTTGCTCCCCCGGCCGCATTTTTCGTACCCTTTTATTATATCCTAAATCTCGTGTGGGGGCAAGGTATGCTCCAAAAATAAAGCGGCAGGCTGCCGCCCGGTGTGCCGGGGATGCAGCAGCCTGCGCGCTCATTTTATAAATTCAGACAATCAAAGCATTACCTTGTGGTAGGTCTTTTTCCCCTTTTTGATCACAACACCATTCTGGAGTTGCTCAACCGTCAGACCAAAGGTCGGGTCGGTCACTTTCTCGCCGTCCACCAGAACGCCGCCCTGCTGTACCAGCTGGCGGGCTTCACGGTTGGAACCGCACAGCTTGGCGCCAACCATGGCAGCCAGCAGGCCAACCTTACCGTCCTTGACCAATGCGGCATCCAGCTGGGTGGTAGGCATGTTCTCGTGGTCGGCTACGCCGCTGAACAGCTGGCGGGCTGCACTCTGGGCCTTTTCAGCTTCCTCGGCACCGTGCACCATGCTGGTCAGCTCGTAAGCCAGGATTTCCTTGGCCTTGTTCAGCTGCTCGCCTTCCCAGTGGTCCATCTCATCGATCTGCTCCAGCGGCAGGAAGGTCAGCATGCGGATGCACTTGAGTACATCAGCATCGCCGACATTGCGCCAGTACTGGTAGAACTCGAACGGGCTGGTCTTGTTGGGGTCAAGCCAAACGGCGTTGCCGGCGGTCTTACCCATCTTTTTGCCCTGGCTGTCGGTCAGCAGCGTGATAGTCATGGCGTAAGCATCCTTGCCCAGCTTGCGGCGGATCAGCTCGGTGCCGCCCAGCATGTTGCTCCACTGGTCGTCGCCGCCAAACTCCATGTTGCAGCCGTAATTTTGGAACAGGTGGTAGAAGTCGTAGCTCTGCATGATCATGTAGTTGAATTCCAGGAAAGACAGGCCCTTCTCCATGCGCTGCTTGTAGCATTCGGCGCGCAGCATGTTATTCACGCTGAAGCAGGGGCCAACTTCACGCAGCAGCTCAATGTAATTCAGGTTCAGCAGCCAGTCAGCGTTGTTCAGCATCATGGCCTTGCCTTCGCCAAACTCAATAAAGCGCTCCATCTGGCGCTTAAAGCACTCGGCGTTATGGTCAATGTCCTCTTTGGTCAGCATTTTGCGCATGTCGGTACGGCCAGAAGGGTCGCCGATCATGGTGGTGCCGCCGCCGATCAGGGCAATGGGCTTGTTGCCAGCCATCTGCAGGCGCTTCATCAGGGTCAGGGCCATAAAGTGGCCAGCGGTCAGGCTGTCAGCAGTGCAGTCAAAGCCGATGTAGAAAGTAGCCTTGCCGTTGTTGATTACTTCCTTGATTTCTTCCTCGTCCGTTACCTGGGCAATCAGGCCGCGGGCTTTCAGTTCGTCATAAATGGTCATGGGGTTGCATCCTCCTTGGTTTGTGCGGCAAGGGCAAAAAATAAAACGCCCCTGCCAAATGTTGAATTTGGCAGAGGGCGATCAAATACGCGGTACCACCTCTGTTTGCCCGTGCCTCGCGGCGGCGGGCCTTCGCGGGTGCGGCAGCCAAAGTGTACAACTGCGACACCCAAACGCTGTAACGTGCGCACACGGCCCAGCCTAACAGCCCTTAAGGGCGTTCAGCCTGCTGCTCAGGGATGTATTCACCGCTTTGCCTGCCAGCCCCTTACACCAACCGGAGCCTCTCTTTCGCATACAGCAAAACGGTTACTCGTTCCCGTCCTTGCATTTAACTGTTTACTAAATTAGCATATGTTGCCGCTTTTGTCAAGCGTTTGGCGGCAGCTTATTTTTCGATCTGCTTTTCATAGAACGTGATGGATAGCGAAACGCTGATATCATTATTGACCGAAAGATTCTCGTTGGCCGAAACCGCGATCTGTTCAATCGCGCAGCGGAAGCGGCAGTGGTACAGCTCATCCATAACGGTGTGTACCGTGGCGTAATCCGTGGCGGTAAAGCTCAGCTCAATGGGGCGGATCACCAGCTTGCTGTCATCCTGCTTTTGCACATCCTGGAACGAGATACTGTAATCCTTCGTCTGGCCCAGGATGGTGTTCAGCTGGATCATAACATTCTGGATGTTATCATAGGGCGGGATTTCCGAATATACCGTTGCACCGGACTGTTTGAACTGCTCGATCTCATTCTGCATGTTTTTCATGCGCTGCAGGCGCACTGCCTCAACCGAAAACTGGTCCTCGGCGGCAATCTGGCGCTGTTGGCTGGCTGTGATCTGCTCCTGCATGGGCTGGTAGAACAGCTTGAAATACCCCACACCCAAAATCATGATCGTTAAAAGGAGCAGCAGAATTTTTTCACGCGTGGTAAAGGAACGGTTCATTCTATCTTCTCCCCTTTCACTGCCCGTTGGTGCCGGGGTCGGTCACGCTGGTATCCGTCTGGGCAAGCTCAATGTTCATGGTGGCTGTTACCTGCTCGGTACTGTCTTTCTGGGTAGAAGCCGTATACACCTGCACATTGCTGACCAGCGGGCTGGCCGTCAGGCTGGCGTAAATTTCCGAAACATCCCGCAGCGTTACGCCGGAAAGCTGCACGCTGACCAGATGATCCGCCACAGAGTAAGATTCCACCTGGGCTTTGTCCACCAGCTGAGTTTCGATCAGATTCAGGCAGTCCAGCGGGTTCACCGTGCCGGTCATTGCGTTGCTAACCACGGTGTAGCTCTGGTATTCATCCAGAACATCATCATAGTGGGCTGTCTGCTCCTGAATGGCCGCCAGCTGCGCTTCGGCATTGTCCGCCGCAGTGGCAGCAGAATCCACCTCATCCAGCACGCGGCGCACCGCAAACAGGTAAAACACCCCGATGAATGCAATCACCAGCAGCACTGCCAGCACGGCAAGGGGGCGGTTTGTCTGCGGCTTTTCCCGCATGGCAAGGTTCATATCCCGCTTTGACGGGTAAACATTACGCATTTTACTCATTTTCCATCCCCCTGCAGCAGTGCACCCAAAACTGCGGGGCAGCTGTCCACCGTGTGCGGGCCTGCAAGCGAATCCGGCATCAGCTCATCCAGCTGGTGCACGTTCAGGCTTAATGTGTTGGCGATGTCCTGCGCCATGGCCGTCAGGCGGGCAAGACCGCCGGTAAAATAGATATCCTGCAAGTCAGCGTTGGGGGTGTTGAAACCATAGAAATTGACGGCACGCATGATCTCCACCGCCACGCGGTTGTACAAATCATGGCAGGCCTGGATATCCTGTACCTCTGAATAATTAGCGCGCTTGTAGTTGGCGGCAATGTGGGGGTCCACCGCGGCTGCATCCGCAATCAGGGCGTCCAGCGCCTGGCCGCCGTACTCAATAATACGGGAAGTTTCAAATACCGAGCCGCGGTAGAAATACAGCCGGATGGACTGGTGGCCCATATCGGCAATGCAGTATTCAGCCGGGTGGTCGGGCTGGGGATCCAGGGCCTCATAGGCACGCAGCAGGTTGCCGTAAGCGATGCAGGCGGGCACGGCGCGCTCCAGCTTTAAGCCTGCACGGTGCAGTGTCTGGCGGCAGCGGGCAATCACATCCCGGCGCACAGCGGCAGCCAGCAGCTCCAGCTCCGTGGGGCTGTTGTTCTCGTCCTTATGCACGCTGACCACGGCATAATCAAAAAAGTAGTTTTCTTTTTCGTCCTTGATGAAGTCATGGAACTCATACGGCAGGTTCAAAACCAGCTGGTCCACGGTCATGTACGGCATGGTCAGGTGGCGCACGATCACATTCTCTGCGGGCAGCACCACCGCGCAGGGCTTGCGGCCGACACGGTTCTGGCGGATAGAATCCCTCAGGGTATCCCCCATCATCTGCACCGAGCCAATATGGCTGTCCCGCGTAAGGTTTTCCGGCAGGGGCAGCTCCTGCGCCTGCTTCACGCTGCCGCGTTCCATCAGCGTCCATTTTAAGGTACTGGCACCAAAGTCCAGCCCCAGCATTGTTGTTTTGGATTGCATCGTTTTTTCGTTTCCTCTCATCAAGAGTAGAGCGGCCAATATCGCTTGCAATGCTCCGGAACGGTCAAGACCGTTCCCTACAGGGCACTTTATGATGCGTTGCAAGCATAAGAAATGCTCCGTGTATTTTCTCAAAACAACCCCAAATACCACTCCACCACGGGCTGGCCAAATACAAGGCAGACCACAGCGGCAAGGGCAATGGCGGGGCCAAAGGGGTAGGCGTTGGGGTTATCGGGGTCGTTGGTAGTTTTTTGGGTAGCAAGAGCCAGCACAATGCCGGCCACGCAGGCAAAAATAACAAACACCAGCAGCTGCTGCCACGGCAGATACAAGCCCGCCACAAAAAACAGCTTCAAATCTCCCCCGCCCATGCTTTCGCGGCCAAGCACACGGTCCATAATCAGGGTCAGCACCAGCATGGGCACTGCAACCAGCAGCCCACTGCCAACACCGGCCAGCACCATGCGCCAGCCGCCGCGCAGGGCGGCAAACAGTACAAAGCTGGCAATGCCTGCCAGCTGGAACCGGTCCGGGATCAGCCCTGTCTGCCAGTCCGTTAAGGAGATCAAAAGCAGGATGGCAGCAAACACCAGGTATTGCAGGGTTTGCAGGGTGAACCCATAGCACCACACCAGCGCGGCAAAGGCGGCGGCGGTTAGCGCTTCGGTCACGGTGCCCCAGGCGGGAATTTTTGCCCCGCAGTAGCGGCAGCGCCCGCGCAGGCAGAGCCAGGAAAGCACAGGAATTAAATCCAGCACGCCCAGCGTATGCCCGCAGGAATCGCAGTGGCTGCGGCCATGGGTGAAGGATTGGCCGCTGCAGGTGCGCTGCACCGCGCAGCCAAAAAAGCTAGCCAGCACTGCGCCCAAAGCAGCCGATAAAAGTAACATGTAAAGGGTGAGCGGTTTGGAAACCTGCCACCACGCCGCCATGGCGCAGCCCCCTTTCGATTCAATAAAATGTTATATGCAAGCAGAGCCAGATGCCCTGCACCGTATCTTAAAAAAGTCCCCCGGACCATTTGACCCGAATGGTACGGGGGAAAAATACTAATGTATTTTACGAATTCTGGGAAGTAGTTCCACCGTTAGGAATCGTAACTGCCGGGAAGCTCTTGTTCTTCGGAGTATACAGAATGGTGAGGGTACCATTGTCATTATCAGCAGTAATAGTGCAAGAACCGGCCTGAAGAGTATAATCTGCACCAGAAATCTGGACTTTTTCTACATTGCCAGAAGCTCCCGTCTCAGGAACCTCCACACCACCAGTTCTTGCGTTATTTTTGCCAGCAGCAATAGTAGAAATCTTCGTGTCTTTGTCGCCATCCAGCATATACTCAGTCAAAACTTCAGCATAGTAAGAACGCAGGTTTGCTTCATCAGCAGAGATGCGGGCCTTGGTCAAAGCGTTGTTGAAGGTTGGAAGTGCAATAGCAATCAGGATGCCGATGATCGCAACAACAATCAGCATTTCCATCAGGGTGAAGCCCTTTTTGCCGGACTTACGCTTTTTCAGGGTATTCATGGGTTATGTCTCCTTTTTTCTTATATAATCCATCTATCTTTTACCGGATGGGTCACGATCCGGCGAAAGCAAATATGTGTGCCCCGTGTAGGGGTGTTGCGGCAGTTTTGCCGCGGGGTGGTTGACATTTAGTTTATTGGTTCGTTGCCTCGCCGTATCCCCCAGCACTATGCAGGCCATGGACAATGGGTTGCGGCAGATCGCAAGGTTCGCGCCATTCCGCGGCGGGGTGAGGGCACCCCGCCCTACAATAATTTGCAGGTTCGCAACAGATGGCATGGCCCATCCCATTCCGCGGCGTGGTCCGGTGACCCCGCCCTGCCAATGGTTGAGGGTTCATCACCCATTCCAAAACACTCTGTAGGGAACGGTCTTGACCGTTCCGGGGCGTTGCAATAAAATACCACAAAGGCATTTAGCGAAAAGCCACCCCCAAGGGACGCCAACCCCCGTTCAAGGACAACGCACATGTACACCAGCAGTACACCAGAACAGCACCAACAGCATCTTAGCATTATATACTTTCCCCTGCAAATTTGCAAGGGGAAAACCGGGAAATACACCTGTTACAGTGCATCATACAGCGAGAACATGGGCATATAGACCGACAGCAGAATCATAACGACGATGCCGGCCAATACACAAATGATAATAGGTTCCAGCATTGACAGGACCTTTTGGGATGCCAGCTCGGCCTCGTTATCATAATAATCGCCGATAACCTCCAGCGTGTGCTCCAGCGTACCGGTCTGCTCGCCAATGCCGGCCATTTCAATCAGCAGCGGCGGCAAAAACGGGCAGTTGTACAGGCAGGATGCCAGGGTTTTGCCCTCTTCCAGCTTGGGCAGCTGCTCCTGCAGGGCCTTGAACATGGTGGCGTTATCCAGCACATTAGAGGTACTGTCCAGTGCGCTGATCATGGGCACACCGGCGGCCAGCAGGGTGGACATGGTGGAAGCAAACTGCGCGCACATGCGCAGCTGGTTCAGGTGGCCCAGCACCGGTATGCGCAGCCGCATCCGGCTTTGGGACATAGCACCGGTTTCGCTGTGGCCCCACAGAGCCCAAAGCAGCACAGCACAGGCAATCATCATGAGCATAACCAGCCAATATTGGGTAAAGAAGTTGCTGGTGTTGATCAAAATAACCGTGGGCAGCGGCAGTTCAATATTCATCTCAGTAAAGGCGGTGATAAACGCCGGAACGGCTTTTACCATCAGCACCGCCACAACAATGGCCGCCACAATCAGCGTAAAGACCGGGTAGGTCATGGCGGCGCGCACCTTGCCTTTGGTGTGGGCGGTTTTGTTGTAATAGCGCTGCAGCCGTGCAAACGAGGCTTCCAGCGTGCCGGTTTCTTCACCCGCGCGCACCGATTCGATCAGCGCAATGGGCAGCAGGGTGCCGCGGCGCTCAAATGCGCGCGCCAGGCTGATGCCGCTGCCAACATCCTCCGCCGTTTGCACCAGGGCTTTTTTCAGGTTTTTATCCACCGTCTGGTCTGCAATCAGCTCAATGGCGCGCACCACCGGCAAGCCTGCCCCCAGAATGATGGAAAACTGGGAGCACATAACGGCCAAATCCTTCTCCTTGATATGCGGCTGGAACAGCTCCATGCCGGTGGTGGAGGTGGATTTTTCCTTAACTGCCTGAATTTTGGTGATGGTTGTGCAGGTTTCGCGTATTTTGGCAACGGCGGCGTATTCATCCACCGCTTCCACCACGCCGTTTACCGGGCGGCCCGCACGGGAAATTGCGGAATATTTATAGGTTTGCAATCCTTACTTCACCTGCTTTACAGGGGGATCCCCGTTGAAATATTTCTGCGCATATAATCGCGGTCGCGGGCGGCATCCACTGCCGTGCTGGCCGAAATGCGCCCTGCGCGGTACAGCCGCAGGATGCTGGCATCCATGGTAACGCTGCCGTCTGCCGCAGAGGTGGAAATGGTGCTGCTAATCTGCGGGGTTTTGCCCTCCCGGATCAGGTTGCGGATGGCGTTTGTCACGATCATCAGCTCGCACGCAGCCATGCGGCGGCTTTGAGCAATATCCGGCAGCAGCTGCTGGCTGAGCACGGCACGCAGCGTCATGGAAAGCTGCATACGGATCTGCTGCTGGTCGTCCGGCGGGAACACGCCCACAACACAGTCAATGGTATCAGCTGCGGACGCCGTATGCAGCGTGCCAAACACCAAGTGGCCAGTTTCGGCGGCAGTCAGGGCTGTTTCAATCGTTTCGCGGTCGCGCAGCTCGCCCACCAGAATAATATCCGGGTCTTCACGCAGGGCTGCACGCAGGCCGCCGGCAAAATTCTCCGTATCGCGGCCGATCTCACGTTGGTTAAAAATGCAGCGGTCCGGTGTGTACTGGTATTCGATGGGGTCTTCCAGCGTAAGCACATGGCAGGCGCGCTGGTGGTTGATATGGTCGATCATGGCGGCAAGCGTGGTCGATTTGCCGCTGCCGGTTTCGCCCGTTACCAGCACAATGCCGCGGTTCAGGTTGGTCAGGTCCATCACGGCCGGGGGCAGGCCCAGACCGGCAAGGTCCGGTATTTTATCTGCCAGCAGGCGAATCGCCATAGAAAAGTGTTCCTGCTGACGGAAAATATTCATACGGATGCGGGAACCTGCAATGGTGGCGGAGCCATCCAGCTCGCCCTTGTTTTCCAGCCGGCCAAAGCGCAGCCCGGCCAGCTGCTGGGCCAGGTCCTCGCAGTCCTGCGCGGTAAGCGGCGGCAGTTTGGGGTCCGGCTGCAGGGCGCCCTCAATGCGGTACTGCGGCGGCAGGCCGCAAATCAGGTGCAGATCCGAAGCCCCCACCCCGGCGGCACGGGAAATCAGCAAATCAATATTCATGCGGGCATCCTTTCTTTGTGCGGCAAATGCACAACAAGGCATCAGCCTTCCGCCGAGGCGCCAATCAGGCGGCGGACTTCGCTGGTGGTGGTAGTGCCTTCCAGCACAAGGCGGCGGCAGTTTTCTTCAAGCGGGGTAAAACGGCCTTCCTCTTTCAGGATGGTCATCAGTTCATCCCGCTGGGCGCCGCGGCTGACAGCATTGCGCAGGCGGTGGGTCATGTTCAATATTTCAAACACTGCCACACGGCCGCGGTAACCGGTTCCAAAGCAGTTGGGGCAGCCGCCGCCGCGGTAAAACGTCAGGCGGCTGGCGGGGTCCAGGCCAAGCTCGGCCAGTTCCTCCGTATCCGGGGTATAGGCCTCCTTACACTCCGGGCAGACACGGCGCACAAGGCGTTGGGAGATGACGCCGTTCAGCGCAGTGGCGATCAAATAGTTGGGCACGCCAATATCACGCAGACGGTCAATGGTGGCAGGCGCGTTGTTGGTATGGATGGTGGAAAGCACCAAGTGGCCGGTGATAGCGGCGCGCATGGCAATTTCGGCAGTTTCACCATCGCGGATTTCGCCCACAGCAATCACATCCGGGTCCTGGCGCAGAATAGAGCGCAGGCCGCTGGCAAAGGTCATGCCAACTTTTTCATTGATCTGGGTCTGGTTAACACCGTCCACGTTATATTCCACGGGGTCCTCCAGCGTCATCATGTTCACCTCATTGGTGTTCAGCTGGCGGATCATTGTGTACATGGTAGAGGATTTGCCGCTGCCGGTAGGACCTGCAATCAACACCACGCCGCTGGAATGATCCAACAGCTCCTGGTACTTTTGCAGGTCCGCACCGGTCAGGCCGATGCGCTCTTTGGTCAGCAGGCCCGAATTTTTATCCAGCAGGCGGATAACCACTTTTTCGCCGTAAATGGTGGGCAAGGTGGAAATACGCAGGTCATAGTTGCGGTCATGCGCCACAACGCCTGCGCGGCCATCCTGTGGGATGCGGCGCTCGGTAATATCCATGCCGCCCATGATTTTTAAGCGGGCCAGCACAGAGCTTTGCAGATCTTTGGGCACCGTCATAATGCTGGTCATCACGCCGTCAATCCGCATGCGCACCCGCAGCTCGGTCTCAGTGGGGTCAAGGTGGATATCGCTGGCGTTTTCTGCTGCTGCACGGTCAATGATCGAGTTGACAAGGCGCACGGTGGGAGCAGCGCTTTCGCCCAGTTCCAGCACGTTCTCCGTTGGGGCAGCGGTCTGTATGCCCGCCCCGATCTCGCGCTTCATATCCTCAATGGCGCGGGCAGCACCCTCGTTGCCGTACAGGCCCGCATTGGCATGGATAATGCTGTCCGCCGTGGCGATCATAGGTACCACGCGGCGGTGGGTTGCCGCCTTGACCTCCTCCTGCGCCATAAAGTTCAGGGGGTCGCTCATAGCCAGGTACAGGCTGTTGCCATGCAGCCGCACAGGGGTTATGCTGTACTTTTTGGCCAGGTTATACGGCACAATCTCCGCCATACGCGGGTCCGGCGGCGTAGCAGACAGGTCCGCAAAGTCAATGCCGAGCTGCATGCGCAGTACATCAATAAACTGCTGCTCGGTGATAATCCCCTCATTGATCAGTTCTTCGCCAAGGCGCTTTTTCGTGACCTTTTGCTGTTCAAGCGCGTGGTTCAACTGTTCCGTTGTGATCAGACCCGCATTTTCCAGCAAGTTACCCAAACGTGGATACGCCAAGTTGACAGCCTCCTTTAATCAGTTTTCCGTTGCCGCTTTTTCGGCTTCGTTCAGGGCGCGGAATGCAAACGTAACATCTTTTTTCTGTTGGGGTCTATTGCCCTGAATGGTATAGCCACCGCTGAACAGCTGCGTGGCTTCATCATACTCCATGGTAAAATTTGTAATGGATGTGGTAGTGTAAGTGCCCTTGCTGACGAGGATCAGCAGAGTGGCTGTTTCATCGGTATCCTCGCAGTCTGTTGCGTTGATATAAAAGCGCCCGTTTTTGACCAGGATATGGCCTTTCAGGATGCCATAGCCGCGGTTGGTGAACGCCGGCACACCGCCCGCATACGCAGCATCCGGCGAATACTGGGCAAAGTGGAGAACATCTCCCAACGCAATGTTGACGGTTGCAGCAAGCATCTCGCTTTCGGATTCGAACTCTTCGTTGCTGCGCACGTTTAATGCGGTGCGCGTTGCCGTAACCAATACCACGGAAAGCATGGCAACAATGAGCAATGCCACCACAGTCTCAATTAGGGTAAAACCTTGTTTATGGCGTTTCATGGTGCGGTGCCCCCCTCCGGTTGGATCAGGACATAGGATTGCAGCTCGCCATCTTTGCCATAGTGGTCAACATCATAGGTGCCATACACCTGAGAATTGCCCGCGCTTTTGATTGTAACGCTGCTGCGGTTTTCGTCTGTTCCCTGCTGCTCCGCAGTGTACTGCTGCTGCAGAAAAGATTCATCTGACGATGCAGCGGAGCGGTTGATTTTGCTTGCCGTAATGGTTGCGGTAAGCAGCATCATGGTAGAAAGCGAGGCAATAAGGATGGCTGCCAGGGTTTCCACCAGGGTTTCGCCTTTTATACGGCGTTTAGCCATTGTTGTTGCTCACTCCCTTCAGGATACGACCGGGAATCCAGGAGATCGTGGTGGATTTTGTGGTCAATGTACCGTCATAGGTACGCTCTTCCTCCACCTTTTGGTTATTTTCCATATCCCAGTACGATACTTTATGGGTACACGTTGTCGGTACCGAACTTGCATCCGGCGTAACTTCCCGCCCTGCGCAGAGGAAAGTCATTTGGTAATCGTCTTTCCATTTTTCGTCCTGCGGAGCCAAAGTAAAGGTCAGGTTGTATTTATCATCGAGCACGACTTTAACGCTTACCGCGGGGTTTGTGCCGTCCTCAATAATAAAGGTATCTGACCAACCGGTAAAAGGTACACGGTTGGAGGAAACATAGGTAATGCGGCTCATGTACACCTTTTGCGCACCGGTCTGCAATATCTTTGCCAGCGGCAGATCCTGGGCGGTATCCACAGCCTGGAACGTGGGGGCCGGATATTCTGCATGGTGCTGCGCCGGGTCAATAAAAGCAAACTGGTCCGTGCCGCCAACCACCACATTGGTACAGCCGTATGTCTGCACAGACTCGCTGCCAACAAAGCTTACCTGTTCCATCGCATCATGCAGCAGGCGGGCGGCAGAGCTGACAGAATAGTAAACCTGCTGCTGTTCCCGCCGGTTTTTGACCTTTTGCATATTGGTCATGGCCGAACCAACCACAACCGCTGACACCATAGCGCAAAGCAGAAACAGTACAAGAGCCAGCAAAATGGACGCACCGCGGGAACTATTCAGTTTTTGTTTCACACGGGTCATCACAATGTTGCTTGCCTTTCTTGTATGGCTACAGTTTTGCTGTTTGGAGAATTATGCGGCGGAGGATGCGGTTTCAGGGGTTGCCTGAGTTGATGTTGTAACCTTCCCCGGCCAGTTCGTTTCGCTGGGAACGCCGTTTTCATCCAGAGCTTTGCTCCAGTCAATGACAGGATACTGGGTGGCAACAGTCTCGGTGCTGGAGCCAGCCGTGACATAACCGCAGTTCTGCACATTACTGTTTGTCGGGTTCGGGCCAAAGCCGTAAAGCATCTTTGTGTCTGCTTTTAGGGGCTTTACGGTTGTAAAACAATCTTTTATTGCGGCCCAGCCGTTTGTAAAGAAGCCTGCCGTGGTAATCACTGTTGCGTTTTGGGTAATGGAAATTGTACCCGTAACCGCGCAGGAGTTAATGCTGCCGCCGCTTGCGCCGTTGACAAAGCCTGCTACAGCGCCGTTTGTGGATGCCAGCGCCACTTTTGCAATGCAGCGCTTAATGGTTCCGGTATTGCTGTTTGCAAAGCCAGCGGCATCGCCCTGGGCGGTAATTTGTGCCAGCTGTGCCGTTGTGTTCGTCCGGTCATCCGTTGCAGCTTTGGTGCTGTCGGTTTCATCCGCCGGGCTTGCGGCTTCCACTTTGCAGGCCGTGATGATACTGCCGTTATTGTTTGTGATAAAGCCCGCAGCCTTGCCGTTTTTGGATGTCAGCGTCACCTTTGCCGTGCAGGATGTAATGTCGGTTGCACCGCTTGCCTGCCAGACAAAGCCAGCTGCATCACTCTGGGCCGTGATGGTTGCATCAACGGTGCTGTTGCTAATTATACCATTGTTGTTGACCACCATACCGGCAGCCCTACCGCTGTCCGCTGTAATCGTACCCCTTACGGTGCAGTTCTCAATCTTGGCGTTGGTGTTGTTCGTCACTGCAATTGCGGCAGCATCACCGCCGGAGAGCTTGATCTTAACATCTTCCAGTGTCAGGTTCCGCACCGTGCCGGAGTTCGTGTTAAACAGCGGCTGCTGCAAACCGATAATGCGGTAGTACTTTTGGCTGCCGCTTTCATCCGTATAGCAGCCATCGTATACCGAACCACCTGCGTTATTGTTCAGCATGCCGATATTGGCAGAGGTAACCTCAATATCATGGGTCAAAGTAAAAGCCCAGTTCTGGCTTAAGCCATTGCTTGCCTGCAGCTGGTCCTGCGTGCGCAGGTAGAGGCTGGCAGGGTCCGCATTGGAATATACTGCCTGTGCAAACGAAGGGTCAGAATATACCGTTGTGAACGGGTTGCGGTTTTGGTCCATCAGATCCACTTTAACAGTTTTCTGCCTCCACCCGCTGCTCTGGGTCTTCATTTGGGTAAGTACATCTTCATTCGCCGCTACCAACTGGTAATTAGGCTGGAAGAATTCAACCACTGCATTTCCTATAGGATTCAACCATTCGTTATTATACTGGTCATGGTTTTCGCCCACGCCAATTTTGAACTCTTCACCTTTTTTCTGCAAGAAGCCATAGCCAGAAGATACGATCTTTTTATCCTGGCTCAATGTACTCAGCGGTTTTCCATCATCACCAAGGGTATAGGCACCAATGGTGCCATCTTCATACTGTTCATAGTATGTCAGGTAGGCAGTTTTGGTCAGGTTCCAGCCGGGGCCGTAATCCTGGGGTTCCACATACGGCCAGTCACCGTAGTGGACAAAATCATTGTCCGCATTTTTCACAAAAGCTGGGAACGGGTAATTCATACCCTTTAAGCTGCCACTCCACGGGAAACTGCGCTCCGCCGGGGTATTGCCGCTGTCATTAACTTTATCCGTTGCTTTTACAAGTTCGGTAATCGTCAGCGCGGTGCTACCATCCGAAAATGCTGCATAGACTTTCATATCCATTACTTCCGGATCATTCAGATAATAACAGTTGTTAACCGTCAAACTCGTTTTCGGAGTCCCGTAATTCTCATTGATCCATGGCACAGCAACGCCAAACACATGCTGCGGTTTACCACCATATCCTTTGCTTTCGAAATTTTCACTCTTAATCGTGCAATAAGAATAGCTATTTGTTATTGTCTGTTTCCGCTGATATTCACTCCATTGGCCATACCCGTAAAGCACCATAAAGCCGCCGCTAATACCGCCAACTTTTGCATCACCCTTTGCAGCCAGCACACCACCGGCATAGCAATTTTCAATACTGCCAACACCTACAAGACTGCCTACCAAACCACCTACGCGCGCCTCTGTGTTTGTTTCATTTGCATAGACCTTTTTGCTAACTGCAGAGCAGTTTTTAATTTCGCAGAAATTAAATCCCACCAAGCCACCAACTACCGCACCTGCAGAATCTGTACCATAGTACTCAACATGGTACCCGGATACTGCACAGTTTTCAATCGTAGAACGATACTTTGGGTCGATTTGATCTGGACTGGCATCAATCTTTTCCATATAAACCAAGCCAATTAGAGCGCCTACCCCAACAGGCTGGCCATTTTTATTCGCTGTATAAAAGGATTTCACATAACCAGTTCCGTATTTTCCCTGATTCGGATCAGACGCTTCCATAATAACATTCTTGATAATGCATCGTTCCACTTCGCCAAACAATCCGGTAAATCGGTATTTATTTGAATCACAGCAATAATCAATAATTTTATGGCACTGCCCGTCATAGCAATTACGAAAGTTATCTGCCAGTTTATCTTGGTTTACTTTATCATTCGGACGCCCGATAGGCTCGTTGCGATATATATTGTCTGCGCTTGTATCCATTAGGTTATATGTCACACCGCAGTAATTTGTGACATACGTTCCAAAATTGATATCTGTTTCCTGCACAAAATAAATTTTTTCATCCTGACCGCCAGCTGGGTTCCAATAGTACTTAGATCGTGACAATCCATTCAGCTGCCGAGCAGATCGAACATAAACCGGATGTGTTTCTCCTCCAGGCTCGCTTGGGCGCAACGGGGTTACATTTATTTCCGGGTTTACTGCATTTTTTGCAAAGTCCGGGCAACAATAAAATGTTTCATTTTCAAATACCGGCACATTGTTGCCAGAATAACCCGTAATAACAAGCGTTTCCCAGAAAGTTGTTGCACGTAGACGACTGGTAATCTGCAGATCAAACGGCAAACGGTAAACTTTTGCATTGGAAATTGTTGTTTCCGCATTTCCGGTCTGGGCGTCCGCATCCTTAAATACCAAATCGACATTTTCTGCAATCAGGTTTGCATTTTCACGCGCCACCGTGGCAGAAATATTCACCCTTTGATTCTTCTTTTGAGCTGTAGTCGTGTCCCCAGTATCCAAATCATACACAAAATGATCCAATGTATAAATGGTCATCAAGGCATAGCCATCTTCCACACAGGTTTCGGATTTCAGGGTATCCACAACCCAGTTGTTGCCGGCACTTTCGCCGCCGCTGGTCAAACTGGTGCGGGCATAATAGCCATAGCTACCGTCCGCATATTTCTCATAGTAAACCAGAGAGTTCTGCAGCTGGTACGCTTCCGGCCAGTTGCCGTAATGCGGCATGTTATCCGTTGCCGGTGCTGCACTGCCATCTGCCGCCACGGTCTGTTTCAGCAGTGGGAACGGCATGCCAAGGTTGCGGAGGGCTGCTTTATAAGGGTAGCTTTCACCGTTATGTGCCACGCTGTCACGCAGTGCGCTGTAGGCTGTCGGGTCCACCCCGGCCTGCACATCGGCATAACCGTTATACTTTGCCTGTTTCAGGTACTTGCAGCCGCTGAAAACCGCACCGGAACTCATCCCTGCAATACCGCCGGAAGTTGCCGGTTCTGCTCCGTTTTTGTCCTTCACCATGCCGTAAGAAACACAGTTTGTAATGTTGCCGCTTTGTGCTACGCCAACCAGACCGCCGCCGTAATTATCGCCGGTTATCACACTGGTAGAATAGCAGGTATCGATTCGAGTTGCCGTGCTCTGCCCGATCAAGCCTCCAACATTGCTGCTGCCTTCCACCTCGCCGGAAGAGTAACTGTTCTTTATAGTGCAGTTCCGGGCATTGCCAATCAAACCGCCAACATTGCTGCTGCCAGTTGTGCTGATTGCCCCAAAGCAATCCGTAAAGGTTGTCTGGTCTGCTACTGAGACCAAACCGCCCGCCGTAGCTGTGCCGGTAATGGTATACTTTTCTACACGGTCATCCATATCCGCATAGTAGTTGCCGTTGGCATCTATCGTGTTCAGGTAAATGCCGCAGTTTGTTACCGTGCAATTTGCAACACTTGCCGCCAAAGCCGCCGCATTCCCGCCATTTGCGCTGCAATCCGTCAGGCGAACGTTTTGCAGGGTTGTTGTATCCAACGCACTGAACAAGGCAGAGTTATTCGCAGCATCCTCCGCAAACGCAAATGCTTTCAGGGTCTGGTTCTGGCCATTGTAGCTGCCGTTTGTAAACAAAGCATCGTTGCTGATAGGCTGGAAGCTTTGCAGCGGGTTCTGCGTCCACGGCGAGCAATAATCATCGGAATCCCAATCAGAAAACTCAAAGGAAATATCATTTGACTGCAGCACCTTGGTAACCAGAATATCCTGATTTGCTGCGTTAAACTTTGTTTCCCGCAGGTTGTTCAGATGGCGCACCTTGGCCACCTGAATAATATCGCCTGACTTATTAAAGAAAAGGCTGTTATCCTGTGCAGGGGCAGTTTCACCCTCAATATTGACCGCATTGTTATGATCTTTATAGGTCAATTTTGCGGTGACGGTTATATCATCGCCAGGTGTCAAGTCATTGCACTTTACAGCAAAAGCACTGGCATCTTCCAGGCTATCCAACACTTCTGTAACAGTGATGGAATCATTTACAACGTAAAAATCTTTTCCGCCCTGATAGCTGAACTCCTGTGTGTTGCCATGTTCATCCGTAACCATTACCGTCAGGGTCAGGTATTTCTGGGTGCGGCGCAATGCCATCATACCGTTGCAGTTTACGGTATAGTACAGCTCCTCCCCATTCACGATCGTCACCGTTGGGGCAAAGCTTTCTGCCAGACCAACGGTACCAAAGTCTGCAGATTCACTGCCATAATAGCCCAGCTGGGGCTTGGTACGGGTTTTACGGGTTCTATCTGCCAGTGCCTGCACTTCCGCATAGGTAAAGTCTTTTTCGGCATAGAACACACTGTACACATCGCCGCTCAAGGGGTTGAGCTCAATCCAGAATACACCGTTATTTTCCGTTGCCTGCTGGAGCGAATCATCCGCGCGGATCAGGTAGTTCTGTATCACTGCATCGGAAGATGTGACTGCAAACAAATCACGCCAGCTTTCGCTGCCAGCTTCCACACCGCTTTCCGCCGGGAAATCCTGCGGTTCCTGTTCCAGGCGGCGGCCATTCATGTTTGCCAGCTCTTTCGCAAATGCATCCAGACGACCGGAATCTTTCATGCTGCTCATCTCATTCTGCGCAGCCATAAAAATCTGGCGTGCATAGTCATCCAGTTTTGCCATATGCAGGTTGCGCTGAATGGTAATGACCGCCGGGATTACCAGGCATGCCAAAATGGCCATGATTGCTGTTGCAACCAGGGTTTCCATCAGTGTAAAGCCAAACTGCTTGTCTCTTACTTTTTTTGAATCCCACATACAAACTTTTGCCTGTTCGTATCTATTCCAATTTTATAATCCCTTGCGAAATCTGCCCTGACTTGTTGCCAATACAGCAGAAGTGCAATAGAAACGCAACATTTAGATTGAGTCTGATTTAGTTTAGCAGTTTTGGGATTCTTTTTCAATTCATTTTTTATATTTCAGGCAATCTTAACAAAACTATAATCCTATTTTCCCTGTTTTTATTCGTTCTCTGAAACAACTAACAGCCCTTACCAAATATTTTCTGGTAAGGGCTGTTAGCAAAAGTTATTTATTATTATTTACAAGTACTGCTATACTTTATGCTTACTATTCCTGTTGGATATGGTTCACGCATTGCAGCAGTGTTCTTACCGTTGCATGTGCATCCAGCGGCTTGGTCAGATAGCCGTTCATTCCAGCATCTGCACACTGCTGCCTGCACTCTGTTTCAGACTGCGCCGTCGTTGCAATGATCGGGACAGCTTTGGCATCAGGGCGGTCCAGCATACGGATTTTATGTGCAGCTGTTATCCCATCCATAACCGGCATCATAACATCCATCAGGATTGCATCCAGGCTATGGTTGCCTGATGCTTTGAATCTACACACCGCCTGTTGGCCGTTCCAAGCCTTTTCTACTTTGGCCCCATGGTCTGTCAGATAGAATTCTGCAATTTCCATGTTGATTTCATTATCCTCTGCCAACAAAACGTGCATGCCTTCCAGTTCACGACCTTTGACCGCAGCCTTGACTGGCTTATCTGCAGACTGGACTTTCTGGTTCAAGCGAAACGTGAGCGTAAAGGTAAAGGTTGTTCCCTGCCCCTGCACGCTTTCTACGGTGACCTGCCCGCCCATTTTCTCTATCAGTTCTTTTACAATGGACATGCCAAGCCCAGTACCTTTATACCGGGTACGGGCATCGTTCTTTTCCTGTGTAAAAGGGTGGAACAGCTGGTTCTGCACAAATTCCGGGCTCATGCCAATTCCGGTATCCACAATGCGGAATTCATACATTGCCGTATTTCCATCGCAGGAAAGCTCTTCGGCATAGGTATCGATCCGCCCGCCGGGCTTATTGTATTTGATTGCGTTACTGAGTAGGTTGAGCATAATCCGGCGCAGATGGATGGGGCTGCCAACAAGTACCGTGTGCTGCATATTTTTGCGGTGTTTGTTATGTGTCAAGCCGGTTTCCACCAGTTGGGCATCCACAAGGGCTGCAACCTCCCGCATGAGCTGTTCCAGATCAAACGGAACCTGTTCCAGTTCCTCATGGCCGGAATCCAGTTTGCTCATATCCAGCACATCGTTGACCAATGCCAACAGGTGGCTGGCGGAAAGGCTGATCTTATCCAGGCAGTCATCTACCCTGGCACTGTCACACCTGTTTTTGCGGATAATATCCACCATACCCATAATGCCGTTGATGGGGGTGCGGATATCATGGCTCATACGGTTCAGGAACTGTGTTTTTGCCTTGCTTGCCGTATCTGCTTCCCGGAACGCTGCCTGCAGGCGCTCGTTTTCTTTCTGTTCTTTTTCGTGAAACTCGGTCGTATTTTTAAACAGGATAATACCGCGCACCACACTGCTTTCTGTTTGCGTCTTGGAATCATAGACGGCTTCGCGTGAGAGGAGCACTGTTTTTTGTAGCCAGCGAATTTTTCCGTCCAGACCTGCTTCCCGGAATTCTACCGTAACCTGGCGCGCTCCAGCACCGAAACGCTGCAACAGTTTGGCGGCAGAATCCACAATGCGGTAATTTTCCAGGGTATCTTCCGTTACAAATTTGCTGTGCTTGCGGCAGTATTCCTGATATGAACACGGCAAGACTTCCTCAATATCAAATTCACGCTGTCCGGTACGATAAAAACTCTTTTCCAGCCGATCATTGGTTAAATCAACTGAGTACACGGCCTGCGCAGCATCCAAAAGGGCATCCACATAGCTGCTGTTTTCTATGATAGACTGTTTCAGTTGTTCGTAATACTGCGTCAACTGCTGCTTTTCATTGAGCTGTGCATCGCCGCTTTCCCGGAAGAACTCAAACCCCATAATAAAGTGGTGCAATAACCCGTTGGGGGCCGTATCCACATGCACCGCTGTAATGCGGCCATATTGAACTCCCTGAGCCGTCTGGCGGCGGCATGGCCATTCCAGCTTTGTATTTTCACTGTTCAGCTGCTTGATCAATTCCGGCAGCTGCAGCGGTGCCCACAGGGCTTTGTGGTCGTTTGCATCCCCCAATTCCTGTGCAATCTGTTCCACTGCACCGGAATAACTGCCATCCTGCGCCAGGAAGAGATCCGGCCCGGCGCGCAGTACGCGGTACTGGTCCAGCATGGCATCGCAATACAAGCAGTCCTCAAATTCAAACCCCTGCTGCTTGATGGCATCCAGCATACGGTATTGCAGGCTCTTTTCTGCCGCAGCCTCCTCCATCTTGGCGCGGTTTTTATCCACATACATGTTTTTGTCTGCCCCACGGAACAGTTCGCGCATGGTACAAGCATCATAATCAGTAGAAAGTGCATACCCCACTGCATAGCTCAACGGCATTTCGGGGTGCTGGCGGGAGTATTCTTTCATGTAGGCGCGGATATCCTGTAAACAGCTGCGTACCCCTGTATGGTTCAGCCCATGCAGAATTGCAATAAACTCATCCCCGCCGTCACGGCCAACAAAATACTCTGCCGGTATGCTTTTGCGCAGCTCAACCGCAAAATTGCGGATATATTCATCGCCTTTATCATGGCCAATGGTATTGTTGATGGTACGCAGATTATTCAGGTCAAATACACAGACTGCGGTTTGTTCCACTTTTTCCAGCGGTTCTGTCCGATCCAGCAGTTCTTCGCACTTGTTTTTATTGGGCAGGCCGGTGGCTTCGTCCAGGTAGACTTTGCTTTGCAGAACGCGGTTTGCCGCCGCATAGCGCAGTGCCTTGACCAATTCAAGTGCAATCAGAATGACCAGGCCCAGAATATCCACCACGACAATGCGTTCCAATTGGTTCAGTTCTGATGCCATGTGCTGGGAATACTCTTCCGCAAGGCCAGTGGCTTCATCGCAGATCGTAAAGAATTCTTCGCTCATTTCAATGATTGCGGTGTTCTGGTATCCTTTTTGACGCACCAAAAGGATTTCCGCCTTCAAGCCGGTAAAATAATTGTCCAGTTCCTCCATTTTGGTCTGGAAGGCATCATCATTTAAGCAAACAAGATCCAGCTCGTCACTGCCATAGCGCAAACCGGCGATAAAGGAGGCAACATCCTCAATCATGCCGTCCTGCGGCAGACCTGCACCTTCCAGTTTGATAATGCGCTGGGTTTCGCCGCGCACTAAGCCCGCATAGTTGACTACGCGGGCCGTACCCTGAATGCGGCTGACCAGCATCATGATAAAGAAGAACAAAACAATCAGCACAACGGTAAGCACCGTCATGCCGACACGAGATACAAAGGAGGCCTTTTGACCTTTTTTACTTGCCACAGCAGTTTTAATCATGTTCATCTCCACCATGGCAGACCGCTACAGGCTGCCATGAATTATTCGTTGTCATTCTAGCCTATTTCATCTGTTTTGGCAAGCATTCATTTCCTACTCGTGCAGCCATCAATTTTGGAATAGCTGATAGTTAATGGTGGGGTAAATCCTGTTCCAGTCCAGCGCAACAGCTTCAAAGTTGGACCATCTGCCGTAAACAGTCAGTTCCTGCTGTGCAGCGGTATCCATGGACGGAGCAAACCTGCCATTCTACGCTGCCTGTTCAGGCTGTGTTTCTGCTTTCTGGCATCCGGTCAAAAATATGGCAGCAGAGGACATTGTTTTTTATAGCTCAATTCCTTTTATTTATCGCAAATTTGCGTATTTCCTCGACGATATTATTGATGGCAACAGGTTTATCAACGATGAACTTCCCAAGAAAAACTCCGGTCTTTCCCCTGTTTCTATCAGCGTTGGAGTTGCTTTTACTGACCGCAAAAAATCGCGCAGCTTCATCTTCAAGGATGCTGACAAAGCTCTTTATCTGGTAAAAGAAAACAGCAGACGCAGATGTGCAATTGAAGTGACCCCCAAAAGTTAGACAATATTTTGAAGTAAAAATTGCTCAAGCAG
>ERZ1034804.63-NODE-63-length-23693-cov-13.863694_pt1 | contig 23693 bp, 19 predicted proteins | sample MGYA00520635_ERZ1034804 | MGnify/ENA primary metagenome ERZ1034804 (study PRJEB33766, sample SAMN09781685) | gut metagenome | biome: gut microbiome | host: Homo sapiens | place: Madagascar | study: EMG produced TPA metagenomics assembly of the PRJNA485056 data set...
TCTGCCGCACCTCGCTCGCCGTATCGGCACTTAGAATTATGCGGTATTGCCTTAACATCCGTTTTATAATAGACAGCAGCCCCCGTACCGATGTGCGCACAAAATCATCGGTGCGGGGGCTGCTGCTTTATGATTTTATTATGGCTTCAGGTTATTTATCCTTATTGTCCTTGTGGAACGCCACATAGAAGCAGAGGATGAGCCCCGCGCACATGGCCGCTGTGGAGATGATGAACGGCACCAGCGTTTGGGTGCCCAAAAAGCTGCCCAGCAGGCCGTCAATGCCATTATAGTTACAGGGGTTCATAACGGCATAGATAAAGCAGAACGAAGAAAACACAAGGCCAACCAGAGTCAGCAGCAGGCCGCATAACAGTTTGGGTGCCATGGTTTTCCCTCCTCTTCATAATACACCGTCATATTTTATTTTCTGTTCTTGCAACCATCAATGTCTCGCTTACCGAGACACTGATGGTTGATCTCACAGCATTTTATCCAGCAGCGGCCAAAGCGCCTGGGTGTTGGCGTTGAACTGGGGGTAAAAATCATCCTGGATGGAATAATCAAAATACAGGGCGCGTGCAATGCGGCGGGCGGCGGGCAGGTAGCGCGGGTTTTCGCGTCCGCCTGCCTGCTGCAGCTTATCCGAAAGCTGGGTACACACCACAGCCCACCGGGCGTCAATCCCGGCACGGGCGGTGATGGCGGCATCATCCAGATAGTTTTGCAGGGTGCGCTGTTCCTGCGCGGATACGCGGGCACCGCACAATGGCAGCTGCACGTAATATTCCATGGCGGCTGTTGCCGGGTCAATGGCCTGGCCCAGCGGGTAAAGAGCGCAGGCCAGCGGGCGGGCGGCGTGGATGGTGCAGGCATCGGCCTCAAAAAAGGGGCAGTTGCCTGTGCGGGCATTGGGGCGCAGCACCACGGCAGGCAAAAGGGTCTGCGGGGCAAACTCCTGCTTGCAAAAAGCATCCGCCGTCAAGCGCGGGGGCAGGCCCAGGCGGCGGGCAATGCGGTACAGGTCATAACCGGAAAGCACAAGGTCCCGCCGGTTACGGCAGCAGTCCCCGCAGCCTGCACAGACAAAGTCAAATGGCTCCCCTGCCGCCAGCCGCGGGCACTGGGCCAGCGCAGCGGCAGATTCGGCACGGCCCGGTTCTGTCACAGGCGCACCTCCAGCGGGGTCTGTTCGCCATCCGCCATGGCGCGCACAGCCTTAAAGGCGCTTTCCACCATGCTGGCCACGTTCACATCGGTATAAAACGCGGTGTGCGGGGTAAAGATCACATTCGGGAAGCTGCGCAGCATGGCAAGTTCGCGGTTCTGCAACGCATCGCCCATATGGTTAAAGTAGAACAGGCCGTTCTCGTTTTCCACAACGTCCAGGCCGGCTGCGCCGATCTTGCCGCTTTCCAGCCCGTTTACCAGCGCTTCCGGGTCAATCAGGGTGCCGCGGGCTGTGTTGATCAGCACAACGCCGTTTTTCATCTTGGCAATAGCGTCGGCATCGATCATATGGCGGTTGGCGGCGGTGGCGTTGGTGTGCAGGGTGATGATATCGCAGCTCTTGTACAGGGTATCCAGGTCCACATACTCGGCATACTGGCGGGCTTCATCGTTGGGGTACAGGTCGTAAGCCAACAGCTTGCAGCCAAAGCCGCTTAAGTGGCGCAGCACAGTGCGGCCAATGTTGCCGGTGCCGATCACACCCACCGTCATACGGGTGATATCGCGACCCATCTTGCCGCTTAAGGAATAATCCTGGGCATCGGCACGGCGCAGAATCTGGCCCACTTTGCGGTTGCACATCAGCATCAGCATAATGGCATAATCGGCCACACCTGCCGGCGGATACCAGGAATGGGAGATGCGCATGCCAAGCTCCTTGGCTTTCTGCTGCGGGATATGGTCATAGCCAATGCTGCGGCAGGGCAGGAATTTGACCCCCATCGCGGCCCAGGCTTCCAGATATTCCGGCGTGATCAGGCAGGGGTTGGTGCTGACGGCATCGCAGCCTTTGGCAAGTTCCAGGTTATCCGGCGTGGGGACCGCTGCGGTATAGGCATAATCAATGCCGTACTGTTTGCTGTATGGCTCACAATAGGCTTGCTCGTCGAAAGGACGGAGGGCATAAAACATGATCTTCATGGTATAACCTCCTTAATAATAGGGTTACAAAAACAGCTTCTTCATGGGGCTGCTCAAATCACAGGGTAAAATCCAGGGTCTCCCCCAGCCAGCCCATGCACAGGGGCAGCCAGGCATTGTTATGCTTGTTAGGGGTGTTGACCTCGTTGGTGCAGGTGCTGGAGCCATGGCCGCCATGGGTGAACAGGTGCAGCTCAAACGGCACGTTGTTCTCTTTCAGGGCGCCCGCCAGCAGCAGGCTGTTTTCCACGGGCACAGCCTGATCTTCCACGGTGTGCCAGATGAAGAAAGGCGGCACATCGGGGCGCACCTGGTTTTCCAGGCTCATGGTCTGCAGCAGGGCTTCATCCGCGCCGCACAGGTTCTCAAAAGAGCCGCGGTGGGCGAACTTGCCGCTGGTGATAACGGGGTACCCCAGCACCACCGCATTGGGGCGGGCTTCGGTTCCGGTAATACCAAGGGCCTGCTGCACGGGAGCTGCATCCCACAGCAGGGCGGTGGAAGCCGCCAGGTGGGCACCGGCAGAAAAGCCAACGATGGTGATCTTATCCGCCGCAATGCGCAGGTCCGCCGCATTCCGGCGCAGGTACAGGATGGCGGACGCGGCTTCGGTCAGCGGCTGCCACAGCAGCGGGGCGTGGTCGGTGGAATAAATCAGGGTGAACACATGGTAGCCGGCCTGCAAAAACTGGACGGCAACAGGGTCCGCTTCGCGCGGGGAGCAGTAGCGGTAGCCGCCGCCGGGCAGGATCAGCACCGCCGGGCGGGTGTTGTAGCTGGGCATTTCGGCGGTTTCGTCACGCAGGTAGCCGGTCAGCATGGCACCGGTGGCAAGTTTATGTTCTACAAATTTCATAACATCAGGCTCCTAATAATAAATATGAAGATACAGTTATTAGGATAGCGCAAAAAATGTGCTTTGAAAAGCCTTTTTCTGTATTTTACATACAGTTTTTTAACTTTTTGTAAAAAGGGCCATCAGGGCTTGCACTTTGCAGGTAAGAGTGCTAATATATGCTTAGCACTTAAAGCACGCGAGTGCTAAACCATAAAATATATAAAAGTGAGGTCATTGTAACTATGGCAATGCGTCAGTTTAAGGCCGAGAGCAAAAAGCTGCTTGACCTGATGATCAATTCTATTTATACCAACCGCGAGATCTTCCTGCGCGAGTTGATCTCCAACGCATCGGATGCCTGCGACAAGCTGTATTTCAAGAGCCTGACGGACACCTCCATCAACGTAAAAAAAGAAGACCTGCACATTCATATTGCAGCCGATAAAGAGAACCGCACCCTGACCATCAGCGATAACGGCATTGGCATGACTAAGGATGAGCTGGAAAAGAACCTTGGCACCATTGCCCGCTCCGGCAGCCAGGACTTTAAGGTAAACAATCAGAACGAGAATATTGACATCATCGGTCAGTTCGGCGTTGGCTTCTACTCCGCTTTCATGGTTGCCAGCAAGGTGACCGTTGTTTCCCGCGCGGAGGGCAGCGAGGAAGCCTGGCAGTGGTCGTCCTCCGGCGTGGAGGGCTACACCCTGACCGAAGCCGAAAAGCCGGAAGTTGGCACCGAGATCACCCTGGTGCTGAAAGAGGACACCGAAACCGACAAATACAGCGAATATCTGGACGAGTACACCATCTCCGGCCTGGTCAAGAAGTACAGCGATTACATCCGCTACCCCATTACCATGTACCGCGAGAAGAGCCGCCAGAAGCCGAAGCCGGAGGACGCCGGTGACGACTATAAGCCGGAGTACGAAACCTACACCGAGCTGGAAACCCTGAACAGCATGGTGCCCATCTGGAAGCGCGACAAGAAAGATGTAAAGCCGGAAGAATACAACGAGTTCTATAAGAGCAAGTTCATGGATTATTCCGACCCGCTGCGCGTGATTACCAGCCGCACCGAGGGCACCGCAACCTACACCGCCCTGCTGTTTGTGCCCGGCCAGACGCCGTATGATTACTACACCAAGGAGTACGAAAAGGGTCTGGCCCTGTATGCTTCCGGCGTTATGATTATGGAAAAATGCGCTGACCTGCTGCCGGATTACTTCAGCTTTATCAAGGGCGTTGTGGACAGCGAGGACCTGAGCCTGAACATCAGCCGTGAAACGCTGCAGAAGGACGGCCAGGTAAAGCTGATCCGCAACAGCCTGGAAAAGAAGATCAAGAACGAGCTGCACGCCATGCTGGTGAACGACCGCGAGAAGTACGAGACGTTCTGGAAGGCATTTGGCCGCCAGATCAAGTTTGGCATTTACGGCGATTACGGCATGCACAAGGACCTGCTTTCCGACCTGCTGATGTTCTACTCTGCCAAGGAGCAGAAGCTCATCACGCTGGATGAATACATTGAGAAGATGCTGGAAGGCCAGAAGGCCATTTACTTTGCCGCTGGTGACGAGGCGGCCCGCCTGGGCAAACTGCCCAACGCACAGCTGGTGCTGAGCAAGGGCTACGACCTGCTGCTGTGCAGCGAGGACGTGGATGAATTCTGCCTGCAGATCATGCACGACTATAAGGAAAAGGAATTCAAGAACATCAACTCCGGCGATCTGGGCCTGGAAACCGAGGAAGAAAAGAAGGCTGCCGAGGAGACCGCAACCGAAAACAAAGACCTGTTTGAGGAGATCAAGAAGGCCCTGAACGGCAAGATCAAGGACGTTAAGGTCAACCCGACTTTGCAGGATCACCCGGTATCGCTTTCCAGCGAGGGCGGTATTTCCATGGAGATGGAAAAGATTCTGCGCAAGATGCCTGCCGGCGGCGAGGGCATGGAGAGCACCAAGGTGCTGGAGCTGAACCCCAACCACGCCGTGTTCGGTGCCCTGAAAACCGCCCATGAGGCCGGTGACACCGACAAGATCAACAAGTACGCTGAGCTGCTGTACGACCAGGCCCTGCTGATTGAGGGCCTGCCGCTGGAAGATCCCGTTGCCTACGCACAGCTGGTCTGCGACCTGATGAAGTAATGGCAGCCAGGCTTTACGCCAGACAATTTAAGGCAACACCGCATAATTCCCGCCTGACGGCTTAAGCACCGCTCCGGCGGCTGCGGCACGGCATCTGCGTTGCCAAAATGCTCGATAAGACATCCAGTATTATCTGCGCTTTTGGCTTAGCATCTGCCGCACCTCGCTCGCCGTATCGGCACTTAGAATTATGCGGTATTGCCTTAACATAGCATAACAATCCCCCGCCGGGCGGTGCTGCAAAGTGCTTTGCCCGGCGGGGGATTTGTTTTTTTGGGTATTATTTTTCGTTTTCGTCTTTGGCCAGTGGCAGCTGCATCATCGCTTTTGCACCGTGGGGGTCCCGGTTGACAAACTGCACGCTGCCGCCGTGGGCGTTTATGATTTGCTCCACCACATGCAGGCCCAGAATATGCGGGGCGTTCTCCCCTTCCGGTTCACCGTTCAGCACGGCCAGCACGCTTTGCGGGTAGCCGGTGCCGTCATCCTGTATGGTCAGGTGCAGCGTTGTTTCGTCGGCATCCGCGTGGAAAGCCAGCGTGATCGGCCCCGCATTATGGCGCACGGCGTTTTGCAGCACATTTTCCAGCGCACGGGTCAGCAAAGCGGCATCAGCGTGCAGGATGGCGGTTTCTACTGCCGGGGTAATGCTGCAATCCAGTGTGCAGCGGGCGGCCAGGGGGTTCTCACAAAAAGCCGCCACCACCCGGCGCAGAAACGGCCCCGCCTGGGTGGGCCGGCTGCGCAGGGGCTGGGCGCCGTATTGCAGCTTGCTGGTCAGGTTCAGGTCCTCAATCAGGCTGCGGATTTTTTCGCACTGGGTGCAGATGCCGCCCACTTTCTGTCTGGCTGCTGCGGGCAGGGCGGCATCCCGCTGCAGCTGTTCCGCCCAGCCCAGGATCAACGCCAGCGGAGTGCGGATATCATGGCTGACCCCGGCGATCCACTCGGTTCGGGCGGTATCCCGCCGGGCAATGATCTCATTGCGGCGGCGCAGCTGCTCGCTGGTTTCGTTCAGCTTTTGGGCAAGCTCCCCCGCAAAGCCGGCGGCAGGCAGGCTGACCGTACCGCCCTGCGCCAAGGTATCCAGCCCGGCTGTTACGGTTTGCAGGCTTTTGCTCCCGCGCCAGCTGAAGAACAGGCAGCACCCCAGCACCACCAGCAGGAGCTCCACCATGGTGGGCTGAATGCTTTTGGCCAGCATTATTATCATTTTTTGCTTCATGTCGATGTTATACTTCCAGCAGGTTCCAACCGGTTCCGCCACAACAAACAGCCCGTAATCCGCCGCCCAGCACTGCACGGGGTAATCGGCCAGGTACCAGTGGGAGAACACGGCAACTTCCGATGCCGTGTACCGGTGATTCAGCTTTTGCGGCAGGTCTTGCTGCCAGATGACATTGCCATTATCGTCCAGCACCATGGCCCAGGCATAGCCCTGCATCCATTCCGCCGGGGTATGTTCCCGACCCCATTGCAGGCCGATTTCGGTTTGTTTTAGGGCATCAGCCAAGGCGCCGACCCGGTAGTCTGTTGCATCCACCGTGTTGGACTTGAACCCCACATAAAAAATCTGCCCCACCAGCAAACCGCCCACCAGCAGCACAATAGCGGCTGTGGCCAGCACATAGCGGCGGATCAGGGCTGCAAAAGTTTTCATTGTGCGTTCTCCTCTGCCAATTTATAGCCGATGCCCCGCACCGTTAAAAGGTACTGCGGCTTGCTGGGGTTGGGTTCCAGCTTTTCCCGCAGGTGGCGGATGTGAACATTCAGGCTGTTCTCGTACCCGTAATAGTCTGCCCCCCACACGGCCTCGCACACCGCGTCATAAGTAACGATATGGCCGCGGTTTTCGGCCAGCTTTTGCAGCAGAGCGCGCTCGGTGGCCGTCAGGGGCTGGGCGGTGCCATCCGGCAGGCGGACCAAAGCATCGGCCAGATACACCGTGCGCTGGCCCAGCTGGAGCGTTTTTGCGGCAGTCCGCCACAGTTCGCCCCGGTAGCAGCGCTGCAAAATGCGCTGAATGCGCAGCAAAAGCTCCTGCGTTAAAAATGGCTTGGTCAGGTAGTCGTCCGCGCCCAGGCCCAGACCAAACAGCCGGTCGGCGTCAGCATCGCGGGCAGAAAGAAAAAGCGCCGGGATATCCGCCATGCTGTGCAGCGTGCGGAACAGGGTAAAGCCGTCCCCATCTGGCAGGTTGATGTCCAAAATCATCAGGTCCGGGCGGTTGGCGGCAAATGCCGCTTGGGCCGCTGCGCAGCCGGTGCAGGCGGTCAGCTGGTTGTAGCCGGTGCTGCGCAGCGCCGTGGTAACAAGGTTCAGCAGATCCTGGTTGTCATCCACAATCAAAATTTTAGCATCATAAATGGTTTGCATGGGTGCCCCCCCTTTGTGCTTTTAGGCAATGCCGCATAATTCTAAGTGCCGATACGGTGAGCGAGGTACGGCAGATGCTAAGCCAAAAGCGCAGATAATACTGGATGTCTTATCGAGCATTTTGGCAACGCAGATGCCGTGCCGCAGCCGCCGGAGCGGTGCTTAAGCCGTCAGGCGGGAATTGTGCGGTATTGCCTTTATTATAATACGAGCACCGGGCTGCCGATAGAGCCGCCGGGCAGAATTAAGCTAAACTTAAGCTGGGCTTTGTGGCAGGTTAAGGTCGGCGTGTTACCATGCCTTTGTTCCCAAAAGATGAACAAAGGAGTGTTAGCCATGCAATATGTAATTGAAACAAAACGGCTGTGCAAAACCTATGGTGGCCGCACCGTGGTTCACAATTTGGACCTGCATGTTCCGCAGGGGTGTGTATATGGTTTTATTGGGCCAAATGGCGCGGGTAAATCTACCAGCATGAAAATGCTGCTGGGACTGGTTCACCCCACGGCGGGCAGCGTGGCTCTGCTGGGCCGCACATTGACGGAGCGTACCCGGCTGGAGCTGCTGCGCCAGACCGGCAGTTTGATTGAGTCGCCATCCGGCTACCTGCACCTTACTGCGCAGGAAAACCTTGAAATTGTAGCCGACCTGAAAGGCGTGCCCTACAAAGACATCGACCGCGTGCTGGAAATTGTACACCTGCAGGCAGACCGAAAGCGCAAGGTGGGGCAGTATTCCCTTGGCATGAAACAGCGCCTGGGCATTGCCATGGCTCTGCTGGGCAGCCCCAGGCTGCTGATCCTGGATGAACCCACCAACGGTCTTGACCCGGCTGGCATCCAGGAAATGCGTGCATTGATCCACGATATGCCAGATGCCTGCGGTGCCACGGTGCTGATTTCCAGCCATTTGCTGGGCGAGATGGAGCAGATTGTGAGCCAGGTGAGCATCATCAACCACGGCCAGCTGCTGTTTGAAGGCCCGTTGGCGGAATTGCAGCGCCACAGCCGCGGCAATGTTGTTCTGCGCCTGCTGGCTCCGGACCGCGGGGCCGCCGTGCTGCGCCGCTACGGCCTGACCCCGCAGCCTGCGGACAACGGCTGCCTGCTGCCCACCATGGAGGATGCCCGCCTGGCCGCGCTGGTGCAGGATCTTGCCGCCGAGGGGGCCGGGGTGGTTGGCGTGGAGCGCCAGACCAAGAATCTGGAAGAAATTTTCCTGAGCCTGACCAACACGCAAACCGGCAAGGAGGTGGGCTGACATGTACACAAGCATCCGCGCCGAGCTGCAAAAGGCCCGCCGCCGGCATGATCTGATTGTCTGCCTGCTGGTGCCGGTCATGGCGCTGCTTTGGTGCCAGTCCGCTGCGCCGACCGGTGCTGACGAGCTGGCATCCGCTTATAGTGCCCTGTTTTACAGCCTGCCCATCATCAATACCATTTTAATGCCGTTGGCCATGGCGATTCTGGCAAGCAGGCTTTGGGATGTGGAAGTCAAAGGCTGTACGCCCAAACTGCTGTATACCCTGCAAAGCCGCCGCAGCCTGTTTGCCGCAAAGGCAGCGCTGGGGCTGGCGGAGATCTTTTTGATCGTCACGCTGGAAGCTGCGGGCGCCCCGCTGATCGGGCACTTGCAGCATTACACGCAGCCCTACCCCGCCGCAGGCCAGGCTGCCTATCTCTGGGGCTGCACCTTTGCCGTGGACTGCATGATTTTTTTCTCTGAGCTGCTTTTGACAGTGCTGCTGGCCAATCCCCTGCCCGCTTTGTGTGTGGGCATTCTTGGCACGCTGCTGGGACTGTTCAGTGCCTTTATGCCGGCATGGGTCGGCTATTTTGTGCCGTGGGGGTATTTTATCCCTCTGAACACCTACCGGATTGCGGACTGGGACCAGGCCAGCAAAGTAGTCACCTACATGATTGTGCCGTTCCAGTGGCCGCTGCTGGTTGCCACGGTGGTTTTGGCCGGTATTTTGTTTTTTGCCGCGTGGTATGCCATGCGGAACAAGGAGGTGTGACCCATGCTGCTGCGTTGTATCCGTGCAGAAAACCGCAAACTGCACGCTTCGCCCATCTGGTTTATGTTTTTTATTCTGCCCATCATTTCCGCCGGGTACGGAACCTTCAACTACCTGCAAAACCTTGAAATTTTGCGGGACGGCTGGTACAGTCTGTGGACCCAGCACACACTATTTTACTCGCTGTTTTTCTTTCCCTGCATGGTGGCGGTATACGCGGCGTACCTGTGGCGGCTGGAGCACATAGGCCACAACTGGAACCTGATTATGGCGGAGCCGGTGCCGCCCTTTTACCTGTTCCTTGCCAAGTTGCTTGTGGTGACAAAGCTGGTACTGCTGACTCAGGCATTTGTGTTTGTATTGTACTGGTTCTGCGGCCGGGTGTTCGCCGGGTTCACAGCGCCCCCGCCGGCCATTACCATCTTTTACCTGGTGCGCAGTGTACTGGGCGGGCTGGCCGTGGTGGCGGCGCAGCTGCTATTTTCCATGGTGATCCGCAGCTTTGCCTTGCCGGTGTTTTTGGGGCTGGCCGGGGGTGTTTCCGGCATGCTGCTGGCCAGCCGGGGCTACTGGTACGCCTGGCCCTATTGCCTGATGCAGCGCGGCATGAACGCTAACCAGAGCAGTGATATGCTGGCGGACAGCTACCTAGGCTTCGCTTTGGCCTGTGTTGGCTGGCTGGCGCTGATTTTGCTTGCGGTCCAGCTGCTGTTGAGCCACCAGGATGTAAAGGTCCGGTAAAGGCTGCACCGGCTTTGCCGCGCATTTTGACCGCTTTTGTAAAATTGCCTCAAAAAAAGCGGTCATTTTTGGGGGTTAATGGGTTTTATTTGCCGGGCAGGTATGATATAATAAGCCAGGTTTGCGGCCAGCTTTGCCGCACTGCCAGTTTGAACGTATTTCCCGGGCGTGTGCCGTGCCCTGCGCGCGGCGCCGTTTGACCAGGGTGTATCTGGAAAACCGAAAATTCAGGCTTTGCAGATACGCACTAAGGAAAGGATGGCTGTTGATGAGACATTTGATTGATCCCCTTGACTTTACAAAGGAAGAAACCCAAAAGCTGCTGGACCTTGCGGACCGCATCCATGATGACCCCGAAGCATACCAGGATGTAGCTGACCGCAAGCGCCTGGCCACACTGTTCTATGAGCCTTCCACCCGCACCCGCCTTTCGTTTGAATCGGCGATGCTGCGTTTGGGCGGCAAGGTGTTGGGTTTCCCAGATGCCGGTGTTTCCAGTGCTTCCAAGGGTGAAACCGTTGCGGATACCATCCGCATTATCAGCTGCTATGCGGATATTGCCGCCATGCGCCACCCCAAAGAGGGGGCCCCGCTGCGCGCTTCCCTTTACAGCAAGATCCCGGTGATCAATGCCGGTGACGGCGGCCACAGCCACCCCACCCAGACCCTGTTGGACATGATGACCATCCGCCGCCGCAAGGGCCGTTTGGACAACCTGACCATTGGTTTCTGCGGCGACCTGAAGTTTGGCCGCACGGTACATTCCCTCATCAAGAGCCTGGCCCGCTATGACAACGTAAAGTTTGTCCTGATCAGCCCCGAAGAACTGCGCGTGCCGGATTACATCATCAATGAAGTACTGGAGCCCCGCGGCATCCCCTACATTGAGACCCGCAACCTGGAAGGTGCTCTGCCGGACCTCGATATTTTGTACATGACCCGTGTGCAGCGCGAGCGCTTTTTCAATGAGGAAGATTACATCCGCCTGCGTGACAGCTACATTCTGACCGCCGAAAAGCTGAGCCTTGCCCCGGCGGACATGGCGGTGCTGCATCCCCTGCCGCGTGTGAACGAAATTACGCTGGATGTGGACGATGACCCGCGCGCCGCCTACTTTGAGCAGGCACAGAACGGCGTGTATGTGCGCATGGCTTTGATTATGACGCTGCTGGGGCTGAAAGACCCCAAAACCGGGGAGGTTGCTTTTGAATGCTGAATATTGATGAAATCATGAACGGCGTGGTCATTGACCACATTACCGCCGGGACCGGGCTTTCGCTGTATCACCTGCTGGAGCTGGAAAAGCTGAACGAAGCCAGCGTGGCCCTGCTGCAGAACGTGCGCAGCCAGAAAAGCGGCAAAAAGGATATTATTAAAATCGAGGGCGATATTTCCGGCTTGAATTTTGATGTGCTGGGTTATGTGGACCCGCAGATCAGCCTGACCTTTATTGAGAACGGTCATGTGACCCGCAAGGTGCGCCCGGACCAGCCCAAGCGCCTGGTGAACGTGATCAAGTGCACCAACCCCCGCTGCATTACCTCCCTGGAGACCGGCTGCGACCACATCTTTGCCCTGACCCCCAGCGGACGCTACCGCTGCGTTTACTGTGAGCAGGAGTTCAAGGTACGCCCGTAAGGCAGTGCCGCATTTTCCTGTTCTGTCCCCATAATAAGTTCAGACCCGGCATGATGGAACAGATTTTGCTGTTCCCCTGCCGGGTCTGTTTTTTCTTGCTGTTTTGCGCGTGTTTCCTTGCCGCAATTTCCTGCTTGTGGTACGATGTGCACAAAGAACCCTTGTTAATGGGAGGTAATTTTATGAATTGGGGAATTTTAGCTACCGGCACCATTGCCAACAAATTTGCCACAACAGTCAATGCGATGGCTGCCGAGGGCGAGCGGCTTGCCGCAGTCGGCTCCCGCCGGGCCGAAAGTGCCAAAGCCTTTGCAGCGCAGTACAACATCCCGCACTGGTACGCCAGCTATGAAGAGCTTGCCGCCGATCCCGCCGTAGATGCCATCTACATTGCTACGCCCAACGCCCTGCATTACGAAAACTGCAAGCTCTGCCTGGAGCACGGCAAGCATGTTCTGTGCGAAAAGCCGTTCACCATCAATGCAGAGCAGGCCAAAGAGCTGTATGCCCTGGCGGAAAAAAAGCAGCTTTTTATCATGGAAGCATTCTGGATTCGCTTTTTGCCGCTGTATGCCAACTTGCAGCAGATGCTGGCGGATGGGGTGATCGGCACGCTGCAAACCATCACCTGCCAATACGGTTTTACCACTGAAGGCGCCCGCCGCGAGCGCAAATTCAACTCTGCTTTGGGCGGTGGCGCTTTGCTGGATATTGGCATTTATAACCTTGGCTTTTTGCAGATGGTCACCGGCCAGCAGCCCCAGAACGTGCAGACAGAAGAGCTGCGCCTGACAGAATACGGCACCGATGAATACAGCAAACTGCGGCTTGCCTACCCCAGCGGCTGCACGGCGGAATCGGTGCAAACCATCGGCCAGCGCCTTACCCGCATGGCCTGCATTGTGGGCACCAAGGGCCGCATTACCCTCCCGGACTTCCAGTACGCCGAACATATGACGCTGGAACTGGACGGCCAGCCACCGCAGGAACTGGATTTTCCCTTTGATGTGAACGGTTTTGAATACCAGATTCGGGAAGTAAGCCGTTGTGCTGCCGCCGGCAAACACCACAGCAGCATTTACACCCCGCAGCAAAGCATTGCCCTGACCCAACTGATGTATGATATCCGCATGGCCTGGGGCATGAAATTTGAGGGCGAAGAATAAGCAGCTTTTGGTAAAGCTTTGTCCCCCTTTTATATTTTCCACACAGACAAAAAGCAGCCCCAGGCAGCACCTTTTATGGGTACTGCCCGGGGCTGTTGCTTTTCAGAACCGGGCGTACAAAAAGCCCGTATTGGAATAAAAGCTTGCCATCAGCAAAAAGGCAAAAATGGCAAATTCGTACACAGCCCAGCGCACCGAGCGCGGCGCGGCGTTGACCCAGGCGCGCAGGTGCAGGCCGCATTCATGCAGCACATCCACCAGTACCAGCAGCGCAATACCCAACAACAGCAAGAGCAGTTCCAGCTTGCTGGTCAGGCCTAGCAGCCAGTACTGGGCAAATGCTTCGTGCCCGGGGTTATGCAGGATACCGGCAAAGTATGCCGCCGCATTGCCCAAACTGCTGGCGCGGAAGATGGTAAAGGTTGTAACAAAGATGGCAAATGTCAGCGGCACGCCCACGATGCGCAGCGGCAGAGATTTGCGCTTGCGCAGCGGAGCGGGCATGTGGTCCTCCGCCACCTGGCACAGGCCGTGCAGCCCACCCCAGACAAGGAAGGTCCAGTTGGCGCCGTGCCACAGCCCGCTGACCAAAAAGGTCAGCAGCAGGTTGGCATCCCGCCGGGCAATGCCCTTGCGGTTGCCGCCCAGTGGGATATACACATAATCCCGGAACCACTGCGAAAGGCTGATATGCCACCGGGCCCACAGCTCCTTGACGCTGGCAGAAAAAAACGGCTGGCGGAAGTTTTCCGGCAGGTGCAGGCCCAGGATCTCGCCCATGCCCAGCACAATATCCGTGTAGCCGGAAAAATCGGCATACAGCTGGAACGAATACATAACCGTGGCAAAAATCAGCTGACTGCGGTCAAAGGACGCCGGGTCCGCAAAGGCGGCGCTGACCACAATGGCCGCACGGTCCGCAATGGCAAACTTTTTGAAATACCCCCACGCACTGCGCTGCAAACCGCTGACCAAACGCTGGGTTTCAAACGTTTTGGGGGCGGCTTCCAGCTGGGGCATCAGGGTATTATAGCGGTTGAACGGCCCCTGGGTGAGCGAGAGGAAAAAGCCCGCATAGCACCACAGCCGTGCATAGCTGGGCGTGGGTGCCGTGCGGCCATGCCACACATCCAGCAGGTAGCCCGCCAGCTGCAAGCTGTAATACGCAAGGCCAAAGGGCTTATACAAATCCCGCAGGCCCGGCACCAGCATGCCGCTGTATTTGAGCACCAGCAGCGGCAGCAGGGCTGCGGCCAGCCCCAGTGCCAGCCACCCGCGGCGGCTGGGCTGCTCTGGCTGCGCATGCTGCGCGGCCTGCCACACCACTGCCGTGGCAAGGGCTACCGCAAAAAACGCGCCGATATCAATGGAAAGGCAGAACACTGCGTTGGCTGCCAGAACCAGCTTCCAGCGGGAAGGCTGGGGCACGCGGTACCACAGGCAGACAAACAGCGCCATAAACGGCAAAAAGCCAAGGGATGTAACAGAAAACATCAGTTGCCCTCCCCCTGCTGCACGGTGCTGTCCGGTGATGTGGCCAGCTTTTCGGCAACCGTATCATAGAACAGGCTGCTTACATCCTCGCTCGCAGCACTGCGAGCGGCCACCGTGGCGAACGCCTTGCTGAACGTTTCTGCCCCCTGCCCGTTCAGGTGGTGCATATCTGAAAAATCGTCAAAGCCAATGGGCAGCAGGTCGGTATCCTTAAAGAGTGAAAAATCCCAATACTGGGTGCCGTTGGCCGCGGCAAAGCTGCGCATGGCATCCACATAGGCCTGGTAGTTCTGGGTATCCTGCACATAGGCGCTGGGCAGCGGGGCGGTGACCAGCACCAGGCGGATGTTCTGCTTTTTGCAGAACTCGGCAATGCGGGTCAGGTTCGCCCGGCCGAACGGTGAGATCGGCGCACTGGCATCCACGTGCATCAGGGTGCCGAACCCCCAGATGCTGGTGCCCTCGGTATAGACAAAGCCGCGGTCCCGGTAGGCTTCGCCCTCGTCCGGGTAGGTGACCCAGTCATAGTTCCCCGCGTTATAGCCGCCGGTCAGCTTGCCGCGCCAAAGGGCCGGCAGCTCACCAGGGTCAGCAATAGCATGGCGCGCCGGGAACACCAAATCCGCAAACGCCGCGGCACCGCCCATCTCCCACAGATACTGGTAACGGTAGGGCGAGGACGTGCGCATGTAATCGGTGATCAGGTAGCAGGCCAGCGGAACATTGCTGGATTTTTGCTGATTATAGCCGGTATAGAAGGTTTCCAGATAGACGGTTTTCAGCGGGCTGTTGGCGGCGGCTTCCCGAATAAGCCAATAGGAGCCATCCGGCTGCTGCTGGCTGGTGCCAAGGTTAAAGCTGCGGCTGCCCAGAATGGGGTCAATGGTATCCGGGTCAAAGCTTCGGTAGCTGTGGGAGGAACCCACAAACACAGTATCCACCGCATCCGCTTGGGCGTAATACTCCCCCAGCGTCACACGGGAATAGGCGTGCAGGTCATCCACCAGCAAAAAGTTCAGCAGCAGGCAGAGCGCCGCCGTGGTGGCCGCAAACAACACAAACAGGCCCGCCTTGTGCAGCGGGCCGGGAATGCGGCTGGGTTTTGGGGTTGTATGGGGCATGTAGCTTCCTTTACGTTTGCCATCTGCCGCGCGGTATGCGCCGCGGCTCAGGTTTCAATTTTTATATGGGGGCAGCGGGGATTGTAAGCGGCAAGGTTCAGGCGCCAGGTGGTGTTGCCATCGGCATCCTCGGCCGTTTTTTCAAAGCCGTACCCAGCATAAAATTCCCGCACCATAGCGTTTTTGGCGGTGGGGTAATAATAGCCCTCCAGCGCAGTATACCCTGCAGCGGCAGCTTTGGCGGCAAGGGTGTCCATCATGGCGTCTTCCATGCCGCGCTTGAGCACACGGCAGCTCATCAGCCACAGGCGCAGGCAGAGCGTTTGGCCCTGGGCCTGCCCTGCCACAACGGTAACAACGCCGTTATCCGCAAATTTATCCACCAGCTTGCCGTACAGGGTGATCCAGTCCGGCTTTTCTGCCATGGAACGGATGTCATCCTCAGTGCAGCGCAGAGTGGTCAGGTTGAACTGGTTGCTCTTGTTGGTCAGCTGAGCAATGCGCTGCATATACACCGCCTCAAAGGGGCGGATGGTCGCCGTCATTTCCAGGCTGTCCAGATACTGGCCGTAATCGGCAAAAGCTGCCTGGGCCTGGGCGGCCTGGGCGCGGGCATGGTACTGCGCGGTCTTTTTCAGGTCGTCGCCGGAAAGGATCGTCGTTTCAAAGTACCCGCCGTGGTCCAGCATCTTGATGTAGTTTTCGGCACCATCCAGCACCGGGGTAGCCACGCCGGGCAGCTGGGCGGCCACAATGGCACGCTCCGCTGGGTTGTCATCGGCAAACACAAAGCTGTCGGCGCCAAGGCTGAGCTCTGCGGCGATGGCTTTCAGGTTCTGATCTTTGGGTTCCCAGTTGGCCTTGATGCAGACAAAATCATCCGGGTGCAGCACGCTGTCCGGGTGGTTCAGGCCGGCCAGGGCGTTGGCTTCCTCATTTTTGGAATCCACCGCCAGCACCACGCCGATGGTCTGCAGGGCTTTGCAGTAGCTCTGGAACTCAGCGTACACCTGGCCTTCCGGTACTTCGGGGCCAATGGCAATGCCGTCCACACCGTCATCGCCCACAATGCCGCCCCAGAGAGTGTTATCCAGGTCCAGCACCAGGGCTTTTTTGTTGCGGCCATACAGGGATTTGATGATGTTTGCCACGCTGTTTGCCAAAGACGGAATCGCATCCAGGCACATGGCGTACTTGTACATATGCCAGAAGAACGCATCCCCCCAGGCAGTCAGACCGTAATCTGCGCTGAGATAGTCAATATCATTGATATAAAAATCCTCATGCGCGGCGGCATAGGCGTAAAAGCGCTGGTTCAGGCGGCTGAGATAGTTGGAACGGCCATGCGGGTCCCAGATATCGCGGTTGCCCATCAGGCGGTAGTTGGGGCGGTCAAAGTTATTCTGGATGACGGGGCAGTGGAATTTAGCTTCCAGCGCCTGCCACATCTGCTCAAAGCGGCTGTACTCGGCATTCAGCATGGCGTCAATTTCCGCCTGCGGGGTGGCCGTTGTGGGGAAATTGATGATATTGCGCCAGTTGGTGTGGATATAAATGACATCGGGGTGGAACCCATCCAGCTCCGGCGTGCCGAACATGGCGTCCTGCCAATATTGGCCATACTCGCTCTGGTAGAACTCCGCCTGAATGCCGTATTGCAGCAAAAACAGGCCCAGCTGGTCTGCCACCTCATTGGTGGTGGAACCGCCCAGAATGGCGATGCGCTTTTGCAGCGGGTGCGGGTTTTGGGCCAGCAGTTCCTTGCGCAGGCGGCGCTTTTTGCGCAGCAGCGTTTCGGTATCCAGCGGGTAGTTAAAACAATCCATATCGGCGCTTCCTTACAAATAATATTCAGGGCTTACAGCTTCTGCAGGGCTTCTTCCAGCGTAATGGCGATCTGGTCCGGGCAGCTGGTGGGCTTGGAGCCGCACAGGGTGCCTTTCATGCGCTCAATGGCGTCCTCAGCTTTCATGCCTTTCAGCAGCTGGCAGATGCCTTTCAGGTTGCCGTTGCAGCCCCCCAGCACCTCAACAGATTCAATGGTATGGTCAGGGTTCAGTTCTACTTTGGTCATCACCGAGCAGGTGCCCTTATTGCGGCGTTCGTAAGTCATAATCGTTTGCTCCTTTTTATTTTCTTGCTCCGTTTTGTTTTTTGCTGTTGGTTGCTTTACTTTTTGCGCGCTTCGGCCAGCGCACGGATGCGGGCGATCTGTTCGTCCGCGGTGGTGCAGGTGCCAACCGGGTGCGGGGTGTTGGTGTTCATGCCGTGGTAGTCAGTGCCGCCGGTCACGATCAGGCCGTACTCCGCGGCCAGCTGTTCCAGCTCGGCCTTATCCTCTGCCGTGTTGCGGGGGTGGTCGATCTCCACGCCGTCCAGCCGCCCGGCTGCAATCAGCTCCCGCGCCAAAGGCATGCTGTGGTAAACGCTGGGGTGGGCCAGTACCGCCACGCCGCGGCATTCTTGGATGAGGTTCAGGATGGTATCCACGGTTTCATACACCGGCGTGTGCAGGATCTTGCCGCGCACCGGGCGCAGACCGAACAGGCTGCGGTACACCGTGTTGTACATTCCATCCGAAAGCCCATACTGCCACAATACACGCATGACATGGGCCTTGTACAGCGTGCCGCTGGCCTTGGCAAATTCCAGCGCTTCCTCGGTCTTGAACTGGGGGCAGATTTCCTCCAGCTCCTTGCAGGACTGGTACACGGCATCATAGCGGCGTTTGTCCATGACTGCAGTATGGCGGGCCAGCGCTTCGCAATCGTCCGGGTAATAGCACAGGATGTGCACGCGGTGTTCCCGCCCATAATCATAGGCCGTCAGCTCCACCGCCGGGATCAGCTTCACACCGTTTTGCTCCGGGTGGGCGTAAGCATAACGCACAGAGCGGTTGGTATCATGGTCGCTGATGGCAAGCCAATCCAACCCCGCGCAGGCCGCCAGCCAAGGCAGCTTTTCGATGGGGGTAGAACCGTCCGAACAGGACGAATGGGTATGCAGATCACCGGGCATAGGCTGAGCTTCTCCTTTCCTGCTGAAGCTTTAGGCAATACCGCATAATTCTAAGTGCCGATACGGCGAGCGAGGTGCGGCAGATGCTAAGCCAAAAGCGCAGATAATACTGGATGTCTTATCGAGCATTTTGGCAACGCAGATGCCGTGCCGCAGCTGCCGGAACGGTGCTTAAGCCGCAAGGCGGGAATTGTGCGGTGTTGCCTTTATTATATACCTTTTTTATATTTTTGAAAAGAGGGATATGACATTACCAAGTCAGCACAAGTCCGTCTTCCCCGCCCCGCCGCTCACTTTTGCCGCAGGCTGGCGGCGTAAGCGCGGGCGCGGGCGGCAAACTGGCGTGCAGCTGGGGAAAGCGCCCCCCGCGCCAGGCAGGCCAGCCCAATGCTGCGCGTTGCAGCGGGTTCCAGCCGCAGCACCTGGCAGCCGTGGGGGTCGGTTCCGGTTTTGAACATCAGCTCCGGCATAATGGCAAAGCCGCGGCCACAGGCCACCATAGCGATCATGGATTGGTCATCCACGATATAGCAGCGGCTATCCACCCGCAGATCGTTGGTTTTGAAGTAGCTCTGGATATCGGCATCCACGTCCGCCAGCTGGCTGACGAACGGCTGGCCGCGCAGTTCCTCGGCGCTGACGCAGCCGGGCCGGGCCGGGCGGTAGGACGCGGGTGCGATGCAGACCAGCTTGTCATCATATAGCGGTTCAAAATCCAGGTCCAGCGCGCTGGAATTGGAAAGGAAGCCGATTTCCGCCGTGCCGTTTTTGACCCAGGCGCAGATATCCGCATAGCTGCCCTGATAGATCTGCACATCAATACCGGGGAAATCCAGCTGGAACTGCGGCACCAGCTGCGGCAGCCAGGTCACGCAGGCAGAGTTGAACACCCCCAGGCGCAGCACGCCTTTGTGCATGCCGTTGATCTGGGCGATGGACTGATCCAGGGATTCGCTGGAAGCCAGCAGCCGCTGGATGGCGGGCAGCAGGTTTTCGGCGGCGGCGGTCATGGTAACGCCACTTTTGGTGCGGGTAAACAGTGGGAAACCGCATTCCGCCTCCATGGTAGAAACCGCATGACTGATGGCGGAGGGGGTCAGGTGCAGTTGCTCCGCGGTGCGGGCAAAGCTGCCCTCGTGCGCAATGGTGGAAAAAATCTGGCAGGCTAACAGGGTCATGATGAACCGGATGCTCCTTTTATGATTGGGAAGTAAACTTTACTTCCTTTGTTTTCTGATGCGTCTTGATGAATCTCATTCACCTTTCATGTGAACTTTTTGAGCTTTACTTCACACAAATACTGTACTATTATAATAGCATAAAGTCAAGGCCCGCACAGCCTTGATGGATTTTCTCTGTATAGAAGACATTCCTTCCTCTATTTTCCTCTCCTACCCGCCGGTCCGCACAACCGGTGGGTTTTTGTTTTGCCGTTTTTCCGTGGGCCGGGCTGCGCCGCGTTGTAAAAGCGCCGCAAACGTGTTATTATTGTTACTGGTATCATCTGCCGCGTTTTGTGCCGGAATTATATGGAACGTATCTTTATATAGTACAGTGAAAAGAAAGAGGAAGTATTTTGCCAAAATCAACACTCTCCAATCCCCGCGGTGTACGGGGGGCGGCATCGCTGTGCGCGGTGGCCGCGCTGGCTTATCTGTTTGTACAGGATCTATTGACTATTTTTGTTTCCGCCCTGATGGGTATGCGGGTGCAGGGTGCCAGCCTGAGCGACCCGGTCGGATTCAGCGTGGCCGCGCAGGGGCTGCTGGGCATTGTGGTGGCAGCGGGTTCTATTGTGCTGCCGCTGTGGTGGCTGCTGCGCGCCACCCGGCTGCAAACGCAGGATCTGCGCATTCTGCTGCCCGCCCCCTGGAGCCCGGCGTTCTGCCTGGTGGTGTTTTTGGGGCTGGCCAACGCGGGCAACCTGTTCGGCGGGCTGCTGGCCCGTGGGCTGGGCGTTACCACCAGCAGCACCGCGCTGCCCGCCGGTGGCCTGGATCTGTTCATTCGTTATTTCAGTCTGTGTGTAGTGCCCGCTGTGCTGGAGGAAATTTATTTTCGCGGGGCGCTGCAGGGCATTATGCGCCCCAGCGGCAGCAGCGTGGCGATTTTTGCCCCTGCCCTGCTGTTTGCGTTGCTGCACCTGGATCTGGCACAAAGCATTACCGCGCTGGTGTGCGGCATCTTTTTGGGCTGGCTGGTTGAGCGCAGCGGCAGTATTCTGCCCGGCATGCTGCTGCATTTCATCAACAATACCTTGGCGTTTCTCAGCCTATATCTGCGCCAATATGCGCCGGAGCAGCTTGCCGTGGTGTATGAGCTGATTTTGCTGGTGGCCCTGCCGCTGGCGGCGCTCTTTCTGGTATGGCGGGTCAAAGTGCAGGGGTTCAGCTTTTCTGCCGGGCTGCGCGGCGGCATGGAGCCGCTGGCCGTTTTTACCAGCCTGCCGTATACCGTATGTGTTCTGTTTTTGATGGGCCTTACGGTGTACCTGTACCGTGTGGGGTAACGCAATGACCGATGAACAACTGATGCAGGCCGCGCTGGAAGAAGCCCGCGCCGCTGCCGCTTTGGGTGAAGTGCCCGTTGGCGCGGTGGTTGCCAAGAATGGCGAGATCATTGCCCGTGCCCACAATCTGCGAGAGAGCGGCAAAAATGCCATCTACCACGCCGAACTGCTTGCCATCGACGCAGCCTGCAAAGCCCTTGGCGGGTGGCGGCTGTGGCAATGTGAGCTGTTTGTTACGCTGGAGCCCTGCCCCATGTGCAGCGGGGCCATCATCAACAGCCGGTTAAAGCGGGTGGTCTATGGTGCCCGCGACCCCAAGGCCGGGTGCTGCGGCTCTTTGACGGATCTGTTTGCTTTACCATTTAACCACCACCCTGTTATGGAGCAGGGCCTGTTGGAAGAGGAAGCCCAGGCACTTTTACAAGAGTTTTTTGCCGGACTGCGAGCCAAACGGCTGAAACTGAAAGCCGAAAAGCGCGCCCAGCAGGCAGCCCCGCTGCAAAATGAGGAGAACCCCCATGAATGACCATGTATTGATTACCGGCGGCAGCCGCGGCATTGGTGCCGCCACCGTTTTGGAGTTTGCCCGCGCCGGGTACGATGTTGCCTTTACCTGGAACAGCCGCGAAGATGCCGCCCTGGATGTTGTGCAGCAGGCACAGACGCTGAACCCCGGCGGGCGCTTTGTGGCGCTGCACGCCGATGTGAGCGATTCCGCCCAGGTGAATGCCGCGGTACAGGAAGCACTGCAGCAGTTCGGCAGCCTGCAGGCGCTGATGTGCTGTGCGGGGATTGCCCAGCAAAAGCTCTTCACTGACCTGACCGATGAGGACTGGCACCGCATGATGGGGGTAGATTTGGACGGCGTGTTTTATGCATGCCGCGCCGTGCTGCCTGGCATGATCCGCCAAAAATACGGCCGCATTCTGCTGGTAAGCAGCATGTGGGGCCAGACCGGCGGCAGCTGCGAAGTACACTATTCCGCCGCAAAGGCCGGTGTGATCGGCCTGACCAAGGCGCTCGCCAAAGAGGAAGGTCCTTCCGGCATTACGGTGAACTGCGTGGCTCCCGGTGTGATTGAAACCGACATGATGGCCAGCTTTACCGCAGAGGACAAAGCTGCCCTGGCGGAAGAGACCCCCGTGGAGCGGCTTGGCACCCCGGAAGAAGTTGCCCGCACGTTGGTATTTTTGGCCGGGCGCGGGGCCGGGTTCATCACCGGGCAGGTGCTCGGCGTAAACGGCGGCATTGTGATTTAACGCGTCCCTGCTTATTCAGCGCCGCCGCATGAATGCGCCGGCAGCAATTTCATAGGATTCACTTCCCTCTCCTTTCCAGCATAACATGCTGTAGGATACACCTGCACGGCAGGCAATCCTGGGAGGGGGATTTTTGTATGGCTTTGTTTCAGGTGGGGATCGATGTTTCCCGGTATCAGGGCAGCATCAACTGGAGCGCCGTTGCCGCGGCGGGCAAACAGTTTACCATTGTACGCATTGGGTCCAGCAACAACAACGGCGTGTATGTGGACCCCTATTTTCTGCAAAACGTGAACGGCGCCCATGCCGCCGGGCTGCGGGTTGGGGCTTATTATTACACCTATGCCCGCACCGAAAGCGCTGTTGCCGGGGAGCTGAGCACCTTTTTGAATGTACTGGATGGCTTACAGCTGGAATACCCTGTGTTTGTGGATGTAGAGGCCAGCAGCCTGACCAACCTGGGCAAGCCACAGCTGACGAACCTGGTCAAATACGCCATGGATATTTTGAACCAGCGCAAATGGTACGCAGGCTGGTACAGCTACACCAACTACATCAACTCGTATATGAATGCTTCCGCGCTGGCAAACTATCCGCTTTGGGTGGCGGATTACCGCTCCAGCCTGGGGTACACCGGACAATACGGCATGTGGCAGTATTCCGGTTCCGGCACCGTCAGCGGCATTACCGGCGCGGTAGATCTGGATTACAGCTATCAGGACTATCTGCCCACGATACGCGCCGGGAATTTTAACGGGTATGGCAGCGATGGGCCGGACATGACAGCCGTGAGCGGATATAAGCTCACGGTTTTTGGTTCCAACACAGAATATTTTTATACCGCCAATCTGAACGATGTGGTGGGCTACCTGCCGCTGGGCAGCTACCCGGTCACCCAGATCACCAAAGAAAAATACAACGGGTACGATTGGGCCGTGTTTGAATATAACGGTGGCCAGTATTGGACCGCCCTGATTGGGGACCGCAACCGCCTGGAGCGTGATGACACCACGGACGATTGTTCCCGCCAGCTGGCTGAAGCCAACGCCAAAATTGCCGCCGCAAAGGCAGCGCTGGAATAAACGATGCGGATTTTCCAGTAGGTTTCCCTGGGTTGCCCTGCTTTTCACTTCTCGTTATATCCATGTAGAGTTTCTTTACACTTAAGGCAACACCGCACAATTCCCGCCTTGCGGCTTAAGCACCGCTCCGGCAGCT
>ERZ1034804.72-NODE-72-length-22688-cov-9.786727_pt1 | contig 22688 bp, 19 predicted proteins | sample MGYA00520635_ERZ1034804 | MGnify/ENA primary metagenome ERZ1034804 (study PRJEB33766, sample SAMN09781685) | gut metagenome | biome: gut microbiome | host: Homo sapiens | place: Madagascar | study: EMG produced TPA metagenomics assembly of the PRJNA485056 data set...
CCTACGGACCTCTGCAAAAAGCCGGAGAAACTGTACCGAAAGGAGCCGAAAGGGATTGAAAAGAGCGAAGGACCCAATCAATTCTGGCAAGAAGCGTTCTGTTCGCCCGGCTCTTACGCCGGAAGCACGCGAGAACCAGATGATTGCGCTGGCTATGGACCTTGTGGAGAAGCGGATGCTCGAGGGAACCGCCTCGTCGCAGGAAACAACACACTTCTTGAAGCTGGCGACAACAAAAGCGCGCATGGAAAAAGAAGCCCTGAGTAAGCAAATCGAATTGCTTGAAGCCAAGACTGAAAATTTGAAGTCTCAGGCTCACGCTGAAGAGCTTTACAAGGAGGCTTTGGATGCCATGCGCAGATACAGCGGGCAGGGCGGCGACGATGCTTAGGACTTACACTGAACTATGCAGATATTCTACTTATCTCGAACGGTATGAGTATTTGCGGTTGGATGGCGAGGTTGGTGTCGACACTTTTGGATTTGACAGATATCTGAATCAGATATTTTATAATTCCTATGAGTGGCGAAAGTTCCGGGATAAGATTATTGATCGCGATGGAGGATGCGACCTTGGGGTTGAAGGGTATGAGATAAATGGGTATTGGAAAGACGGTAGATATATTGCACCGAAAGTCATTATTCATCATCTCAACCCTATTGCCAAAGAAGATCTTCTGAATCGGACGGAGCTTCTTATGAATCCGGAGTATGTGATTACAACTGTACACAACACACATATGGCCATTCACTACGGTAATTCTAAACTTTTAAATCAAGGGCCTACTGTCCGAAAGCCTAATGACACATGCCCATGGCGATAAGGAGGACTTATGGACAGTATACTTACATCCACTAAAAAGCTAATTGGTATGAGCGAAGATGATACCAGCTTTGATACCGATGTCATGATTCACATTAACACTGCATTGTCATTCCTCTGTCAGTTTGGAGTTGGCCCAGCGGCTGGTTTCCGTATACACGATGCCACTGCAACATGGACTGATTTCCTTGGTGACAACCCGAAGCTGGATAGTGCCAAGGATTATGTCTACCTAAAGACTAAGCTGATCTTTGACCCACCAGCCAGTAGCGCCGCAATTCAATCCATGGAGAACATGATTGCTGAAATTGAGTGGCGTCTTACCAATGCTGCTGAATCTGAAACATAAGGAGGAATCAAAATGTGGACCTATAACAATGGCGAGTATCTTGCTCATCACGGTATTCTTGGTATGAAATGGGGCGTCCGTCGATATCAGAATAAAGACGGTACTCTTACCTCTGCCGGGAAAAAGCGTTATTCTGATGGGGAAAGCGAACATAGTGAGTCGGAAACTGTCGAGGCAAAAAAAGCCCGAGTTCTGAAGTCACGCAGCGCTTCCGAACTCTACAAAAACGCTGATTTGTTTGATGACACTGAACTGCGAAAGGCTTATGAGCGTTTGAACCTTGAAGCAAATATCAAGCGTCTTGCTCCGGCGCCTGTGAATCGTGGGGAAAAATTCGTGAAATCTGTTTTACAGACGAGTTCCTTTACGACTAAGCTTATCGACGATGCAGCAAAAACATATAGCAACATCGATAAGATGATGAAAATTTCTAAAGGGCTTCCAACGGACGAGAAAAAGGATAAAAAGTAAGGAGACATTATGGCGCTCTCTAATACTGCCGTTCCAAAGTATTACGGCCAGTTTAGAGAGGCCGTGTTGAGGGGCGAGATTCCGGTTTGCCGTGAAGTGGCAATGGAAATGAATCGAATTGATGATTTGATTTCCGACCCGAATGTTTATTACGACCCAGACCCGGTGGAGGGATGGATTGCATCTTGCGAGGGCGAGCTTACTCTTACGGATGGCTCTGATTTCAACATGCTTGATACGTTTAAGCTATGGGGAGAGCAAATTTTCGGTTGGTATTACTTTATCGATCGGAGTGTGTACGAGCCAAATCCAGATGGACATGGTGGCCATTATGTGAACAAAAGAATCAAGAAACGACTTATCAACAAGCAGTACCTTATCGTTGGACGAGGTGCTGCTAAATCTTTGTATGACACTTGCATTCACAATCACTACTTAAATGTAAACACCCTTACAACATTACAAATTACAACAGCCCCAACTATGCGCCAGGCAGATGAGGTGCTTTCCCCACTTCGTACTGCAATTACTCGAGCCAGAGGTCCGTTATTTAAGTTCCTTACTGAGGGGTCTTTGCAAAATACAACCGGTTCCAAGGCTAATCGTGTTAAACTCGCGGCAACAAAAAAAGGCATTGAAAATTTCATGACCGGTTCGTTACTCGAGATTCGCCCAATGGTCATCGATAAACTTCAAGGTTTACGTGTGGCCTGTGCGTCGGTAGACGAGTGGCTTTCTGGTGACATCCGCGAAGACCCTATCGGCGCTATCGAACAGGGTGCGGCTAAAGAGCAGGGTGGAGCTTATAACAATGATTACATCATCATTGCTACGAGTTCTGAGGGCACGGTTCGTAACGGTAGTGGCGATACAATCAAAATAGAATTGATGAAAATTCTAAAAGGAGAATATATCAATCCTCATGTCTCGATTTGGTGGTACAAACTTGATTCTGTTGAAGAAGTTGGGAATCCCGATATGTGGCTCAAGGCTAATCCTAATCTAGGAAAGACTGTGACTTACGAAACGTATCAGCTGGATGTTGAGCGTGCCGAACAGAACCCCTCGGCACGCAATGATATTTTGGCAAAGCGGTTTGGTCTGCCCATGGAAGGATACACATATTTCTTCACCTATGAGGAAACATTGTGCCACCCGCACAGGGAATACTGGAAAATGCAATGTGCCCTCGGAGCTGACCTTAGCCAGGGTGATGACTTCTGTGCATTTACATTTATGTTTCCGCTTCCCAACGGTTGCTTCGGCATAAAGACGAGAAACTACATAACCTCGTTGACATTGATGAAGCTACCCGCAGCCACACGAGCACTTTACGAGAAATTCATTACCGAGGGAAGCCTAATTGTGATGGAAGGCGCTGTTCTGGATATGATGCAGGTCTACGAAGACCTTGACAATCACATTTCCAGGTGTCAGTACGATGTTACAGCTTTCGGATACGACCCCTATAATGCCAAAGAATTTGTGGAACGCTGGGCCAGCGAAAACGGCCCCTTTGGAATCGAAAAAGTTATACAGGGTGCAAGAACAGAATCCGTTCCCTTGGGCGAGCTGAAGAAGCTGGCTGGGGAGCGGATGCTTTTGTTTGATGAGGAACTCATGACTTTTGCCATGGGTAACTGTATCACTCTGGAAGACACTAACGGCAACCGAAAGCTGTGGAAGAAGCGTTACAGTGAGAAAATTGATGCGGTTGCAGCCATGATGGACGCTTTTGTGGCCTATAAAATCAACCGTGAAGCTTTTGAATGAGGTGTATGAATGGACGAAAATCAAAATCTTTGGTCTCGTCTGGTTCATGGGTGGAACGCATTCATGAATCGGGACCCCCCGATGGCCTATCGGGACTATGGCGGCGGTTACTCTTACAGACCTGACCGTGTGCGCTTTAGCAGGGGCAATGAACGGACAATCGTCACATCGGTTATCACTCGTATTGCCATGGATTGCTCGGACATCCGAATTGTTCATGCTGACCTGGATAAAAACGGACGCTTCAAGCAGGAACATGATGGTGGATTAAACCGATGTCTCACACTTGAAGCTAATCTTGACCAGAGTGGCCGAGCATTTATCCAGGATGCAGTCATGACTTTACTCGATGAAGGACACGTGGCACTCGTTCCAGTTGAAACGTCCAGTGACCCGGAAACTGGGGCGTTTGAAATCGACTCTCTGAGGGTTGGCAAAGTTGTTGAATGGTACCCGGCGGATGTAAAAATTGATCTTTACAATGAGCAGAACGGTCGACATGAGCAAATTGTTATGCCAAAGCGTTCCGTAGGTCTGGTTGAAAATCCGTTCTACCCAATCATGAATGAGCCGAACTCGACGATGCAGCGTCTTGTCCGAAAGTTAATGCTTTTGGATGTGGTGGACGAGCAGACAAGCTCTGGTAAGCTGGATTTGATTATTCAGCTGCCATACACTATCAAGACGGCCGCCCGCCAGGAACAGGCTGAACGTCGTCGCAAAGATATCGAACAACAGTTGACTGGTTCTAAATACGGTATTGCCTATACTGATGGTACTGAACATATTACTCAGCTGAATCGAAGTCTCGACAATAATCTTATTAAACAGGTTGAGTATTTGCAAGAGGTATTCTGGGGCCAGCTTGGCATGACCCAGGAAATCTTGAACGGTACTGCTGACGACAAGACCATGCTAAATTACAACAATCGTGTTGTCGGTGCAATTGTTTCGGCTATTATGGATGAAATGAAACGAAAGTTTCTTTCTCCGTCGGCAAGGGGACGCGGACAGTCAATTGTTTATTTCAGTGAGCCGTTCAAGCTTGTTCCTGTATCGCAGATTGCAGATATTGCCGATAAACTGCGTCGTAACGAAATCCTTACTTCCAATGAATTGAGACAGATTGTTGGTTTTAAACCGAATGACGACCCGAATTCTGACATTCTGAGTAATCCGAACATTAGCAAGAGCAAGGATGAGGTTGCGGCTACTTATGGCAAGCAAAAATCTAATAAGGAGGAAAATCAAAATGGCGAAACATAATTACGACTGTGCCGGCATGGCCACCAAATACGGCGTGCTGTGCACTGATGGTAAGACCATTATGCCCGGCGCTTTTAAAGACCAGGATGGCACAGAAGTCCCCGTTGTTTGGATGCACCAGCATAATTCCATCGATAACGTTTTGGGACATGCACTTCTGAAGTCGTGTCCTGAAGGGCTGCGGGCTTATGTTACGTTCAATGATACGGAAAAAGGTCAGATGGCCAAAACCGTTGTGAAAAACCGTGACATCAACTCGTTTAGCATTTGGGCTGACAGCCTGCGTTATGCCGGCGATGGGTCTCGAAGACATGTTGCCCACGGTATCATCCGAGAGGTGAGCCTAGTTCTGGCTGGTGCCAACCCTGGCGCACATATTGAGGAAATTATGGCTCATGGTGCCGAGGAAACAGATATCGGGGTTATTTACAGTGACATCGATTCTATCGATTACGACAGCGGTGAGTTTGAGGATACTCTTGAGCATTCCGCTGAGAAAAGAGAGGAATCCAAGATGGCTGAGGAACATAAGCCCACCGAAGAAAAGCCCACCGAAGAAAAGCCCACCGAAGAAAAGCCCGCTGAAGAAAAGCAGGAGACCGTGAAAGACGTATACGATGCGATGTCTGACAAACAGAAGCAGGCCGTGAAGTATATGCTCGGCATGGCCCTTGGAGATAAAAACGATAAGACCAATAAGGAGGAACCCGAAATGATTAAGCACAATGTTTTCGACAAGAACGGTCATACCCAGACTGAAGATGTTCTGAGCCACGATGCCATGGCCACCATCTTCAACGATGCCCAGAAGGGCCGCCTGACGCTGAAGGAGGCAACCGAGGATTACCTGAGCCACGCTGAGGGTGATTACGGTATCAAGGACATCGGCACTCTGTTCCCTGAGTACCACGAGCTGAACAAGCCCCCGAAGTTTATTGATCGCGACCAGACTGCGGTTGCGGTCATCATGAACGGTGTCAAGCATGTTCCGTTCAGCCGTGTCAAGACTACCTTTGCCGACATCACTGCCGATGAGGCTCGTGCACGAGGCTACACCAAGGGTAAGAAGAAGATCGAGGAGGTCTTCACTCTGCTGAAGCGTACCACCGACCCCCAGACCATTTACAAGAAGCAGAAGTTTGACCGCGATGACATCATCGACATCACCGATTTCGATGTTGTTAGCTGGGTCAAGGTTGAGATGCGTGGAAAGCTGGATGAGGAACTGGCTCGTGCCATCATGGTTGGTGACGGCCGCTCTTCCGCCGATGATTCCAAGATTTCCGAGACCCACATCCGTCCTATCTGGAAGGATGATGACATGTTCGCCATCAAGCGCGTTGTCGAAGAGGGCACCGGTGCTTCTGATCTGGTCAACAACATTTTGGATGATGCTATCCGCGCTCGCAAGGAGTATCGCGGTTCCGGCAATCCGGCCTTCTTCACCACCGAGGATGTTCTGGCCGAGATGCTGCTGCTGAAGGACAAGAATGGTCGCCGCATCTTCAAGAGTGTCGAGGAGCTGGCTACCGCTATGCGTGTTTCTCGTATTGTCACCAGCCCCCTGCTGGAGAACCAGACCCGTGAGACCGACCCGACCGGTGGTAACAAGGATGTCTACACCCTTCAGGGCATCATGGTCAACCTGAGCGACTACACTGTTGGCGCCGATAAGGGTGGTGCTGTGTCTCTGTTCGATGACTTCGACATCGACTACAACCAGTACAAGTACCTGATCGAGACCCGCTGCTCCGGTGCCCTGACGGTGCCGAAGTCTGCTATCGTCTTCGAGACCAAGAAGACCACTGCCGCTTAAGTTTACCAGGCGGTTAGGCTAAACTAATCAAAATGGAGATTTGTCATGGCTAAATACTATGGAACAATCGGATTCTGTATTAGCGTGGAAATAGCCCCTGGTGTTTGGTCGGATGATGTAATTGAGGACCGCAAATACTATGGCGAGCTTATCCGTAATACCAGAAAACTTCAGAGTAGGGAATATGTGAACGATGGAGTGAATATTTCCAACCAGGTCAGTATCATAGCTGACCCTTACGCCACGGCAAATTTCCATATGATTCGTTATGCCGAGTACATGGGCGTGAAATGGAAAGTCACGGATGTTGAGGTTCAATACCCGAGGCTTATACTGACACTTGGAGGTGAATACAACGGTGGGAACGCGACTTGAACTTCACAATGCACTGTGCAAAGTTATCGGATGCCCGGATACAGGGCCTAACTGCCGTTGCTATTATCAGCCGCCTACAAGGTTGGAGTATCCATGTATCGTCTATTCTCTCGAAACGGCAGATACAAAATTTGCGGACAATCGCCCATATTTACACAAAAAACGTTATCAGGTCACTGTGATCGATAAAAACCCAGATAGTTCTTATCCGGATATTATCGCACAGTGGCCTCTTTGTTTGTTCGATAGGACTTACAAAGCTGATAATCTGAATCATTTCGTTTTCAATATCTACTACTAAGGAGGAAACCACTATGTCTAAGTTGGTTTGGGATGCAACCGGAAATCACAAATATGAGACCGGCGTAAGTCGTGGCGTGCTTTACCCTCAGGATGAGACTGGCGCTTATCCGAAGGGTGTTGTTTGGGATGGTCTGACCAGCGTAACCGATTCGCCGTCCGGTGCGGAGGCAACGAAACTGTATGCCGATAACATTGAGTACGCGGTTCTGCGCTCCGCTGAGCAGTTGGGTTTGACCATTGAGGCCTATCAAGCCCCTGACGAGTTTGAGGCTTGCGATGGTTCCGCCGCTCTTCTGGATGGCGTGTACGTTGGTCAGCAGACTCGTCAGGCGTTCGGTTTCGCATATCGTACCGAGATTGGCAACGATACCGCCAGCGCTAAGGATGACGGCTACAAGCTGCATCTGGTTTACGGCTGCACTGCTTCTCCGTCTGAGGAACAGCATCAGACCATCAATGAGAGTCCCGACGCTGTAACCATGTCCTGGGAAGTTACCACCACCCCTGTCGGTGTAAAGGGTATGAAGCCGACGTCCAGCATTGTTATTGATTCTACTAAAATCAAGGACAAGACAAAGTTGGCCGCTCTGGAAGACGTTCTCTATGGTAAGGATGCTGTCGAGGCTCGTCTGCCTCTGCCCGACGAGATCTTTGAGCTCATGAAGGGCGAAGTGTGATCAAAAAATCGAAAGGAGATAAATTCTTATGCTTAAGAAAACCATTGCCTATACCGATTACGACGGTAATGATCGGAAAGAGGATTTCTTTTTCAACCTGAATAAGGCTGAGATTGTCGAGCTGGAACTCGGCACCACCGGCGGTCTAACCAAGACTTTGGAGAAAATCGTCCAGGAGAAAGACAATAAGCGTATTGTCGAGTATTTCAAGTCGATTATTCTGAAAGCTTACGGTGAGAAATCTGCCGATGGTCGTCGTTTCGTCAAGAGCCAGGAGCTGCGAGACGCCTTTGAACAGACGGAGGCTTATGCCGAACTGTTTATGGAACTGTCCAGTGATGCTAAAGCTGCGGCTGAATTTATCAGCGGCATCGTTCCGAAAGAGGCTGCTAAAGCAGTCAACCAGCCGGCTTTGACGGTCGTGTAAGAAAGAGGAGACAAAGAATGCTTGAGATTATCATTCCAAAACAGGAATATTTCGACGAACTCCATGGCGAGTTCATCAATGTTCCGGAACAGAGATTGACTCTCGAGCATTCTCTTGTCTCCCTCTCTAAGTGGGAATCAAAATGGAATAAGCCGTTTCTTGGTGCAGATTCTAAAACGATTGATGAATCATTAGATTACATACGCTGTATGACTGTAAACAAGAACGTCGACCCAATGGCGTACAAGGGAATAACTCCGGAATTATTTCAGAAAGTAAATGATTATATTGGTGCTCCAATGACAGCCACGTGGTTTGCAAAGGAACCGCCTAAAAATGGAAAAACCGAAGTAGTGACTGCCGAAATAATTTACTATTGGATGATTGCGTTAAATATTCCGTTTGAATGTGAAAAATGGCATTTAAACCGTCTTTTAACACTCATTAAAGTGTGCAACATTAAGAACTCACCGCCTAAGAAAATGAGCCGCAGAGAAATCATGGAGCGAAATCGCGCTTTGAATAAGGCTCGCAAAAAGCGGTAGTGAAGTTGAGATTCCAATTTAGAAGGGGAGATAAGATATGAGACTCGGATTTGCAAATGGACGTATGAGAGTTCGTTATGGTTATGCTTGCTACGGTTACACCCGTGGTAACGGAACTGTCTGGCATGGTGGTCTTGACGTCGAACTGCTTGATGATAAGACGTTCGGTATGCCGACATTCCGAGGCAAGAAAATTCGTGGTAAGGTCGTACAGGCCCGCATTGTCATGGACAAATCGAACCGTACCTGGGAATGGGGCTACTATATTTGTGTCAAACTCGATGCAAACCAGACACCCGACAAAGTCAACTACCTCTATTTCTGCCATTGCAGCAAATTACTGGTCAAAGTTGGTGATGTTGTCGAGTCCGGCGATGTCTTGGGTGTTATGGGGAATAGCGGCAATGCCTCCTTGGCGAATCCCCCATATGAACACGTGCACTTTGAGGTACGGCAGACCGCAACAAGCAAGGGCCTTAATCCTGTGGATTACTGTGACTGCGAGAATAAACTTGGGATTTATGGAAGCCTTCCGAATCTTACAGAAAAACTGATCGATGTATCCTGGTACCAGCGATCTATTGACTGGAAAACTGTCCCTTACAGGGCCATTATCCGTGTTGGGTACCGTGGATATCTTCCAGAAGGCAATCTGACAGTTGATTCCTTCTTTGAAAAGAACCTTACCGGCGCTATCGAGAACGATAAGCTGGCAGGGTTCTATTTCTTTTCTCAGGCAAAGACCACCGATGAGGCTAGAGCTGAGGCTGAATTTGCCGACAAGTGCATCAATGGCCGAGGAAAGGGCTTGCCCATGTTCTTCGATGCCGAGTGGAGTTCCGAAAAGAATCATCTGGGACGTGCCGATTCACTTAGCAAGGATGTCCGAACCGCTTGTGCACGAGCATTCTGTGAAAGAGCGAAAGAGCTTGGATATCGCCCAGGTATTTATACCTTTACGAATTTCGCACTTTCGTACATCGACTATGAGAGCATCGTAAAATCCGGCTACATCGGATGGCTTTCCGACACGAGAGCCGCGTTCAACACGACTTTGCCCAGGCATATCCATCAGTACGGACAGGAAATTGTTAATGGAATCACTTCCGGCTTTGTCGATATGAACAATGTTGTTAAATCCTATGACGGTAGTGATACGACTGTACCCACAAAGACGATGCAGCAAATCGTTATCGGCCCCGTGAGCAATGGTGATGCCTTGAAAATTTACAATCTTGCAAAAACTCTCGGCCTGACTGACCAGGGACTCTACAAGGCCGAATATGTCTGAGGAAATTCAAAATGGCCGGGATTGTATTTAAGCATAAGGGTAACTTGAAGAAAACAACCAAATTTTTAGAACGGATGGTCAAAGGAGAGTATCTAAACAATCTTGACAAGTATGGCCGGGAAGGGGTCGAGGCACTTTCTTCGGCCACACCTGTTGATACCGGAAAAACTGCGGCAAGTTGGGATTATCGAATTGAGAAAACCAACTCTGGTACGAAGATTATTTGGACAAACTCCAATGTGAACAATGGTGTTAATATTGCCATCATTCTGCAATACGGTCACGGTACAAATCATGGCGGATATGTGCAGGGGAGAGATTACATCAATCCTGCCATCCGTCCTATTTTTGACAAAATTGCAGATAATGCGTGGAAGGAGGTAACGAAAGAATGAGTTCATCCATTGACCAGCGCATCGTAGAGATGCAATTCGATAACAAAGAGTTCGAAAGTGGAATCCAGACGAGTCTTAAGAGCATTCGAAAACTGGAAGATGGGCTTCAGCTGAAAGATTCAGCAAAAGGGTTTGAAAATCTTGGAAAAGCCGCAAATAATGTAAGTTTCGACGGGCTTAACGCCGGGGTAGTAGCCGTTCAGCAGAAATTTTCTGCTATGGAGATTGTTGCAATTTCAGCATTGCAAAATATTGTCAATAAAGCAATGTCTGCCGGCGAGCATCTTGTTAAGTCGTTATCTCTCGATCAGATTTCTGCCGGCTTCGAGAAGTTTGGTGCCAAGACGACTTCTGTGGCGACATTGATTGCGCAGGGCTATAACATCGATGAAGTTAGCGCCCAGCTGGACCGTCTGAATACTTTTACAGATGAAACCAGTTATAACTTCACTGATATGGTCGCTAACATTGCAAAATTTACGGCGACTGGCAAGAGTCTTACTGAGTCCGTTACAGCTATGGAAGGCATTGCCAACTGGGCAGCTATGTCTGGTCAGAACGCTCAAACTGCAAGTCGTGCAATGTACCAGCTGGCTCAGGCTATGGGTGCTGGTGTTATGCGCTTGGAAGACTACAAGTCTATCCAGAACGCATCGATGGATACGGATGAATTCCGCAAAAAGTGCATTGCGGCCGCCGTGTCTTTGGGGACGTTAAAGGATAACGGCAACGAAACTTACTCGGTTGTTTCTAAAGGGGCTAAGGCCACTGCTTTCAATGTTTCTCAGTTCACGACTCAGCTGACGGATGGTGCATGGCTGACCTCAGACGTCATGATGAGTGTCTTTAACGATTACTCTAAGGCTGTAACCGAAATTGTAGATGCTTCGTCAAAACGAAGCATGACTGTCTCCGAAATCATCGAAGAAATTCATTCGAAATCGGAGCAAGAAGGAATTTCTCTTAGCCAATCAATCAAAGATCTGGGGTATAGTTTCGATGAATTCTCGTTGAAGTCCTTCGAGGCTGCTCAGAAAGCCCGTACCTTCAACGACGCAATTGACTCTGTCAAAGATGCCGTGAGCACTGGTTGGATGAAGACCTTTGAAATTATTTTTGGTAATGCCAACGAAGCAACGGAGCTTTGGACCTCTTTTGCGAATGATCTTTACGATATTTTTGCAGAGGGAGGCAATGCCCGAAACGATTTTTTGGAAGAAGTCATGGGCGATTCCAAGACTTTTACAGAGGAGCAGTGGAAGGTAGTAGAGTCCAATAACAGCGCAAATAATGCGTTGCAGAAAGCTCTTATGGAAACAGCCAAAGAGCACGGTATCGCCATTGATTCTATGGTTAATGACCAGACCTCGTTTCAGGAATCTTTGAAGCAGGGTTGGTTGACCACGGATATTTTCACCGAGACCTTGAAAAAATTTACGAGTGAGACTACCGTCAGTGCTACCGATTTGACGGATAAGCTTACTGAATACAAGAAAATTGCAGCCGATGTCATACAGGGAAACTACGGCAATGGCGAAGCACGAAAGAAAGCCCTGGCCGACGCTGGTCATGATTACACTACAATTCAGGGCATTGTCAATAAAATGCTAGCTGGCACGGAAATTGCTGTGACAGACCTTGGCGAGCAGCAACTTAAGGAGATTGGTTATACTGATGAGCAGGTCGTTTGCTTGCGTAAACTGGCACAACAGGCCGAGGAAACAGGAACTCCAATCTCCGAGCTGATTGAGAAGATGAATCGTCCATCTGGTCGAGAGCTTCTTATTGAGAGCTTCAGCAACGCACTACACGGATTGATGACAGTAATTGAGACTGTAAAATCGGCATGGTCTGATGTTTTCCCGCCGAAAAGTGCCGAAGAAGTCTACAATATCATCAAAGCTGTAAACAAATTCTCGCAGATACTTAATATTTCCGATGGAACCGCAGATAAGTTGAAGCGAACGCTGAAAGGATTATTCTCGATTTTCGGTATTGTGACAGATGCCGTGTCCCTATTGGCTGGCCGAGCCTTCAAAATCCTCGGTGCTGTTCTCGGGGATGTCAACGTTGACGTGCTTGGATTCACCGCCAATATTGGCAATAATATCGTGAAATTGCGCGAATGGCTGCGCTCGAACGAAGTGCTGAATACAGCTCTTGACAAGATGACCAATTTCATTGTCGATGGGATTGCTCACATTAAAGATTGGATTCAGAATAACGAGACTCTGAATAGTATTCTTACCAAGTTTAATTCTGCACTTGTCGTTGGTGTTACCGCTATTCGGAATTGGGTGTCGGAGCACAAAGCTGTATCCACTATGCTCGAGAAAATCGGTGCAACATTTACCAAGGTTATTACATTGCTTGCGAAAGCAAAAACGAAACTCGTAGAATGGTTTGCGGCATTTAAGCAGCTTCCTATTGTGCAGTCGGCCTTTAAGGCGTTTGGCAAAATTTTCGAGAAATTCCTGAGCGGAGCCAAGCAGTTGCTAGAGGATTTAAGCCCATACATTTCGGATTTCTTTGATAAGTTCAAGAATCTGGACGGTATTAGCTTCTCCGACCTCAAAGGGTTGTGGGAAATCCTAAAGAATGATGCCGGTGAAGCGCTTCAAACGATAATCGATAAAATTTTCGGTCTTAATAGCGCAATAGACACTTTTAAGCAAAAAGTCGGAGATTTGGTGTCATTTGCCAAAGATAGATTTTCCGGGTTGACCGCTATCATTTCGACGGTTCGCGATATTGTATCTAAAGGGCTGAAAAACGTAGCGGTTGATAAGATCATTAGTGCCGGAGTTGGTATTGGCGTTATTGCATCACTTAAGAAACTCTCCGATGTTCTCGGTGGCGTCAAGAAAATGGGTGCCAACATTGGCGATGCTTTTGTTGGAGTGCTTGGCGGCGTAAAGAATGTACTGGTGGCTTACCAGAAGGACATTGAAGCTAACAGCATAATCAAAATAGCAGCTGCCATTGGTATCTTGGCCGTAGCTATTATTGCTTTAGCACAGGTTCCAACCGAAAGAATGATTCCGGCAGCTATTGCATTGGGAATTGTAGGAAGTGCGATTGTCGGATTGGCCACGGCCCTTGAATATGTAAAAGGAAAGTTCGGAAATAAAATAGACACCCCCCTGACTGCACTTTCCCAAACATTAAAAGGATTTAGTGTCGGCTTTAATGCTGCGGCGATAGCTGCTAGTGTCGTACTTATTGTAAAAGCTCTGAAAGAAATGGAAAGCCTTGATACCAACGGTCTTGGAACACGAGTTCGGCCTCTTGTTGGTATTATAGGTGCTTTGTCTCTTGTCGGAGTTGCAATGAGTAAGCTCGGCGGTAATCAATTTGGCAGTGCAGTGTATCTTGTCGCGATGGCATTCAGTCTGAAAACGGTCATTAAAGCTTTGGCTGATTTGCAGGGTTATTCGCTGGATTCGATTTGGTCGTCCCTTGGCAAGATGAGTCTTATTCTTGGTGCATTGGCGTTGGTCTGCAAGGCGGCATCCGGTGCCAAATTTGGCAGTGCTGTCACTTTAATTGCCGCTGCGTTTAGCCTAAAGATGCTAATTGATGTGCTTGATGATATTGCAGCAATGCCTCTGGAAAATATTCTGAAGGGCCTTGCCGCTATTGTACCAATCATGACCATGATGGCACTTGTAAATCTTACTACTGTTGCCGCAGGAAAAAGTGGTGACGGTGGGAAATCTGTGCTGTTAATGGCTGCCGGTATGTATGTCATGATTGAGGTTATCAAAGAGATTTCCTCCATAAGCACTAGTGATTTAGCAAAGGGCATCGCAGTCCTGGCCGCTATGACAACCATTCTTACGATGTATTCGGTGGTATCTCTGATATCTTCCCAAAATGGCAATGCTGATAAGCAAGCTCTCGGATTTATTGGTATGGCTGCCGGTATCGCGATTCTCGTTGGTGCAATTTGGGCTATCAATCAGATTGGCGTAGATGAATGCTGGCAGGCTCTGGGTGTTATTACGGCCATTAGTGCTGTTTTTGCAGCCTTGATGGCAGTGTCTAAATTAGCAACGGGAAGCGAAAAAACCATTATCGCACTTACGGCATGTGTGGCCGCACTGACGATTATGGTTGTTGCAATCTCGAATATTCCGATTTCTGATTTGGGGCCGGCAACTATTGCGATTGACTCTATCATGGCCTGTATGGCTCTCCTGATGGCCACTTCCAATCTAGCTAAGCAAGCAACTCCCGGGATTTTGGTGGTTACTCTTGCGGTTGCCGCTATTGGCGCTTTGCTTTATGCATTGTCCGGAGTCCCTAATCCTCAAGCGCTGATTCCCATAGCGGAATCGATGTCTCTGGTATTGATTGCTGTCTCTGCTGCGATGGCTGTTCTATCGGCGGTTCCCGTTGCAGGAGTTGCGCAAGCCGGTATTGCAATATTGGCTGGTGTCGGCGTGATAGTAGCCATTATGGAGGCTCTTGGAGCCTTGATGCAACTGGATTTGTTCTCTGGGAATCTTGACCGAGGAATTGATGCTATCGGTAAAATCGGAGAGGCTATTGGCTCTTTTGTTGGCGGAATCGTAGGCGGTTTTGCTGCTGGTGTAACAAGTGGATTGCCAAAAATCGGCGAGAACGTAGCCAGTTTCATCACGAATCTTGTCCCCGCAATGCTCATGATGAACACTGTGGACAAGAGTGCCGTCGACGGGGCAGTTAATTTGGCTGAGGCTGTTGTAGCAATTACTGCCAAGAATTTTATCTCCGGTATTTTCAATTTCCTTAGCGGCGGCATCGATTACGAGAGTCTTAAGACCCAGTTTGAAGGACTAGGTAATGCAGTTAAGGCTTTTGCCGATTCTACTAATGGAGTAAATGCAAATAATGTAAAGACTAGTGCCGATGCGGTTCAAGTTCTTTCCGATGTCATAAACGCCATTGCTCCGTCTGGCGGTGCCTGGCAAGATTTTGTCGGAACCATAGATATAGGTAATTTTGCCGATGGGATTAAATCTATCGGCGATGCAATAGCCGCCTATTCAAAATCGATTGAAAATGTAGACCCTGATGTTGTAACAAAGAGTTCTGCGGCCGCTCAGACACTTGTCGATTTGGAGAATAGTCTTCCGCCTTCCGGCGGCGCATTACAATCTTTCCTGGGTTCTAAAGATATTTCGACATTTGGAACCCAACTCTCAGAGTTTGGCACTTATCTTGCAGCGTATTCGGCCGCGATAACTGGGGCTGATGGTGGGTATGGCGTTAATACAGAGGCTATTACCTCAACGGAAGCCGCATGTAAGATGCTCATTGAGCTAGAAAATTCTCTTCCGAGTGATGGAGGAATGCTTCAAAATTTTCTTGGGCATCAGAATCTCGGTGAATTCGGAAAACAACTTTCACTATTTGCTAGCGGAATGGCAGATTATTCTAATGCTCTTACCAAAGATGGAGGAATTGATACTGAAGCGATAACATCCAGTGAAGACGCTTGCACAATGCTTGTTGATCTTGCCACCGCCGTAAATCAACTTAATGGCACCGATGGATGGGACGCATTTTGGTCTAGTTCTGAAACCCTTGGCGAATTTGCAGAGGATATTGGAGAATTTGGCGAAAACCTGAAGATCTTCTCTGATAACATTGCCGATGTCGATTTCACCAAAATTTCTAGTGCAATCACGAACCTTAACCGTTTAGTGACGGTTCTGAAGAGCTTGAACGCAGAAGATGTCCGAATTGGCGCACTTACAGAACTTGGTTATGCTTTGAATTCGTTTGATGCAAATTCGTCTTTCTTTGACCTGTTCGATGGCGCTTTCGACAAAATGGAAGAAGCTGGTAAAACCTTCATCCAAAAATTTATCGATGGTGTCGTCAGTAAGGCAACGGAAATGACCGACACTGCCAACCAAACAGTTACAAAATTCACAGGCGATATAACCACCGCAATTCAGAGCAGCGTTCCTCTGGTTACTATCGAGATTGACAACATGATGATTGCTGTTGAATCGGCCATCACGAATCATGAACCGACCGTGACCGAGGCCTTTAACAGTCTTCTTACTGCCATCATCAATACATTTAAGACTCGTCAGCCTGAGTTTACCAACGAAGGCTCTGCGAATGCCAAAAGTTATGCTGATGGCGTGTCTGGTAGTGAAGCACCTGATATTGCGCTTCAGTCCATGACAGAAGATTCGATTCGGATTATTCACGAAAAGGGTCCTGCTTTCATTGACGCTGGAACCCAAACTGCCGAGAGCATCGGTACTGGTATCTCTCAGAACACCTCCACGGTCGACGCTGTGAACGCCACGATGAATACGTCCCTTCAAAGCATTCAAAATAGGCAGGGTGACTTCTATTCTTCTGGTGTTGGTTCGGCAACAAACGTGAGCAATGGCTTTGCGAGTAAGCAAGGTGCTTCCGTAGGTACTGTGGAAAATCTGATTACTGCTTGCGTTAGTAAAATCAACGCTATGCGGACGGATTTCTTGACAGCAGGTACTTATGCTATCGGCGGTTTTATAGAGGGTTTTACGTCAAAAATCCAGTCTGCTGCTGAGTCTGCTGCTAATTTGGCCCGAAGTGCTCTTAATGCCGCAAAGTCTGCACTAGACATCAATTCGCCGTCCAAGGAATTTGCCTGGCTCGGTGAAATGTCTGGCGAAGGTTACATCCAGGCTATGCACAAGATGGTGAGCAAAGTGTCTCAGAGTGGAACCGAACTAGGAAACACTGCTGTGAACTCTACAACGCTTGCTCTCGAAAGTTTGATGGACTTGGTCAACAATGGTATCGATACGACTCCGACGATTCGCCCGGTCATTGATTTGTCCGACGTAGAATCTGGAGTCACGGCACTGAACGGTCTTATGACTGCTCCGCGTACTTTATCGTTGGCCGGCTCTATCAATCGTGTAAATGCTGTATCCAATTCGATGGATGCCAGTCGCTCTGATTATGCCTCTAGTAATCAAAATGGTGGTAAAGCCGTCGAATATGGTCCGATGACCATAAACGTCTATGGTGCAGTAGGTCAGGATGTGAACGAATTGGCTAACATGGTCATGGAAAAAGTTCAGCACAAAGTCGAACGGACAGGAGCAATGTGGGAATGAAACAGTATTTTGTCTTTAACGGTCACAGTAGCGCTGATTTCGATTTGTATATTAACGGCGGCGAAACGTACAACTTTCCGGAGCGGGATGTCGAGTCGTTGGAAATTCCAGGTCGTAGCGGTGCATTGACGGTCGATAACGGTCGCTACAAAAATGTTACTCTACCTTATAAGGTGGGGCTGTTTGGGCACACGACTTTCGACCGAATTGATGCAATTCGCGAGTGGCTACTAACTGCTATTGGGTATATGCGTCTTGAGGACAGTTATCATCCTAATGAATACCGAATGGCAAGGTATTCTGGAAATGCTGAATGGGACGTCAATATGTTCGCAAAATACGGAGAAGCCACCCTCGAGTTTGATTGCTGGCCTCAACGCTTTCTCAAGATTGGGGAAGAGGAAATTGCTGTGACAAACGGCATGTATCTCCATAATCTCACGAATTGCCCCGCTCTTCCGCTTGTGCGTTTGAATCTTACAGGTTCTGCCAAGTTGGAAATCGCAGGCGTGCAAATGAGTATTTCCGGACACACTGGCCCTATGTTCATCGATTGCAATTTGCAAGATGCCTACTACAACAATACAAATCTGAATAAATACTTGACGGCGCCGGAGTTCCCGGCGCTTTCTTCTGGTAAATCACAAATCAGCTGGACTGGCGATATAACTTCTTGTCACATCACTCCGCGCTGGTGGACACTGTGATTTATTCAAAATGAACTGCTAAGAGGTGATAAAAACGAGCTATCCGAGATATTACGATGGCACAACTGGTCTGTCTGGTAATGGTATCGGCGTCCTTCGGGACGCCCTTACTTGTACTGTTACAGAAGAACGCAACGGTGCATACGAATTGGAAATGACATATCCGATTACCGGTCAGCATTATTCAGCTATCGCTTTGCGCGGTCTTGTTTATGCCAAACCGAATCCGTATGGGCAGCCTCAGTATTTCCGCATTTATAAAATCAGCAAACCCATCAATGGACAGGTCGTTATTAACGCCGAGCATATTAGTTACGACCTTAGCGGTACTCCGGTAGCGCCATGTAGTGCATCCAGTGCGACAGAGGCATTAGCTCAGCTGAAAAATCATGTAGTTACAGATTGCCCGTTTACTTTCTGGACCGACATTCAAACCCGTTCTGAGTTTTCCTTGAAAATTCCCAGTTCGTTACGACGCATTCTTGGTGGAGTAGAAGGAAGTATTCTTGACGTCTATGGTGGCGAGTACGAGTGGGATAATACCGCTGTAAAATTGCACAGCAGGCGCGGAACCGATAGGGGAGTTACAATTCGATACGGTAAGAACCTAACAGACCTGACGCAGGAAGAAAATTGTGCGTCAGTGTATACAGGAGTTTATCCGTATTGGGTCGATACTGACCATAATGTGACTCAAATATCTGGAAGCCCGGTTGTCAACGTTCCCGATGGGAAATATGACTTTGTCAGGATTCTCACACTGGATGTTAGTCAGGATTTCGAGGATAAACCTACGGATGATCAGCTTCGTCAAAGGGCCCTTACCTATATTACTTCTAATAAGGTAGGCGTGCCTAAAGTTAGTCTTTCTTTGAGTTTTGCTCAACTTGAGCAAACTGCTGAATACGCTGATATGGCATTGCTTGAACGAGTATGTTTGTGTGACACTGTTCATGTTCAGTTTCCAAGACTTGGCGTTAGCGCAGAATCAAAATGCATAACGACTGTGTATAACGTTATTCTCGATCGTTATGACAAAGTAGAACTTGGGGATGCCCGCAGCAATCTTGCAACAACGGTTGCGGATATGGGTAAAACCGTAGAGACAACAGTGAACAAGACTCGCACTGATTTAGAGAGGGCGATTGATCGGGCTACACAGCTCATCACCGGCAATCTTGGTGGTTATGTCGTCATGCATAGTTCGACAGGAAGTGATACACCTGACGAAATTCTTGTAATGGACAAGCCGCTAATCTCGCAAGCAACTAAGGTATGGCGGTGGAACTTGTCTGGATGGGGATATTCGTCAACCGGGTACAATGGTCCGTATCGATTAGCCGCAACTATGGACGGTGCCATAAATGCTGATTTTATTACAACCGGCAGCTTGAGTGCGAATCTTATCAAGTCTGGCATTATCAATGCGGGCCTTATTAGAACTGGTACTCTAGCGTCCTCGAACGGAAAATTTGCAGCCGATTTAGATAATGGTACTATGAAATTTAATGGTGGTCTAATCGTTGACACTGATAATTTCAAAATCAATTCCGCTGGCGCAGTCGACATTATTGGTAAACTGACATCTGCTATCGCCGAAAGTAAGTGTGTCATAGACGATGCTCGAATCGAGATGTATCGCAAAACCGAGGATGGAAAATGGCACATGGGCGCGTTTATGTCCACCTGGGGTTCTAACAATGCGGTTGGTCGTTTGGTCTTATACGGCCCTGCGGCACGCAATACCAATGAAATGGTAGCCAACGTAACAATGGCCGGCCAGTATTCCGGCGGTGCCATTGCTATTAGTAACGCCGCTGGTGACGTGAAAATTGAAATGGGTATCGATGGTGCCGGTGACGGTTACATGCACATCAACGGTAAATCTATAACATAAGGAGGTTGACCCTGCAATGGCAATAGCCACTTATAGTCCACCCGACGGTGCGATTGTTAAAAAAGCACGAGCGGATTTCGACTTACGCACAGTTCAACAGCCAGTACATTTGGTACAGTACGATGATACTGTCAGTGTACTGGCTGTTAGTTTGTATAAGAGCGGTCAACCCTGGACCGTTCCGACCAATGCTGACGTGAACATTCGTATGGATAAGAGAGATGGGCATTATGTTTATAACCCTGCTCTTGGGGTTAATACAGAACGAAATGTGGTGTATCTGGCAATCACTCGTCAAATGACTGTTCATGAAGGAACGACGTACCCTGTGCTTGAGGTTCTAACAGAGGATGGCACAGCCTCTACTGCTTCCTTACGACTAGATATCGACCGTAATCCAGTACCAATGACCAAAATTACCAGCAGTGACGAGTACAAAACACTTCGCGAAATTTTGGACGAGGTTACAAAAAGTGCCCAAATTGTAAAGGACAACCAAGACGCGATTCAAAGCGCTTACGAAAATCTCGCGGCTATCGAAGCAGCGCCTGCCAACGCCACCGCCGCTGCGGCCAGCGCCAAAGCGGCCCGCAGCTGGGCCGTGGGCGATACAGCATCCCGCCCCGGCGAGGGAATGGACAACGCAAAATACTACGCCGCGTTGGCCCAGCAGGTCAGCCAGGGCGCGGTAGGCTGGTACCCCAATTACAAGGCACTATACGCGGCGCATGATACCGGTTATGACGGCAACTGGGCAATCGTTGGCGATACAGATACGATCTGGGTGTGGGACAGCGATACCGGGGTCTGGAAGGACACAGGTGAGAGCAGCAAGTTTGCGAATTACTACGATAAGGCCCAAATCGACGCACTGCTGACCGCTATGAAATCGAAGTTTAAGACCGTAACGGTGGCGGCAAGTGCCTGGACAACCGGCAGTTATAGCGTGACCTGGGACGACGGCAGCACGACCACCTACACCGCCTGCGCTACTGTGAATGTGACCGGTGCGACAGCTGACAGCCGGATTGCTGTATCTGACCGCACGAGAGTGACGGACGCGGTGCGGATGGTCGCCGCGCTGGAACCAGGGGCGGGAGTTGTTAAGTTTTATGCGAACAGTGCGCCCAGCGCTGCGGCGGTATTTGTTTTGGAGGTGAGCCAGTAATGAGTGGGGCAACAAATAATCCGTACCTTAAAGCCAGTAGAGACGACCTGCTGCGAATCATGACGGCCCCCAACGCTGGGGCGCACAATGCCATTTATCGGGGAAAGTATCTGGGCACGAGCGTGACGGCAGCACAGTATGCAGCGATTGCAGCTGGCACGTTCGATGATTTATATATCGGTGATTACTGGACGATTGGCGAGGTCAACTGGCGTATTGCGGCATTCGATTACTGGCTGAACTGCGGTGATACTGCTTGCACCGACCACCATGTTGTCATTGTGCCAGACTCTTGCTTGTACAATGCGCCAATGAACACCACCAACACAACGGCTGGCGGTTATATGGGTTCACAGCTGAATCTATCAGGTCTTGCGCAAGCAAATGACACTATAAGAAACGCATTCGATAGAAGCCATATAATGAGTCGGCGCAGCTATTTAACAACACAGGTCACGAACGGTATAGCCTCAAACGGTGACTGGTTTAACGATTCCATTACAATCATGTGCGAGCAGATGGTCTATGGAAGTGGTATTTTCTCCCCTGTTTCTAACGGTAGCGCTGTCCCGGATAACTACCGTGTAGAGAAATCTCAGTTGCCGTTATTCCAGCACGAACCAAGCCGTATTTGCAATCATGCGACATGGTGGTTGAGGGACGTTGTTGACGCTTCCGGTTTCGCCACTGTCGCCGACTACGGTAATGCGAGTTACAGCTTCGCTTCCAATTCTCTTGGCGTTCGCCCGTATTTCTGCATTAAGTAAAGGAGAAAACATCATGAATGCAACAAATAATCCGTATATGCTGTTACCCCCCCACTGATAAGACGCTGACGCAGGAAGGCGTGGCCGCTGATGCTAAGGCCGTAGGGGATGCCGTGGCAGATATCAAAACGGATACATCTTCAAAAATAAATCTGGCTGAAAGCATTGGCTATTGCCATCAGACAGGAACTTGCGATTGCGATTTATCCAAACTTGAAAACGGTAACTATCTTTTAATCGCTCCACGCAGTAGCTTTATTAGCGCGTTTGTCGTACAGACAAGTGGTGTGTCTTGTTTCGATAGTAACACAAGCGTTAGCGGAAAGACTTTAACCATTAAAAATTTACAGTGGTATACAGCTGTATATGCAATAAAGATTGCCTAAGATTGGGAGGTATAGCAAAATGACGAAATTACGTTATCCGTTCGGGGGGGGGGGCTGCCATAAAACAGCCTTGTGCAAGCTGCACAGGTGCTGGGTATGAACGCAACCCGCAACCCCTTTTATCAGCTGCCCGGCGG
>ERZ1034804.75-NODE-75-length-22093-cov-11.092023_pt1 | contig 22093 bp, 25 predicted proteins | sample MGYA00520635_ERZ1034804 | MGnify/ENA primary metagenome ERZ1034804 (study PRJEB33766, sample SAMN09781685) | gut metagenome | biome: gut microbiome | host: Homo sapiens | place: Madagascar | study: EMG produced TPA metagenomics assembly of the PRJNA485056 data set...
CCTGGCCGACGGCACACTGTATGAACTGCGTGTCAGCGTCGCAGACGGCGGTGCGCTTGATCTGAGCGAGGAGGAAAAGGAGATCATCATTTCCGTTGTGCTTGCAAAGTAAGTCTCAAGGAAGGCTATCAAAAAACTACAAAATACATTGTCTGATGATGCGGACGTGTCTATTACCTGCCCGAAGAATGCGCTGTTTGCGATCCTGACCAACGATCAGGAAACGGTTGCAAAGGCCGTCAAGGTCGGGGGCAGCGCAGAGCTGCTGACGCTGATGATGGAGAATTGAACAGGTATTTACAGAAAAGCACTTTGCCAGTTCCTTTACGCTAACGCCTTTGTCGTATGCTTCCAGAATCAATTTTCGAGCTTCATTGTGCAGCATAGCACTCACCTTCTTTGACTCTGTTATATCACTTTTTCTCAAAAGTTAAAGTGCTCTCTGCGAAATAGCATAAAATTAGAAATCCGGAACTCTTTTTGAGCCGTTTTGGCCCTGAAAAGGTTCCGGATTTTGTGCATTATTTTTTCAGAGAGCTATTTTGCAACAGTCCCACAAATAAAACCATATTTTCCGCTTTACAGCTGGCAGGCGGTATCGTAGCCGGTGCGGATGGCGTTGGAGATGTCCGCTGCCTTACCGGCGGCATCGCCGACGGCATATACCGGAATGTTGGCTGCTTCCAGCGCAGCTGCATCAAAAACGTTGGAACGTGCGCCCATGGCCAGCACGATGTAGTCACAGAGGATGGTCACCTCTGCGCCGTCCTTGTTCTCGCACAGCACTGCGTCCATGCGGAACTCCTTGACCTTGTGGCCGGGGTACTGCGCCACACCGTAGGTCTTGTAGTTTTCCAGCAGGGTGGGCAGGATGGTGGTGCTCTCGCCTGCGGCGATCTTGTCCATCATCTCGATGACAGCTACCTTGCAGCCACGGGCGGCCAGGTACTCTGCGGTCTCGCAGCCCACCATGCCGCCGCCGATCACGGCAACGGTGCCGTACACCTGCTGCTCGCCAGCCAGCACCTTCCAGGCATCCGCCACGTTCACGTTGTCGATACCGGGGATGCGGGGTGCAGCGCTGTGTGCACCCACAGCGTTGATAACTGCTTCAAAACCGGCATCCTTCAGCTCCTGTGCGGTGGGAGCCTGTGCCAGGCACAGGTGCACCCCTGCATTGCGGACTGCATGGATCAGGTCCTGTGCGGCGCGGCGCATCTCTTCCTTGCGGGGAGGCACGCAGGCAATGTTCAGCTGGCCGCCCAGGGCAGTGGTCTTTTCAAACAGGGTCACATCGTGGCCGCGCAGGGCTGCCACACGGGCGGCTTCCAGGCCGGCAGGGCCGCCGCCCAGGACGGCGACCTTCTTTTTCTGCGCAGCAGGCTGGATGCTGCGGCTGTTCTCGTAGCCGTTTTCAGCGTTGAGCACGCAGGAGAGGAACTGGCGGTTCTGGATGGCATCGGTGCAGCCCTTGTTGCAGCTGATGCAGCGGCGGATATCGCAGGCCTTGCCGGCAGCAATCTTTGCGCCCCAATCGGGGTCTGCCAGCAGCGGACGGCCCATGGCAACGATATCGGCCATGCCGCTCTCGATAACACGCTCGGCCATCTCGGCATCCACGATACGGCCCACAGCACTTACCGGCACATTGACTGCCTTTTTGATGTCGCCGGCGATCTTTACAAAGAAGCCGTAGGGCTGCACACCCATGGGAGGGATGGTATCGGCCATGTTGCCGGTGTGGTTGGCCTGGGCAACGTGGAACATATCCACGCCGTCCTCCACCAGCCACTGGGCGAACTGCACGGCATCGGCTTCATCGATGCCGCCCTTGCCGCGCTGCGGGGTGACGATGGACAGCTTGTAGTCGATGACCATATCCGGCACAGCCTTGCGGATGGCGCGGGTCAGCATCCGGGCAAAGCGGACGCGGTTTTCCAGGCTGCCGCCGAACTTATCGGTGCGGTGGTTCATGCGGGTGGAGCACAGGCAGCCGTTCAGGCGGTCGCCGTGGATCTGGATCACATCCACACCGGCCTTCTGGGCACGCACTGCGCAGGCGCACATCTTATCGATGATGGCCATCAGCATCTCCTCGCTGACTTCATCGGTAAAGAACATCATGTCGTGATGCAGGCGCTGACGCATCTCGTCAAACTTCTTCTGCATGAACAGGCTGTTGATGGCGTCCACATCGTACTCCGGGTGGAAGAGCTGGACGCCCAGTTTGGTGCCGTAAGCGTGTACGCTGTCGGCCAGTGCCTTGAAGGCAGGGATCTGGCTGTCGTCAAACAGCTTGGGGGTGGGAGAAAAGCTGTTGATGGGGGCCACATCGCCCAGAACGATGTAGCCCACACCGCCCTTTGCCAGACGGGTGTAGAAGCCCATGTCCTGCTCGCTGATCATGCCGTTTTTCTCGTAGCCGGTGGTCAGCGGGGGGAACATGATGCGGTTTTTAAAGGTCTGTCCGCCCACCTCAATGGGCCGCAGAATTACGTTTTCCATACGAAAGCCTCCTTGCAGATACGCTTTGCTTTGCTTTACAGATTTGCTTTGATGAATGCTGCGGTCTTTTCCTCCACGGCGGCACGGGCTGCCAGCGTGGCAAAGTTGTGGCCGCCGCCTGCAATGGTGTCCACCTCGGGTGCGGTGTACACCTGTGCGTAACGGTTGCAGGTGCCCTCGTCCACCAGACGGTCGTCGTCGGCACGCAGCAGCAGCACCGGGCCATTGTAGCCCTTGGCCTCGGTAAAGGGATCCGGGTGCTTGGCCATCTCGTAGTTAAAGGCCATCTTGTAGCACAGGCCCTCCATGTCGGCGTAGTCCTTACCGGTCTGCATAACGCCATCGGCGCGCTGTGCGCAGCCGAACCACATCCCGGCGCCCGGGCACAGCAGGATCAGACCGTGGGGCTGGATCACCGGTGCGCAGGAGGCGGCAATGTAGCCGCCCATGCTCTGGCCGGAGAGGAACAGTTTTTCGCTGTCCACATAGGGCTGCTCGGCTGCCCATGCAAAGATATCCTGGGTATCGGTGTGCAGGCCATCGAAGCGCATATCCTCGAACTCGCCATCGCTCTCGCCGTTGCCGTAGAAATCGAACCGGGCGCTGCCGATGCCCTGCGCAGCCAGAGCGCGTGACAGATGGGTATACATGGACTTATAACCGCTGCAGCTGCCGGCAAAGCCGTGCAGGTGCACCACAAAGGGCACCTTGCCCTCGGTATCGGGCAGGGTCACGATGCCGCGCAGGGTGTGGCCATTGCGGTTTTTAAACTGGACCTGTAAGATCTTCATGGTTTACTTGCTCTCCTTTGCGGCGCGGCGGGCTTTCAGCTCGGTCAGCATCTCAGCAGTCTTCTGCTTGGTCAGGGGGTAGACGAAGAACAGGATGGCAACTGCAATGCCGTAGCCCAGGAAGTAGATGCCGGTGTAGCTCTTCCAGATAGCGTTCACAACGCCTGCGGTCTGCACAGCGCCTGCGGTAACGTTGTAGCCGATGGCACCCAGCACAAAGCTGGACAGGCTGCCGGAGATGGCGCTTGCGAGCTTGCGGAAGAACGAGTAGGTGGAGTAGACGATGCCCTCGTTGCGCTCGCCGGTCTGCAGCTCATGGTAGTCGATCGCGTCGTTGACCATGGCCCAGATCAGCACCTGCATACCGGAAGCACCCAGGTAGCAGATACCGTTGATGACGATGAAGGCCACCGGGTTGTGCACCGGGAAGAAGAACAGGATGCCAAACACGATGGCGGCAAAGCCTGCGCCCATGCAGCACCACTCTTTTTTGCCGAACTTGTTGGCCAGGGGCTGGGTGATGGCAAAGGACAGCACGGCGTACAGCACGCTCAGCATACCGGAAACTGCCTGGATCTTGACGTTGCCGAAGAAGTCCTTGTACAGGTAGGTGTTCAGGCCGTTGACGATGGAAGCGCCGATCATACCGGTCAGGCTGAAGAACATAACGCCCAGCAGCGCCTTATTGTGGGAAATCTCTTTCAGGACATGCAGGTAGTTGAGCTTTTCGCCCTGGGGACGCTCAGGCACTTCCACGCGCTCCTTGCACCACACGCAGGTGATCTGCAGGCACAGCAGGCCCAGCATGGCGCAGATGCAGGCCAGCATCAAAAAGCGGCCTGCCACAGGCTTGTTGTCCACGTACAGGAACAGGGGGCCGACCATGACCATGACGGTCATGAAGATGGTGCCGCCAAGGCTGCGGTAGCGGGACAGTGCGGTGCGCTGGCTCACATCATCGGTCATCACGCTGGACAGGGTGCCGAAGGGCACGTTGACGCAGGTGTACAGTGCCTCATACAGCACGTAGGTGATGAACATGTAGGCCAGGCGCAGGCCGTAGCTGATGTTGCCCACATTGACAAATCCCAGCACGCACAGCACTGCCATGGGGAACGAGAAGGCGCGGATCCAAGGGATGAACTTGCCACCCTTGGTGGCCTTGCGGGAGTCCACCAAGGCACCGATGATGGGGTCGTTGACGGCGTCCCAGATCTTAGTGATTAGCAGCAGGATACCGACATGGAACGGGTTGACCTGCAGGATCAGGGTGTAGAAGATCGACAGATACATGGCGCGGTACTGCTCGGTAAAGCAGCAGCCAAGATCGCCCAGGGTGTAGCCGATCTTGTCTTTCATTGAGAATGGTTTCATCATTTTCCTCCTTGCTTTTACAGCCGATTGTGAGTACCTGTTGCAGTGGGGATACTCACTATGGTTACATTATACGGAGTTTTGCAGCAAAAACATATACAGAAATTGATTGAAAACTTTCCGATTTTGATGTATTATACAATTAGAACAATAAAGCCAATCTGCACAGAGAAGTAAACCGTAATTGTGCACAAAAAGGAGAGCCCGAATTTGTTGAACTTCACGGTCGAGCGCATCTTGTGGCAGGAGCCCAACCAGCGGACGTTCTCTTCCGGCGGCTGCTATGCGCTGTTTCTGTTCCTGCGCGGGGTCGCTATTTTCCACTGCAGCGGGGTTCTGATGCCTGTCAACCAGGAGACGATGGTAATCTTCAAGCCTGGTGAAGCCGGCACGCTGGTGAACGCTGGTGCGCACGGCACGCTGGAGTGCATCTGCGTGCAGCTGTCCGCCGCAACTTTACAGGAACTCTCTGACGAGGAGACCGACCTTGCCCGCGCCTTCGACGCTGTCCCCTTCCGCCAGATTGCTGTGCGCCCCGACAACGAGATCTATATGCTGCTGAAAAACCTGGCGCGAAAACTCTGTGTACTTCCCCGTGAGAAGAACAGCTTCGGTGCATCGCTGTTTGAGCACGGCGTCCTGCAGATGTTTGTAGTGCTGGTGCTGCGCGCCTGCATCCAGGCCGAGCGCCACAAAGCCCAGGTCAGCCGCCACCACCTGATGCTGGACGAGGTGTTCCTTTTTATCCAGGCCCACCTCACCGAGGAGCTGACACTGGAACGGCTGGAAAAGGAATTTTTTGTTTCCCGGGAGCATATCGCCCGGGAGTTCAAGCGGCAGACCGGGCAGACGGTGCACCGCTACATCGTAAAAGCCCGGCTGGACCGCTGCTGCACCCTGATCGAGCAGGGGCTGCCCATCACCGAGGTTTACAAAACAAGCGGCTTTGGGGGCTACAACCACTTTTTCCGCGCCTTCAAAAAGGAGTACGGCATGACCCCCAAGGCCTATTTCAGCACCACCCGGCAGGATGCACGGGGATAAATCATAGATGCTGTTGCAAAATCAAGAAATTCTTACATATCGCCCTAAACTCTCTGCTTCTTACAGATTTTTCAACAAACAAAACCGTTTGAAAGATAATTCAAGCCATAGCCCCCTTTAGGCTTTCTCGATTCGCCTTTATTTTCTCATATCCTTTTTTCCTTCCCTTGTTGATTTCTGACTTATTTCATTGCACGACAACAAGCCCGTATACAGATTGCCGCAGCAATCTATACGCAGGCTTGTCCTCGTACCTCCTTATTTTGTTTTCTGCTCTATCAGCTTTCGCTGTGGTGGGTTAAGTATAGAGCGCAACCAGAAGCCATTAGCACCTGAAATCACGCTGGCCATAACGCACCATGACAGGCAGAAACAAGTTAAGGTGAAAAGGTCAAGCCGCGTAAACCCGCATGAAATCAGGACAATCTCTGGTTGCCCATATGCGGTTGTCAAGTAAGGAACAAAATTTTTGTAAAAAAAATAAGCCCTGCAAGGCTTTCAATCGGTTCTTACACCAATTTGAGCCTTGTAGGGCTTATCTTCTTATTCATAATTCGGGGGCTTAACCTGACTACAGATGATATTATTCCAGCACACACCAATCGCCTGAACTGAAATACACCGCTCCCACGTACAGCATTTTTATGGACGAAGACTCTTTACAAGAGTCTGAAATTCCTGTTCTGTATCCACAAAGTGGTAAGGCGCATACTCACCATACGCTGTTGGCCTGCTGATTGTTACAAGCTGTACTCCCTTATATCCAACCTCTCTGTTCAATTCTCTTTTTAATTCCACCAGATGCTTCCCATGCGTCGTTTTTAGAGCAAAACAACCATGTGCATTACGATCTTTTGCTACCAAATAGCACATTATTCAGCACCTCCTTAAATTCATGTTCATTCCGAATCAATCCATTTTCATACATTTCACGCATTATCTTCCCTGTTTCCACGGGATAACTCTTTTTATACAGATAATCGTGAAGCCAGTTATTTAATTGCCTATCAAACAACGTATTAAATTGGATTTCTATGGGGTAATGCCTTCCACTTTTCTGATAGTACACATGGACACCCCTGTAACCATCATCCACTGCCTTTCCTTTTGCCATATCAGCAATCCGGAACGGTGAATACTCTTCCTCCAATATTTGATCGTAGCTATCACAAAAAGCCCGGAAGCCCAGAATATCATTAAATACTTTTCGTGTCTGATGATCCGGGTAGTAACGATCATACTTCAAAAGTATAGAATCCAAGCTCTTAACCCTGTAGTCTAGCGCAATATTAGAAAGGATTTCCTGTTCATCCAACCACTCAGTCATCGAAATCAGTTCAGCAATTAACAAATCCTTATCAAAATAATGCAAGTTCTTCTTCAACGGAATTCCCAAATGCGACTCAAATGATAGTGCATCTAAAATTCCCACCGATAAGCCATTCATTTTCAGCAATTGCTCATTCATAGAGATGCCCCACTGCTTATTAGGATTCTTATGTTATCGGTTTTCAACTAATTGAACCTCGTATAGCCTATCTGCTTATTCGATATAGTTTTAGTGGCCAGCTGTTCTTAGTAGCCTTATCATCACTCAAATTATATTTCGTCTGAGTTATCGCATGAGCAAGCTGGTTTTCCATCAGCATTCACTTCCCAGCAACAGGTTCAACGGGAGTGTATACTCTCCCTATTGTGCTTCCATCTTACCATAAAACGCTTTGCATATCAAGCTGACACATGTAAACTTTTCAACATAGATTTGTCCATATTGCTCTTTCTTGGCATCATGCCGTCCTTTAAATCGATGACTTTTTTCTGCTGGCAACCCCTTTGCCTCTCATTGTCTTCACTTCTTCTTCAAGGTAATAGTCACCATGATAGAATTTAGAAACATCCATATCCAGAGCTTCAATTACTCGACACGCCAAGCCAAAAGAACAGGTCAAAATACTTCTTTCCCCAGATTCCAACCTTTGATATTGACGCAAGGTTATTTTTGCGCGATCAGCAATCTCTTGTTGCGTAAGCCTTAACATTTGTCGCTTTTTCAATAAGACGGCTGCCGCTGTTGGAATTATCGTTTGAAAGCCATCTAAAATTCCGGCACGCACAATATCGGCTCCCTTCATCACGTCCATTTGGACGTATTATACGCCCAAGTGGACGTGATGTCAAGTTGTACACTTTTGAGGCGAGATGGCACTTTGTTCATCCTTTTCAAGCGAAATGATAACTGCATTTTTCTCGGCATCATACCGTCCTTTAAACTGATGGTCTTTTCCTGCTGCCAGACCATTTGCTTCCAGCAACACCTGAATGAACTGTATGCAGAAGCAGTTAATCATCTGACATGGCACCGGCTGCACTTCTTCCTGATGGGCTGTCTTTCGCCGCGTGGCTCTGGTCTCTGTGCAGAACCGATCCACCAGCACCTGATCTTCCGACTTATGGATATGCCCATGCAGCATGTAGGTCAACGGCGTTCCATCTGCCCCACGCCGAAACTGGCCGTTATACACAAGTATATTGCATCAATTTCAAACTTGTATAATTGATTTCGTAAATTTATTTTAGTATTCTGTTTTATAAGCCCGGTCTCGCTGTCTTTAACCATGCCCACCCACTCTTCCGACATCAGCGACATGTATATTCGTTGCCTGAACTTTTATGTACAGAGTCGGTAACAACGCATAACAGTGTTCTATCTTTAAACCCAACAAAGCGTTTTCTGTGCATCCAGCTTGAATTTAACGGCCTTGCATTTTTGCTTAAGTTCGTCTCTCGTTTGTGTAAGAACAAAACAGCCTTGCTGAGATTTCTGTATTTGCATCACACTTTTTACTGTTAATGCAAAATAAGTATCTTCATAACATATTCTTGGTTTGCTCTCTGCTACAAGAATAGAACAATTATACTTTGTTGCATATAACATCAACCTGTGTAAGATAGGTGCCATTTTCAAGGGATCATAAAGATCCTTCTGCTTTTCCATAACCGTTCTTCGCGTTCCATCTTCATAAATAACATAACCGCTTTGATATACTGTAATTTTTGCGTTTCCAACGCTCGTTGCTGCTATGATGGTCTGCTTTTCCTGCAGCAGTCTCTTATAAGTTGGGACTCGTCGATTTCCAGCTATGGGAATGGATCGCTTCAAATCCAGAAAGGACATACTACGTTCTGATGTTGTTTCTTTCTGCTCTGCCCTTTCTTCAAATTCATTCTGATATTTAAGAATCCAAACACCGTCGTAAAACGATATTACTCCCTCGGTTTGCAAGTCTGGTTTCTTCATGCAGGACAACCTCACTTTTCTGTAGATTGCCCTCAGTATAATTTCACATCATTCCAAAGTCACGAAATTACGATGCTTGGTTAAAACCAACTTGCTTTGCCTTTTGAACAGTAGATCACCTACAAAAGAACTTAATCTCTCTATTGTCCGAAATGGTTTTATTTTCTTTTCCAAAAACTCAATCAGCGATTGAGCCGTACAATTGCAAAGTTTGTACAACCACATTATTGTTCGATTTCTTGTACTATCTTCACAGGAATAGCTCTCCTCATTCATTACTATTTCGCAGAGTTCGTCGCGACTATATCTTTTATATCCAACTATAAAATCCGGCAGTTCCCGATGTGTTCTTTTACAGCTCTTGCAAAAAAGGACTCTTAGCACATAGCATCTTGTTTGCTCGTGCGCCCTTACTTTTCGCTTACAGGTACCATGAAAAAACAGTTTCATTCCACAGTCCGGACAATACACCGCACTTTCTGAACGCACACGAGCGATTCCATTTTTCACTTCGATTATACAGTCTCGAACATATACCATCATTCAATATTTCCGGTGCTTCGCAATTATATTACAGATATTCGATCAAAGTCCACTTAAATCCACTTCGTAAGTCAATCCTTCGGAGAGTTGCTCCTGCTTAAAGAAAATCGCCATATACCAGGGAAGATATAGAATTCCATCTTCCACCTGAACATTATCTTTGCAGAAAACAATTGCCTGCTTCGCTTTCCATTCTTCTACGGCCAAAACCTTATCAAGTGCCGCATGCTTCTTGTAGTCATTGCCAGACTTGATTTCCACCAAATCAATAGCAGTGCCTTCCTGCATCACAAAATCCAACTCACCATATCTCTTTGTGTCAAAATAATGCAAGGAGAAGCCATTTGCAACAAACATCTGGGACATTACATTTTCCAGAATGCTACCCATATTTACACTTAAATCGCCTTGCAAAATGCTGAATTGGATATTATCCATTGAAAGAGCGCAAAGCAGTCCCGTATCCCCCGCATACAACTTGAAAAAACTGCGTTTTTCATTTAACTTCAACGCTGCCTTGGGTTCCTCAATATTGTAACAAGGATTTGCGACCCCCGCATCCACCAACCAGTTAAAGCTATCTCCATATCGATCAAGGCGTGCGCTCGCCTTTAGACTACTCACTGTAAAGCGCCGATTCTTTTCGTTTAACTGAGAGGGAATCGAATCGAAAATTGCTCTGATTTTTGGCCTGTCATTTTCTGCTGCATATTTAGAAATATCCTGCCTATACAAATCAAGGATTTCATTTTGGTCTCGAAGTACCCGCCCTATATCATGCGTTTGGACATAGGTCTGAACTACTTTCGGCATTCCGCCAACAATAATGTAAGAATAAAATAGCTTCTTCAGTGTTGTATGAATGACATCAGAAACAGGCGTTCTTGCATCATATGCTTCTCTCATTGTATCAATTGTTGTCCGCTGAACGCCGTTTGCAAGAATAAATTCTTCAAAGTCCATCGGGTACATTGTATACAATTCTTCAAATCCAACCGGCAATGAACGAACCACTTTATTCTTCACACCCAAAAGTGAACCCGTCTCAATATAGTCAAATCGTCCATCCTCAACCAAAAACTTGATTGCAGTTCTGGCATTGGGGCATTCCTGTATCTCATCAAATAAAATCAGCGTATTGCCCGGAATCAATGGTTTGCGCACCAGTGCTGACAATCCTTCAATAATCGTATTTGCATCGAGATTTCCATCGAACACTCGTCTTGCATCTGTATCGGAGACGAAGTTGAATTCAATAAAGCATTTATACTCATTTTTTCCAAATTCACGCACTACTGTGGTCTTTCCGATTTGTCGTGCACCTTGAATGCAAAGGGCGGTCCGACTCTTTTGCTGTTTCCACATTTTTAGTTTGTCATAGGCCTTTCGATACAGCATATACGCTCCTCCTTATCCGTGCTTTCACCAGTATCTTACCATATCACGGCCCAATTATCAACGGCTCTGCAACAAAATTCTTGCAGTTTTCGGTAGCACTTGCGACAATTTTCTCAACTATAACCAGATTGTCTGCAACAAAATTCTTTCTTCTCCGTCATTGGCGGTGTCCATCACTCATAAAATCAGGCGAAAATCCGTTTAATGCACGGAGCAATGTCCCCTTGCCTGTCAGCTTTGTTGCGCCGTCTTTGGTCATACTCTATCCACTCTTCCAGCGTCAGCGGCATGTAGTCCGAACACATGCAGGGCTTTGCCTTTTTCATACGGTTCCCGTTCAGGTTCCAGACCGGAAGCTGGAACTGCTTCTTGTAATAGTATCTTGGGCAGCCCTCGTGCCCGCAATCCCAGCCAGATTTTTCTTCAAGCGCATAAGTGATGAACAATGTTCTGGAAGATAGCCTCTTTGTAAGCCAAAACAAGAAATTTGATGAAATCCAATCCATCGTTAGGCAGTTCTCGGCAGAGTATGTCGGCAATTCCATTATCAAGGATAATGTCTTTGCTGTTATACAGAACTATGCAAGGAAGAAAGAAATCGCGCTGGAAATGCTTCGTTACCCGATTCATGATGATGAATTATGCACTACATCGTATCTTCCAAAAGCACTATAAAGCGCTGCGAAAAAAGAAGAGCTTACCGCCGCCAGTCCCCCTGATGTCAAGATAGGGGCGAAAATTTTTTAGAAAAAATCGCAAAAAAATAAGCCCTACAAGGCTTTCCGTCAGTTCTGAACCGACCTGAGCCTTGTAGGGCTTTACTCACTATCCTATTTTCAATGATTTTTTAGCAGTTACTTATTGAATCCAATCCATCAATTTTTTTACGCCGCTTATCACACTGGCATAATCAATTTCTGCTGCATACGAGTATTTCTTCTGATATGCTCTCCACAGCACTTGAAGCTGTTCATCTGCTTCAATAATTTTGATAATCTCCTCGGCCTGCTCCTGCAGATGATCCGTTCCTCTCTTTTTACAAGTTGCCGCAAAAGCATCCTTCAAAACAGCCTTATTGACTTTATCTTCGTATGTATCAAGCAGCATCCGTATATCGTAAAAATCTCTCATTCGGGTGTTTAAGATGCCCCTCGCAAAAACCGTCTGCAACTTCTCGGCTAATATAGTTTCCAAATTATACGACCATAGACTGATAGAACGATCTTCCAGCAAGAGATCATAATTGAACTCGATTGCCCGTGGGGTAATCACGTCGCCCGTGGAAATATCAATTTTCAAGGGCGTAATCAATCTTCCCACATTGGCGTTCATGGTAACGCGGATTCCCGGATACTCCATTTCATCCATGATATTGGAAACGTCTTTAACCTCAAAGGAAACACCATCGTCAAGGTCTATGTCTTTGACCTGATTGACAACTCGCAGAGCATCCTCCGCAGACAGATTTAGATTCTTCATGCTGGTGTCAATGTCCATCGTGGAACGGTGCGCAACACCAATCATTGCCGTAACCAGTATTCCGCCTTTGATAATGAAGTTATCCCGATATTCTGATTGTGCCAGTCTTTCCAGAAAACGCTCCATCATATAGATTCGCATGAGTGTCCTTGCGTCTGCATTGTTCTGTTTTGCAACGCTCTTGATACGCCCTTTTATCTGTTCAGGTGTAAATCCCATTTACAGTAGTACCTCCATATAATTTCGGATGATCTTATCCACTCGAAATAGCTTTGCATACTTCATTAGTTTATTAAGGTCTTTATCTTTTCTCCCAACATACGTTTTTAATACTGCATTGAAATCCTGTACTTCTATGGAACTTCTACTCCGCACCAAGTCGCAAATTGTCCGTTCCAAATCGTACATAGGAATCTCATTTCCCTGATTGCTTTTTACGGTTCGCTTGCCAACATCAAGAAGTTCTTTTTTTACTGTATAAACCTTATAGCCATCCTCTTTCAAGCGGTGAGCATTATATCCACTATAAATCGTGAGCGTATGAACAAGCGGTTCCCGATCTGTCAACCCATAATAATAGAACGCTTCATCATGAGAAAACACTCCCATCGGGCAGCGGCGGTGCAGCATTTCTAATTCGTCAATCCAAGTATCTTTTGCTGCGTATACGCCATGTCCGACTTGTTCGTATTCATTGGCCTTTACATATTTATAAAATTCAAATTTCGTTAAACCTACTTTTGTTGCAAGCTGCGGCGTTAAAATCTCATGTGTCTGAGCCAAATTGTTCATATTCATTATAAGCGTCACCTCACCTTCGTGCTTATATTGTATTCCAAATAAGCACGAAAGTCAACGCAAATTTTCTTTTGTGCTTATTTCATTTGTAATATTAGCACATTCATCCGTTCATCCTTACTTGATGCGCCCTATTCAACGTGCTATACTTAAACTATGAAAATCAATCAAAGGAAGTGCATTTGTCATGAGCAAGCGACTTGTTGCTTACTTCTCCGCCAGCGGCGTTACCGCAAAGGTTGCTGAAAATCTGGCCGATGCTATCGGTGCAGACATTTTTGAGATTCAGCCGGAGGTTCCGTACACCAAGGCCGATCTGAACTGGATGGACAAGAAATCCCGCAGCACCATCGAAATGAGCGATTCTACCTCTCGCCCTGCCATCGCCACCAAGCGCGATAACATGGACGAATACGACACTATCTTTGTCGGATTCCCTATCTGGTGGTATATTGCTCCGACGATCATCAATACATTTCTGGAAAGCTATGATTTGAGGGGTAAAACAATCATCCCCTTTGCCACATCTGGCGGTAGCGACATGGGTAAGACCAATGAAAAACTTGCGTCGAGCTGCCCCGGTGCCAAACTCCTGCACGGCAAGGTATTCAATGCCTACTCCAGCAAAGCCGACTTGTCCGCATGGGTAGAAACCCTCAGCCTCTAATAGACACATTCCTGCGGAATGAAATACCCGCCTGGTCGAGAAGATTTTCCGAATCCTCTCACCCAGACGGGTATTCTTTTTCTTATGCCACTTCTTCCATCCAATTATGCGCCATACTTTTCCAACGCTCTCCGAATCACATCCTCACAGTTGAACTCTATCTTCATCGTCTGGTCGTCGTACAGATAGACCATGCTCACAAAGGCATCCACACATTCTTTTGTCAGCCCGCCTATATACGTTTTCTCACTGGCCTGTTTTGTCAGAGCACGGATTTCTTCATCCAGTTCATCGGCGCACTCCTGTTCTTCCTTTTCTGTCTGTATGCTATCCTGCAATGCAGCCAGTTTTTCCGAAAGGATCTTTTTCTTTTCTATGTACGCATCTCGCCGCAGCACACCGTCCGCATGACGAAGTTCTGAAGAAACCCCTGCTGGATGCAAACGGGAACTGGGTACTCCGCCGAGATATTCTTCTGGAGGGCATAAACTGTGAGCCAGAACTTTTTGATGTGGAGTGCGAAATGCTTAATGCGCAGTACCACAAGAATCAGAATTACGACGAAATCAAGACGCACCACTACCTCATCAGCTTCGATCCTGCCGACAAAGACGAGTGTGGACTGACAGGTGAACAGGCGCAGGCCATCGGCATGGAATATGTAAAAGCCAACTTTCCGGGGCATCAGGCGTTGGTCTGCACCCACATGGACGGTCACAACGGCAGCGGCAATATCCATGTGCATATCGTAATCAACAGTCTGCGAAAGCTGGATGTTCCGCAGCAGCCCTTTATGGAACGTCCCATCGACTGTAAGGCGGGCTACAAACACCATCTGACGAAAGATTACCTAAAGCATTTACAGCAATCTCTTATGAATATCTGCATGAGGGAAAATCTCAATCAGGTGGATTTGCTTTCCCCGTCCGTCAACAAAATCACGCAGCAGGAGTATTATGCTAAACAGCGCGGGCAGATCAATCTGGACAAGTTGAACGCTGAACTTGTTGCAGAGGGTCTCACTCCCATGAAGACCAAATTTCAAACGGAAAAAGATAAGCTGCGCGATGCCATTACTGCTGCGGCGAAGAAAGCAAAATCTTTTGAAGAATTCTGCCGCCTGCTCCAAACCGAATCTAGCATTTTGGTAAAAGACCACCGTGGTCGATTTAGTTACCTTCTCCCGGACAGAGAAAAATACATCTCTGCCAGAACGCTGGGAACCAGTTTTGACCGTGAACATCTTCTGACGCTTTTTGAAAGTAACGCGATCACCGCTGCAAAAGAAAAACAGCAATGGAGTAGTGTTGCTGACCCCATTGCCGTTCTCTATATCAAGTCCAATCTTCGTCTGGTAGTGAATTTGCAGGACTGCGTAAAAGCCCAGCAAAGTCGCGCCTATGCTCAAAAAGTCAAAATTTCCAATTTGCAGCAGATGGCAAATACCATCGTCTATGTACAGCAGCATGGTTATGATAGCTATGAAGATTTGAAAAAAGCGCGCGATGAGCTGTCCGTCAAAATGTCCGATGCCCGCAACACCGCCAAATCTACCAATGCCGACTTAAAGCGGCTGAACGAGAAGATTCACTATCTGGGGCAGTATCTTTCCACAAAGGCTACATACAAAGAATTTTTGCAGGCGGGCAACAAGAAGATGTACCGTTCTGCACATCAGGATGAAATTGCCAGATACGAAGAAGCCGTTCAATTCTTGAAACGCAATTCCACGGATGGCACAATTCCCACGATGAAAGATTTACGAGCAGAAAAGGAAAAGTTGCTTTCTGCTCGAACCGCACAATATGAAAGCTATACCTATTTCAAAGATTACTACCACGAACTGCAAACCGCTTGCAGGAATGTTGATATGATTCTTGAAACGGAACACACGCAGCAGCACAGCCGTACCCAGCCCAAGCGCAGTCACGAACCATCACTCTAAGCGATGGCATGAAAAAGCCAGCCACAAGACTTCACTCTGAAAGTCCTGTGGCTGGCATCTCAATTTTTCAGTTGTTTTCAAAAAGGCTGCTTTCTGCAACCTTCTTCAATGCGGCTATCACCGTATCATACGGCACGTTTTCTTCCAATAGCTGCGTTGTCAGGCTATCATAGTCCTGTTTATATGCTTTTTCTCTTATGATTTTTTCAAGTAATTCTGGAACATCGGCTTCCGGCAATGCAGAGGGGCAAATGACCGATTGTGCGCGAACTGCTCGTACCTCTTTTACAAGTTCTCTAAAATTCTCATCCTGCGGCACAAGCGGCAGCAGCTTATAAATATCATAGAGGTGGCGAGAATGTTTTGCAACTTTTCCTTGCAAGTAATAATCGCAAATTGCAAAAACCTTGTCCGCCAGTGTTCGGTCAATTCCCTGCACTTTCATTTCAAACGGATTTAGATTATATTCTTCAATCGCATCTGGGGCTTCCTGCTCCATCATGTCGCCAATGTAGCTATGGACAGGCAGTAAAACAGTTGGAAAGGATACTGCCGTATAAGATGTCTCCAACAAAACCGCAGCTTTCAGCGCATCGCTTGCCATCGGAATGACTGAATCGTATGCGATCACATAGCGATTATAGTCACGGCGGCTTCTGGTTTCGTCCAGATTTTCAATCGTCATTCCAAGTTCTTGTGCCGAATCCACGATTGCCTGCTTTATCTTTTTCTTCTGTCCTTGTGATAGCAGCGTATCAATCGTAATATCAATATCTTCAGAAAAGCGGCGAATCACTTTATGGCACTTGCTCAATGATGTGCCACCCTTAAAAACGATATACGGCATCTTCTGAGCCAAAAGCCGCAGTAACATCGTAACATAATAATCTTTTTCGATTGCCTGTACCATAACACCAGTCTGCTCATAGGCCAAGTCAATCGCATCCCGGAATTGTTCTCTATCACTGTGCAAGTATGCCATTATAAATCACCCTCGTTTCTACCAGATTTTTGTACAGCTTATCCGGGTAATAAGAAAAATACGGTTCCATTTCTGAAAGGCTCAAACTTGCATCGCTCATATATTGATATAATCGCTCCTGCAAAGGCTTTCCCGTAACTTCCGAATACACATCTACATCTTTCAGCAAATCAAGGAATTGCAGCACCTTATAATTGGATTCTGTCACTGGCACTTTCGGCTTACGAACAATCACCCGCGACTTTGCCAGAGATGTTTCCCTGTATTCGTTCGTTGCTTTATTCGATACAACTTCATACAGCATAGGAACCTGTGTCGTTAGCCCCATCTGGTTAAAGAACATCAAACCACTCACATAGCCGCATCGCTTATCCTTATCTCTCAGATATTTACATTCCAACACTTTTTCTGGTGGAAGCTGTGACCCTGATTTGAAAATCGTTTTTTTCGGCAAGAAGTAAACCCCACTATCAAACCGCTTTACCTTTCCAGCATCGGTAAGTTTTTTTATCTGCTGTCGAAGGTTGGCGCGGCTCATGCCTTCGATTTGAAGATCAGCAAGGAAAATTGGCTCATTCGGTTTGTAATTTTTCAGAAGATACTCATATAATGTTTCCATACTGCCCTCCATTCACAGTTTCGTGTTTTTTATTTTCTGTTCTGTTATTATTATACTCGTGATTTTCAAAAATATCAAGACATCTTTGTTTTCCACACAAAAAAGAGTGGCGGCTCCTTGTTATAGGAACCACCACTCTGCGTCATAACGGATTTTTAGTTTTTACGGCTTCTCTCCTGCTGCTGTTGTTGCTGGGTCTGGTCTTTCTGTTTCCGCTGTGCCTGCTTGATATGCAGCCGATCCAGCACCGACCATCTGCCACCAATGCGCCGTGGCTTTTTCGGCACGTTGTTCACGCAGCCATCTATCATGTCGTAATTCTGCTCTGTGCCGGATTCCCGCGCACGTTCATACGTTCCGTTCGTCAAGCATTTTTCATGCTCGGTCATATCCTGCTGCTTCTTTTCAGCACGATGAACATACTCTGTAAGTATGGAGCGAACATTTTCAAAGCCGTTCGGAGCATCCGTCACAAATACGCCTTTACTGTCTACCACGACTGGAGAAACAGCATCTTTGCGCTGCTCATTGCGCATCATAAAAAAGCAAACACCCTCTACAACTTCGCTGTCATACGGAAGCCACGTTCCAGTCTTTCCATCAATCTGATAATTGGGAACCATGTAGACGACAGTATTTCCGGCTGCATCAGCATCCATAAAGCCACCGAACTCTACCAGTTCTTCTTTATCGACGTAGAAAAACTTCCGACCCTTTTCTTCATCCCATACAATCACATCGCCAACACCAAACGACCGTCCAACAAATGTGTTTGGTCGCTTTTCTTCCAGCCGCTTCCGGGCTGTCATCGGCGTATCGCTGGGGGCAGGCTTTCCTTTATATGCACTCTGGTAATTCTGATGATGAATCAAAAAGCCGTCCTCTACCTGCTGTGCATAGGATTTTGCCCAATGCTGATGATGCACCTCTTTGATTTGGAAAACTCTATACTGGTTTATCATTTTACGTTTTCTCCTTCCGCCTCATCCGGCCTATGCCATTCCAGTTCCAGCCCCTTGAACTGCTGCTCATTCAACTGCTGCATCTTCGGGATGGTCTGCTGAACCAGCGCATCCATCTCCGCCTCCTCTGCCACAAGCGGCTGGACCTCCGTCAACACCTGAATCGTATCTTTGAGTGTCGGCTGTTCAAACATCGCCATCAGCATCAATTCCAGTTCATCAAAACGCACATTACTCATAACTCCATCCCTTTCTTTTTCGCTTTCTTCGGCTTATCTCTGGCGTAATACTCGTTCATAATGTTGCGGAAAGGGGTAAAATCATCGTCCCCTCTGGCGCTGTCCACGCCGTCATTGATGGCGATAAGGCGAACGCCACGCTGACGCAGGATTTCCATAATCTGACCGACTTTCAGATAGTCACGACCCATGCGGCTCATGTCCTTGATACACAGGTACTCCACATTCCCGGCTTCCACTTCTTTCATCATTGCTAAAAATCCGGGACGGTCAAAGCAAGTACCGCTAATGCCATCGTCCGTGAAATGGACAATGTTCGTAAAGCCCTGCCGGGCGGCGAACTCCTCCAACATTGCCTTTTGAGACGAGATTTGTCAAGGTATGTTTTTGTAACGGAGTGTGCAATTCGCATTGACAAGCAGCAAAAATAACGCTATAATAATGTCGTTATCGATAATGACGTTATTATTTAGGCGCAGAGGAGTGAAGACATGGCCAATAGGGATCATTCCCTGGATGATGGGATCATTCAGGCTGCTTATTCGGAATTTCTTGCTTACGGCTTTCAGAAAGCCTCTCTGCACAAGATCGCCGAAAAAGCCGGTGTTACTACGGGGGCAATCTACACAAGATACAAGAATAAAGACGCATTGTTTGCCAGTCTGCTTCAGGATTTTTTTGAGACGATGAAGGCCTTATTTGCGCCCATCGCTGAAGAATACGAAAAAGCAAAGTGCAGCGCGCAGCCGGAGGATATCCTCCGCGCCATAAACGCCGAAGAACAGGTATATTTTCAACTGCTGACCGAGCACTGCAATGACTGCACTTTATTTTTCTGCCGCAGTGATGGCAGCTCCATGGAAACCGTGCTGCATAAACTAATGGATCAAAAAGCGGAACAAACGGTGGAGTTCTTTTCGCATATCTATGGGAAAGCGCCAAATGCCGATGCGATCCGCCTTTTGATGGGCTCCCAGTTCTGGTACTTCCGCCAGCTGCTGGATCGGCACATGGAGGAAGGTAGAATGCTTACCTGCTTACAGGCGGTCCTTGATTTTACCAACGCCGGTTGGCGGCAGTTATGTGACAGCCTGAATTAAATTGGCAAAGAAAATGGGCGGTGCGTGCGCCCATTTCTTACGGACATCAGTTAGAGATAGCTAACCAACGGAAGGGTTTGCGATGATAGATTTTGAATTTGAATTTCAATATGCAGAAGAAAAGCAGCCCACCTTGCAAAAAGTCGGCGGCAGCATCCCGGCGGGACGCTGTGTGGTGATCTGCGGAGGCAGCGGATGCGGAAAATCCACGCTGCTGCGGTGCATCAACGGACTGATACCGCAGTTTTACGAGGGAGAGCTAAAAGGCTTTTGCCGCCTGAACGGGCAGGACACCGCCGGACTGCGTATCGGCGAGATCGGCGAGCTGGCGGCTTCTGTGTTTCAGGATCCGCGAAGTCAGTTTTTTACCGTGAACAGCTCTAATGAAGTGGCCTTCGGGCTGGAGAATCTCGGCTTGCCGCAGGAAACCATCCGTCAGCGGGTGGAGGAGGCCTTCCGTGTGTTTCATCTTGAGCGGCTGAAGGATCGCAATGTCTACGAGTTGTCCAGCGGCGAGCGACAGCTCATCTCCATCTTGTCCGCGTGGGCCATGGACACAGATATTTTTCTCCTTGACGAGCCAACGGCCAACCTGGACTTTGCAGCCACGCAACAGTTAAAGGAGATTCTGCTGGCACTGAAAAGGCAGGGCAAAACGCTGCTGCTCAGTGAGCATCGACTCTATTATCTTACAGATATTGCCGATGAATATTGGATCATGGCAGACGGCGAGATCAAAGGAAAATACACTGCCGCAGAGGCGAAGGTGTTCCCGGCGGAGCAGAGACAAACACTTTCTCTGCGCACGCTCGACCTTGCGGAGATCACCGTGCCGGAGAAAGAGCCGCTACCGAAAACCGCGCCGACGGCGCTTGCCGTCTCAGATGTCCGCTATACATACGGCAGGAAGGCCGGAGATACCCTCTCTGGTGTCAGCTTTTCCGTCCGTGAGCATGAGATCGTCGGCCTTGTGGGCGCAAACGGCTGTGGCAAAACGACCATCGGCAAGCTGATTGCGGGGCTTTACGATCCCTCCGGCGGGCAGATATTCCTGTACGGCAAAGCGCGAAAGCCTAAGGGTCTGCAAAAGCAGGTGCTGTTCATCCTACAGGAAGCAGAGTTTCAGTTCTTCACCAACTCCGTCCTGCACGAACTGCAATACGGCCATGCGGTGACACCGGAGTTTGAAGCAAAAACGGAAGCGCTGCTGAAAAGTATGGATATGTGGGACTGCCGCGACCGGCATCCCTTTTCCCTCTCCGGCGGGCAGATGCAGCGTCTGGCGCTGATGATGGCGTATCTGTCCGACAAGCCGATCGTCATACTGGACGAGCCGACAGCAGGACAGGACGCGGAAAGTCTGGAGCGGTGCGCGGCGCTGATCCGGGAAATGCGGAAGGAAAAGACGGTTCTCATCATCACCCATGATCTGGAGCTGATTGCAGGTGCGTGTGACCGCTGCATCGGGCTGTCGGATGGACATGCAGAGGCAGAATTTCCCGTTCATTCGGAACGTGATTTGCAAGCGGTACGGCAATATATGGAGCGCTTCCATCCTTCCGATGCTCCTGCGAAAAAACAGCATAAAGAACGATTCCACCCGGCAACGAAGCTGCTTTACTGGCTGGCCCTGTTGGTCGTGATCTCCACGGCAAACAATCACCTTGTCTATGCCTGTTATGCGGCACTGATCTTGCTGACCGCAACTGACGGATGGCTCGGAACGGCAATCGCGGGCGGCATAAGCTTTGGGGTGCTGTGGGCGGCTAACGCCATGCTGCCGGGCACGGTGTTTTCCTTTATGCTGGTGCTGTTCCCGCGTATCATTGCCGTTGGCATTTCCATGCGGACGCTGATTGGGCGGAATGAAGCCAGCCGTACCCTGGCGGCGCTGCGTAATCTGCACCTGCCGGAACGGCTCATTATGATCGTAGCCGTGATCTTCCGCTTCTTCCCCGTTCTGTCGGGAGACATGAAGCTACTGCGGCAATCCATCCGCACCCGTGGCGCATTTGTGACGCCGTGGCAAAAGCTGCGTGCGTTACCATCGTATCTGGAAATTCTGACCGTTCCCATGGCGCTGCGGGTCATCCGCATTGCCGAGACGCTGTCCGCCTCCGCCGAAACACGGGGCATCGACTTAACCCGCCGTAAAAGCAACTATCTGTCGCTTCGGTTTTCTGCGTGGGATGCTGTGTTCTGTGTCCTGCTGGCAGCATCGATCGCCGCCGGCCTTATCCTGTGATCGCCGTCTCTGCGACGTTCAAACATATTTCATTCAAAAAGGAGTCTTTACCATGAGTACTGCAAACCCCAATAAACTGAAAGTCAAGGACATCATCACCGTTG
>ERZ1034804.78-NODE-78-length-21194-cov-3.267373_pt1 | contig 21194 bp, 15 predicted proteins | sample MGYA00520635_ERZ1034804 | MGnify/ENA primary metagenome ERZ1034804 (study PRJEB33766, sample SAMN09781685) | gut metagenome | biome: gut microbiome | host: Homo sapiens | place: Madagascar | study: EMG produced TPA metagenomics assembly of the PRJNA485056 data set...
CCCTAACATGGCTCAGGCCGGTGGAAAGAACCCGGCAGGTATTCCTGATGCTATTGCTTCAGTAAAGGACGCACTTTCAGGTATGATTAAGTAACAAAAATGCATATATAGTGCTTTAAAATGCATCTTTTAAAAAATAGGTCTAAATTTGTTAAAAAAATCAAATTAGACCTATTTTTTTTTGTAAAAGTATGGTAAAATTGTACTAAATTATAAATTGAGATTAAACTGAAAGGATGAATATGTATGAAGAGGTTAATAGCTGCAACACTTGTGGCTGCCATTGGGGTTTCATTACTTACCGGGTGCGGAGTATCAAATAAATCACATGACAATACACAGGTGGGGACGACGGAGAATTCTTCAGATAAAGCGAAGAATAAGGAAGTAAAGATGCACGTCTGGTGTTCGAAGGATGATGTGGATATTACTACACAGTTGATTGAAAGCTTCAAGGAGGCTAATAAAGGAACTGATTTTAATATAATTATCGAGGAGTCAGAGGATTCTGATGCTAGAGATAATATATTATCAAATGTGCATAATGGTGCGGATGTATTCCCTATAGCGGATGACCAGATAACTTCTATGGCAGCGGGAGGCGCTCTTTATGAGATAGAGGATGTGGATGCCGTTAAAAAGGCTGACGATGAAGGTGCGGTTGAGGCTGCCACTATCGATGGCAAATTATATGGATATCCGCTGACCGCTGACAATGGATATTTTATGTATTACAATAAGAATTATTTCTCAGACAGCGATGTGGCTACGCTTGATGGCATGCTCGATATTGCAGGGGCCAATGGTAAGTACGTGACTATGGACTGGAGCTCAGGCTGGTATCTGTATTCATTTTTTGGAAATACAGGGCTTGATTTTGGCGTGAATGATGATGGTGTGACAAACCACTGCAACTGGAATTCTATCATCACAAGCATCAAGGGTGTTGATATAGCACAGGCTATGCTTGATATTGCGGCTAAGCCGGGCTTTAAGAACTGTGTACAGGACGATTTTATTGCAGGAGTACAGGACGGAAGTGTTATTGCCGGTGTCAGCGGATGCTGGAATGCAGCAAAAATCAAGGAATTATGGGGCGATGATTATGGTGCTGTAAAGCTGCCTACATACACATGTGCCGGACAGCAGATTCAGATGTCATCGTTTAAAGGCTATAAATATATGGCTGTAAATGCATACACCAAGTATCCTGAGTGGGCAAATAAGCTTGCCCAGTGGTTTACAAACGAGGATAACCAGAAGCTCCGCTTTGAGATGAAGAATGTAGGCCCTGCCAATAAAGCGGCAGCCGCAGATGATGCGGTCAAAAAGGTTCCTGCTATTATGGCTGTTATGGATCAGGCACAGTACGGAAAACTCCAAAGAGTTGGAAATTCTTACTGGGATGCGGCGACGGAGTTTGGCGAAAAAATGGCGGCCGGTAATCCTGATAATACAGCTCTTCAGGAGATAATGGATAATCTTGTTGCCGGGATAATACAATCTGTCGCTGAATAGAGGGGTATGTAACATGAAATTAGATGCAAAAAAAAGTAAAGCTGCTGTTAAAGACAGCACAGTAAAACAAAAAAAGGCGAAAGCAAAAGTGCCAAAGCCTGCTAAAGCACCGAAGGTCAAAAAAAATGTCAAAGCAAAAAAAACTCAAAAGGTTAATAACAAACCAAAGGTCAAGGGAAAGAAAAAGTTAAGTACAAAATTGATACTTATTCCTGTTTTTATTGTAGGCTTTGTAAGTGTTATTTCAAGTGGTTTATCTCTTAAAAATTTATCAAAGGTTAATGATGCTGCTTCTCAGATTGTGGACAACTCAATGGTTGGAACTGAGCTGCTCAACGACATTGAGATGGAGACTATGAATATCCATACTTTGGCACTGTCTCATATTATATCGACAGATCTTTCATCGATGATTGATATAGTAAGTGAGGTGAGAAATCACGAGGACAAGCTAAAGCAGCTCCTTAATGGCATATTCTGCCGCGGGTAAAAATGAGGAAGCGTATAAAACGGCAAATGGCTCTATTGCAAAATATACTAAAAACATTGAAAAAGCTATTTCGTCAATGCGTGAGCATGTCAATTCTGTTACACAGGAGGAGAGAAAGAGCCTCGAAAGTACTTATCGCGCATCTGTTGTCACATGTACATTTACTATTGCAGTAAGCATAATTGCATTACTGTTTGTTGTTTTTGCTGTTGTCACCATGGTTATCAAGCCTCTGCTTCGTACACAGAAGGAAATCAATGGCATCATAGTCAATATCGATAACAAAAAGGGCGATCTGACACAGAGGGTTACTCCTATCAACAATGCAGAGGTTGACGCTGTAGGTAAGGGCATCAATGTCTTTATGACAAAGCTGCAGGCTATATTTAAGGCTGTTGTCACCAACTCGGCCAGAATGGAGAGAGTTGTTGATGATGTACGTCAGAGTGTTCAGACAAGCAACAGCAGTGTGTCTGATCTTTCAGCTTTAACAGAGGAGCTGTCTGCGACCATGCAGGATATCTCTGAAAATGCATCTGTTATCAATGCAAATACAGATAATGTGGCAAAAGAGGTTGAAATTATTGCAGAAAAGACAGAGGAACTGACCGGATACACCAAGGATATGAAGGTTCATGCACAGTCGATGGAGTCTGTTGCGCGTACTAACATGGAGACAACAGACAGGAAGGTTTCAGAGATACTTGAAGTACTGCAAAAGGCTATTGAGGATAGCAACAGCGTTAAGCAGGTCAATTCTCTTACCAATGATATTTTAAACATTGCAAGTCAGACCAATCTGCTGGCATTGAATGCTTCAATTGAGGCAGCCAGAGCAGGAGAGTCAGGCAGAGGCTTTGCGGTTGTAGCCAGTGAAATCAGTCAGCTTGCTGCGGCCAGCCAGGAGGCTGCCAACAATATCCAGCGTATCAATGCAGTGGTTACCAATGCGGTTAACAATCTTGCCGACAACGCCAATGGTCTTGTCAGCTATATGAATGATTCAATCCTTCCTGAGTTTGAGAGATTCGTTGAGTCCGGTGTGGAGTATAATGACAAGGCTTCATTCATTGAGGGTACCATGACTGATTTCAAGGAAAAGACTGATTCACTTAAGCAGTCAATGCTCGAAATTTCTTCTTCAATCAACACCATTTCACATGCTATAAATGAGGGTGTGAACGGAGTTGTTTCAGCGGCTGACAGTACGCAGCTCATTGTTGAGGATATGGACAACATCTCGCATAAGATGGATGAAAACTATGAGATTGCAGATTCGCTGAAAAAGGAAACATCAATCTTTATCAAGCTTGATTAGAGCCATTTTGGAGTGATGTTTTACCTGATATAATTAAAATAATAATTTCTTGAAAAAATATCCGGATTTATCTTGACAAATCCGGATATTTTGATAAAATACATGTTAGTGCAATTAAGTATAGATACCTAACAGTTGATGCACAATACACAACTGGAGGGAGGTTAGGTTTTAGGTTATGTCTAGTGTAATAGTTAAAGAAAACGAGACTTTAGATAGCGCATTACGCAGATTCAAGAGAAACTGTGCAAAAGCAGGCATCCAGCAGGAGATCCGTAAGCGTGAGCATTACGAGAAACCAAGCGTAAAGCGTAAGAAGAAATCTGAAGCAGCTAGAAAAAGAAAATACAATTAATGTATTAGAGAGGACTACCGCGTGCGGTAGTTCTTTTGTTATGTGTCAACATAATTTAATAATAAAAATTTAATTTGCATATTTGTATTATTGCTAGTAAAATAGGACTTAGTGAAAAGAAAAGGAGTGAATTACAATGACAAAAATTGACATTATTTCAGGTTTCCTTGGAGCTGGAAAGACTACATTTATCAAGAAAATGATAGATGAGGCTTTTAAGGGTGAGCAGATAGTTCTCATAGAGAATGAGTTCGGTGAGGTTGGTATAGACGGTGGCTTTTTAAAGGATGCCGGCATCCAGATTACTGAGATGAACTCAGGCTGTATCTGCTGTTCACTGGTTGGTGATTTTGGTAAGAACTTAAATGAGGTTATTACTAAGTATCATCCTGACCGTATCTTAATCGAGCCTTCCGGCGTGGGTAAATTATCAGATGTCATGAAATCTGTTATAGATATCGAAAAAGAGCAGCCGGTCAAGCTTAATGCACTTGTTACAGTGGTAAATGCACTTAAGGCAAGCAAGCAGATGAAGGCTTTCGGTGAGTTCTTCAACAACCAGATAGAGTATGCCACAACAGTGATCTTAAGCCGTAGCCAGAATGCTACACCTGAGCAGCTTGAGTTTTGTGTAAAGCAGATTCAGGCTTTAAATCCAAAGGCTTCGGTTATCACTACTGACTGGGATGCTATTAAAGGAGAGCAGATTCTTAAGACTATGGAAGGTCAGGACAATCTCGAGATGAAGGTGCTTGCTGAGGCACGTCATGCACAGGATGAGGAAGAGCATCATCACCATCATCATGACCACGATGAGCATGAGCATCACCATGACCACGATGAGCATGAGCACCATCACGACCACGATGAGCATGAGCATCACCATGACCACGACGAGCACGAGCATCACCACGACCATGACGAGCATGAGCACCACCACGAGCACGGCGAGGGCTGCACCTGTGGCTGTCATGACCATGATCATGAGCACGGACATCATCATGCTGATGATGTATTTACAAGCTGGGGCAAGGAGACACCTCACAAGTTTGAGCGCGCTAAGCTCGAAGAAATCCTTAAGCAGTTTGTGGAAGATGACAAGATTCTTCGTTCAAAGGGCATGGTAGAGGGCACAGACGGCAAGTGGATTTACTTTGATATGGTTCCGGGCGAGTACGAGATTCGTGATGGCGAGCCTGACTATACAGGACGTATCGTTGTTATCGGAACAGATATCCACGAGCATGAGCTTGAAGAGCTCTTCGGACTTGATTAAATATATTTAACATATTTACACAATAATCAGAAAGGAACTAACAAAATGGCTGAAGAGATTCCAGTATATTTATTTACCGGATTCATGGACAGTGGCAAGACTTCACTGATTAAGGATACCATTTTCGAGAATGATTTCGCTAATGGCTCAAAGGGGCTTATCATTATGTGCGAGGATGGTGATGTGGAGTATGATATGGATAAGCTAAAGGCTGCCAATATCCAGGTTGCAGAGATCGACTCGGAGGATGAGTTTACAGCTGCAAAGCTGAATGAGCTCAACATGCAGTATCTGCCTGAACAGGTGTTTATCGAGTACAACGGCACATGGGGCATTGATAAAATAATAGAGGCCGAGCTGCCAAAGGGCTGGGTTATCGTGCAGTCGCTCGCCACAGTTGATTCCACTACATTTGACCTTTATATGAACAATATGCGCGCAATGATGCAGGAACAGGTATTTGCGAGTGATGTTGTCATATTTAACAGGACGGACGATGATACAGACAGAGGACACCTAAGGCGTACCATAAAGAATATCAACCGCAAAGCCCAGATAGTCTATGAACGCAAGGACGGTACTATTGATGAGCGTCCGGAGGAACTGCCGTTTGATATAAATCAGGATGTGATTGAGCTTTCAGATGCAGATTATGCTATCTGGTATATGGATGCCATGGAGAATTACAAGAAGTACGACGGCAAGGTTGTTAAATTTCTTGCCCTTGTATACAATCCTGATAAGCTTAGAAAGGGTGTTATGGTACCGGGCAGGTTTGCGATGACCTGCTGTATAGAGGATGTGACCTTTATAGGCTTTAAGTGCAAGTATGAGGATGAGAGCAGTATTCCTCACAAATCGTGGATTACCATCACCGCAAGGGTGCATGTGGAGTTTGCAAGAGAGTACAAGGGAAAGGGACCGGTGCTTTACCCGGTTTCCATCGAGCCTGCCGAGAAGCCGCAGGATGAGCTTGTATATTTCTCATAAAAGCTGATAAAAACAGGAACCGGTTCATTTTTTGCATGAACTGGTTCCTGTTTTTGATATAAAGTACCGGACGAATGTCAGAAGATAACACAATTTCATAAGCATATAACATATAATTGAATATCAGATTACATATGTAATGGGATAAGATTTAACTAGGAGGAAGACTATGTATCCAATAGTTCGAAAAGAAAAATTGGCTGACAATATTATCCTTATGGATATAAAGGCACCACGAGTTGCAAAAGAGTGTCTGCCTGGTCAGTTTATCATCGCAAAGACAGATGAGGTAGGAGAGAGAATCCCACTTACCATCTGTGATTATGACAGGGAAAATGAGACGGTTACTATCGTAGTACAGACTATCGGTGCAGGAACAGAGAGAATGATGGCTCTTAATGAGGGAGATTCATTAGAGGATTTCGTCGGACCACTCGGCTGTCCATCAGAGCTTTGTCAGGAGGATAACCTCGAGGAGACAAAGAAAAAGCATATCGTATTTATCGCAGGAGGTCTTGGTACAGCTCCTGTATATCCACAGGTTAAGTGGCTTAAAGAGCATGGTGTGGATGCTGATGTCATCATGGGCTTTAGAAATAAGGATATCCTTTTCTTTGAGGATGAGATGAAAGCTGTTGCAAAGAATCTCTATGTTTGTACAGATGATGGCTCATACGGCTTCCACGGCAACGGCAGCCAGCAGCTTCAGGCACTTGTTGATGCCGGCAATACATATGACTGCTGTGTAGCTATCGGACCTATGATTATGATGAAATTCACATGTCTGCTCACAAAGAAGCTTGAGATTCCTACAATTGTTTCAATGAACCCAATCATGGTTGATGGAACAGGTATGTGTGGTGCATGCCGTCTGATCGTGGACGGAAAGGTTAAGTTCGCATGTGTTGACGGACCTGAGTTCGACGGACATCTTGTTGATTTCGATCAGGCTATGAAGAGACAGCAGCAATATAAGACTGAGGAAGGCAGAGCTAAGCTTGCCTATGAAGAGGGCGCAACACATCACGGTGGCTGCGGAAACTGCGGAGGTGACAAATAATGGAAGTCGATGTATTAAAGAGAGTACCTGTCAGAGAGCAGGATCCAAAGGTTCGTGCCACAAACTTTGAAGAGGTTTGCTACGGCTACAATAAAGAAGAGGCAATGGCAGAGGCAAGCAGATGCTTAAACTGTAAAAATGCACAGTGTATGAAGGGCTGCCCTGTTTCTATCAATATTCCTGCATTTGTTGAGCAGGTTAAAAATGGTGATTTCACAAAGGCTTATGAGATTATTTCAGAGTCATCAGCACTTCCTGCTGTATGTGGACGTGTATGCCCACAGGAGAGCCAGTGTGAGGGCAAGTGTATCAGAGGATTCAAGGGCGATCCTGTCTCAATCGGAAAGCTTGAGAGATTTGTTGCTGATACAGCAAGAGAGAATGGCATCAAGCCAAAGACAGCCGCAGAGAAAAACGGTAAAAAGGTTGCTGTTATCGGTTCAGGTCCTGCAGGACTTACATGTGCCGGAGACCTTGCAAAGCTTGGCTATGATGTAACTATTTTTGAGGCACTTCACGCTGCCGGCGGAGTATTAAGCTACGGAATACCGGAGTTTCGTCTTCCAAAGGACAAGGTTGTTGCGGCAGAAGTAGAGAATGTCAAGGCACTTGGCGTCAAAATCGAGACAAATGTAGTTATCGGAAAGTCAGTTAAGATTGACGAACTTATGGAGGAAGAAGGCTTTGAGGCTGTATTTATCGGCTCGGGAGCAGGACTTCCAAGATTTATGGGAATCCCTGGCGAGCAGGCCAACGGTGTATTTTCTGCTAATGAGTTCCTTACAAGAAATAACCTCATGAAAGCTTTTAAAGAGGGTTATGAGACTCCTATCTCAAAAGGCAAAAAGGTAGTAGTTGTAGGTGGTGGAAACGTAGCCATGGACGCAGCCAGAACAGCTCTTCGTCTCGGTGCAGAGACACACATTGTATACAGACGTAGTGAGGCAGAGCTTCCTGCACGTAAAGAGGAAGTACATCATGCCAAGGAAGAGGGAGTTATCTTTGATCTCCTTGAGAACCCTACAGAGATTCTTGTTGATGAGAATGGCTGGGTTAAGGGTGTTAAGCTTATCAAGATGGAGCTTGGAGAGCCTGATGCATCAGGACGTAGAAGCCCTGTTGAGATTGCCGGCTCTGAGTATGAGATGGAGTGCGATACAGTGATCATGTCACTTGGTACATCGCCAAATCCACTTATTTCCTCTACAACAGTCGGTCTCGATACAAACAAGAGAAAGTGTATTGTAGCAACTGAGGATACAGGTGCAACCTCAAAAGAGGGTGTATTTGCAGGTGGAGATGCCGTAACAGGTGCTGCAACGGTTATTCTTGCCATGGGTGCAGGAAAAGCAGCAGCAAAGGGTATTGACGAGTTCTTATCTGCAAAATAATATAGAGCTTAAAGCATATTCCATGTTTTACTTTATAAAAAAAGCTTCCGGCTGGATTAAATCCTTCCGGAAGCTTTTTTAGCTGCATCATTGTGTAAGACAATTAATAAGCCTTGTGTTGTCCTCTGGCTTCATTATACAAAATCGTATGAACCGCTCCTTAAGTCCGGGGAAGGTAGAGCAGTCCCTTATCATCATGCCCTGCCTTATGGCGCGCTCAAATAGCATATGTGCATCCACGCCTTCATCAAGTATCTTAAGCAGATAGAAGTTGCTGTAGGATGGATAAAGCTTGAATTTGTGTGATTCTTCAATCAATTGCCTGCATCTGGTTTTCTCCGAAAGTATCAAGCTTCTTGTTTTATCTATATATTCTTCATCCAAAAACATGGTTTCGCCTGCAACAACGGCGAGAGAGTTAATCATCCACGGATTTTTGTTTGTGTTTATGTCTGTAAGAATTTGTGAATTTGATGTGATGGCATAGCCCAGACGAAGTCCCGGAGTGGCAAAAAACTTGGATGTGCCGCGTAATATAATCACATTGTCAAACAAGGTCGTCAGAGGTATTGCTGAAAGCTCATCAACATCCGGCACAAACTCTATATATGTCTCATCTATCATCACATAAGTATTTGTCTCTTTACAGTGGGTTAAAATTGTTTTGAGCATATCCGGTGTGATAAGGCTACCGGTCGGATTGTTGGGATTACAGATGATGACAAGGTCGGTATCGGCTGTGATTGCAGAGATAAATTCATCCGGATTAATCTTAAAATCATCCTTTTCCTTGAGAAAATAGTAGGAGATATCACTACCGTTTATCCTTAAGTCGCGCTCGTACTCAGAGTAAGTCGGACCAAGCAGAAGTGTCTTTTTGGGAGCTGTAATCTGAATGAAAAGTGAGATGAGCTCCGTGCATCCGTTCCCGACTGTTATGTGATTGTAATCGCACTTGCAGTAGCTACCGATAGCCTTTCTGAGAGAAGTATACTCTCTGTCGGGGTATTTTGTGATTGCATCAATGCGCTCAGACAGTGCAGTCTTTAGTTTACCGGATTCACCGAGTGGGTTGACATTTGCTGCAAAGCTCACAATATTTTCTTTCTTTATACCGTATATTTTTTCTATTTTTTCAAGGTCACTGCCGTGAAAATGCTCCTTTGGTTCTATCATTAGCTGTAATTTCCTTTCTATTTGCATTGCAACAGCATTGCAAATCGTATATAATTTACATTATATAATATGTATATAAAAAATCAACATTTAACGTAAACGGGGTAACAATTGTGCGAGCACGTATAGGGCAGATAGCTGCCGGCAGATTTAATGGCACGAAACCGATTTTGGCGTTTTCAGAGGAGACAATAGACCTTTCGGTCATTGAGGGAAGAAGCGAAGCGGGAAGCTTTGTAATAGAAAGTACGAATCAGATAAAAATCTGTGGCATAGTTTATTCGACTAATCCTAGGATGGAGTGTCTGAATCCGCACTTCGAGGGCGAGAAAGTCAGGATTCGTTATCAATTTAACAGTAAGGGCCTTACGGAGGGTGATACCTGCGAGGGTAAATTTGTGATTGTATGCAATCAGATAGAGTACAGTCTTTCTTTTTGTGCAAGAATCACAAGGCTCTATGCGGAAGCATCCACCGGAGCTGTAAAGAGCCTTGATGATTTTACAAGGCTTGCGGCATCTAATTGGGATGAGGCTTATCATCTGTTTTATAATCGCAATTTCTTAAACACAATTCCTTATGACAATGTATATGAGAGGCTGACCTATGAGGGCTTTGCCTGCGCCAGACCATCCGGTCAGAATATGGAGGAGTTTCTGATTGGCGTAAACAAAAAACAGCCTGTTTCCATTAGTGTAGACAAGTCAGAGGAGATTTTTATGGCTTCTAAAGAGCCACAGAGTGGATGCTTTACCATAACAAAGGATAATTGGGGATATACCGAGATACGCCTGCGCACGGATTGTGAATTCATAAAGCTGTCTAAGCCTGTTTTAACGCTTGATGATTTTATAGGTAAAACCTATCTGTATGAGTATATCATCGATGCATCTGCAATGCATGCCGGACGTAATTTTGGCCGCATATATATTGATGGTGTATATCAGAGCTTTACAATAGATATCACGGCCGGTGTAAAAGATGATGATGGCAGCATAAGTGATATAGCTGTGACAAAGGACATAAAGGAATGCATGGTCGGAATCATGGAGCTTTATACCAGTTTCAGGCTGAAGCGGATAGTGACCGGGGTATGGGCAAACGAGACTATAAGCATATTAAACCACCTGCATGCACTCGTGCCGGATGAGCATATGTATGAGCTGATGAAGGCTCAGGCATTTATTATCAACAGGCAAAGGCAGGAAGCTAAGTGGATTCTTGATGATTTCAAGCACAGTAATCCTGATAAGAAAGCTCCAATCTGGGGCTATTATCTGTATCTGATGACGCTGTTAGAGAGAGAGCCTTCATACATTGACAATATGACACACGAAGTGGAGCTGATTTTTTATGAAAATCCTGACTCTGTGCTTTTGTTCTGGGTACTTTTATTTTTGAGGGATCAGTATTTTGATGACAGTGCCGGTAAGCTTAAAGATATAAAATACTGGGTACTGCGAGGCTGTTCGTCTCCGTATTTGTATATTGAAGCTTATTATCTCATATCACAGGATCCTTATCTAATAAAGGAGCTGTCGGTATTTGAGCTTCGCATCCTAAGCTGGGCCGTAAAGGAAAAGGCTCTGACAAAGGAGCTTGCCGGAGCAATTTTTGAGGCGGTTGATCTGGCAGGCGGGTTCGATAACAGAGTATATGAGCTTCTTACAGCAGCCTATGAGATATGTCCGGAGGCAGAGTATGTCGGCATCATATGCAGCTACCTGATTAAGGGACACAAAAATGATACCTGTTTTCATAAATGGTTTGAGCTGGGTATCGAGAATAAGCTGCGTCTGACAGGCTTGTATGAGTCGTATCTCCTTACGATGGATGACAGGCAGATTTCCCCTGTGCCAAAGATCATCCAGATGTATTTCAGCTTTGATAATAAGCTGCCATATCGAAAGCTTGCAGTGCTTTACAACAATATAATTGCTGCCAAGGAAACAGAGCCTGAGGTCTACCACAAGTACAGGAAAGCTATGGGCAGGTTTGCCATGGACCAGGCACAGCTTAGGCATATTGATGACAATCTGGCTGTTTTATACGAGGATATGCTTGAGCTTGGATTTATCAATGAAGAGCTGTCGGCAGCTTTTTCAGATATTATATATACTCACAAGCTTATTGTATTTGATAAGCGCATAGTGAGAGCTATCATATATCAGAATGAAATGAAGGAGCCTCAGATAGTTCCGGTTACAGACCAGTGTGCTTATTTTGAACTGTTTTCAAACGACTATGTTATACTTTTTGAGGATTCAAGAGGCTATAGATATGTTAAAAGCATCTCATACAGACTGCAGAGGCTGATGGATGCCGAGAAATACCTTGACAGGTGTATAAGCCTCTCGCCTGACAGACCACAGTATATAGTGTCACATTTTAAGCATGTAAGGGATTATTCTGATTTTACAAAGGATGATTTGAAGCTGTTTAAACCTGTATTTTATAGTGAATCCTTTTCTGATTCCTACAAAGCTGTTATGGGATACAGAATTTTAAAATATTGTCAGCTTCACGATTATGAGGATTACGTCAGGCCGTTTTTGCAAAGCATTAATTTTGATACCCTGCAAAAGGATGCAAGAAAATATCTTATTGACATGCTTGTATCAAACCGCCTCTATGAAAAGGCATATGATATGGCCATGGAGTATGGAATAGACATGCTTGCTGCCGCATCAAAGGTGGTTTTGTGTGAGAATGCGCTTAAGGTGCAGCATGTAGATGATGATTTTATGGTGCAGCTTGCCATATCAGCCTTTAAAACAGGCAAATACAGTGACCTGGTGCTTAAATACCTGTGTGAAAATTATACCGGGCCTACAGACGAGCTGATTAATCTGTGGCATGCCGCTGATGAGTTTTCAATATCTTCCATGAAGCTTGATGAGCGTATTCTCGAACAGGGTATTTATACGCAGATTGAGCCTGAAAAGATATCGGATATCTTTATGGAATACTATAAAAGAGCCGGAAATGAAAAGCTGATTTTAGCTTATATATCTCTTGTGGCACATGGATATCTGCATAGTGGCGGGGGCAAGGCTGATTTTATTTTTGATATTATCGAAAAGCGATTTATTGGAAACAGAACATTAAATGATGCCTGCCAGTTAGCCCTATTGAAGCATTTTGCTGAGAAAACGGATATCACTCAGGCTGAGCTTGAGATAGAAGATACATTGCTTAAATATTATATATATAATAATATGTATTTTGATTTTTTTGCGAGGCTTGATTACAGACTGCTGGAGAAGTATTTCCTCTATGACAAGGCATTTTTACAGTATGAGAGTACTCCGGGGACTCATGTTGTGCTGCATTACAGCCGGGACGAGGATGGCGAAGAGTTTAATTCAGAGGATATGGTTGAGATGTACGACGGCATATACGTAAAGACATTTGTCATATTTTTCGGTGAGCTGATCAGGTATTATATTACTGAGGAGCATGACAATAGCATCGAGGTGAAGGAGAGCAATCGTCTTACGTGCAACAATATACCGGGTGACAATGATCACAGCCGCTATAATCTGATTAATGAGATGATAATTTCAGATACACTGTCTGATGAGACAACCTTAAAGAGCAATATAGACGAATATAAAAGGCTGGATGCTGCGACCAAGCAGCTGTTTAAGCTGATTTAAGAGGATTTATAATGGGACATAATGGCAATTCATACTATATAGGCATAGACTTAAATGACAGCTATGCTATGGTTAGTTTTTTTCAACAGAATATGAAAGAGCCGGAGACTGTCAGCACTGTTGCGGGCAGCGAGGAGTTTCAGATTCCTCTTGTACTTGCACGCCGTAAGAGCATTGGCAAATGGTATTATGGAGATGAGGCAAGAAGACTCTCTAAAAGCGGTGAGATGGTGTGTATTGACCAGCTGCTTAAGAGAGCACTGAATAGTGAAAAAATAGTCATTGATGATGATTCATTTATGGCAGAGGAGCTTTTGGCCTTGTTTCTTAAAAAGGTTATGGAACTGCCATCCAAGCTTGGTAATCCTTCATCCTTTGACAGGCTTGTTATATGTGTTGACAGGCTGACAAAGGAGAACGTGAGCATGTTTTATGGCATGGCGGTCAGGCTTGGCATAAATTCCAGACAGCTTACGGTTATAGACCGAAAGGAGAGCTTTTATTATTTTGCACTGAACCAGGACAAGTCACTGTGGCTTCATGATGTGGTGATGTTTATGCAGGAAAAGGAGAGTATATTTTTTTATTCCCTAAAGAGGGATCTTCGCACAACGCCACAGGTAGTATCTATAGATGAAAGCATAAGCTATACTCTGGATAAAAATGATAAGGACAAAAGCTTTTTGGATATAATAAATGAGAGCTTTAAGAATCAGATTATCTCAACGGTCTTTCTCGTGGGAGATACATTTGCTGAGGGCTGGATGAAGCAGTCTGTTGCACTTTTGTGCAAGGGCAGACGAGTGTTCATGGGCAATAACCTCTTTACTAAGGGGGCATGCTATGCGGCAGCCACGAGGGATAAGGAAGCAGAATGGCCTTTTGTATATATGGGCGAGAATGAGATGAAGTTCAATCTGAGCCTTAAGGTACATGATAAGGGAGAACTGTCGTTTTATAATCTTGTCAGTGCCGGAAGCAACTGGTTTGAATCCAAGGGGCAGTGTGAGGTTATAATTTCAGGCTCTTATGAGGTGGATTTCTGGAAGCAGCTTCCTAAAAGCAGGGAGGCAAAGATTGAGACACTAAGACTTACGGATATGCCGCCCAGGCCGGATAGGGCTACACGCATCAGAATCACGGCGACACCTGTATCTGATGACAGGATAGATATAGAGATTAAGGATTTAGGTTTTGGCGAAATATTTATGAGCTCGGGCAAGGTCTGGCACTATGAGATGACTATGTAGGAGGGCATATGGGAGAATTATTACTGTGTAATGAAGCTATAGCAGCCATGCCCTATTACATAGAGGGTGTGTCTATAAATGTTTACTCGATAGAGGAGCTTAATTATTATATAATCAACAATACATATCTTTTGGATGATGACTTCATGAGTCTTGAGCTGTGCACCTGGATTGAAAACCATGCACATCTGCCAAAGCTTGCCATGCATCTTAGGACCATTATATCCACAAACGGCAGACTGTCTGCTTTTGTGACTGAGCTGCTTGAGTACAGCGGCTACTGCACTAAGGAGGAGCTTAAGAACACACATGATGCACTTAAGGAGCTCGAGGAAAAGAGCGAGTTTGAGTGCTTGAAAATCAGGGCAGACAGACTGATGGAGAAGAAAAAGTACACTGCAGCAATTTTTGAATACAAAAAGCTGCTGTCATGTGAGGATGCAAAGCATACGGAGCGTGTATTGTACGGAAATATATATCACAATCTGGCTACAGCCTATGTGCAGCTGTTTTTATTTGATATAGCAGCGGATTTATATCTTGAGGCTTTCAGGCAAAATGGAGACAGAAAATCACTGTGGTCTTGTCTATATGCCTATAAGCTTGATAATAACGACATAGGATATGCCCGGATTGTCAGGGAATATGGTGTTACAGAGCAGGAAATAAATAATCTGGACAGCGTATTAAAGGGCGTATATGCAGAAGCTTCAGATGGTTGCGATGAGGGCAGACCAAAAGAAACAATTTTGAAATACAAAGAGGATTACAGGGCGTATGTTATTTAAACGCAAAAAAAAGACCGATGATACACAATTACATATTGAGAGTATACCGGATGAGAGTACTAAAGGGTTCAATGTAGTTGAAATATGTGAACAGATGGTTGATGCCGCCAGAGAACTCGAGGATAACAGAACAGAGTATGCGCTTGTCACAAATTATCTGACTGACATAGAAAGGATGGAAAATATGTCAGAGACAGATAAAAAGACCATGAATGATGCGGCTGCAAACATATTGACACTCGAAAAGACCAGAAGTGATTTTTTAAAGACCAAAAACCGCATATCAGACAGCCAGTATGCGCAGATGCAGCAGCTGGAGGATGAGATTCCGCGGGCAATAAAGCGTCTTGAAAAAAACGAAAGCAGTCTGGATGTAATAAATAAAGACTTAAGGTATCTCGAGGGAGAAAAAGTGCAGTTCGATATAGATGGTGAATATGCCAAAAGCAGACAGCGGGCATTTAGGGTGTACGCAGTGCTTTTAGTGGTATTTTTTGCTGTAGTGGTAGCTGTATGCACGCTGATGCAGATTGTATATGGAGCCGATACCACTATCTTTATGCTTATCGGGGCACTTCTTTCAGCGGTTGCAGGCTCGTTTGTGCTTTTGACATATCAAAGCTATTCAGATGAAGTAAAAAGCGCTGCAGCATCCAAAAATAAAGCAGTAGCTCTTGAAAACAGAGTAAAGATCAAGTATGTAAGTATAAAAAATGCTGTTGACTACACATACGAGAAGTATCATGTGAAGAATTCAAAGGAATTTGTATACAACTATGAGCAGTATCTTCTCGCTGTAAAAGACAAGGAGCGCTTCAGAAGGACAAACGAGGATCTGGAATATAACAGCAAAAAGCTTGTTTCTGTGCTTAGTAAAAATGACTTCTACGATGCCAGAGTATGGCTCAACTACACAAACGCTATTGTGGATCATAAGGAGATGGTTGAGCAGAAGCATGAACTTATAGTCAGAAGACAAAAATTAAGGGGCAGGATGTCCTTAAATGTGGAGACTATAACCAGGCTAAGGCGCGAGATTTTATCACACAGGAGCGAGCTTGGTGACAGAATCCACGAGGTAAACAGAATTTTAAATAAAATCGCAGAGCTTGATATGGAAGTTCAATCTTAGGATTGATAAAATTTCCATATTGTTATATAATTTCAAATTGAAAAATGACTAAAAAATATTAATATAGAGGAGCACATTTTAAAATGAGTAAGATTAGAACAAGATTTGCACCAAGCCCGACAGGAAGAATGCATGTAGGAAATTTAAGAACAGCACTGTATGCTTACCTGATTGCAAAGCATGAGGGCGGTGATTTCATTCTCCGTATAGAGGATACAGATCAGGTACGCCAGGTGGAGGGTGCTGTTGATATTATAAACAGGACACTCGAAGAGACAGGACTTGTCCATGATGAGGGACCTGACAAGGATGGCGGATGCGGTCCATATGTGCAGAGTGAGCGTGTGGCACAGGGGATCTACATGAAGTACGCAAAGGAGCTTATCGACAAGGGAGAAGCATATTACTGCTTCTGTGACAAGGAGCGTCTTGACAGTCTTAAAACAACTGTTGCAGGAAAGGAAATCTCTATATATGACAAGCACTGCTTACACCTGTCAAAGGAGGAGATTGAGGCAAATCTCGCGGCCGGCAAGCCATATGTCATCAGACAGAACAACCCTACAGAGGGCACAACCACATTTGAGGATGAGATTTACGGAGATATCACAGTAGATAATGCAGAGCTTGATGATATGATTCTTATCAAATCTGACGGATATCCTACATACAATTTCGCAAACGTAGTAGATGATCACCTGATGGGTATCACACATGTAGTCAGAGGAAACGAGTATCTTTCATCATCCCCTAAGTATAACAGACTTTATGAGGCATTTGGATGGGATGTACCTGTATATGTACACTGTCCGCTTATCACAGATGAGGAGCATCATAAGCTTTCAAAGAGATGCGGTCACTCATCCTTTGAAGATTTACTGGATCAGGGATTCCTTACAGAGGCTATTGTAAACTTTGTAGCGCTTCTTGGCTGGAGTCCTTCAGATAATCAGGAGATCATGTCACTTCCTGAGCTTGTTGAGAAGTTTGATTATCATCATATGAGCAAATCACCTGCTGTATTTGACTTCACAAAGCTTAAATGGATGAACGGAGAGTATATAAAGAAGCTTGATTTTGACAAATTCTATGAGATGGCACTGCCATACATTAAGGAGGTTGTCACAAAGGATTATGACCTTAAGAAGATAGCAAGAATGGTTCAGACACGTATTGAGATATTCCCTGATATCAAGGAACATATTGATTTCTTTGAAGAGCTTCCGGATTATGATATTGCAATGTATACTCACAAGAAGATGAAGACAAACCAGGAGAATTCACTTGAGTTGTTAAACGATGTAGTTCCTATTCTTGAAAGCTGTGATGATTTCTCAAATGATGCACTTTTTGAGACTCTTAAGGCATATGCTACAGAAAAGGGCTATAAGATAGGCTATGTTATGTGGCCGATCCGTACCGCTGTTTCAGGCAAGCAGATGACACCGGGCGGAGCTACAGAGCTTATGGAGGTGTTTGGCAAAGAGGAGTCTATAGCCAGAATTAAGAAAGGCATAGAAAAGCTTTCTAATAACTAATCTATTAACAAAGGGTATTTTATGAATTTTAACAAAGCCCAGCTTGGCGCCATCGAACACAAGGATGGCGCTATGCTTGTTTTAGCGGGACCGGGTTCCGGTAAGACCGCAGTTATCACACACAGGACTAAAAACTTAATAACAAAGCATCATGTGAAGCCTTCTGAAATTTTAGTTATCACCTTTACCAAGGCTGCTGCAAATGAGATGAAGGAGCGTTTTAATTCACTGATGAAAGACGATAGGGTGAACGTATCTTTTGGTACTTTTCATGCTGTCTTTTTTACGATACTCAAATATGCATATCGCTTTACAAGTGCCAATATTGCTGATGAGTCTGTGAGATACGGCTTTATCAGGGAAATTTTATCCTACTACCGCCTTGAATACAAGGATGAGAATGAGTTCATAGGCAATTTACTTGCTGAAATCAGTCTGATTAAAAACAGCCGCATTGATATAGAAAATTTCTACTCGGGAGTGTGTGGTGAGGAAATATTCAGGGATATATATATAAAATATGAGACAAGGCTTAAGGAAAACAGGCTTATTGATTTTGATGATATGCTCTCGTATACTTATGAGCTGTTTAAGGAAAGACCTGATATACTGGCATTGTGGCAGAACAAGTATAAATACATACTGATTGATGAGTTTCAGGATATTAACCGTCTGCAGTATGAGATTATAAAAATGCTTGCAGCTCCACAGAATAATCTGTTTATTGTAGGAGATGATGACCAGTCAATATACCGCTTCAGAGGGTCAAAGCCTGAGATAATGCTTGGGTTTGAGAAGGACTATCCGAATGCAAAAAGAATCCTTTTAGATACTAATTACAGATGAGGCAGATATATAGTGGAGGCCTCGTTGAATCTCATCTCACACAACAGGGAGAGATTTGATAAGAAAATCATTGCGGCAAGCAAGTCAAAGGCGCCTGTTACGTTTGCTGATTTTGAAAACAGAAGAGACGAAAATATCTTTCTTATACGCGATATAGATAAAAAGATAAAGGCGGGAGCTGTATTCAGCGACTTTGCGGTGCTTTTCAGGACAAATACCCAGCCAAGACAGCTTATAGAGCAGCTTATGAGCTATAATATCCCATTCAAAACCAAGGATAATATACCCAATATATATGAGCACTGGATTGCCAGAGACTTGTTTACATACCAAAGAATTGCAGGGGGCAGCAGAGACAGAGCTGATTTTTTGCAGATTATGAACAGACCAAAGCGGTATCTGTCAAGAGACAGCCTGTGTGATGCAACTGTGGCATTTGATGAGTGGATTAAGCTGTTTGATGAGAAGCCGTGGATAGCTGAGCGGATAGAAAAGCTTGAGTATGACATGAAGCTTATAAGCCGGATGAATCCATATGCCAGCATAAACTATATCAGAAGAGGGATTGGCTATGACGACTTTTTAGCTGAATATGCCGGGTATAGGAATATAAATAAAGAGGATTTGTTTGATATACTGGATGAAATCCAGTCAGGAGCCAAGGGCTTTGCTACATATGAAGAGTGGTATGAGCATATAAGGGAATATACAAAGCAGATGAAGCTTATGGCTTTATCGAAAGAAAGTGACCCTAATGCCGTGACACTTGCAACCCTTCACAGCTCAAAGGGGCTTGAATTTGAAAACGTGTATATAATTGATGCAAATGAAGGGATAATGCCGTATAAAAAGGCTGTGCTTGAAAAGGACATAGAGGAGGAGCGAAGGCTGTTTTATGTCGGCATGACCCGTGCAAAGACAAGCTTGTCTGTTTACTCGGTCAAGTCGGTAAACGATAAATCAGCCCAAGCCTCCAGGTTTGTCCGTGAAAGTAAAGAGCCTAGACAAAATAATAGTAGAGATGATTAAATATCATCAAACATTTCGTCATCCAAAAGCTCATCGAATCTGTCGGCAGCAGCCTCGTACTCGTCGTCGGATTCGATGTTTTCTATTCTCGGAAGACCTTCCTCGTCCTCGAAATAGCGATACAGATACACTTCACCACTCTCATTCTCGTTGCCATTTTTGTCTAACGGTAGAAGAGCTATGTAATCCTTGTGATCTGCATCAAAAATGGTGATAATCTTGCATTCGACACTTCCGTTGTCCAGATCAAGTGTTACGCGGATATCGTCTGCCTCATCAGGTGTAACAGGTGTTGCTTTTTCTGCCATATTGTACCTCTTTCTTTATAGTAATCTAAAGTAACTATTATATTATATCAAATTATTCTATACAAAAAAAGTCAAAACTAGTATAATAAATAAATACTAGAATTATTGATTGGATGGTGTTGCATGAATTTTCGATTAACAAAGGGAAACTTTTTAAAAACAGGTGCTTATATTGAGGGGGATAGTGCGGTATTCACCTTTGCAGCAGAAAAAGAGGATGAATGCAGCATTGTTTTACTTGATAAATCGGGAAATACCGTTTGTGTGATTGATATACCTGCCGAGTATTCGACAGGCTCACTTTACTCTGTGAGACTTCATGGCTTTTGCGGTAATGAGTATGCATATTATTTTAGAATTAATGGAAAAAGGTGCATAGATCCCTATGCCACAAGAATTTTCGGTAGAGAAAAATGGAATGATAAAACAAGAAGTGATAATGACTACGAAGTAGCCTGCGGGATAGACAGTAGTGATTTTGACTGGAAATATGACAGCTTTCCTGAGATAACCAGGGATAGGATGAAGCTGTATAAGCTGCATGTTAGAGGTTTTTCCATGGATGTTTCAGGGAACAAAAAGCATAAGGGCACCTTTGAGGCTGTATCGGACAGAATAAATTACATCAAGAAATTAGGCTTTACTTCAATTCTTCTCATGCCTGTATACGAGTTTGAAGAAATGACAATCCCTGTAAAGCACGATATTCCGGAATATGCAAAGCCGAAGTATTCATTAAAGGATGAGCAAAGTGTGCACACCGACAAGCAAAATGACAAGGTCAATTTCTGGGGCTATACCTACGGCAATTATTTTGCTGTAAAAGCATCATATGCCAGCGACGCTTCAGATGCCTCCAATGAGCTTAGGCGTCTCGTTGAAAGGCTGCACAAAAATGGCATGGAATGTATCGTAGAGATGTATTTCCCGGACAGGACTGACCACAATCTGATACTCGATGCGCTCAGATACTGGGTCATGAGCTTTCATGTAGATGGTTTTAAGCTGCTTGGGGACAGGCTGCCTGTTACTGCGATTGTGCAGGATGCTCTCCTTAGCCGGACAAAGAT
>ERZ1034804.83-NODE-83-length-20804-cov-109.264495_pt1 | contig 20804 bp, 31 predicted proteins | sample MGYA00520635_ERZ1034804 | MGnify/ENA primary metagenome ERZ1034804 (study PRJEB33766, sample SAMN09781685) | gut metagenome | biome: gut microbiome | host: Homo sapiens | place: Madagascar | study: EMG produced TPA metagenomics assembly of the PRJNA485056 data set...
ACGAATACAAGGAAAAAAGTTTTGTACTCACGTTTGTATCACTACATTGTTTTAAGTTTGTTACATATATTGTCACAAATAAAATGCAGAGAGTTTTTGTGCTCTCTGCATTATATATTTTAGGCATTAGTCATGCTAATGTACTTAACAATTGGCACAGAACCAACAGGCTCTTCACTGATAATTGCTTTGACGTAAAAAAGATAAGTGGTGCTTGCGGGAATGGATACATCCTTTTTGATTTGGCCGATAGCACCATTGAATTTTTTAGCAAAGAAACTGATGGTATGTGCATCAGTGCCAGTGTTGGTGATGATGACGATTTTACCTTCGTCAGCATTGGGGTTGGCTACAAATGACAAATCAGACGCAATTTCAAATGCCCCGATAGTGCCGTGGGTAATGTCAGCATAGTTGGTGGTGAGTTTTACAACGTTGAATGCGCCAGTTGTCGAACCGTAGATGACGTTAATGACCTTACCAGAAGGTATAGCAGTAGAAACGTCAATAATGATAATGTCAGTGTTCTTATCAACATCATCACTGATTGCCGTGATATTAGCAGAATCAGTCGTGATATTGACGTGATAATCGACTTGAGAGTAGACGTGGACAACGTAGGGTTTATTAACCTCAGAAGGAATCTGAATGTTGACGTTCTTATTGGATGGTTTAGTTACCGAAAAGGTAGAGATGGGCTTGATGTGAACAGCTGTGGTATCAGACACGCCAGTATACTGCCCCACATCGCTTTCCAGAGTGAAATCAAACGGAACAGCGAAAAGCCCATTTTTGAGGGCCACAGCAGTAGCACTAGTTGCACTGGCAACTTTATACAAACTGCCACCGCCATCACCCACAGCAGTAGCGCCACAGGTAATCAGCGTGTAGTTAGCCTGAATCGTGGTGTCGTTGACCATTTCCTCTTTGGTGTTGTACGCATGAATGGTAGCGTCAAAGAAATTGTCAACGTTGGCGTTGTACGTCTCCACATTCTGATTGTACCGCTCCACATTCGCCTGATACTTTTCCACGTTCTGGTTGTACTGTGCCACCTGAGCATTCCAGTCTGCGCTCTTAATCCAGAACTCAGTGTTGGTAATCTCAGTGTTTGCAGGAACAGTCTTGCGGCTTACATAGCTCTGGTCATTGGTATAAACTACGCTCAGAGCGGCGTATTCGCTGGCTTTATCCCAAGCGCCCATGAACTGAGGAGCATAACGAGCACCAATATACTTCTTAATAGCCATATTAGAAACCCCTTTCATTAAATAAACTGTCCACCCATTGAACCAGAACATCCGGTTCACCCTCCCGATAGGATTGAAGAGTGCCTACCACACGTCAAAGTTACTGTACAACTTCCGGTTCCCACAGCAAAGCAAGTTTGCCATAGTCCTCAGAATCCGGGTTCATTTCTGTGTTAAAGTCAATGAAGTCCCAAGTATCAGGAATCCAAGCAAGGAAATAGCCGTCTTCGTTGATTTCAAACCAGACGTATTTTACAATCTTGGAAACCATCACCTGTAAGTTGTTGTCAATCCACGTTGCAAGAGCCTGAACATAAGTTTCGATATACTCGCCGTTAATGAGTTTCTGAATCTCAGTATAGCACTCCTGAACAGTCTTGTCAAGGTCTGCAATCTTAGCATCAATGTCTTTCTGGTAGTTGTTCTGCTGGGTAGTGATATCAGATTTGAACTGAGCATTGTCGTGGTTTACCTGATTCTCAAAGGTATCCAGCTTGTTCTGAAAATCGGTTTCTAGCTGTTCAATCTTAGTATCGTAGTCACCATAGAACTCGATAATTTCATTGAACTGTTTCACAGCGCTGTTGTAGGTTTCCACAACTCGTGCTAGAATTTCATAATCGCTAGACCCCGGAAGGAAAGTATTCAGGTCAAACTTACCCGGAATAGGAAGGAAGGGCAACGGAGTAAGAGTAGTAAGTGGCATAGTGACACCCCCTTTACAGATGGAAGTAGTCGAGCACCCACCGAAGCAGGGCGCTCAAGAATTTAGCCCACGAGACTAAATCCATAATTATCACCCCTTTCAGGGCAGTGCAATCCAGCCCTCGATATGATACTCCTGCTCGGCAACAGTAGCCGCACCCAGCTGGATAGTGATGTTGTGCAGGCCGTCCACAGAACTGGTGGTGTTCTTAACGGTTGCGGCGGCAGTGGGGGCATGGTCAGAGCTGGTGTTGTACCAGTTAATCTCAGCATGAGCGCCAACGTTGGGCAGGTTCACACGGAGAACAGGGTTGCCAGCAGTGACAGCACCGGTAGCGGTGAACACGGCATTGACGTGCAGGGCATCGTTCAGCAGGTAGGAAACATCTTCATTGATTTTGATTTTGGCATCAGCGGCCTGAATGAAGTTGACCATAATGAATCTCCTTTACAAAATTCCCATGAAGCAATCTTTCAAACTGTCGATAACCTCTAAATCCAGATTGCGTACAGATTCAGAGTATTCTTTGAACAGTTCTGCGTAAGACTTGTTATTCAAGCCAGAAACAGTCCTGTTCCGGTTGTCATTGTGCTGTCTGTCTGCTGTGGTTTGTTCATCGAATGTGGTTGTTTCTTTGCTGTTATAAGTGGTGGTGTCGGTACTGTTGCTGTTCCCTGTGTTTGTTCCGTTATTTTTATTCTTGGTAGCAGATGAAGCGTAAGTGTTATTTGCGATATCACTCTCGATGTTCAGCATAGCACCAGGTGTATCAGAGCCGACAACGAGCGTGTAATCGTTGTGGGAATCATTGTGCATACTGCTATTGTTGGCTGTATCAATACCAGACCTAGCAAGCACATCAGTACCAGTTTTAGTACCGTTATCTGTGCTAGTGCCGTCAGCTTTTACAACCTCAGTAAGCGTACCACCGGTATAGAACTGCCACTTTTCAGCCATAGCGTCATACAGCATATTAAAGTAAGGCATCTGTTCGTTCAGAGTGTTGTTCAGGAAGAGCTTGAACCTGTCAGGCGGGAGACAACAAATCTCATTGAAATAGTAGTGGTTAATGATTTTCTGGTTCAATGCTTCTCTCCACGCCTGCATATCACCAGCAGAACGTAGAAAAGATGGAAGAGGGTAATCTTTCATGCCAATATCGAACCCATCAAGAGTGAGCAGTTTACCCAGTTCAATGGTATATGTTGCCATTAGTCCTCACCCCCGTTATCATCTCCACCACGAGCACGCACATAGGAGATAGTAGAAGCATTTTTACTGTACTTATCACCGTCAGTGATATAAGGTTCATTCGCCAGACGAACAGAAACGTTCAGGCCGAACATATCGTTGATAAGTTTACAAGCGTGTTTACGTTGAGACAACCCAATGTTTGCCAATGCGTTGGCTTGCTGGTCAAACTGTTCAACCTCGTCAGTAACACGGCGTTCTCGCTTGAAATCAGCCATACCGATACCAAGGAAAGACAGGTACTCGTTGTACTTAGTAATCTTGATATCCTGCAACTGTCCAGCAACAAACGGAGCGTCAGTTCTGAGAACCATGAAACTGTTAGGGTCAAACGTGCCCTTCATACCGTAGATAACAGGCGTGTTACCAGTGTACTTTTGATATACAGCCTGTGCGGTTTGTTTCTGTTTTGTGTCAGTCAGAATCAGAACAGGGGTCTTTTGTGCGCCAATGTTTACTTTGATTGTCTGGTCAATGTCGTACAAGTCGCGTGTGTAACGAATGGTGGTAAGGAAAGTCGGGTACATATCAGGAGTGTTTCTGATAAGCACGCAGTCTTTCATGTCGTATTCAGGGAATGTTTCCACAGGGCTGATGGGCCTGATATACATAGGCTCATTGTAGAAGTTGATTCCTCTGAGTGCGCCGTTCAGGCACATATAGCCACGGGTTGCATGGTTAAAGAAAACAGCCTTGCCGTAGGTGAACAGGCAATATTCAAGATATCGTTCATTCACGCTGTCAGGCAGTCCTTTCCACTTAAACATAGTGCAAGCAAGAGATTTAAGACGAAAGTAATAGTCAGCGTAAGCGGCGTGTGATGCTTCTTTGTCTGCGAGTTCGTTATCGTAATTGTACATTTGAATCACCTCTTAACTGAATATGGAATTGATAATCCAGCTAACACCAGCGCTGGCAAGAGCGCCGACAATATAGCCGACAGGGCCAGCGATAGCCGCTCCAATTTGCCCGCCTATTTGTGTTCCAGCAATATTGATTGCAAGATTAGTTAAACCAGTAACAACCCAGTTAGATACGACTGGAACAAGATACTTTTGGACAACTGTGGTAGCAACTGTGGATACAACCTGAACCAGAACATTTTTAGCCGCTTGCTCAATAGAGATATCGCCTTTCATAACACCGCCAATAGACTGGCACATAGTGTTTATGATACCGGGCACTAAATCTGCGGCAATCTGGTTAAGCTCTGTGCTTTGTGAATGTGAACCAATGTAGGAAGTAATTGCATTAGCTAATGCGTGGGAACCAAGTTCGCAAACATAGTCGATTGACTGTCTTTTGGTTACTTCCAAGAATTGACCAGCGGCTAGTTTTACATCACCTGTTGTTAGTGCAGTTGTAACTGCTTGCCAGCCGTTTGCAACAATAGTGTCAACATAAGAATCAAGGAGATTCAGAGTGTGTACGCCCAGTTCAGAGTTGCGGTCAATTTTTGTAACGTCTACAATCCAGTCTTTCAGTTGTGTTTTTGCTTGGTTAATCTCGTTCTGTGCGGCTTGTTGTCCAACGGAGATTGCATATTGGAGAAGGTTATTGATTTTGTTTTCAACGTACCAGATGGAGTTGTTTACAACATCAGAGCAGAACTTGTTAAGAACTCCACTGAAATCTCCTGTTGTAAGGATGTCAGTAGCATAACCAGCGGCATTTGTTTTGATGCCGTCTAACTGCGCTTTAACGTAGTCTTTAATAAGTTTTGCTAGTTCACTTGAGGGGTCAACGTTCTTTGCGGCAATGATTCTGTCAGCAATACCATTAACAGTTTCATTGAACTGAGATTCAGTAACAGTGCCATCCTCAGATGCCGCGCCCTGAATTACTTTGATATCAGCGTCAGTAACGTAAGGGCTTTTGTGCATTTCAACTTGGCTATAATGATTTTCTGTATATGGAATGCCGGGAAAGTCTTTGATATCGTTTGGGTTTACACTAAAAGTGTGGCTCACTTTGCCACCATCAAAGTTAGTGTAATCTGTACGGGTTGCAGATGTAAAGTAAATCTGGAAGTGAAGGTGGTATCCGGTAGATTTTCCGGTATTACCGACTGTGCCAAGCTGGTCACCCTGTGAAACTTTTGTTCCAACAGAAGGGCCAAGTTTTTCCATGTGGGCATATCTAGTGTAATAGCAATTACCGGAAGCGTCTTTTGTATCATCGTGACGAATGAGAACCGTGTTTCCCCAAGAATCGGAAGAATAGCTTTGAACAACTGTGCCAGCTTTTACAGCATAGATTGGTTTTCCTGCTATCTGCCCGGGAGTGCCAGTAGTAAGGTCAATACCAGCATGTGTCGAGCTGAAAGCTGTGGTGCAATACCACGTTCCAACACCAAGCGGGTGAAACCATTCATCAGTACTGTAAAAACCAGTGACGTTGTTTTGTGCATTGCTACCACCCGTGCGGGGAGAACCAGCAGTAACTTTGATTGTGATATAGTCGTGATTATTGGCAACAAAGTTATTGGAAGTCAGCCATGGGTTCAGCTGTAATAGCGTTTGGACAGGAACACCGCACATTGTTGAAATCTGCTGAATATCGTCCATCCAAGAACCGGTATACTGTACCTTTAAGGTAGCGTAAACGGCATTGCTGGCAGTTGACGCTGACTTAAATTCTTTTAGCGTTTCTGCCGCTGAGTTTGCCATATAATCACCACCTTACACAATTGCATTGTTTTGACCAAAATCGCCGTATGTCGCAGTGTATACCCAGAAGAACACACCGTTGTTGAATGCACGTTTGATAATGTTCATATCATCGTCTGGGAAGTTGCCGCTGGCATTCAAACCATTGGTTTTGATGTAAGTCCAACTGGCTCTAGCATGAAGGTTGATTGCTCTGTACTCGCTCTGTTTGTAGCCGTAGACGGTTAGGAACTTGTCAATTCGTTTCAAGATATCGAGCGGGGGTGTCTTGAATCCGTAAGATAAGGCGGTCTTTTTGCCAGCGATATAAATGTTACTTTGAGCAACGCCACCAGTAGCAGGGGCATTGTAGTTTTCAGAAATAGCAGTCAAGTCTTGAGTTATTTCATCAATGCCAGCTTGAATTTGTCCTGTTTCACGAGCCGCATTAAGGATAGTGGATGCACCAGATACTCCTTGGCTAAGTGCGCTTCCCACATTTCCCTTTGCCCATGTCAGTGGGTTTGCTAAATCTACGCCAGCACCAATGACTTGCAAGGCACCACCAGCACCGCTCAACGCTCCTTGATAGAGGTTGTAACGTCTATTTTCTTTATTGCGCTGTACCATAATTGAATTTGACGCGTTGTGCAAGTTGTAATCATTCTTGTACTGATTATACCCCCATTGGCTTTCAGGGATTGATACAGCCATTGACATTGATGCAATGTTGGTGTTGCTGTAATTGGTGATAATGAAACCGACTAAACCAGAAGTATCGTCAACCACGATTTTACCATTGATGTTTGCACCAGTGATGTATTCAGGGTTGAACTCAATTTCTTGTCCCATCATCTGGGCATAAGCGGTAAGAAAAGCACCGGACAGCAGTTTCTTGTTTACGGGTGTATAACTTACGCCGTTTGCATCAATGTGTGACGGGTGTTTTGCATAAGCGATAGTTGCATCGTGGTTTGCGGGCCATTGCTGGATTTTGGTTACAGCTGTTGCTGTGCCGTTTTTGACATACCCGTTGAGTAAGTTTGTAAGAGAAGCATTGTCATACTTTTTTCTTACAGCCCCAGCACCGGAGATAAGGCCGTTCAAATCAACTGGCGGCAACGGATTTCCGGTATAATCAGTGGTGGCAAACACTGTAACCCAGTCGGGTTTCAAGTCCTGACTGCCAACCTGATAATAACCGCCGTTACCTGTACCGCTGAAATCCTCTGGAACAATATTGTCCCCGGCAACGTCAGTATCACTGTGACACCTATCAACATAGCTGTCGTAGTATGTGATGTCAAAGAACCAAGTTTGAATAACGTCTGTGCTGACGTACAGTCTGACAGAACTGTTACTTGCCCATTCGATTCTATCAATGAACGCATAGAACCATTTATTGGTGAAGTTGTTGTTCTGGTACATGATGTAGTTGCAGTTATAAAGCAAGTCCACTTCGCCGTCCACAACAATGGTGTTATTCTTTTTAATGTACTGGAAGTTCTCGTAGGTTTTAATCGTCTTGCCTAAGAAGTAGGCAGTCTGCGCTTCTCGATTAGGAAACCACAGTGTGTTCTTGTAATCACTCTCAAGTGGAGTATCAAGAAGTCGTAAAGCAGTAGTAGGTGTAAACATAATTTGTACCTCTCTTGCCCCTGTCCCGCCCTCACTGGTCTAAAGCTCAAACCAGCTACCGTAAGAGAGAAAATTATGGAGCAGTTACGTTATGAAGATTACTCTTCGGTGAATGCCCACGCATTAGCAAACGGACTGCAAGCCATAGTCTCCCAGTGATGCAGGAAGTAGGTGCGGCTCAGAGTGCTTGCATTGTACGGGGTTTCGGCCATCTGGAAGCGGTTGTCGTGGGTGCGCAGGAAGGTGTTGTCTGCGATGATTGCCAGCGTCTTAGCGGCATCACCAGTATCACCAAAGCTGTCAACCATCACCTGTCGGCCAAGGAACTCAGCCTTGCTCATGTTGAACGCCTTTGCCAGAACTTCAACGTCAGTAAAGGCGGCCACGTCAGCACGAACCAGAACACTGATGCGGTCAGGAGAAGTCCAAGTAGTCAGAGGAGTTGCGTTTGCAATGCCCTGAGCAGTAGCCATCTTCTGATAGCAGTTGTAGTTGGAAGAGGGGAACTGGAACTGGAGATATTTGGCACGCAGGTCGGTGACAAGGGTTTCAGCAAATGCCCGGTGGTCAGCACCAGCGGCCAGCGAAGTTTTGTTGATATTGCCATCGTTGATAGCCTGTCCAACGACACCCTTCATCAGCTTGAACTCGTCGATGTTGTCACCGCTGGTCAGGGTGTTCAGAATCATCGAGACGAAGTTGTTGAAGGTATCAGCGTTGGTGAAAGCACCAGCCAGCACAGCGTCATAGACGGTAACCTTGTACTTGTCCTGCCGATTGCGGCGGTAGTACACAGTCTTAACGTCAGGAGAAGCAGGGGACAGAACGTCACTCATTGCAGAGCTGTCGTAGGGAGTAGCAACAGCAGGGTTTGCAATGCTGTCCTGCACGTCAGTGCCGTAGGGGATATCAACGCCCTTGAAAATGCGAAGGGGGTTGTCATAGGTCATGTTGTGCGCTTCCTGAAACAGAATGCGGTTCACCAGACCATTGATGAACTCATTCATAAAGGGAGTGTACTGCATGATAGCGCCACCAGTTGCCTGAAGAGTGGCATTGGTAGCAAGCGGGATGTTATCTTTCAGAGTGGAACTCGTCTCAATGACGGCGTTCACAATGTCGATAGCAGTTGCCATAGTTTGTCACTATCCTTTCTAAATCTTTAACCCTTGAGGTTAAGTCTGCCATTGGTAAACAGACGGTTGATGGGGTCTTTATCCTCTTCCGGGCGAACAGGGGGTTTGAGCTGTTCTTCCGGTACCGTAACACGAAGGAAGAGGTTCATGTTGTCCTCTTTCAACTTCGCATTCTTTGCGGTAAGGTCATCAACATTACGAAGAGCCGTTGCTTTGGCGGCTACCTCTTCGCTGAAACCAGTGGTCAGTTCTGCCAAGATGCTGGTAACTTCGCCTTGGTCGGCGTTGTCGCCCATGTGCTTGATAAGCTCCTGTGTCTTGGCATTGAAATCGGCAAGCTCCATAATTTGCTCCTTTCAATTATTTCTTGTTAGTGCGGTAGTCCCACCGTGACTTTCCCTCTCTTACATCCACATGGACAAAGGTGTCATAAATACCAAGACCAAGCGAATTAGGGTATTTAGAATTGAGCCACGAGTACAACTTTAGCGGCGAAACACCGGAGATATAAATGTCTGCGGCATTGCCAAACATGTGCTGTGATTTAGGACTGGAATTTTTGAGTGAACTGTTGTAAGCTACTGTGCGATATGCTGAGTTGATAACGAGCGGTTTGTTGTAGTGGTTGCGGATGATTTCAAGTAAATCGAGAAGTGCCTTGTTTAGCACAATGACACGCGATAAGTCAGAACAGCGGAACTCATGTGATTTGAAATGAGGTGATAACTGTTCATCTGGGTTGAGGGTGTAGTCGAAAACATAATATTGCGCTAACTTCATATTATCACCCGGTTTTTGACCATACAGTTGTATTTATAGCACGCCCTGTAAGGGTCTGTAAAGTTACATGACCAGCGCTAACCCACGTTCCACCTAAATATGTAGAAGGGTTAGTATTGCTTCTTGTAAAAAGAAAACACTCTGTATAAAAACTCGGGCCAGTTGCGCCAGTAGGCCCTTGTGGGCCTACTGGGCCAACTTCACCTTGTGGGCCTACCGGGCCAACTTCACCTTGTGGGCCTACCGGGCCAACTTCACCTTGTGGGCCTTGCGGCCCCGTCTCGCCTTGAATACCCTGTTCACCTTTAGGGCCAACTTCACCCTGTGGGCCTTGAATACCTTGTTCACCCTGTAAACCTCTTGGGCCTACCGGGCCAACCTCACCTTGAGGGCCAACGTCACCTTTAGGGCCGGGGTCACCTTTAGGCCCTTGAATGCCCTGTGGGCCATTTACACCCTGTCTACCTCTTGGGCCTTGCGGGCCAACTGGGCCAACTTCACCCTGTGGGCCTTGTGGGCCAGCTGGGCCTTGTACACCTTGAGGGCCTTGCGGGCCAGCCGGGCCGGGCAGACCAATGAAATCACCATCTCGGATACCCTGTAACAGGTCATTCAGTGCAGATTGTGCCTTAATTGCTGAATCGTTCGCAATCTTGGCGGCGGCTTTCGCCGCTTCTGCTTCTGCATTGATTTCCTCTACCAGTTGTACCCAAGCAGGGGATGCCGGTTCAGGCGTTGCCCCATCTTCAATGCCGGAGTTTTCGCTCACGGCATATTGGATATCAGCTGTGGTCAATGCGCACCTACCGTCAGTGCCCTCAATCGTGATAACACCACCAGCAGTGGTGGCAGTAATGAGAGCAGGAACATTGACATAATCATGCACAAACAGCTGTGCTGGCGGGTCTTGTTTATTTGCTGTGTGAAAGAAAGCTCTTACAGTGAGGTTTTGCCACACCTTAGAGCGAACAATGTGTAGACGGTAAATGTTTGCGTTCTTCTCATAGCCAAAGTAAATTGTGTTGTGCCATTCGGTGGGAAAGATTCTCACACCGCCGTTGTCAGAAAGCAGTAATTCAACGTCAATCATTGTTCTCACCTTCTTTCTTATTCAGCGCAGACAGGAACGGTGCAACCAGTTTCACCAAGTCCGGGTTAATCTGGCCCAAATTCTCAAGAACAGAAATAGCTTCCGTCACGACAATCAGAGTGCAGATAGTTGCGGCGGCAGGGAAATTGAATCCCATATCCACATAATCCATTGCATAGTCAGCGAGATAGCCGAACGCAATAAACAGGATAAAACTGGCTTTCTTGTAAATTCCTTCCCTTGCCTTTGTGGAGTTCAACTCTTTGTTCTTGACAGCTTTCAACACTCCGGTGAAAACGTCAATCACCATAAAGGCCAGAGCGAGTTTTACTTCCACTGGAACGGAATAGACGGCATTCATAAGCTCACCCCCTTTCCGGTCTAGCTTCTATAATTATTATACCATAGGCGCTTGAAAAAAGGAAGTAGGTATGATATAATTATTTTAGAGAGAAAATGTTCCACATACTGCGTATCGGAATATGAAAGTTTGCATACGCAAACATTTGTTATGCGAAACTTCGTTTCGCCGCCGATGTGAACAATTAGGAATTATTCCTAAAAAGGAGCTGAGACAATGGGTGACTTCTACGATGGTACAAAGCTACTATCTTTGATGGACACAAACGGTAACAAGCCAGAAATCTATATGTGTACCACAAACCGCTCTGGTGGTAAGACAACATGGTTCAACCGATACTGTGTCAAGCGCTTTATCAACTACAAAGAGAAGTTCATGTTGCTGTACAGGTTCAACTATGAGCTTGATGGGTGCGCTGATAAATTCTTTAAGGATATCGGCGTTCTGTTCTATCAGGGACACGCAATGACTTCTCAACGAAGAGCCGCTGGCATTTACCATGAACTGTTCCTAGATGGTGTTCCTTGTGGTTATGCTGTCAGTATCAATGCGGCAGACCAAATTAAGAAGTATTCTCATTTCTTCTCCGATACCGGCCGAATGCTAATGGACGAGTTCCAGAGCGAGACGAACCATTACTGTGCAGATGAAGTGAAAAAGTTCAGGTCTATCCACACTTCTGTTGCCCGTGGTCAAGGTGCTCAATCTCGTTATGTTCCTGTCTATATGCTGTCTAACCCTGTTACTCTGTTGAACCCCTATTACGTTGCTATGAATATCAGTTCCAGACTGAATGACAACGTTAATTACCTTCGTGGCGTTGGTTGGGTGCTTGAACAGGGATATGTTGATGCCGCTTCTAAGGCTCAGGCTGAATCTGCATTCAACAGCGCTTTCAGTGGCGATACATACGATGTGTATTTGACACAGGCCGTGTATCTGAATGACAGTTCTGCATTCATTGAACGCCCTACTGGTGCTTCTCGATACTTGGGCACTATCCGCTACATGAACAAGGAATACGGCCTGAGAGAGTTTCCTGACACTGGTGTTATCTACTGTGATGACAAGCCAGACCTTACTTATAAGTTCAAGCTGGCTGTTACCACCGATGACCATAGAGTGAACTATGTTATGCTCAATGCGTACAAGATGTTCACAGACCAGATGCGGTATTTCTTCGACCGTGGCGCTTTCCGGTTTAAGAATCTGCAATGCAAAGAAGTTATCTTGAAAGCGCTGTCTTACTAAGACAAGTTCACGAAGTGAACAATACAAATCTGCGCTGTGCGCACACTTATGTCGCATGAGCGTAGCGAATTAACTTATCCCTCTGAGACAGTATCACTGATGCAGGCGGGTTTTGCAACGGCGATGAACCGTCCGCTATGTAGTTTCGTATCTGCAATGCGCTTTGGTACACCTCAGGGACAGGATATAGAAAACCCCTCTTGCCGTTCCGTCAGGTTCGACTTGAGGGGTTTGTTTTATACTGTCACGACTAGTACCGCTTCTAATGGTTCAGCTAATGTTCTATCATTAAGAGTAGCCATTTCGCCTGTGCCCAGCTTGATTAGATAAACATTGTCATGGGAATCAAACTGGACAACCATGAATACAGCATTTTTAATACGGCACACGTCTGTCGGATGCAGTGTTCCTAAAGCAACAAGGTTCTTTTCTTTTTCTTGATAAGTAATTTCCATATTACCACCTCAATGCCAGCAAAGCCGCAAGAACCAGTAGTGCATCACAAATGTATACTGACTTATCAAGTTTATACTCGTATCTGAACACCGTGATGTAAATAGAGTATGATGCCGCAATTGCAAACACGATAACTTCGCTCACTTTTTATTCTCCTTTTCTTTTGTGTACCACAATGTAAACCCAGAACCAGCAATAATAGCTGTGAACGTCTTATTGGTATCAATATGGTACATGAAAACTTTAGACCTCAGCATATCATTGGACAGGGATGAAACTTTGATTGCACCATCGTTGATGCCCGGAAGATGCACATACTCTCTGTTCAGGGAATAGGCAACGTACATGAGGGAATCTTTAGACAGGCATTTTCTGTCATAGTTCTCACCGGGAATACGGATTAGCAGGTGCTTCCTTTTTAGCTTTTCTTCTGCCACTCCTTTTGCGTCAGGGATAATCCCATTACCCATTCTGTGTTCCCCCTTGTTGTAAGCACTCGCCAGCGTTTACCGCTGTCACCTTGTGAAAGATAAACCAGTCAGCTGGTTCTGGCTGATAGTGCTTGATGTGATACTTACAGCTGACATAATCGCAACCACCAGTTCTCTGGTCATACGAATGGTCACAGATTTTGTGTAAGTCTTTCATGTCACTCACCTCTTCAAAATAATAATGACCTTATCAAATGCGTATTGCGTAACCATAGCATGATTAGCCTGTATAGCCGAAAACACACTGACAATAGCTTTATCATATCGCCGCCACTTATCACGCTCACCAAACCTGAACGTAATAAACTCTTCATCACCATCGTACTTGAGTTCTACTTCTGTGTGCTCGTCAATGTCACACCACGCATACCAGAGTTCTTCCAATGTAATCATCGTACACACTCCCTGACTTGGATTCTTACCTTGTCTTTGCGAACCTCAAACGTGCTAACGTGAAGGTTCCTGAACTGCCTTTTCATGGGGTCAAACCTACCACGATACAGGAGTGTGAAGAAACTCCACAGCTCAAACTCGGTTTTCCAGCCGCAGTTCTGGCAGGACTGGTAAAATTCTTCAATAGTCATTTGAAATGCACCTCACAATCCATAATACAACCGGTGAAATCAAGTTCTTTAATCCAAAGGGTTGCTACCTGAGCGCCTTTGTATGACTTTGGAATATCGGGCCAGCGGCAACCAGCCCGAATTAAACCAGAACTGCTGTATAAATCAAACCGTGCATCTCCTGCAAAGAATAAGGTTGCATACAGGTCTTTAAGACTTGAAAATTTTCTTACCATTGTAACACCTCATAATAAAACAATATTCCAATGTTTAACAGAACTAAAGCTAATGTCTGACGGCGTGGCAACAAAAACTTCTGCATCTTTCATACGGGCTGGTATTTCGCTGTAATGCAATTCTTTATATCTAATGTCATTAGCACAGCCATATTCCCTAATCGTATATGTTGCATAATTAGCCGTAGAAATTGTGCGGTTGATATCCCTTATTGTCATAAGCTCACCTCAAGTTAATAGCAAATATATCTTCGCCCGGAAAATAGCAAAAATTAGCCACTAACTTATCACCATACAGCTCAATTACTTTACGATAATTCGTAAATCCTTCAACAGTTCTACCCGATTCAGAGCCAACTGAAACTCTTGTATTAGGTAGCCAATTACTGCATAAAAGATAAAGTTCTTCAACGGTCATAGTATCACCTCATTGTAAAATCAGTGTCAACCAGCAACACACCACCTTTGATTCTTCTGGGAAGCAGTTTACCGGGAACTGTTAAACCTGTCTTGAAATCTTTGAATGTTCGTGTTTTGCTGAGAAATGCAATCTCTTCTGGTGTAAGTTTAGAATCAGACAGTGTTTGTTCCTCATTTCTAGGATTTATGCCGTTCTCAATGTCCTCTGCAACTTTCTTGTCAAAGGATTCTGCAAACAGGTCTTTGCACTTTTTTGACATTCCTGCACACTTGATGTTGTAATAAGGGTTCTTTATCGGCTCTAAGTCCTCTGCTACAACGTGCTCAATGTACGTCTTTTGGCGCACAAACCAGCCGATATCCCAGCTCGATTCTAGCTTCCAACAGCAGAAATTCGATGGATGCACTATAATTCCTTTTAACTGCTCAGGCGGCAGGTCACAGTGTATACTGTCTGTGTCGGCATAGATAAATCCGGGCTTGTCTTTTCCGTAATAATTTTGTTGAGCCGCACGAATGGTAAAGTTGCGGGCATAACTAGTGATAGCTGAACCAACTGGAATGTATCCGGGTTTTTTGTCATTTTCATCTACCTCATAGAATCCAACAGAACCATCATCTTTTTCAAATGCAACCTTGAAAGAGCTGTTCATGCTAGATGCCATTTTTCCGTATAAGTTGTTTAGAAATAGTTTTGCTAGTTGTCTCATAGCGCCTTTGCTTGTCTTTTTGATTGCGGCATACTTGTCAATGTACTCGTCAAACAGCCCAATAGTTGAATCAAACTCACAGTAATCAAGCAGTTCATAATCAACTAGATTGTAGTGTTCACGCAGTAGAATGAAATCTGTCTGGGTTAAAGTTAGCTCAACTCTGGTATCGTGCAAGTTGCCGTCAATGTCATAATACTCTGAGCGGGGAATGCCGTCTTTACCTACAATATCTGAGCTTTCCAGTGCTTCTGTTCCCTTGTACATCCAAGAGCCTTTAATCTGCACAAAAGGTAACTTACCTGGTTTCAGATAAAAACGGGTCTTAATACGTAAGAAATAGAACTTGCCATATTCCCACAGTTTTTTAGGCTTTTCTGACGGCTGAAACCAGAACGGGTCATATTTGATAGGACAATTGTATGCGTCCCAGATATCGCCTTCGTTTGCTTCAACGTGGATGAACTTTGGTTTGCCGATAGGGTAATCTGAGCCAGATTCAGAGTGCATTACAGATGGGTACAGACTGTTCACGTCTGCTGTAACACCATTTCTGTATTCCTTGCACTCTTTGCCCTTCACCAGATAGCACCAGCCGCCCTTATAAGATTTGTGAATCCACTCACCAGCTGTGCTTGAACCGTAAACTTCTGGGTCAAGCGGTATCTTGTATAGGTCTGGAAACAGTTTGCTGTAATCGTCTCCAACTGTGTGTCCCTTTTTGAACTCGTCAAGACAGCACGAACCAATTGTCAATTTCTTGTGCCCTTCTGAGAACATAAACTCAAGTGCTTCTTTGATAACTAGAACGTCATTCGCAATGTACTTGAGTTCTTCCGGGGTGATGGGGCAACCAGCGTATCTATGCCCCTTGTACTCCATATCTAGTTTCTGGTGCTTGGTTTTGAAACTGATTCCGATTTGTTTCAAGCTGAATGGTAGCAGTTTAAGACTGTCTTTAAGTTCAATGTAGTGCCCGTTTACCTTTATAGTCATTGTGTACCATTGTCCCATATCTGAGATAACGTATTTGAACGACCTGTCAGGCATTTCCCAGTTCTTTTTAAACTTGCCACCTTGCTGGTCTGGGAGCGGGTCAAAGGCTTGTTTAAATTTGAGGTCATAGAGTAGGTACGACAACCAGAAGTTGCCATCGAATTTGAGGTTGTGGAAGTATACCACAATGTTCTCGTCCAGTGATACATAATACTCATACAGCTCACCAATGGAATGAAAAACCATAACGTTCTCTGTCCACAGTTCAACACTAGCGGCACTCCAAACCTCAGTAGCTGTCTGTTGTCTCGTATTCTCTTCTACTGTTGTCTCAAAGTCAGCGCTAAAGGTCCGCCACTTCTCGGAACGTGACATTAGATATCATTCTCCATAATCGTTATAGTCGTATTGACCCTCGTACACATCTTGCATATCACTCATTCTGTGCCTGATGTTACCGGGCTGTCTATCTGACGGTAACAAAATCAATAGCACATCTTGAATTGCGCTACCAGCCGCTTCTTTATAGCCAATAGATGCTATAATAGATGCTTCTTGCAACTTAGCATAGTTATCAGCTATTCTCTTCGCCGCTTCATGTACACCCTCTTTTTCTATAAGGTTTTTAAGAGCAGAACGCATTTCCAAAATGTTGTCCATGTTCTGCTTCACCATTTCAACCTTGCCATAGTTCCTGTCACCCCTATAACCGGGTGAATCCCAGTCAGGGTGCGCAATATGCCACCAGCTATCCCCAATAGCGTTCTCCGGCGATGATAACACATCATGCAAGAAACTCTCAAATTGCTGATAAGCATTCAAATCAACAAAAGTCTGTTCAACTGTAGTTGCAACGTTGTCAACCATCATGTCAACTTCTTTTGCTGGCTCTCTATAAATAGGGCTTGTTGCGTATCTCGCATACCGTTCAGCCGCCTTCTCACCAGAAATAGGCTCACCACTAGCGTTGACTGCATAAACATAATCTTGTACTTTTTTAGGGTCACTAGCAATCTGTCGCATTTTTTGCACATCACGCAACCGATAACTACCTAAGCTAATAAGACGTTGCAACTGAGGGACAACCTCAGCGATACCGCCCTCTGCCCGCACTTCCTGAATATACTGATTCACCTTGAGCAACAGCTGTTGTTTGGCCTTTGCAAGTTCTCTTGCGTGCATAGCGGCTACTTGTTGGCGATGATTCATAATTTGTTCATCTCCTTTATAAAAGAATCCCGGCCAGTGAATTGGCCACCAGCCGGGATACTGTAAGTGATTTTATCTAAGAAGAACTTTACCTTTCTTCTTAATTACTTGTTATTGATGCTGGTGATTAGCCGACCACAACACAGTCGATATAATCACGTCCATTCTTGGACGTGCCAGTGGTGACCTGAATCTTGTGGAACTCTTCGCCGAACTGGGCGAACATTGCCACAGCGCTCTCAAAAGAGCGGCAGAACGTTGCAGAGTTGGTGCAGTAGGCAGAGCCGTCAGCAGTGGTCAGAGCCAGCAGTTTCATCTCCTTGCCGTCCTTGTCAGGTTCCGTGTACAGAACCCACTTGTCCAGCTCAATGGTCTGGCCCTTGATATCGGTCAGCTTCTTGCGCTCGGGGGACTGAACCAGCTTGTACAGGTCGAAGGAAGATGCAACGTCAGCGGACTTGTTGATGATATTCATAGTGATGCTCCTTATTTATTATGTGTTTGTTGTGTAGACGGACTTACTGTGCGTTCTCGTCAGACTTCTTCTGACGCTTGCCGAACTGGGCCGCTTCCTCAGGGGTGATATCGTTTTCCTCAATAACGTCAGCGTGCTCAAACCACTGTGCGGCGGTCATGCCGTAGGTCTTGACCTTGCAAGCCATAGCAGTGACGGCAACGGGGTTGAACTCGTCATTCTCCCAAACCTTCTGAACGGCCTTGAGCGCATCAGCAGTGTTTGCAAATGCACCTTCAAGCACAGCGGTCATATCAACCACTTCAAAGGTGTTGAGGTTGACGGCCTTGACGGTGGCAGTGGTAACGATGGAACGGCGGGTGATAGAATACTTACGCATGATGAATACTCCTTTGTTTTGTGTTGTGTTGAAGCGTCTAAATTAGGAGATGGAAGTTATCTCCCACAATTATTGTACCATATCTGGGTACAGATTGACATGGACAAATGTTGCAGTCGGGATAGAGATTTTATACGTCCAGATTATGGGACTTTTCGATAAGATTGACAAAAATTTAACAAACGGGTATTTCCAGCTAGGGCGGCACTTTTAACAGTTTCAACATGATTTACAACATCTCCCTTCTCGTGGTAATTCCCACGTTAGTACCCTGTACCGTAGTACAGGATACCGGCCTAGAAATTACAAGGCAAACAGCAATTCAGCTTTGCGATATGTAAAGTGCTCAAGCGGATAATTTGAACCAGACTTGACCAGCCAGATGGGCAGACCCTCTTCCAGTAGATAGGTCATAGCATCAGTCGGCGTTTTGAAACGATTTTCGATATCCGGATAGAACGCCACATCCGGGTCGTCAAAAACCCTTGTGTCCATAGTGTAATAGGTGTTCTGGAGCTGTTCAGCAGAATACTGAACCAGCAGATACCGATACACCCGGTGTGCCAACTGGGAAGCAGTTAAATGCGCACTCATTTTGCAGAATCCCCCTTTGCATCCATGTACCCGGACATGTACTGTAATACTTCGTCCAAATCCTTTGCCGTATTTGTCGGAACATTGGACTTGACCATAGTACGAGCAAGCGACAGTGCGGTGTAGAGCTGAACCAGTTCAGCAGGTTTGTAGTTCTTGAGATACAGCCTAATCATATCACAGCCATCCTTTCAAAGTTGCGTACAGGTACAGGCCAAAGCATACAGCAACAGCCGCTAAAATAGGTGCGATACACTGGAAATGGTACATAGACATTTTTCATGCCCTCTCTTTCTCGTGGTAGTTCCCACGTTAGTACCCTGTACAGCGGTACAGGATACCGGCCTAGGAATTACAGCTCAAATTTACGCATATCATTAAATGTTAATTGCTTCAAAAGATAATAGCAATCATAATGCTGTGCATACTTACAAGCGGCGGCACACGCTCTACCATAAGAGCTATAAAGCCGTTCAATAACCGCTATTGGATTCTTGCTACTGTATCGGAACAATACAATCTGATACCATTCTTTATTTTTCATGCTAGAAATACCCCACATCCATGCCGACTTTCTTTGCGAGAGTAGTAAAGGCTTTATCATTTGCACTACAATCTTCAATCCAACCACAACGTTCCTCAGCAGTGGTGAACATACGAGCCATATCCCACGCCAACCGGACGTAAATATCATTATATTCGCCGGACTTCTGGACTGCCGTAACATGTCCCGCCCACTGTTGGCGATTGAATACGTCACTGAACCAGTACTCAGCACGGGACTTGAGAATCGGATAATACTTTTTCATTTTCATATTATACACCTCTTCAATGTATTTTGGCTTGTCATCATCAGCGTACAAGTTGCCATCTTGTGCGGACACCGGATTAACCGGTGTTTCGACTTAGTAGTGGAAGCGTTTGCCATAGTTCCGGTAGTTGTTGTGCAAGTCACTAATGCACACGGCCATACCCTCAAAACGCATCGTGCAACCTTTACTCAATTTTTTCAAAGCGTGATACTCATTTGTACCCAACAGTTCAGTGGTAAACCGATTGACGTGCCTAGCAGTCGTGCAACTGCAATCAACAGGATACACCACTTCAACATCAACATCAGAGCCGTGATACTTGACAGATAAAATAGTTGTAGTATACGACACAAGTCGTACCTCTTTAAGATAACAACCGTCAATGTAAAACTCTATATGACACTGTGCAGACGGCATAGAACGCAGATGATAAGATTCAATTTTCATAATAAGCACCTCTTCAATGATTATTGTGTTCGTGGATATCCCCACGTTAGAACCCTCAACAGGGTTGAGAGTTCCGGCCTGTGGATATCAAGCAAGGTCAACAATGATGGATTCTCTCCAACAATCGCATTTCACATCCCACCCCTTATTAACTATACGCCATTTGCGGCCATTGCGCAAGTTATAAGAACCAATGATATAGCCATTTTGGCCCCAAACATACATGTTCGTAGCATCAAACGACACACTACCAACATCAATCAACTGGCAAATCAAATCCATTCGATTGAACACGGTGACGGTGATAGACTGATTATACTTTTTCATAAATAACACCTCTTCAATGTTTTTATTAGTGGTCATTCACACGTTACACGGTACAAGTTCCTTTGAAATCGCCACTTGTGCCGTGTTGCCTAGGAATAATCGGGGCCGTATAGCCACGCACGGATTTTCCACATTTTGAAGCCCATCTTGCGCCCTACGCAGTGTTCCGCTTATATAGCGTGGTGTCAAGTAGTTGAAACCTAAACTGTGTCAACCGCCCCTTTGCTATAAGCCGCTAAGTTAGCTGTAAATGCCTTTGGTTTAATCCCCATTTACTAGGCTTTGAGAACCATGTTCTCTTTACACCTTTATTATATCACATTTTAGGTGTTCTGTCAAGGGTTTCTTTGAACTTCCGTTTTGGACTTATCAATTGCCTTTTCGGTTGTTCTCTATTGTTCCCTCTTTCATTGTCTATATTATACCACTCTAACGGTACAATGTCAACACTTTTTTCAAAATAATAATAATTATCAGTTAAGTTCAGTGTTGTTCCTTGCCGTTGTGACAACACTGTATAGTTGTACAACGTACAGGTGTGCTCCATGGGGGAGTACAAAACTTTTTTCCTTGTATTC
>ERZ1034804.99-NODE-99-length-18775-cov-13.099786_pt1 | contig 18775 bp, 9 predicted proteins | sample MGYA00520635_ERZ1034804 | MGnify/ENA primary metagenome ERZ1034804 (study PRJEB33766, sample SAMN09781685) | gut metagenome | biome: gut microbiome | host: Homo sapiens | place: Madagascar | study: EMG produced TPA metagenomics assembly of the PRJNA485056 data set...
CCGACATTATCGAGCATTTTGGCAACGCAGATGCCGTGCCGCAGCCGCCGGAGCAGTGCTTAAGCCGTAAGGCGGGAATTGTGCGGTATTGCCTTTATCTTCTCTTTTTTATCCCGCCAAGGGCATCATCCCTGGTTTTTGGCCAGCAGCGCTGCTCCAATCACCCCGGCGCGGTAGCCGAGGGTGCAGGTGGTAATGCGGGTGTGCTTTTGGGCGTAAGCATTGCCAAAAACCATTGGTCCCACCGCGGCGCGCAGGGGGGCCAGCAGGTTCTCCCCCTGGTTGGCCACCCCGCCGGACAGACCGATCACTTCCGGGAAGAAGATGTTGATCATGTTGGCAACGCCCACCGCAAGGTAATGGATGTACTGTTCCACCACGGCTTTGCCTGCGGCATCGCCCTGGGCGGCGGCATCAAAGGCGGTGCGGCCATTTACCCCGCCGCTCTGGACGGCAAGGCCATGCAGGGTGCTTTCGGGGTGGGCTGCCATGGCTTCTTTGGTCATGCGGATCAGGGCGGTGGCACTGGCCAGGCTTTCCAGGCAGCCGGGGCGGCCACAGGTGCAGCGCGGGGCATCCGGGGTGTCCAGAATGACCATGTGCCCCGGCTCCGCCGCTGCGCCGGTGTAACCGGTCAGCAGTTTGCCGCCCAGCACCACACCGCCGCCCACGCCGGTACCCAGCGTAATGATCACCGCGCTTTCGGCTCCTTTGGCGCAGCCCGCCAGTGCTTCGCCCAAAGCGGCGGCGTTGGCATCGTTGGCAAGAGCAACCGGCAGACCGGTTTTGGCGCACAGATAATCCCCCATGGCAAAATCATGCCAGCCCAGATTGTTGGAGTAGCGCACAATGCCGCCATCCACCGTGCCGGGGCAGCCAACGCCAATGCCCGCTACCTGCTGGCCCTGTGCCAGCTGATTGCAGAGGGCTGCAATATCATCGCACACGGCCTCGGCCGGGCGCGGCAGTTTGGTGGGGGTGCTCGCTTCCTTTATAATAGCACCGTCTGCATCCACAAGCGCAGCTTTGATATTGGTTCCACCAAGGTCCACACCCAGATAATACATGATTGCAGCCTCCTGTACATAACATTTTTTTCAGTGTAGCAGATTGCCCGCCCCGGCGCAAGAACCTGTAGACAAAAAAGCATCCAAAAGTAAACCCGGCACTACCCACTGCTCTTTGTCGGGTCGTGCCGGTTGGATTTTATTTTTTATTCGTGGCTGCTCATCCGTTCAGTTTGGCGTACTCTTCGTCGGTAACGGGCTCACACCATTCGTTGCTGCAATCTTTGCCGGGAACCTCCACGGCAATATGGCTGAACCAGCTGTCGGCCTTGGCACCGTGCCAGTGCTTGACGTTGGCCGGGATGGTGATCACGGTGCCGGGGGTCAGGCTGACGGCGGGTTTGCCCTCTTCCTGGTACCAGCCTTCGCCTGCGGTACAAACCAGCAGCTGGCCGCCGCCCTTGGCGGCGTGGTGGATGTGCCAGTTGTTGTGGCAGCCGGGTTCAAAGGTAACGTTGGCCAAAAACAGGCCGGTTTTGGGGTCGGTCAGCGGGTTCAGGAACGACTGGCCAATGAAAAACTTGGCGTAAGCGGTGTTTGCTGCACCAGTTCCAAAAACATTCTGCTGCTCAAATCCATGTTTATCCATACACTTCATACTTGTTGCCTCCTGTTTTTCTGTGTCCCTGCCCTGTTGTGCTTGACGCTGCGGCGCTGGGATACTATAGTTAAAGTGTAATTTTATCTTACAGATTAAAGTACACTTTAAGTCAAGTGTTTTTTCTGATTTTTTTCAAATCACTGCACAAAGGAGCTGCTGAACGATGTTGTATACCGTTGGCGAAATGGCCCGCATGCTGGATGTTCCCGCCTCTACCCTGCGCTATTACGATAAAGAGGGCTTGCTGCCCTTTGTGATGCGGTCGTCCGGCGGCATCCGCATGTTCCAGGAAAGCGATGTGGAATGGCTGCGGGTGATCGCCTGCCTGAAAAGCGCGGGCATGTCCATCAAAGATATCCGCACCTATATCGAGCTTGCCATGCAGGGCGACAGCACCATTGATGCCCGCCTGGCCCTGTTCCAGAAGCAGCGCGAAATCCTGCTGGCCCAGATGGCCCAGCTGCAGCAGACCCTTGCCACGCTGGATTATAAATGCTGGTATTACGAAACCGCCAAAGCTGCCGGCAGCATTGAAGCCCCCAAGCAGATGCCGCTGGAGGAGATTCCGCCCCGGTTCCACAGCGTGCGCCAGCATTTGCAGGATGTTCCCAAACAGCTGCCGGACGAGATGCCCAAAGCAATTTGAAGAACCATTTGAATCCCAGATCAATTCAGGCCGGTGCTTGCCGCCGGCCTTTTTGTATTCATTTGTATCTTAATGCTATTTTTAACCAAAACAGTGCGACTTTTTCGCCTCAGAAAATTGATAACACTTTCTATATTTTCATACGGATACTACAACAATAGTACAACAATAGTACAACACAAACAGGATTTAAGGCAAAGAGCTGCAGGCAGTATGATGCGGGAATGATCAACCAGCAGGGTTCCGGCTGCTCCGGCGCGATGAGTGCATCGCGCCCTACAATCGGTCCAATGCCTTATCGCAGTATGTTAAGCATGTAACCGTCATATTTTTTCAAAACCTCTTATCGAAAAAAACTGCCCGCACAACGGCTTATCATACCGTGTACGGGCAGTTGATTTATAATTTTCTACTTTTCTCTCAGGTCTGGGTCGATAAGCGCAACCCCACCTGGTACCCCAGCAGGGTGCGGGTTTCCACCGGCTGGTGGCGGATGAGGGAAAGCAGCTGCTGTGCGGTACGGCGGCCCAGCTGTTCGGCATCAAAAGAGACCGCCGTGATCTGTGTCGTACACTCCTGCAGCGCTTCGTCGTCATACAGGGAGGCAAGACGGATATCCTGCGGCACGCGCAGGTTCAGCTGTCTCAGGGTGCTCAAAGCCAGCAGGGCAACCTGGTCATCCATGCACAGGATGCAGTCCGCCCCACGCTGTACCGCGAGCTCCACAGCGCTGGTGCGTAGATCGTCGCTTTCCAGCTCCAAAAACAGCAGGCTCTCATCAATCTTGCAGCAGGCGCGGTCATGCGCCTGCTTATAGCCTTCCAGGCGGGACTGGTTGACGGTGTACAGCATGGATCCGCCCAGCAAAGCAATGCGGTGCAGGCCCTTCATCAGCAGCAGGCTGACCAGCTCGCGGCAGCCGCCCACCTGATCATGGTCCACCGAGATGACATCCTGGTCAGCCGGGCGGCCAATGGCAACAAAGGGGATGCCGCTTTTTTTCAGCATGGGGATCAGCGGATCACGCTCCAGCGTGCGGGCCAGAATCACGCCATCGATCTTGCGGTTGACCAACAGACGCTGCATCGGGCTTGTTTCCTGCTCGCCCACCATCGTCATCAGCACATCATAATCATTGCGGGCGGCAATATCGTACACGGCGCTGACGGTTTTGCGCAAAAATGGTGCGGCAAGGTTGCCGAACTGGCGCGAGAATACCAGTGAGATATTATAAGACTGCTGGGTTACCAACCCGCGTGCCAGCATATTGGGCACATAGTTTTTCTCTTTGGCGTACTGGACCACGCGGGCGCGGGTCGCTTCGCTGACACGGCCATTGCCCGAAAGGGCACGGGATACCGTGGTCTTGGACACGCCAAGGTCTTCAGCCATCTGGCTGATGTCAATTTTTTTTTCTCCTTCTGTCTGTTTACGGCGCGACATGGGTTTACTCCTGTTAACGTTTGCTTCTATAAGATCTTCTTTCTGTCCTTGCCGGTTTTCCGCCCCACGGGCAGTTCCCAGGGTACTGTTCCAGAAACCAGTCCCCCACCCCGGCCATTCCCTACTTGGTTAATGGACTTAACATATTATACCACATTTTTCTGGATCATGGTAGCCCCCTGTGCAAAGAAAGCAAAGAACACACTACCCCAGTACGGGGTCATTATATCATTCCTGGCTCTGTTTTTCAATCGATTTCTGGCTCTGTTTCCGTTTTCCAGTGTGTTTTATAACCTGGTAAAGTTTTCTCATTTTGTCCGTATCCTGCTCAGTCATCGTACCTGCGCCAAATTGGGCGGCTTGGGCCAATGCCAGCAGAGCTTCGGCATCCTGGGGTTCAAGGGCGGGGACACAACTTTGCAAAAATGCGGCAAACTCCGGCGCATCGGATGGTGTATCCGGCGGCAGGCCGCGGCGCACCAAAAGGCGGTAGATGCTGCCAAACACGGCCAGCACCCGCGCGTTGCAGCTGCCCCGGCCATACCCCATGGCATGGCGGCGGGCCAGCACCAGCAGCACCGCAGCAGCCAACAGGCAACCCCCCAGCAACGCCGCCAAAACCAGCCTGCTGCGGGGCACGATGGTGGCTGCGGGTTCGTTTGCGCTGCTCTCCCCTGCTGCGGGGGCGGTGTCTTGACCTTGAGTTTCGGGCAGCGGGTCGGTGCGCAGGTCGGCCTGTTGGGCACTGACCAGTACGCCGGGGGTCATCTCCATGGGGGTCCAGCCCTGGCCGGAAATGTACACCTCCGCCCAGGCGTGGGCGTTATCGTCCTGCAAAATGGCGTGCCAGCTGCCGTCCTCCTGTTGGGTAAACAGGCTTTGCGGCGCGGCATAGCCCACCACATAGCGCGCAGGCAGCCCGAACATGCGGAACATAACCACCGCCGCCGAAGCAAACTGCACACTGTACCCCTGTTTGGATTCCGTTAAAAAGTAACGGATGGGGTCGGCCCCCTCCGGCGGCTGGGGAGCGCTGGCGTTATACTGGTAGTTGGTGTTCAGGTAGGCGCGGATGTAATCGCCAATGTCCGCAGCTTCGGTCAGCTTCTGGTCCTTTTTGGCTTCATCGCACAGGGTTTGCAGCTCGTCATAGCCGTCCGGCACGGCGGTGTAGCGGCTGGCGGCGTAAGCGGCATAGGATGCTTCCATCCGGTCCAGCACGCTGGGGTCGGCATCGGCGCGGGCTTCCAACTGGGTTTGGGCGGTATCCCGCGGGTAATACAGGAACACATCGTCCTGTGCGGTCTGGCCCGCGGCGGCGCCATCGCCCTGGATGGTGTAATAATCGCCCCAGTAGGCGTTGTACGGTGCATAGGTGTACTGGGTATCGGCGTGGATGCGCTCCACCGTCAGCGTCTGGGGCTGGGCGGTGCCGTCATAGGCGGTGCGCAAAAACGGCAGGCTGGCAATGGTCAGCCGGGCGTTATCCTCGGTTTTCCAGTTCATAGCGGCGCTGTCAAAGGCATCGGCATCAGGGGCCTGCCAGGTGGTGCCGTCATAACTGCCGCCGATAAATCCCCGCAGGTATACGGTTTCTTCGGGTTTATCGCTGGCGGTCAGGGCCAGATCCGTCACTCCGCTGACCTGGATACCCCCGCCCTGGCTCAAGGCGCCATCCGCCACACCACCGGCAGCGGCTTCTACCTGAATGTTCAGCCTGCCGCCGCTGACCCGCGGCAGCCAGGTAATGGCGGTGCTCAGCGCAGCGGATTCCACCCGCTGGGCCGCGGGCTGCAGCCAGCCAAGGGGAACCCCCAGCGCCGGGCGCAGCAGCCACCAACAGGGCAGCGCCAGCGCAAGGCAAAGCCCGCCCGCCGCCAGCGCGGCAGACTTTTGGATGTTATAATGGCGGCAAAGGTTCTGGCGGTAGTTTTCGGTATCGCACCTGCCCCACAGGGCCCGCCGCTGCACCGAGCAGGAAGCCGCCCATGCCCCCATCCAACCGGCCAACAGCAGCAGGCAGGCGGGCACAGCCGGCGCGGCTCCGGCCAGCGCCAGCAGCACCACAACGGGCAGCAGCATTAGATCCAGCAGCAGGGCATCCGCACGGCGCAGGGCCGCAGCGGCCAGCGCCCCGGTAACGGGCAGGGCGGCCAGCAGCAAAAACAGCCCCAGCTGCGCCGCACTGCCGCCCTGGGCCACCGGCAGCGCACTGCCAAGGCGGGCGTTCAGGCTTTGGGCAATGTTCCCGGCGCACTGCTGCGCCCCGGCCAAAAAGTTCCGCTGGCAGATGAACAACACCACAAGATACACAATCACCCCCGCCAGCAGCCCCCAGCGGCGCAGGGCTTGCGGCGCACGCAGGAACAGCGCCCACCCCGCGCAGAAAGCAGCTGCCGCGGGCCACACCCACAGCGGTACCGCAATGCTGAACCCGGTGGAAAGCACCAGCAGCAAACCAAAGGTGAGCGCCAGCAGCAGCGCGGCATCTGCCGCCAGCCACAACGCGGGGTGCGCTGCGGGGCGCTGGGTGCTCACCAGCACACGATCCACAAACTTCAGCCCGCTGCCGGGGTCGGCAGCGCCGCGCCGGCTCAGGGCAGTACGTTCTTTTTTGCGCTTGGGCGGGTTTTTGCGGTGCTTCGCCGCCTGTTGGGGAAAATCCCCCCATTCCTCCACTCCGTCCAGGTCCCCACCGGGGGTCAGGGCAGCGCGCAGGGCGGTCAGCGGTTCGCGCACCATCAGGCGGTCCAGCTTGGCGCTCAGCTTCCAGTGTACCTGCTTGAGGGAATCCCCGTCCCGGTACTCCCGCAGCTCATAGCTGCCGCCCAGGGCGGCGCGGGTGTCGGCTTCGTCGCCGTCCTCATCGGGGGCGGTTTCCGCTTTGGCTTTGCCAGCCGCGGCAGCGGGCAGCACACAGATGCTCTGGCTTTGCACGGCAGCCGGGCATGCCGCGGTGAACACCCCCAGGTGATCCCGCAGGGTGATGCCCCGCACCGCAATGCTCCACACGCCGCTTTTGCCTGCGTTTAGGGTAATGCGCTGTTCGGCGCTCTCCTTGCCGCCCAGCATGGCGGCGCAGCGCAGGGCGATCTGCCCCCCGCCCCATTCATCGGCGGCGTTCAGCAGCACCACAAGCGCAGGGATGGGCAACCGGCTGCGGTTGCGCAGCCGAACCGTCAGGGTAAAATCTTCGCCCTGCATCACGGGTTTGTCCGGCACCAGCAGCTCTGCCGTTACCTGCCTGCGCAGATAGGCGGCATCCAGCCGCAGCAGCACCAGAAGCACCAGCGCAAACGCTAACAGGAACACCGCCAGCGGTGCCTGGGTGATGAGCGCCGCGGCCAGCAGCACCAAAAGCACCAGCGCCCGGCCCAGCTTACCTGCCATGGCGGTCAGCCTTTTCGGGGCGGGGGCGCGGCACGGTGCGCAGCAGGTCCTGCATTACGCTGTCCACCGTTTCGCCGCCTGCGCGGGCCTGGTCGTTCAGCACCAGGCGGTGGCGGGCAACCGCATCAAACACAGCGGTCACATCCTGCGGGGCAACAAAATCCCGCCCCGCCAGGTACGCCGCCGCGCGCGTCATGCTGGCCAGCGCCAGGGTGGCACGGGGGCTTAACCCCACGGCCAGGCGCGGGTCCTTGCGGCTGGCCTGGGCCAGCGCCACAATGTAACGGTACATCAGCTCATGCACAAATACCGTGCTGACCTCCTGCTGCATGGCAAGCAGATCCGCCTGACCGGCAACGGGGCGCACACGGTCCAGCAGGCGGCCTTTGCTCTGCCCGGCCAAAATTGCCAGCTCCGCTTCCTCATCGGGGTAGCCCATTACGGCGCAGACCATGAAACGGTCCAGCTGAGACTGCGGCAGCATCTGCGTGCCGGCGGCGCCGATGGGGTTCTCGGTTGCAATTACGGTAAAGGGTGCGGGCACCGGGCGGGTAACGCCGTCCACCGTCACCGTGCCTTCTTCCATCACTTCCAACAAAGCCGACTGCGTGCGGGAGGAGGTACGGTTGATCTCATCGCCCAAAAACAGGTTGCACATCACCGCACCGGCGTGGTACACAAACTTGCCGGTCTCTTTCTGGTAGACCGAAAATCCCACCAAATCGGACGGCAGAACATCCGGCGTAAACTGCACGCGGCTTTCTTTCAGGTCCAGCGCGCGGGCAAAGGCCAGCGCCAGCGTGGTTTTGCCCACGCCGGGAATATCCTCAATCAGCACATGGCCGCCCGCCAGCATGGCCATCCAGATGGTGTTTACCGTTTGCTGTTTGCCCTGCACGGCCTTGTTTACTTCGGCCGTAACGGCGGCGGCCTGCTGTGTGTACTGCATGGTTAATCCTCCCGGTGTTTTTTCCATATCACCATAATGCCAACGGCGGCGGCAATAACCACCAGCCCGGCCCACAGTGCGTTGTTTTCCAGCCAGATCATGGTATTGGAGATCGCGCTCCCCTCGGATTCCGCGCTGCCCTCCCCCGGCAATGGGGTCAGGGCCTGGGGGGCCACTTCGGCAATGGAGCTGCCGCCGGCATCCTCCACGGTCACCTGGCGCGGCGTTTCGTCCCAGGTAGCGGCGCTTTCCTGCAAATCCTCCTCTTTGGTGGTGTCCGCAGCGGCGGTGTCGTGCTCCGCAATTACCAGGTAGCGCTGGCTGTTGCGGGTGTAGGGGTGGCAGGTGGAAAGGGTCAGCAGGTCCCGCCCCGGCTGGATCAGCACGGCGTTGATATCGCTGGGGTCAATAATTTTCAGCTCGCTCACGCGGTAAATCAGCGTTTCCCACGGGGTGGTCAGCTGGATCTTGTCCCCCACCTGGATCTGCTGCACGTTGCGCAGCATTTCCGCGCCATAATAGCCGCGGTGGGCGGCAATCACGGTGTTGGTGTTTTCGCCGCCCAGCGGCATCGAGGTCTGGCCCAGCAGCGCCGCGCCTTTGGCCAGGTTTTCGCGGCTGGCGCCCAGGTAAACGGGCAGCTCCAGGTTCAGGCGCGGGATCCACAGCACAGCCAGCACATCATCGTCATAGCCATAGGCAGCAAGGTCCAGCGGGGCTTCCTCGTAGGCGAACGGGTCGGTCAGGCCGCTTTGGCCCCCGGCGTAAATTTCCGCGTTATAGTCCTGCATCGCGGCGTACAGTTCAGGGTAGGCGCGTTCCGGCTCCGGGGGTTCGGCTGTGGTTTCCTCTGCCGCGGGGGCGGTGGGCTGGGCTTCGGCGCGGGCCGCAAACTGCGCAGCGGTTTTGGCGTTGCGGGTGCTGGTCCACCACTGGGCGGCGGTGGGCTGTATCAACAGCGCCAGCCCCAACAAAATGGCCAGCCAGGCCAGAATTTTAGCAATCAGCCGTCCCATTTAGTCATCCTCCTCGCGCTTTTTGCAGCGGTGCAGCAGCAAAAGCAGCAGCAGCGCTTCGCCGCCGATCACAATGCTGCCCGTTACCGCGATCCACGGCCAGGCATCCACCACGCGCTTGACCACCGTTCCGGTGCGCAGCGCCTGATACTGCACGGCCTGCGGGGTGTTGGTTTCTTCCTCTCCATTATAAGGGATGCGGGTGCCGCGCACAAGCATGCGGTGGGTGTTGATGGCATACGGCGTGCAGGTAACAAGGGTGCAGTAATCCTGCCCCGCGGTGATTTCCAGATCCTCGGTGTGCTCCGGTTCCACCACTTTGATTTGATCCACCTGGTACGCCAGCGTTTCATCCAGAATATGCAGGTAGAAACAGTCGCCCTCTTCCAGCTTGTCCAGATCGGTGAACAGCACGGCTTCGGGCAGGCCGCGGTGGCCGGTCAGCACGCTGTGGGTGCTTTCGCCGCCAAGGGGGTAGCTGGAGCCTTCCAGATGGCCAACGCCCTTTTGCAGCACATCATCGCTGGTGCCTTCGTAAATCGGCAGGTTGACGTCAATTTTCGGGATGGTGATATACCCCAGGCTTTCGCCCACATCCACAAGGTCCACATAGCTGGTACCGGTATCCTCCGCTTCGCCTGCGGCATCGCGCTCCACGGCGTTGTCCAGCTGCTGGTTATAGCGGCGGGCGGCCTCCTTGGCGGCGTCCAGTTTTTCGGTATCCATGCTTTTTACGGTATCATCGTAATTTTGGATCGCTTCGCTGGCGTGGCGCTGCGCCACCGCGTTGCTGATAACCGGGTACGATGCCACCCCAATGCCGGACAGGATCATCAAGGCCGCAAAGCCGACTTTTAGTTTTGTTGTGGTATCCATAGCGTCACCGCGAACCTTTCCGTGAGAGGGTTGAAGTTGGGAGCTGATGCAATTAAGAATTAGGAATTAGCAATGAGGAATTGGAGGTAGACGAAAGAATAAATAATAAAGAATCATGAATCATTGTGGTGGACTGCGGCGCATTTGCGGCGCAAACATTGCAAATCATTTGTAGGGGCCGATGCTCGCCATCGGCCCGTTTGACGGGCCTTGCCCTATTTATTTTTAGGGCAATACCGCATAATTCTAAGTGCCGATACGGCGAGCGAGGTACGGCAGATGCTAATCCAAAAGCGCAGATAATACTTTGTGCTGCAAAGGTGAGCGCCGCCAGTGGCGGATACAGCGAACCGAAGCAGGGGCAGCGGTCGCAGAGTGCGAGGGGCTTTTGTCCCCGAAGCACGATGCGGGTACCGCAACCCGACATTATCGAGCATTTTGGCAACGCAGATGCCGTGCCGCAGCCGCCGGAGCGGTGCTTAAGCCGTCAGGCGGGAATTGTGCGGTGTTGCCTTAGGCTCTGCACGGGGAACCACCCCTCAGGCCGCTCCGCGTCCAGCTCCCCTCAAGGGGCGCCAATATCTTACCTTATGTTTGCGGTGGCACCCCTTGAGGGGTGGTTCCTCGCCGCAAACCTGACGCCCATGGGGTGGTTCCCCACGCAGGGCCTAAAAATCAACCGAACAACGGCCATGTACACCCAAAAAAATTTATTCCCCAATAACCCACCATAGGGGGAGGGCCAAACCCGGCCCTCCCCCTGTGTATGATGGATTATCCCTCTATACCCTATTGGTGAATTGTAAAATTGTTTTGCCTTGCGGCGGGCGCATCAGGCGCGGTTCTTCTTTTTCAGGCTCAGCAGCACGCCAACACCGGCCACAACCAGCAGCACACCAATGCCGCTGAACAGCAGGGTGCCGAAACCACCGGTGGTGGGCAGTTTGAAGCCCTTGCGGTTGATGATGGTGATCGCTGCATAGTTGTACGGAGTACCATCGCTATTCTTAACCTCGGTCTTACTGTATTCATTCTTAATCAGTTTACCCGTGGCATCAAAGGTATCCTTTTTACTCCATGTGGTGGTGCAGTCCAGAGTCAGGTTTGCGTCCACCGGCTCAGTCAACAGGTTATAGCCTTCGTGAGTCTTGGTTTCAACCAGCTTATACTCGCCAGTCGGCAAACCATTTGCAACAGCCTCACCGTTGTCCCCCGTCTTCAAATCCATAACAGCAAACCACTTAGGCTCATCACTAACAGTAGCGTTCAGCTTTTTTGCTGCTGCTTCCGCAGGCGTTAAAATGGTCTTAACTTCACCCTTAAACTTAACGGTGGTGCCATCTTCGCTCACCGTATCTTTTGCATCAACCTTTTTATAAAGGGTAAATTCAACACCATCCAGCGGGTTGCCATCCTTACTATCACCCTTTTTCAGGATGCCAGTCTTGAACGTATAAACAACAGCTTCGTCATGGATATCATACGGAGGATCCTCTTCGGTAGTGATATCTGTCTTCTTGGAGTATTTCAGGTCGGCACGGTTTACATTGCCCACTTCACCAACCGAAGCGCCGTCCTGGAGCTTTGCGGTATAGGTAATGGTAATGGTTCCACCTGCATATGCAGCAATCTCTTTAGTATTAAATGCAATCGTAAAGCCAGACTTACCGTCAGCATTCGTTTTCGTCAGGGTATACTCAGTACCCGCTGTAAATGTCGTTTCTGCAGCATCGCCAGCTTTTCCTTTAACAAGAATATCATCATTAACAACCAGCTGGTCGCTATTCATTTCATCAGATACGGTGAAAGTCTTCAGTTTTGCAACGTTTTCAGGAACATTGACAGTCAGAGTATACGGAACATCATCACCAATGCCATAGTCTGCATCCTTTTTACCTGTAATTTCCTTTTTGAAGTCCGGCTTGTAGTTCTTTACTTTAACCTGTGTTCCATTAAAAGCAGTAGTGTCAAAGCTCGTTGCATTTCCAGGGTATTTCCCGTCTTCAACATCACCTTCGGCCACTGCAACCATCTCGCCATCGCCATCGATCTTAAAAACATAGGCAATGCCGGAATCCAAAATGTAACCATCGCTTGCATTAACTTCAGTTTCCACAAAGGCATATACACCTTTGGTCAAACCAGAAACGCTGATTTTGCCCTCTTCATTCGTGGTAAGGACACCCGTTTCATCAGCTCCGTTAAGCAAATCGCCTGCATTATCTACGCCATTTGCAGGCTTCTTCACAATCTGAGTCCATGTTCCGTCATCATTCTTCTTATAGAGCTTAAACTTGTAGCCCTGCATGGTTGGAACTTCTGCATCCGTACCGCTCTGCTTACCGACTTTCTGCAAAGCAGCCTGACCATATGCAGTAGAGTTTTTCGGGAAGACATGAACATCGTACAGCCAATCAGTCAGACCGCCCTTCGTATCACCCGAGACTTTTGTCATAGGAACAGAGACAAAGAACGGCTCACATGCAGTCCTGACAGAATCCGGTGTTTCGGTTTCAAGCACAAGGTAAAGACCCAAAGGCAATTCTTCAAACTTAACAACGCCACTGGTATCTGTCGTTTCCGAACCAACTTTAGTTAAAGTTGCAGTCACGTCACTCTTCAGTTTATAACCGCCGGTAGCAGTATCCTTTTCTGCATACTCTGTCCAGCTTGTAGGCCAAGTTACAACTTTACCATCATAATAGTCTTTCAGTTCATCTGCACTCTTAACCTGATAAACGGTAAAGGTTGCACCTGCCAACGGAGTAGGCTTTTCACCTTTGTCATTCGAAGGAAGACTCCCTGCGTCTTCTGCCTCGCCGGTTGCAGGCCCTCTAGTATCATCGTTCCACTCATATTTATGAATCGTAATGGAACCGGTATCCTGCGTCCAAACCGGATTTGGAGTAGTTCCCGGTGTTGCTCCACTGTCTTCCGCTGCCATTGCTGGCATGGCGCACAGGCTGAGGGCCAGGGCGGCGCTCAACAGGCCTGTGAGAAAACGTTTTGCTTTTTTCATTTCAGTACCTCTTCTCTTAAAAAAAATCATCATCGGATGGGCGGCAAAGCCGCCCGGCTTAGGGGGTCTGCATCAGCACGGCGTGCAGTGCGGGGCGTTGCAGCGGGGAAACGCTGCCGCGCCGCCCGCACTGTGCCGTGAAGAAAAAAGGAGGAAAAACTGGGCCGCTTGCCCACTTGGCTTAAGGTGCATCTGAAACCAAAGGAAATAACGGATATTTCGCAGCCACAAGCAGGATGTAAGGCAAAGAGCCGCCGGAATCCTTTCCGGATCCCAAGGCTTTTTAAGCCTTAACGCAACATCCGGCTGCGCTTATAGAAACAGGCGATATTTTCCGCTTTTCAGTTATGCCCCGGCTTATGGCTGCGCCTGCCGTAAACGGGCGCGCACTGGCGGGCTGTACCCTGGGGGTTGCTGGGTTTCCGGGGGATGGTTAATGTCGCCGGCCCCCTTTCCTGTTGTAGCGGAATGTGAATATCAACAGCCCTGCCACCGCCAGCGGCATGCCGATCAGCAGCCACAGGCTTGGCGCGTCTGCACCCGTGTGGGGCAGCTCAGGCGTTTTACGGTTCAGAACGGTAAGGTTCATGGTGTAGGTGTTGCCGGACTGCACAAACGTTTTTGTGTCCGTAATTTTCTCCCCATCAATAAAACACTCGCCGCCTTGGGTAAATTGGATCTCAATTGGCTTTGCCAACAGGTTGTACCCCGGATGTGCCTTGGTTTCCGTCAGGCGGTATGTACCGGGTTCCAGATTTGTGAACACATCGGTGATTTCGCCTTTATCGTTCGTTGTGGCGGTAATGGAACCTATGTTTGTGCTATTGGAACCTGTGTTTGTGCTATTGAATTGGTAGTTTTTATCTACTACCCACTGCGGTTCTCCTTCGGTTGTTGTTGTTCCGGCTTTCAGCTTTTCCAGCTTGAACTCAACACCATTCAAAATTTTGTTCTTATCATCAGGGTCTTGCTTGATGATATCCAGTACAAACTTCGGGTTCTGCAGCGTGTTGGTCAGCTCAATCTTGCCGCTGCCGCCGGTGATGGTTCCATCGGTGGCTGTGGCTGTATTGCCTGTTGAGCTGCCCGCGCCGTTCGTTTCGCCGTTCGTTTCGCTTTTTGCTTCCGCTTTAGCCGTTACAACATACGTATTGCCTTTAATCGTAATGGTTCCGTTTGCCGGGATAAACTGGTTATTATCGTCCACCGTACCTTCCACAATGCGGTATTCATAATCGGTGTGGTTATTTTCCGTATTGATTTGGTACTGATCCAAACCGCTAAAGGTAAACGTCCAGTCTCTTACACCGCGGGTAATGGTAACATAGTCCAGCGTGTTGTCAGCCGGGTATTTTACCGATTTCCAATCTTTATCATTTGTGCTGCCTGCCAGGCGGCGCTGGAGCTGGATGTTGATTTTATCCGGCTGGTTCGTAAGTTCCTTATTGTTTGCATCTATCCAGAGCTTATCGAACGCAATGTTGATCAGTGTGCGCTGGGTGTTGGTAAAGATTGCGGTAACTTCCGGATTGTCCGGACTTTCGCTCTCCACAATCACGCCTTCCACCATGGTATTGTTGTTGATCACATGGGCATTGTTTTCGCCGCCCGTAACCGTTACGCCTTGCAGGCTGGAATTATCGCTGGCACTGATTTCCTCGATGGTATAGCGGGTGCCAACGGGGATGCCGGTGATGGTGTAGATGTGGTCCGGGTTTTCGGGGTCTTTCATGTCAATCGTATATTCTCTTATGATGTCCCCATCTTCCAGACCCTCACCGCCAACATTATCAAAGGTAACTTTGAACTTGTAGGTTCCGGTCAAGGTTTCATCATCTGCGGCCTTCTTTTGGATTTTCAGCCCGCCGGTTTTGACCTTGTTGACGTATTTTACCTTTAGCTTTGTCAGCGTGGAGCTTGTTTCGTCCGGGTCCTTATAGGAGCGGAAGACGATGGTGTTGGCATCGGGGTCAGTAGGTTTGGTTCCGTTATACTGATTCTCCACCGGCTGCTCTTCTTCTGTTCCCTTGTTTTCCGTTCGGCCATCATCGGGGCCTTTGGCGGGATCCTTCTGCCCATCCAGCGACTTGTTCGGGTTGTCAACTTTCACGGTCTTTACCGTGTTATCGCCCTTCATCGACTTAACCGCCTGCCCGTTCTCGTACACGGTCCATGTGGTGTCGTACAGGCTTGGGTTTAGATCCTCTTTGAGCGAAATGTAGCTGCCGCGGCGGAACTGGTCGCTGAAGGTAACGATTTCTCCATCTTCCAGAACAAAGCGTCCGTCGCCTTCCACCAACTGGGTGTCGTTGTCCATGTTGGAGGTGTACTGTGCGTTTTCGGCGTTTTGCAGCTGACCGCTTTTGACGGAGCCGTAATCCGGGATGTCCTCCTGCTTGGTTGTAAAGCCGGACATCGTACTTGGCTTCGCTTTGGGAATGAAGGTAAAGTTCCTGAAATAGATGTTGCGGCTATAGTTATCGCCCACGCGGATGGTTGTAACGTTGCCGCTAAATTTGCCGTCCGAACCGCCCTGCTCTTTCATCTTGTGCAGGTCCAGCTTTACGGTGACCCATTGGTCTGTCTTCAGTTCGACCGAGCCATACGTTGCGCCGTTAATGCCTGATGTGCCAAGGCTGCCTTTTTGGCCGTGGATAGGTGTTTGTTCATCCAGCAGTTCCAGATACAGGTTGTTGAGGGAAAGTTCACCACCATCATCGTGCTTAACGTAAACCTCGAACGTAAGGAAGCGCTCGTTTTCGATATTGATGGGTTCTTTCAGCGTCAGGATGCCATAACGGTTCTTACGCCATTTACTGACGGGTTCCGTATCCATATAGCGTGCGTACCAGTGAAGGACCTTTTCTTTATTCGTCCCGGAATCTGGCCCGGGGTTATCAGCCTTCTCGAAAATGTAGGCATCGTTATTTGGGGTTGCGGGTTCAATAGTGCTTGTCTCCAAATTCACCACTTGGGAGTGAGTACCGCTTGTATCCGGGTCAGCGGCTTTTTTTTCTCCATAATGGGTTGCCTGGTTCTGGATGGTGAAGTTGAAGATTTTCCGGCCTGTAAAGCATTTTTTGAAGTCATCGTCAGTAACGTTGCTCAGATCGACCTCTTTTTGAACCTTCAGCTCGTTATTATCCGGGAAGTTGAACGCCACCGCCATGTTGGATTCCCACATACCACGTTCCATGTAGTACATGGTAAGGGTGTGGGTGCCGGGCTTCAACGTTGTTGTTTCCTTGCTCTTGTACTTAAAGGTGATTTTGTTACCCAGATACGTTACGGTTTTTTCTGCGCCAGAACCATAAACCGTGTTGTTGCTTTCCTTGATGTCGCTGACATACGAGGTGTAGTTGTTGTTTCCGTTGGTGTCCGCGCCAAACTCCAGCAGGCCAGAAGCTTTACCGTGGTCACCGCCAACATCCAGTGCAAGCTTACCGTCAATGTAGACCCAGACGTCATCATCGCCGGAGAAGAAGAACTTGATGGGGATGTTGTTGCCATTATCATCTTTTACTGTACCATCGCTTGTCAGGGTAAACTGGAATTGCAGCTTAGCACCAAAGCCATAGTTATAAGTAGAAGCCTGGTTTTCACTCGCCCCGCTGTTGAAGGGGAAGAAGCCGTAGGTATCAACCACCTCTTCTTTCCCGTCGTTATTCACCTTTTTTACCTGTACAGGCGTAGAGTCAGACTTCAGGTTTTTGGACTGGGATTTCTGTGCATCTTGCTTCTGTAGGAAGTAACCCCCATTATCTGGATCGTTTTTCAGATACAGTGTCGTTTTGTCACTATCGAAGTACCAGTACTTGACGCCTTTTTCGTTGGCATTGGGAGCGTCCGATTCTTTAAAGACTTCATCTTGTGTAAAGGGGAAAGAAACCTCTTTGTAGACATTGCCAAGTTTTGCCTTTTTGGAGTTTTCTCCTTGCAGGAATTCTTCGTTGAAGAACGGCATAGCAAGATCGGTGGTGCCGTTCATTATAGGCTTGCCGTTTTTTAATTCAGGGCCAGCCAAGCCTTGGAAGGTTTCGTCGTACAGCTTTTCTTCCTTTTGCCCTAAACCCTTGCCGTTTTTATCGCTTGTCGAGTTGTTGACGGCCATAAACAGGTTTTTATCTTTCTTATAGCCGTACAAATTCAGCGTATCGGCAATCTCACTAAAGCGAGTTCCCCAGTCTTTGCCGTCCGCACCCACTGCTTCAGGCTGGAACTGGCCTGTGTACATAGGATAAGGAACAGTAGTACCACTGTTGCTGTAGTAATCGCTCAGCGCCTGATCAAATTCACGGAAGGTTACCCAGTTGCGGTGACTAGCTTTATTATCATTATCTTTGTAATTATCACGGTTCTTGCCGTTCAGTTCATAATCTGTATAATAGTCATACAGCGTACTGGTAACATACTTTGTGTCTGGTTCTTCCGTAAATTCAGCGGTGTCATCAATATCTACTACTTTAGTCTTTTTCCACTTTTCGGCATCACGCGGGGTATCTTTTGGAGCCCAGTAGCCGCCGCGTGGGCCACTGTGATATATTGTATCGTCATTCGTATCCGCATAGAAGCACTGTTCCTTATCCTTATAATCTAAAGGGATGTCTACCCAATCTGTATTGTTGCCGCAGTCTGAAAGGTTATCATCGTTACTCAACGGATACGAAGAGAATGCAATTTTGGTATAGCCATCCGGCACATCTGCTGCATAGTAATCTGTGCTCCCAATCCGGCTCATTGTGCCGTTTATGCTTTCGTTGCCATTTTCTCCTTTTAAGCGGTAGTAAACCGTACTTTGCTTGTCTTTGGGGATTGAATAGTCGCCGTTAGTATCATTAGTACCTGTTGTTGGCAGCTTTGAGAAAGTAGCATCGTAATAGATAAGGACAGACTTTTCTATACCCCATCTTTCGTTGCCTTCGCCAGTATAGATAAAGCAGTTACTTGTAGCACTGTATGTAAAGGATTTTTTATCACCACCATTAACTTCTTCACCATAGAAGTTATAGAATTTGCTGGATTTTTGGGAACCGCTCTCAACCCATGTAAACTGAACATAAGAGCAATAATCGTCAGGAATTTTAAAGGTTGCTGTGGAATTAGGAGCAATAATACCAGAATCCGCCCCAGCACTATTTAAGTCTATTGGGCCAGCGACCTGGGTAAGCTTTCCTTCATTCGGTTCATAAAAGCAGGCTTGGACGCTCGTTAGTGTTTCACTGGTTTTATTTTCAAAGGACATCTCTTTGCCAGCGAACTGATTATGGCGAACCGTAACCGTATAGGTAGACCAATTCTCGCCCTCTGCATCAGCATCATAGTAGTTGCCGCCGATATAATGCTCTTTATCATTTGGATCGAACGTCTTCCACCACGTACGTGGATTTGCATTTACATCAGCAATTACCACTTCATCTACAGGCGTATCCCCTTTATATCCGTGAAATTCTAGTCCATTCAATCCTCCATATGGATAGTGTTTGTCCTTATTCAGGTCCGCAGAATAAATTTTTCTTCCGTCTCCCGTTTTGCCGTCTTCCTGCATTTCAAGCGTATACGGATCCTTGGTAGTGTCATTTGTAGCTACTGCATAAATTATAACGCGTGTACAATCACTCCAGCCACTAGGCACTGCAAAATAGAGCTTGTAAGTAGCCGGCACTCCCGTCGCACTAACTGCCTGCACGTTATCCACGCTTTTTGCGGCGTACATCTTCTGCGGCTGTTCGGTCGGTTCCGGGGTGGCGGTGGGGGTCACGGTCGGCGTG